>Ga0207650_10003047_pt1 | contig 11538 bp, 8 predicted proteins | sample KBSS63metaG_FD_184325 | JGI IMG/M metagenome (GOLD analysis project Ga0207650, IMG submission 184325) | Switchgrass rhizosphere microbial communities from Kellogg Biological Station, Michigan, USA - KBS S6-3 metaG (SPAdes) (version 2) | ecosystem: Host-associated > Plants > Roots > Rhizosphere >...
TCGTCGGCGAGCAGCGTCCAGTACAGCGAGCCCGACCGTCTCTTCGGTGGCGGCCGCTTCGAGTTCGACTTCGACCTGGGCCCGAACGAGCTGATCCTCCCGCGGGAGTTCAGCCTCGAGGCCGAGAGTCGGAACGGCAGGAACGGCTTCGGCACCCGGATCTACGGGAATCCCGACCAGCCGGAGCCGGCCACGCCGAACGTCATCGCCTGTCTCAACGTCGAAGGGAACCACGCCGTGATCGGTGGCCTCGACCCCGCCGGTACTCCGTACGTGCAGTACTTCGACGACCGGAGCACCGCGGGCAAGGCGCCTTCGGACCGCATCACGCCGGTCCTCGGCATGTCCCCGGAGGACGCCGCAAGGCTAATGCCGAAGCAGTTCCCGGATCTCTGCCCTTCGGCCGTCCCGTCGTCCGAGTTCGGCGACGTGTGGGCGACGCTCGAAGCCGGAGACGTCGCGGTCGTCGACCACTAGTCGAGCGTCCGCGAGGCGCCGAGCGGTTACGAGCGCAGATATGCGAGCACCGCCAGCACGCGGCGGTGCTCGTCCTGCGCCGGCAGGAGGCCGAGCTTCCAGAAGATCGAGTTGACGTGCGTCTCGACGGTCTTCGGGCTCACGACGAGCTTCTCGCAGATCCCCTTGTTCGAGAGCCCTTGCGCCATGAGCTCGAGGACCTCGCGCTCGCGCGGCGTGAGCTCGTCGAGCGGACCCTCCTCGCGCCGGCGGCCGAGAAGCTGAGAGATGACCTCCGGATCGATCGCGGTTCCCCCGCGCCCGACACGGCGCACGGCGTCGAGGAAGTCGTCGATCTCGAGCACGCGATCCTTCAGGAGGTAGCCGAAGCCCTCCGCCGACTCGCTGACGAGTGCGAGCGCATGGGTCGCCTCGATCACCTGTGAGAGGAGCAGCACGGCGACATCGGGCTGCTCGGCGCGAAGCTCGACCGCGGCGCGTGCGCCCTCGTCCGTCTGCGTCGGGGGCATGCGGACGTCGACGATCGCAACGTCGGGCTTGAACCGCCGAACCGCCTTCTTCAACTCGTCCGCGTTGGCCGCCTGCGCGACGACCTCGAAGCCCCCGTCCGTGAGGACGCGGGCAAGACCCTCGCGCAGGAGCACGGAGTCCTCGGCGATCACGACGCGCACGGGATCACCCCTCGCACCCGCGTGCCCGAGCCGGCGAGGCTCTCGACGACGAGGCTGCCGCCGCGCGCCTCGACGCGATCCGTCAGTCCCCGCAGACCCGAGCCGACGCTCTCCTCGGCGCCACCGTTGCCGTCGTCCGAGACCTCGATCACGAGGAGGCCATCGTCTCGCCTCGCTGCGATCGACGCGCGCGTTGCTCCGGCGTGCTTCACGACATTCGTCAGCGCCTCACAGGCGACGAAGTAGGCGGTCGCCTCCACCTCGGGCGTGAACCGCTCGTCGGTTGCGTCGACGGTCACGGGCAACGGCGCACGTGCTGCGAGCTGCTCGAGCGCGTGCCCGAGGCCCCCCTGCGTGAGGATCCCGGGATGGATGCCCTGCGCGAGCTCGCGGAGCTCCTCGACCGCGACCTGCAGCTCGTCGGCGGTCGACGAGAGGAGGCGCTCGACGTTCGGGTCGCCGCTTCCGCCAAGTTGCCGCTCGGCGGCGCGGAGCTCCAGTGCGAGCGCGACGAGACGCTGCTGCGCTCCATCGTGGAGGTCGCGCTCGATCCGCCGGCGCTCCTCGTCGGCCGCCGAGACGATCCGTGCTCGCGATTCCTGCACGGTCTCGAGCTGCGCGCGCACCTCGGCGTGCAACCGCGCGTTCACGAGCGCTAGCCGGGCCGCCGCGGCCACCGCCTCGACGAGCTTCGGCTCGTCGCGCAGCGTCGGGTCGTGGGCGAGGACGGCGAGCGGCTCGCCGTCGTGCTCGATGAGCGTCACCGCACGCGTCGGCCCGTCCTCGGGAACGAGGAACGTGGCGCCCTGGGCATCGACGTACTCGTCGCGCTCCGGCAGCCAGAGCCCGAGCTCCAGCGTCGGGTCCTCGAGCGCGACCGCGAGCTCGTCGCGGAGGTCTCCGGGAGCGGTTTCCTCCAGATGCACGACGAGCTCGCTCACGTGGCTCCGCGCAAGTCGCGCTCGCAGCAGTCCCCAGAGGATTGCAAGCGGCAACGCGGTCAGCGCGATCACCTGCCACCAGAAGAGATCGACCGTGAAGGCAGGCGGTCGCGACGAGAACGAGAGGGCGCTGTCGAGTACAGCACGCAGCGCGGCGACGACGGCCGCTAGCAACAGAGGCCACAGGATCCGGCGCGCACGCGGAGTCGCGAGGAGCAGCTTCCGGCCGATGAGGAGGACGAAGGTCGTCGCGAGCACGCCGTAGCCCGTCACCGCGTACGCGTCCTGCAGGAAGTCGACGACGCCGCCGTCGGAGACCACGGCGATGAGGCTGTCGTGGGGACGTGAGTCGAAGTAGCGGAGCCTCTGCTCGCCGTCGTGGAAGAGCAGGATCGCGAGCGGGAACGCAACCGCGACGACGTACGCGACGTAGAGGAAGACCCGCTCGACGCGATCCGTCACGCGACCCGACGGGTACGCGAGCGCGACGTGCGCGACGAGGGCGTACCCGAGCTCGCCGATGAGGAAGAACGCCGTGAAGGCCAGGTCGTCGTGGCTGTACCGGAACTGCCGTGCGAGGAGCGCGAAGCAGACCGCGACCATCAACGGGCCGAGACGGTTGTCCGGCCGCCGCCTCCAGGCGACGAGACCAGCGACGAGGAACGACCATGCGGCGACGACAGAAGCGATCGACCGCGCCGTCGTCGTGAGCGGCAGGTTGTCCATCTGCACGCGATACGCGAGGAGGCCGAGGAGCACTCCGGCCAGAGCGAGGGCGAGCTGCAGCCAGCGAGTCCTCGTCATGCGCCAATCGTCACACGCTCGGGACGCAGAGTCCACGGGGCGTGCACCGGTCGGCAGATCGGGAAATTCCCGAGGCGACTCCAAAGCTCGCCCGGTTACCGCGAGAGCCGCCGCCGCCGACGATGGCGGCATGACCACAACACCCCACATCGAGCTCACGACGAGCCCCCGGCGGAGCGCTCGCCGGACCGTCGAGAGCCTCACCCACGCGGCCCTGGCCGCCATCGCCTTCGCGCTGCTCGCCGGCGCCTGGCTCTCGCTCTTCACCGTCGTCCCACTCGACTTCACCGTTCGGTGACCGTCGTCAACGACGTCCACTCGCGTCTCAACGAGACGACGGTCGACGAGGTCGTGCCGATCGACTCGCCCGAGTCGATCGGCGCGGCGCTCGACCGCGCTCGTGCCGCCGGTCGTCCGGTGTCGATCGCCGGCGGCCGGCACGCGATGGGTGGGCAGCAGTTCTGCAACGGCGGCACCGTCCTCGACACGCGCCCGCTTTCAGGCGTCGTCGCGATCGACGACGAGCGCGGGCGGGTCGAGGTCGAGGCCGGCATCCAGTGGCCGACGCTCGTCGACGCGCTGGCGCGCACGTCGTGGGCGATTCGCCAGAAGCAGACAGGCGCCGACGACCTCTGCATCGGCGGAGCGATCTCCGCGAACGTGCATGGACGCGGGCTGCGCTACCGGCCGTTCGTGGACGACGTCGAGAGCCTCGTCCTCATCGGTGCCGACGGCGTCGCGCGTACGTGCTCACGCGACGAGAACCCGCACCTCTTCCGGCTCGTCTGCGGCGGCTACGGGCTCTTCGGCGTCGTCCACTCGGCAACGCTGCGCCTCACGCGCCGCCGCAAGGTCGAGCGCGTCGTGCGCCTCGCGCACGCGAGCGAGCTCGAGGCGCTCTTCGCCGAGCGGATGGGCGAGGGCTACCTCTACGGCGACTTCCAGTTCGCGATCGACCCCGCCTCGCCCGACTTTCTCCATGGCGGGATCTGCTCGTGCTACCGACCCGTCCCGGACGACACGCCACTCGGCGCCGACCAGAAGCTCTCGGCCGAGGACTGGAGCCGCCTGCTCCACCTCGCCCACCACGACAAGTCGCTCGCGTACGACGTCTACGCGAAGCACTATCTCTCGACCTCAGGCCAGATCTACCTCTCGGACCGGCATCAGCTCGCCACCTACGTCCCCGGCTACCACTGGGCCGGGTCGAGCGAGATGATCAGCGAGCTGTACGTCCCGCGGCCGCTGCTCGCGGACTTCCTCGCGGCGGCCGCACGCGACCTGCGCACGCTCGAGGCGGACGTCGTCTACGGAACCGTGCGTCTCATCGAGCCGGAAGACGACTCGCTGCTCGCATGGGCGCGCGAGCCGTGGGCCTGCGTCGTCATGAACCTCCATGTCGAGCACACGGTCGCGGGTGTCGCCGACGCGTCGGTCGCGTTCCGCCGGCTGATCGACCTCGCACTCGAGCGCGGCGGAAGCTTCTACCTCACGTATCACCGCTGGGCGACGGCGCGCCAGCTCCTCGCCGCGTACCCGCAGCTCCCCGCCTTCATCGAAGCGAAGCGCGCGCACGACCCAGACGGCCTCTTCCAGAGCGACTGGTACCGCTGGCTCTGCTCGACCGTCGAGCTCGAGGAGGCGGCGTGACCCGCAGCGTAACCGTCCTGGCAGCCGCCCTTCGGGGCGACTGCGAGTCGTGCGTCCGGACGCGGGTCGCGGGCGTGACCGCGCTGCGTTCCGATCCGCGCGGCGGCGACGGTCCGGTCGTCGTGTACGCCAACGCAGCGACCCCGAACGGCATCGACGAGCCCGCGGTCGGACGTTTCCTCGGCGGCCTCGCGAGTGCCGGCTTCGTCGCGATCGCACCGGAGCTCCCGGACGTTCGTCGCGGCGAGGTGACACCGGAGACCGTCGAAGCGCTCGTCGGCGTCGCGAGTGCGTCAGGCCCGCACGTCGCGCTCATCGGCGCCTCGACCGGGGCCGGGCTCGTGATCCTCGCCGCGGCGGATCCCCGGATCGCCGAGCGCGTCACCTCAGTGGTATCGATCGCGCCGTTCGCGAGCCTTCGCGAAGTCCTCCGAATCGGGACGACGGGGTACTACCGCGACGAGCCGTTCGCGGCCGCGCCGCTCGTCGGCGTCGCCGCCGCGCGGTCGCTCGCGGCGTCCGCGCCCGACGACCTCGCCGTTCCGGCGCTTCTGGAGAACCGCGACCCGGCCCGCTTCGACCACCTCCATACCGCGCTTGCACCGTCCACGCGCGCACTGATCGAAGAGCTGTCGCCGCTGACACGTGTTGCGGACGTGCTCGCGCCGCTCGAGATCCTCTCCTCCCCCGACGACCGGTTCTTCCCGGTGGACGAATCGCTCGCGCTCGCAGCGGCCGGCCGCAACGTCCGGCTCACGGTGACGCCGGCGCTCGAGCACGTCAGGCCCCGTACGCGCCCTGGGCTCGTTCGGGTTGCAGCCGCGCTTGACCGGACCCTACGTCGAGCCGACGACGCGGAACAGCGCCGCCCGGCGCTCCGACCCTCCCCCGCGCGGTGACCGCACGCCTCCCGCAGCCCGCGAAGTTCGTCCTCGTCGGCGCAGGCGGATTCGTGCTGAACATGCTCGGGTTCACACTGCTCTTCGACCTCGGCGCGTGGTACCTCGCCGCCTCGGTGCTCGCATACCTCGCCTCGAATGCCGCGATGTACGTCGGGAACCGCTACTTCACATTCGGGCTGTCACACGCCGGCTTTCTTGCCGCCTACGTCCGCTACGTGGTCGTCGGTGCCGTCGTCGCCGCACTCACGGCAGTCCTCCTCGCGGCCTTCGTCGAGGCCGTCGGCCTCGACCCGCGACTCGGGCAGGCGCTCGCGCTGACCGTCCTCGTGCCTCTCTCCTTCCTGCTGAGCAAGCGCTTCGCCTTCCAGCTGAGCCCGGACACCGCGTAGGGAATTCCCCTAGGCGCGTGCCTCGCAGAAACGTGATTTCTCCTATGAGAAATCAGGTCTATTCCGAGGTCTGCAATACCTTGAAGTTTCAGCATCCGACGCATGGAAATCACGCGTCGGAATTGCTCACTGATTAGTCACTCGTTAGCCGCTCGTGGTTGGGCGGTTAGGGGACAGACCGAGCGTGACCGGCGTCACCACGAACCCAGGAAGGGGGGAACGATGCGCCAGGTCACCTCACTGCACCGCACGCTCGTCGTGCTCGCAGTCGGTCTGCTCGCACTCGCGGCTCCGCTCGTCGCATACGCCGACGGCGGCACGCCGCTGGGTCACTGAACGAATGCGATCAGATGGAGCGAAGGGCCCGCTCACCGGGCCCTTCGCTATGCCAGGACCTCGAGGTCGAGCAGGTCGCGGGCCTGGGCTGCGGCTACGACGTTCCCCTTCAGCTCGAACAGCCCGATCGCCTCGCGAATCGCCGCCTCAGCGTCGCCATCGGCATCGGCCAGACGGAGGACAGCGGCCATCGAGAGTCTCGTGGATGCGATCACGTTCAACCCGTCCGTGTCGTCGGCGAGACGTACAGCCGCGTCAGCCAGCCGAAGGGCATCGGAGTGCAAGCCCCTTCGCGCACGAAGCTTGGCCTCGATAGGCAAGAGCAGCAGCTCCTGCTGCGTGTCATCGGTCGCAACATTCGCACGCGATATAGCCGCCCAGTGCTCGGCTTCGTCCAAGCGGTCCTGCCTGTACAACGTCTCCGCGAGCTTCGCCGCCCGCGCTACCAGCGTGATTCGGTTCCCAATGCGCTCGAAGTACTCGCACTGATCCCGAAGCGTCGCCTCGGCAGCTTCGAGCTCACCCGCGAGAAGCTCGAGGTCCGACCGCGCGGCGCCGCAGAAGACCGCAACCGGCGCCGATGCTCCTAGCTCGGTGAGCTCATGCTCTGCCTCGTCGATGAGTTGGCGCCCCGCAGCGAAATCGCCGAGCTGGGCCTGGAGACCCCCGACGAGCGGAAGGATCGATGCGCGCCCGAAAACACCGATCGTCGCGTCGGCACTCAGCGCGGTACAGCGGGAGATCCCCATAGGCACCGGCGTCGGCCCCCAGTAGATGGCTCCAGCAAGCTGCTGGAGACAGGTGGCCGTTGGAAAGGCCGTCCGCCGGTAATAGGTGAGTGCGCGTTCCTCGGAGTCTTCCAATGCTGCGTAGTGCCCGCGCATGCCACCGAGGACGTAACCCTTTAGCAGCCAGACCCTCGCGAGCGACCTGTCGTCCTCGAATGCCTCGAATGCAGGGACCGCCTTCTCGGTGAGGGCGAGGAGCTCCTCCGCCGCACCCTCCGGCTCCGTCACGAGGCGTCCGTATGCCGCTTCGACGCTCGCCCGCAACTCGATACGGCGGTGGCCGTTCGCCGCGGCACCCTCCACCGCCTCGCGGAACCTGGCGTTGCCCGCGTTCGTCTCCCCGACGCTCAGGTACGCAATCCCGAGCTCGCACATCAGCTCGTACCGCGCTTCACGATCAGGCGGGAGCAGACCCACGGCACGCTCGAGGAGGCTGATCGTCGCGGGCATGTCACCACGCTTGATGGCCCGAATTCCGGCGTCGCCGAGACGTGCCCCCCCGTCGTGCCCCAACCGCTCCGTCCGGCGGTCGCTCTCGCCCAGCTCCGTCCGCAGCGTGTACGCCTGCTCGAGGTGGTAGCCGACGAACTCGTCGAGCTCGGCGAGGTCGGGCGACGTCTCGTCGAGGCGATCGGCGAAGCGCTCGTGAAGCTCGGCGCGCAGCCGCTTGGGCGCGGCGCGGTAGACCGCTTCCTGCACGAGGACGTGGCGGAACGTGAACTGCGCGTCGCCGCGCGGTCGTACGAAGCCGCGGTCCGCCAGGGCGCGTAGATGCGCGTCGGCCGTCGGCACAGCGGCGGCGTCGAGGAGGGCGACCACGTCGTCAGCGCCGAACTCCTTCCCGACGACGGCGCCGCGCTCGAGCACCGCGCGCTCGCCCGGGCCGAGGCGGTCGAGACGCGCAGCGAGCAGCGCCTGCACGGTCTCCGGCAGGCCGCGCTCGACGAGCCCACCCTCCAGCGCGAGCGCGAGGAGCTGCTCGAGGAAGAACGGGTTGCCCTCGGCGGTCGCGACGATCCGCTCGCGCTGATCCGACTCGAGCACCGTGCCGCCGAGCCCGTCGAGGAGCGCGTACGTCTCGTGGGCGGTCAGTGGGTCGAGGACGATCCGCGCGGCGTTCGCGCGCTTGTCGAGGAACTCGGCCCGCTCTTCGAGGAGCTCCTCGCGCGCGATGCAGAGGACGAGGATCCGCGCCTGCCCCTTGTCCGCGAGGTGCTCGACGAGCTCGAGGAACGTCGGCTCGGCCCAGTGGACGTCGTCGATCACGAGGATGAGCGGCCGCTCCCGCGCGAGTGCCTCGCAGAGCTGCCGGAAGAGCAGCGCGATCTCGGGCGCGGGCGGCGGCGTCTCCGCGTCGAGCGCGGCAACGACGGCGTCGCGCTCGGGGCTCATCGCCAATTGGGCGACAACGTCGCGAAGTGGCCAGTACGTGATGCCGTCGCCGTACGAGAGGCAGCGGCTCCAGAGCGTCGTGACGCCTCGCGTGCGCCGCGCCAGCTCTGCGGCCAAGCGCGACTTGCCGACACCCGGCGAGCCGATGACGACGGCGACCTGCGTCGATCCGCCGTCGACCGCGCGCTTCAGCGCACGGCGAAGCGCTGCGAGCTCCCGCTTACGCCCGACAAGCGGCGCATCCTGACGCGCCTCGAACGCCGGTGCGGCGGCCGTTAGGCCGATGAGTCGGTAGGCATGCACCGGGTCGCGCTTGCCCTTGATCGTGAGCTCGCCGAGCGGCTCGAGCTCGGCCGCATGATCGATCAGCCGACCCGCGACCTCGCCGACGACGATCTCGTCGGAGCCGGCGGCCTGCTCGAGGCGGGAGGCGATCCCGACGGCTTCCCCCGTCACCAGCCGCTGGCGCGCCTCGGTCGGCGTCGCGACGACCTCGCCCGCTTCGAAGCCCACCCTGATCTCGAGCCCAATCCCATGCTGGCGCACGAGCTCCTCGTTGAGCGCGGCCATCCCTGCCTTGACGTCCAGCGCGGCGCGAGCCGCGCGCAGTGCGTCGTCCTCGTGCGAGACGGGGATCCCGAACGCGGCCATGACCGCGTCGCCGGCGTACTTCTCGACGACGCCGCCGTGGCGCGTGATCGCCGTCGACACCGTCTCGAAGTAGCGGCGAAGCACCGCGGCGAGCGCCTCGGGATCCAGCGCCTCGGCGAGCGCCATCGACTCGACGACGTCGACGAAGAGGATCGTGACGAGCCGGCGGAACTGCATCGCCGGGCGGGCAAGCGGCGCCTCCTCGAGCAGCAGCGACTCGTCCTGGCGGAGGATCGCGGCCTCGAGCTCGCGCAGCTCCGGCCCGGGGTCGATGCCGAGCTCCTCGACGAGCGTGTCGCGTGCGTTGCGGTACGCGGCGAGGGCGTCGGCCTGCCGACCCGAGCGGTAGAGCGCGAGCATGAGCTGCGCCCGTGGGCGCTCGCGCAGCGGCTCGGCCTGGACGAGCGCCTCCAGCTCGGAGACGAGCTCGACGTGCCGACCCAGCGCGAGGTCCGCCTCGATGCGCTCCTCGACGACGACCGTGCGGAGCTCCTCGAGTCGCGCGATGTGCGTCTGTGCGAACGGCTCGTAGAGGAAGTCCGCGAGCGCCGGGCCGCGCCAGAGCGCGAGAGCCTCGCGGAGCGCGACCTCCGCGGCCTCCGCCTCGCCGCCTTCGAGCGCGGCCCGTCCCTCCTGCGCGAGGCGCGCGAAGCGGTGCGCGTCCACACGCTCCGGCTCCAGCTCGAGTACGTAGCCGGGCGCCCTCGTCGCGAGAACCGGCCCGAGCGCCTTGCGGAGCTGCGAGACGTACACCTGGACCGCGTGCGCCGCCGTCTCCGGAGGATCGCCCGGCCAGAGAGCCTCGACGAGCCGATCGACCGAGACGACTCGTCCGGGCTCGAGGGCGAGCGCAGCAAAAAGCGTGCGCGGCTTCTGACCGCCCAGCGCGACTGTCTCACCGCCTCGTTCGACCTCGATCGGGCCGAGGAGACGTACCTCGAGCTCTGGGGTGCCTGCCCCGCGCGCTCCGTCCATGTTGTCCCCTCAGTGGTTCGTGTGCGGTCGCACCATCTCACGCGACTCGCGGAATTTCCATCCCGCTTTGAGCGGCTCTTGAGCGCCTCCGCCGAACCTGGTCGCACATCCAACTCAAGGAGGCGCACGGTGCGCTCAGCACTCGTCTTTGCCATCGCGGCACTCGCGCTCGCCCTGCCGAGCGCCGGGAGCGCCGCTCCACCCTCGAACGACGACTTCGCTTCGGCGACGACGATCTCGTCCCTCCCGTTCTCGGACGACGTCTCACTCACAGAGGCGATCGACGAGAGCGGCGATCCACAGTCCTGCTACGTGCCGGCAAAGACCGCCTGGTACGCGATCACGCCGGCGGCCACGCAGGTCCTCCGCGTCTCGATCGCCGGCTCGAGCGATCCCGGCGCATTCGCCGCCATCTACCGAGACACGGGAGGGGGCATCTCCGGCCTCTCGTTCATGAACTGCGTCTACACGTGGAACGGAGGCGTGTCGAGCTTCACCGCTCAGGCCGGCGAGACGTACTACATCCGCGCCTCGTCCTACTACTACTTCCCGTTCGGGAGCGTCCACGTCGGCGTGCAGGAGATCCTGCCGCCGGCCAACGACGACTTCGCGTCGGCGACCTCGATCGGTGCGCTGCCGTACTCGAACGACGTCGACACGACGGCCGCCAGCGCCGAGCCGCAGGAGCCTGCGGGCTCGTGCTTCGGACCGCCCGGTGAGAAGACGGCCTGGTACTCCTACACGCCCGCCGAGACGCGGTCGGTGACCGCGCGCGTGACGTACGCACCGTGGGCACCCGTCGCGATCGTCGCGTACTCGGGATCGAGCCTCGATTCGCTGCAGGCGCTCGGATGCGGATACGCCGCGCCGGTGACGTTCCGCGCACACGCCGGTGTGACCTACTACTTCCAGGTCGGGAGCTTCGGGCAGCAGGGAGGTCAGCTGACCTTCACGCTCGAAGTCGCACCCGACCCGGTCGCGTCGATCAACTACCACTACCCGTACGACGCCTCCGTCTTCGACCAGATCCAGTTCGTCGACGGCTCGTACGACCCGGCCGGTGCCGGAATCTCGGCGTGGCATTGGGTCTACGGCGACGGCACCAGCAGCGACGGCCAGTCGACTCAGCACCGCTACGCAGCCGACGGCGACTACACGGTCACACTGACCGTGACGACGGCGGACGGTCGCAGCGCGTCCACGCAGCGGTCGGTGCAGGTGAGAACGCACGATGTCACGATCACGAAGCTCGTCGTGCCGCAGTCGGCGGCGGCGGGGCAGTCGCGCGAGCTCTCCGTGGCGCTCAAGAACATCCGCTATGCGGAGTCGGTGACCGTGACCTTCTACCGCAGCCACGTCGGCGGCGGGTGGGACCAGGTCGGCACCCAGACCCAGACCGTGCCGGTGAGGTCCGGGAACAAGACGACGGCATTCAGCGTCCTCTACACGTTCTCGAGCGACGACAAGGCAGTCGGGAAGGTCACGTTCAGGGCGGTCGCCACGATCAACGGCCCTCGGGACGCGCTCCCGGCGGACAACGAGATCATCGCGCTTCCGACCAG
>Ga0207650_10003052_pt1 | contig 11534 bp, 9 predicted proteins | sample KBSS63metaG_FD_184325 | JGI IMG/M metagenome (GOLD analysis project Ga0207650, IMG submission 184325) | Switchgrass rhizosphere microbial communities from Kellogg Biological Station, Michigan, USA - KBS S6-3 metaG (SPAdes) (version 2) | ecosystem: Host-associated > Plants > Roots > Rhizosphere >...
CGGTATCGCGACGGCGACGACGATGAGCGGCACGAGCACGCTGGCCCAGTTGCCGGCGCCGATCGAGCGCAGCCAGGCGAACAGCGGCTCGAGCAGGGCCGACTCGTCGAGCGAGGCACGCACGCCGGCGAGTGCAGGCTCCCAGTAGAAGTAGCCGAGCGCCACTGCCGCGCCGCCGACGATGACGAGCGGCGCGAGCGACAGCGCGATCACCTTCGGGTGCAGGCAGTACGCGACTGCGCGCCAGAACGAATCGAAGAGCTCGCGCGTCATCTCGGGCAGTGTACGGGCGCTGTTACACGAGAGAGAGACGCCGCGGGCTGCCCGGGCGTGCATCCGGCCCTGCCAATTCATCACGTTTTCGCCCAGCACAACGGACCGAGCCCGTCACAAGGCGCCGTGCGCGGAGGACCCGCTGCCTAGAATTTGAGCATGCTCCTGCATACGCCGTCCCTGCTCGTCGCCTTCGCGCTGATCCTCGTGCTCGCGAGCGCCGCGTCCGTGTCGGTCGGCCTCAAGCAGCAGAGCCGGCGCGGCGCGCGCTGGTGGGTCGTCGCCAACGCCGTCTTCGCTGCCGCGCTGACGCTTCACGCCGGCACCGACGCGAGCGCGATCGGCGCGCCGATCGCCGCCGTGCTCGCCTTGCAATGGCCGATCGTGATGCTCGGCGGCGTGCGCCGCTTCTACTCGCGTGGCGGGACGCGGATCTCCGAATGGTCGGACCGGATCGTCCTCATCGTCGCGATGGTCCTGACGGTCGGCGCCTGGGGCGAGCCGATCCTGCCGGTGAGCTATGCGCAGGTCCACGCGATGGCGTCGCTCTCCCTGACGCTGTACGTCGCCACCGCGGTCGGCCGCCTCGAGGACTTCGCGACGAGCTCGACCTTGCGCGCGTTGCGCCTGGGCCTGGTCGCCGCGGCCATCGTCCAGCTCGCCTGGCTGGCCGTCATGCTCGCCTACCTGAGCCCGTTGATCGCGGTCGGCGATGCCGCCCTGGGCGCGCTGCTGTCGACGGCAGTGATGGCGCTCATGATGACCCAGCTCTCGCTGGTCATGAACCACGAGAGGCGCATCGCCCATCTCCTCGCGTCGCAACGCAAGCTCCGCCACCTGGTCGACGTCGACACCTTGACCCGGTTGCCGAACCGGCGCCACTTCCACGAGCTCGCCGAACGCGCCGTCGAGGCCGCGCGCGACGCGGCGACGCTGATCGTCTTCGACGTCGACCGCATGCAGCGCGTCAACGAGTTGCTCGGCCACCCGACCGGCGACGAGGCGCTGCGCCAGATCGGCACGGCCCTGCGCGAGACGCTGCGCCGGCGCGACGTCGCCGGCCGCCTCGGCGGCGACGACTTCGCGGTCGTCCTGCCGCGCACGCGACTCGCGGATTCGGCGATCGTCGTCTCGCGCATCATCTCCCGACTCGACGACCGCCAGGTCGCGCCGCGCATCACGCGCGTCATGCTCAACGTCGGCTCCGTGCAGATGGTGCCGAACGAGACGATCGGCGAAGCGCTGCGCCGCGCCGAGACGGCGCTGATCGCCAAGCGCGACGAAGCGCGCCGCGGCGAACCGGCGCCTGCGGGCGGGGCCGTGGTCGAGCCGGAGATCGAACCCGGCGAAGACGTGGCGCCGACGCCTTCAGCAATGATGAGCCTGATCCCGGTCGGCGACGCGATCCTGCGGCGCTGAGTCCAGCGGACGCGGGAGGCCGGTTCGCGGCGTCGCGAAGGCGACCCCGGCGCCGCCGACAATGGCAGGGCCGTATGCCCGACCTGCCGCTCGCCACCCTCGTCACCGCGGCACTCGCCGTCACCCTCGCCTACACCGTCTTCGGCCTCACGGGCTTCGGTGCGGCCATCGTCGGCGTCCCCCTGCTCGCCCACGTCGTGCCGATCCGCTTCGCGGTGCCGATGATGCTCGTCTTCGACCTGTGCGCCGGGCTTCTGCTCGGCCTCCGGAACCGTCGCGACGTCGACCGCGGCGAGCTGCTGCGCATCGCTCCCTTCGTCGCCATCGGCATGGTCCTGGGCGTCACGGCGCTGGTGCATGCGCCCGAGCGCTGGCTGCTCGGCGTCCTCGGCGCGTTCGTCTTCGGCTATGCGTGCTGGAGCCTGCTCCGTCGCGGCGCGCCGCGGCCGATCGGCGCCGCCTGGGCGGCGCCGGCGGGCATGGCCGGCGGCGTGTTCACCGCGCTCTACGGCAGCGGCGGGCCGATCTACACGGTCTACCTCGCGCGCCGGCTCGACGACGCGAACCGGCTGCGCGCGACGATCGCCGTGCTGATCTTCTGCACGGCGTGGGCGCGGCTCGCGCTCTTCTCGGGCACCGGTCTGATGTTCCAGCCGTCGCTGTTGAACCTCGCGATCGTGCTGCTGCCGTGCGCCGTCGCCGGCTATTTCATCGGCAGCCACCTGCACCGGCGGCTTCCGCCGCGGCAAGCGACACGGGCGATCTGGGTCCTGCTGCTGGCGAGCGGCGCGTCGCTCGTCTGGCGAGCGCTCCACGCCTGACGCCGTCGTCGAGGCGCGTTCAGCCGAGCAGCGAGATCACCGGCCAGCCTCGACGCGAGGCCTCGGCTCGTAGGCGCGAGTCGGGATCGACGACGACCGGTGTGCCGACGGCGCCGAGCAGCGGCAGATCGTTAATCGAGTCGCTGTAGAAGGTCGCCGCCGCCAAGCTCGACGGGGCCAGCCCTTCGTCGCCGAGCCAGTCCGCGAGCCGCGCCACCTTGCCTTCGCGCATGTTGACAATGCCGGTCGTCCGTCCCGTGAACTCGCCGGCTGCCGTGACCTCGAGGTCGGTCGCGACGAGGTCGGCGATGCCCAGCAGCACGGCGATCGGTGCGGTCAGGAAACGGTTGGTCGCCGTCGTGAGCACGAGCCGGTCGCCATCGGCGCGGTGGCGCGCGATGAGGTCGAACGACGCGGCGCCGATCAGCTGCGTGATCACGCCGGTGACGAAGCGCTCGCGCAGCGGTGACCACTGCTCCGGCGAGCGGCCGGCCAGCGTCGCCGCGTAGAAGGCGGCAAATTTCACGGCCGTGATTTCGCCGCGCCCATAGCGATCGGCGACGTCGCGGTTGGCGGCGGCGAAGGTCTCGCGATCGAGAACGCCCTCGTCGAGCAGGAACTCGCACCAGAGGACGTCGGTGTCGCCGGCGAGCAGCGTGCCGTCGAGGTCGAACAGCGCCAGCCGCGGCGCCGCCGCCGCCGGGTTCGCGACCTCGGCGCTCACGCCGAGCGCAGGTGCCAGGCGCGCGGCCTCGTGAAGGCCTGGATGCCGTAGCTCGACAGCGTCACGCCGACGCCGGAGTCGCCGTGGCCCGACCACGGCAGGCGCGGGCTGACGCGGTCGCAGCAGTTCCAGTAGACGCTGCCGGCGTTGACGCGCCCGAGCAGCTTCGCGGCACGCGCCTCGTCGCGCGTGTAGACGCCTGCGGTGAGGCCGTAGCGTGTGTCGTTCATAAGCGCCAGCGCCTCGTCGTCGCTCGCCACCTTCTGGATCCCGATGATCGGCCCGAAGCTCTCGTCGCGCATCACCGCCATCGTGTGATCGACGCCGGTCAGGACGGTCGGCTCGAACCAGTTGCCGGCGCCCGCGACGCGCTTGCCGCCGGCGGCAAGCGTCGCGCCCTTCGCGACCGCGTCGCCGACCTGCGCCTCGAGCACCTCGAGCTGCGGGGCGCGCGTGAGCGGGCCGATGTAGGTGCCGTCGGCGAGCGGATCGCCCGCCTTGAAGCCCTTCACCGTGGCGACGAAGTGATCGACGAAGGCGTCGTGGATGCGCTCGTGGACGTAGATGCGCTCGACCGAGCAGCAACTCTGGCCGGTGTTGTACATGGCGCCGTCGGCGAGCGATTCGGCAGCCGTCTTCGGGTCGGCATCGTCGGCGACGTAGGTCGGATCCTTGCCGCCAAGCTCGAGCTGGAGCCGCACCATGCGCGACCCCATCGCCCGCGCGATCTTGGTGCCGGTCGCCACCGAGCCGGTGAAGAAGACGCCGTCGACACGCTGCTCGAGCAGCGCCGCGCCGACATCGCCGGCGCCGACGACGGTGATGAACACGTCGGCCGGGATCCCCGCCGCATGCAGCAGCCGGTCGATGTGCAACCCCGACAGCGTCGCGAACTCCGACGCCTTGTAGAGCACCGCGTTGCCGGTCAGCAGTGCAGGGACGAACACGTTGCCGCCGACGAAATACGGATAGTTCCAGGCCGAGACGTTGGCGACGACGCCGAGCGGGTCGTGGCCGATGCGCTCGGTCATGCCGCCTTCGCTGAAGACCGTCTCGTCCGCGGTTGCCGCCTCGACCTCAGCGAGGAAGAAGTCGATGCGGGCGAGAAAGCCGTTCAATTCGTTGCGCGATTGCGCCAGCGGCTTGCCGACTTCCTGCGTCAGGGTCTTGGCCAGCGTCTCGAGCTCGGTGGCGACGGCGAGGCGAAAGCGCGCGATCGAGATCGCGCGCCTGGCGAGCGGCGTTGCCTGCCACGCCTGCTGCGCCCGACGCGCGCGCTGCGCCTTGGCAGCAACGCTGGCGGCGTCGTCGACCGGCACTTCCGCGAGCGGCGAGCCGTCGGCGGGGTTGGTGATCTTCAAAGTCTTCATGTGGTCCTCGCGGCGCGTGCCTCGGCGAGAAAGTCGGCGAGCAGCGGCGAGTCGTCGAGCGTGCCCTCGCCCCGCCGATGGAACTCCGGATGCCATTGGACGGCAGCCATGTAGCTGCCCTGGGGCCGTCGGATCGCCTCGACCATGCCGTCGGCCGGGCAGCGCGCTTCGACGACGAATCCCGGCGCGAGATCCTTGACGGCCTGGTGGTGGACGCTGTTCACGACCGCCGAATCGACCCCCTCGAAGAGCTCGGCCAGCCGCGTGCCTTTCACGAACTCCACCGGATGGACGTTGCGGTCGTAGATCTCGGCGTTGCGGTGCTCGCGCGCACCCGGCCGCTGCGTGCCGATGTCCTGCAGCAGCGTGCCGCCGAAAGCGACGTTCATCAGCTGCAGGCCGCGACAGATGCCGAGCACCGGCTTGCCGCGCTCGGCGAACGCGGCCAGCAGCGCCCGTTCGTAGTCGTCGCGGATGCGGTCCCCGCTCCACTTCGGCTGCAGCGGCGTCTCGCCATAGCTCGTCGGCGAGACATCGGAGCCGCCCTCGAGGACGAGCGCATCGAGCCAGTCCGCGTAGTCGGCGAGCGTGACGTCGCCCTTTTGCGTGTCGCCGGCGGGGCTCGGGATCATCACCGCGATCGCGCCGCTCGACATCGCCCAGTGGGCGACCGACTGCTCGAGATACTGCAGCGTCTTGCCGGTGAAGACCGGCCGTGCCGGATCGGCGTGGAAGAAACAGGCCGAGATGCCGACCTTGATGCGGTCCTTCCCCTTCATCACATCGCCTGCCCGAACAGTCGCTCGAAGTCTCTCGCCGTCACCGGCTGCGGGTTGGTCTGATGACAGATGTCGGCGACGGCGATCTCGACCAGGCGCGGGATCGACTCGCGCTTGACGCCCACCGCCGACAGGCTGGGCGCGATGCCGATCGTCTGCTTCAGCTCGCGCAGCCAGGCGAGGAAACCGCGCGCGCCGCCGCTTGCGCCGACGACGTGCGCTAGCTCGGCGAACTTCTCCGGCGCGGCGGCGACGTTCCAGGCGAGCACGGTGTCGATCATCAGCGCGTTGGCGAGGCCGTGATGCAGATCGCAGACCGTGCCGAGCGCGTGCGCGCACGAATGCACGGCGCCGAGGTCCTTCTGGAACGCGATCGCGCCCATCATCGAGCTCATCATCATGTCTGCGCGCGCCCGCAGGTTGCCGGGCTCGCGCACCGCGGTGACGAGCGCGCGCGCGGCGATCCGCGTGCCTTCGAGGGCGATGCCGTCGCAGAGCGGGTGGTAGGCCGGCGACAGGTAGCTCTCGACGTTGTGGGTCAGCGCGTCCATGCCGGTCGCCGCGGTGACGGCGGGCGGCAGGCCGAGGGTGAGCTCGGGGTCGGCGAAGACGGTCTTCGCCAGGATGTTGGGCGAGAAGACGATCCGCTTGATGTGGGTGTCGTCCTCGCTGATCACCGAACTGCGACCGACTTCGCTGCCCGTGCCCGAAGTCGTCGGCAGCGCGACGAACCACGGCACGTCGACGCCGATCGAGCGGACGTTCGGGTGGTCGTAGGCGTATTCGAGCGCGGCACCGCCGCCGTTCGCTATCACGCCGACGATCTTGGCGACGTCGAGCGCCGCACCGCCGCCGATGCCGACGACCGCGTCGGCGCCGTGCTCGCGGAACGCCGCCGCGCCGGCCATCGCCTGGCTCGCCGTCGGGTTGCCGAACACGCCGCCGAAGAGCGCCGGCGCAAGCCCGGCGGCCGCGAGATCGGCCATCAGCTCGGCGACGATCGGCAGCGCCGCCAGGCCCTTGTCGGTGACGACGAGCGGGCGCTTCAGGCCGCGTTCGGCGAGCTGAGGGCCGACGAGCTTGCGCGCGCCCGGCCCGAAGTGGATCGTCGTCGGAAAGGAGAACTTGGTGATGGCCATTCGCTGCACTCGGCTCAGATGATCTCGAAATAGCGCTTCAATTCCCAGTCGGTGACGCCGTCGAGCCACTGGCGCCACTCCCAGTCGCGCGTCGCCGCGAAGTGGTCGACGAAGTCGTCGCCGAGCCAGTCGCGCGCGATCTCCGACCTCTTGAAGTTGTGCGTCGTCTCGATCAGCGTCCGTGGAGCTCGCGGCACGTCGTCGGACCCTTCGTTCGTTCCAGTGATCGGCGCGCCGAGCTTGAGCCCCTTCTCGACGCCGTGCAGGCCGGCGGCGACGACCGCCGCCATCGCGAGGTAGGGATTGACGTCGGCGCCCGGGCAGCGCGTCTCGAGCCGGGTCGCCTTAGGGCTGCCGGACAGCACACGAAAGCTCGCGGTGCGGTTGTCGATTCCCCAGGTCGGCTTCACGGGTGCCCAGAAGCCGTCGACGAGGCGTTTGTAGCTGTTGATCGTCGGCCAGAACATCGGCGCGAACTCCATCAGGCAAGCGACCTGGCCGGCGACGTAGCTCTCGAACAGCGGGCTCATCTTGCGCGCCGACTTCTCGTCGTAGAACAGATTGGTCTTGCCGTCCTTGCCTTCCTTCAGGCTCTGGTGGATGTGGCCACTGCAGCCCGGGTACTTGGCGTTCCACTTGGCCATGAAGCTGGGCATGATCCCGAAGCGCGCGCCGATCTCCTTGGCACCGGTCTTGAACAGGATCGAGCGATCGGCCTGCTCGAGCGCTTCGCCGAACGCGATCGCGACCTCGTAGACGCCCGGCCCGGTTTCGGTGTGCAGGCCCTCGATCGGCACGCCGAAGGCCAGCATCTCGTCCATCAGCGCGTTCATGAACTCGCGGTTGCGATTCATCCGCAGCAGCGAGTAGCCGAACATGCCCGGCGTGATCGGCTCCGGGTCGACGCCGTGCTTGGCGTCCCACGATTGCGGCGTCTCGAGGAAGTTGAACCACTCGAACTCCATCCCGCACATCGCGGTGAAGCCCATCTTCCCGGCGCGGGCGAGGACGCGCTTCAACGTCTGGCGCGGGCAGATCGGCGACGGCGTGTGGTCGGGATTGACGAATTCGCCGAGGAAGAACGGCACGTTGCCGTCCCATGGCACGCAGCGCTGCGTCGCCAGGTCGAGGCGCGCGAGCGCGTCGGGAAAGCCGTGCTGCCAGCCCGTGAGCTGGGTGTTGTCGTAGGTCTGGTCGGCGACGTCCCAGCCGAAGACGACGTCGCAGAAGCCGAAGCCGCCCGCCGGCGCCGGCTCGGCCGCGCCGAGGAACTTGTCGATATGCAGGTACTTGCCGCGCAGGATGCCGTCGATGTCGCTGACCGCGACCTTGACCTTGCTACTGCCGCTCTTGCGAACGGCGGTCAGTGCGGGGTGCTCGGGGGTGGGAGTAGTCATCGAGATATTGTCATCCTGGGCAAAGGCTCGGAGCTCAGGCCGCGAGCGCCGGCGTGCCCCGTGCGATGCCGAGCTCCTTCATCGCGCCGGCGACCGCGGCGACGGCTTCCCTCATCTCGGCCGGGCCGATCGCGCCGATGCAACCGACGCGAAACGTCTCGACCTGGGTGAGCTTGCCCGGATAGAGGATGAAGCGGCGCGCCTTGACGGCGTCGTAGAAGCGCTTGAAGTCGTACGCCGGATCGGCCGGCGCGTGGAACGTCAGGATGATCGGCGCCTGGACCTCGGGCGCAAGGAAAGGCACGAAGCCGAGCGCCTTCATGCCGTCGACGAGCGCGGCGCAATTCGCGCCGTAGCGCGCGCCGCGCGCCGGCTGGCCGCCCTCTTCCTCGAACTGGCGCATCGCCTCGGCGAGCGCCGCGACGACGTGGGTCGGCGGCGTGAAGCGCCACTGGCCGGTCTTCTCCATGTAGACGTGCTGGTCGTGGAGGTCCATCGCCAGCGAGTGCGAGTTGCCGGCGGCGCCGTCGACGACGTCCTTCCGGATGAAGACGAAGCCCATCCCCGGCACGCCCTCCAGGCACTTGCCGCTGGCGGCGACGAGAGCGTCGAAGCGGACCTCGCGCGCGTCGATCGGCAGCGCCGCGAACGAGCTCATGGCGTCGACGATCAGGCCCTTGCCGTGACGCGCGCAGACGTCGGCAATCGCCTGCAGCGGGTTGAGGACACCGGTGCCCGTCTCGCAGTGGATCAGACCAACATGGGTGATGCTGGCATCCGCGCGCAGCGCCGACTCGAGCTCGGCCGGCGAGACCGGCTCGTCCTCGGCGTGGCCGAGGATCGTCGTCTTGCGGCCCATCAGCGTCGCCAGCTTGCCGAGCCGCTTGCAGTAGGCGCCGTTGTCGAGCACGAGCACGTGGCCGCCCTTCGGAACGATCGTCGCCACCGCAGCCTCGACGGCGAACGTGCCGCTCCCCTGCAGCGGCACGACGACGTGCGAGCCTTCGCCGTGGACGATCTTCAGCAGCTGGCGGCGCAGCTCGGTCGTGACGGCGATGAAGGACGAGTCCCACGAGCCCCAGTCGCGCAGCATCGCGCGCTTGGTGCGCTCGGTCGTCGTCAACGGGCCGGGGGTGAGGAGAATCGCGTCGCGTTCCATCGTGTCTCCACTGATAAGTTGTCGGGCCGCGAGCTCGATCCTGCGCGGGCGCCGCTCGGCGAGCTCACCTCGTCACCTGCCGCTGGTGCGCCGCCACGCCTGGGTCGACCGTTCGACCCACGCGCCGAGCGCGATGAACAGCAGCGTCACGACGGTCGACCCTGCCGTGATTAGCACGGCGCACGCCGCCGACGCGCCCGCCTCGCCGGCCTCGTCGAGGTTGAGGATCGCGATCGAGGCGACCTTGGTCTCGGGCGAGTAGAGGAAGACGACGGCCGAGATCGTCGTCATCGCGTTGATGAAGAAGTAGCGCGCGATGTCGATGAGGGTCGGCGTGCAGATCGGCAAGGTGACGCGCCAGAAGGTCTTGAAGAACGGCACCTTCAGCGATGCGCTCACCGCCTCGAACTCGGCGTCGAGCGACTTCAGCGCCGTCACCGCGGTCAGGTGACCGGTCGTGTAGAAGTGGACGATCGTGCAGATCACCAGCAGGGTCAGCGTCTGATACAGGCCGTGCAGCGGGTTGTCGGGCGCGTTGAAGAAGAAGATGTAGCCGAGCCCGAGAACCAGCCCCGGCACCGCCATCGGCAGCATCGCCAGCAGCCGCACCAGGGGCCGCAGCGTGTCGAGGCCGCGCGTCTTCTCGAGCAGGTAGGCGCCGACGAAGACGACGATCGTGCCGAAGAAGGCGGTGCCGGCGGCGAGCTTCAGGCTGTTGAGGAACGCGTCGCCGACCTCGGCGTCGACGAAGCCCATGGTGTAGTGCTTCCAGCTCGGCGCGAGGTTGTACGGCCAGTAGGTCGCGAACGACGCGAAGATCGCCATCCCGAGCATCGCCAGCATCAGCGCGCTGACGACGATCACGTAGCCGAGCATCAACGCATCGAAGCCGCGCGAGGGTTGCGGCCGGAGCGGCACGGCGCGCGCGCTCAGCATCGCCGTCTGCTTCCTCTGCACCAGCCAGTCGATGCCGAAGGTCAGCACCGCCGGCGTCAGCAGCAGCAGGCCGACGACCGCGCCGCGCTGGAAATCCTGCTGGCCGATGACGAGCTTGAAGACGTCGGTGGCGAGCATGTTGAAGTTGCCGCCGATGACCTTCGGGATGCCGAAGTCGGTCATCACCAGCGTGAAGGCGACGAGCGCGGCCGAGATCAGCCCGTACTTCGCCCCCGGCAGCGTGATGGTGAAGAACTTGCGTCCGGTCGACGTCCCGAGCGCGTCGGCGGCCTCGTAGAGACGCGCGTCGGCGAGCGCCAATGCGCTGATCAGGATCATCAGCGCGTGCGGGAAGACGGCGAAGCACTCGGCGACGACGATGCCCGGGGCGCCGTAGATGTTCTCGAAGCCGAGCGCGGTGATGAAGCCGCGCGCGATGCCCTGGTTGCCGAACCAGTAGATCAGCGAGATGGCCGAGAGGAGCGTCGGCGCCAGCAGCGGGATCAGCGCGATCGTCCTGAACATGCCCTTGGCCGGGATGCAGCTGCGCGACAGCGCGTAGGCGAAGCCGAACGCGAGCGGCACCGTGACGAGCGTCACCAGCGCCGCGACCCAGACGCTGTTGACGAAGGACTGGAGCAGCGCCGGCGTGCCGAGGTAGCTTGCGAAGTTGGCGAGGCCGACGAAGGCGCCGCCCTTGTCCTGCAGCGCCTTGGCCAGGATCGTCGCCAGCGGCAGCGCCATGAAGGCGACGAGCGCCAGCGCGATGGCGAGCAGCGCGCCGTGAGCGACTCGGTCGCTCCAGTGCGAGCGCTGGCGCAACGCGCGCGCGGCGGGGACGGCGAGGACGGCTGACACGTTCGGCGACCGGCGAGCGCAGCTAGAAGAAGCGCATCCGCTCGGGCATGAGCTTCAGCGGCAGCCTGCTGCCGACCTCGAGCCCCTGCTCGGCGAGGAAGTTGAGCGACAGGTAGACCGTGATCGGCTGCGCGCCCATCGCCTCGGCCTGGACCCGGACCAGGCAGTACGAGCCGAGGAACTCGATCTTGTCGATCGCACCGTCGAAGACATTGGCGTCTCCCGGCGCGATCGGCCGGGCCAGGATGTCTTCCGGGCGCAGGTAGATCTTGACGTCGCGCTCGGCGGCGGTGTCGTGCGCGCACGCGAAGCGGCTCGCGCCGATGCGCAGGTCGCGGCCCGGGTGCAGGCGTCCGGAGAGGACGTTGATCTTGCCGACGAAGTCGGCGACGAAGGGCGTCGCCGGGTCGCGGTAGATCTCCATCGGCGTGCCGACCTGCTCGATCACGCCGTGGTTCATCACGACGATGCGGTCGGCGACCGAAAGCGCCTCTTCCTGATCGTGGGTGACCATGATCGTGGTCACGCCCAGCTTTCGCTGCAGCGAGCGGATCTCGCCGCGCAGGCGCACGCGTTCGAGCGCGTCGAGCGCCGACAGCGGCTCGTCGAGCAGGAGCAGGCCCGGCGCGGTCGCGAGCGCGCGCGCGAGCGCGATTCGC
>Ga0207650_10003056_pt1 | contig 11528 bp, 8 predicted proteins | sample KBSS63metaG_FD_184325 | JGI IMG/M metagenome (GOLD analysis project Ga0207650, IMG submission 184325) | Switchgrass rhizosphere microbial communities from Kellogg Biological Station, Michigan, USA - KBS S6-3 metaG (SPAdes) (version 2) | ecosystem: Host-associated > Plants > Roots > Rhizosphere >...
CTGGTGCTCGACGGTGCCATGGGCACGCAGATCCAGGGGCTCGGCTTCAACGAGGACCAGTTTCGCGGCGACCGGTTCATCGGCTGCGCCTGCCACCAGCAGGGCAACAACGATCTTCTGATTCTGAGCCAGCCCGACGCGATCGAGGAAATCCACTATCGCTACGCCATGGCCGGCGCCGACATCCTCGAGACCAACACCTTCTCGTCGACGCGCATCGCCCAGGCCGATTACGAGATGGAAGGGGCCGTCTACGACCTCAACAAGGAAGGGGCCGCAGTCGTGCGCCGCGCCGCGCTTCGCGCCGAGCGGGAAGACGGTCGTCGCCGCTTCGTGGCCGGTGCCATCGGACCGACCAATCGCACCGCGTCGATCTCGCCTGACGTCAACAATCCGGGTTTCCGCGCCGTTTCCTTCGACGAACTGCGCATCGCCTATGGCGAGCAGATCGACGGGCTGATCGACGGCGGTGCCGATATCATCCTGATCGAAACCATCTTCGATACGCTGAACGCCAAGGCGGCGATCTTCGCCTGCGAGGAGCGCTTTGAGGCCAAGGGCGTGCGGTTGCCCGTGATGATTTCAGGGACGATCACCGATCTGTCCGGCCGTACGCTGTCTGGCCAGACGCCGACGGCATTCTGGAATGCCGTGCGCCATTCCAATCCCTTCACCATCGGTCTCAACTGCGCGCTCGGCGCCAACGCCATGCGCCCGCACTTGCAGGAACTGTCGAGCGCTGCCGATACCTTTGTCTGCGCCTATCCGAATGCCGGTCTTCCCAACGAATTCGGCCAATACGACGAAACGCCCGAGATGATGGCGGCGCAGATCGAGGGCTTTGCTTCGGAAGGGCTGGTCAACATCGTCGGAGGCTGCTGCGGCTCGACGCCGGAGCACATCGCGGCGATCGCCAAGGCCGTGTCGAAGTACAAGCCGCGCGCCATCCCGGAACATCGCCCCTTCATGTCGCTGTCGGGCCTCGAGCCCTTCGCACTCACCAAGGACATTCCCTTCGTCAACGTCGGCGAGCGCACCAACGTCACCGGCTCCGCGAAATTCCGCAAGCTCATCACCAATGCCGATTACAATGCCGCCCTGGTCGTCGCCCGCGACCAGGTCGAGGCCGGTGCGCAGGTCATCGACATCAACATGGACGAGGGCCTGATCGATTCCGAGAAGGCGATGGTCGAGTTCCTGAACCTGATCGCCGCCGAGCCGGATATCGCCCGTGTGCCCGTCATGATCGACAGTTCGAAATGGTCGATCATCGAGGCCGGGCTGAAATGCGTGCAGGGCAAGTCGATCGTCAACTCGATCTCGCTGAAGGAAGGCGAGGAGAAGTTTTTGGAGCAGGCGCGGCTGGTGCAGCATTATGGCGCCGCCGTCGTCGTTATGGCCTTCGACGAGACCGGTCAGGCCGACACCTACCAGCGCAAGGTCGACATCTGCACCCGCGCCTACAAGCTGCTGACCGAGAAGGCCGGCATCCTCCCGGAAGACATCATTTTCGATCCGAACGTCTTTGCTGTCGCCACCGGCATCGAGGAGCACAACAATTACGGCGTCGACTTCATCGAGGCGACCCGCACCATCCGCCAGACCATGCCGCTCGTCCATATCTCGGGCGGTGTGTCGAACCTGTCCTTCTCGTTCCGTGGCAACGACACCGTGCGCGAAGCCATGCACTCGGTCTTCCTCTATCACGCCATTCAGGCGGGCATGGACATGGGTATCGTCAATGCCGGCCAGCTGGTGGTTTACGACACCATCGACCCCATCCTGCGCGAGGCCTGCGAGGACGTGGTCCTCAACCGCCGCCCTGACAGCACAGAGCGCCTGCTCGAGGTGGCGGAACGTTATCGCGGCACCGGGGTGCGCGAAGCCCGCGTGCAGGATATGTCGTGGCGCGAGCTGTCGGTCGAAAAGCGTATCGAGCATGCGCTGGTCAACGGCGTCACGGAATTCATCGAGGCCGACACGGAGGAGGCGCGCCAGGGCGTCGCCCGTCCGCTGCACGTCATCGAAGGCCCGCTGATGTCCGGCATGAACGTCGTAGGTGACCTCTTTGGGTCGGGCAAGATGTTCCTGCCGCAGGTGGTGAAGTCCGCCCGCGTCATGAAGCAGGCGGTCGCCGTGCTGCTGCCTTACATGGAAGCCGAGAAGCTTGCCAATGGCGGCAACGGCGAACGCGAGGCAGCCGGCAAGGTGCTGATGGCGACGGTCAAGGGCGACGTTCACGACATCGGCAAGAACATCGTCGGCGTCGTGCTCGCCTGCAACAACTACGACATCATCGACCTCGGCGTCATGGTGCCGGCCGCGAAGATTCTCGAAACCGCGATCCGCGAGAAGGTCGATATCATCGGCCTGTCCGGGCTGATCACGCCATCGCTCGACGAGATGGTGCATGTCGCCGCCGAAATGGAGCGTCAGGGGTTCAACATTCCCTTGCTGATCGGCGGGGCGACGACGAGCCGCGTGCACACGGCTGTCAAGATCCATCCCGGCTATTCCGCCGGCCAGGCCGTCTATGTCACCGATGCCTCGCGCGCGGTCGGCGTCGTCTCGGCGCTGCTGTCGCCCGAGGGCAAAGAAGGCTATCTCAACACGATCCGCGAGGAATATGCCAAGGTCGCGGCCGCGCATGCCCGCAACGAGCTGGAGAAGGTTCGCCTGCCGCTGTCGCGAGCCCGCGAAAATCCGGAAAAGCTCGACTGGTCGGCCTATACGCCGACCACGCCGTCCTTCTTCGGCACCAAGATCTTCGAGGATTACGACCTCGCCGAACTGGCTGAATACATCGACTGGACGCCGTTCTTCCAGACCTGGGAGCTGAAGGGCCGATACCCTGCAATTCTGGAAGACGAGAAGCAGGGCGAGGCGGCAAGGCAGCTATTTGCCGATGCGCAGGCGATGTTGAAGACGATCATCGACGAGAAGTGGTTCCAACCGCGCGCCGTAATTGGCTTCTGGCCGGCGGGTGCTGTCGGCGACGACATCAAGCTGTTCACCGACGAGACGCGGACGGCGGAACTCGAGACCTTCTACACCCTCCGCCAGCAGCTCTCGAAGCGCGACGGACGACCGAATGTGGCGCTGTCGGACTTTGTCGCCCCTGTCGACAGCGGTACGCGAGATTACGTTGGCGGCTTCGTGGTGACGGCTGGAGTCGAGGAGGTGGCGATCTCCGAGCGCTTCGCTGCGGCCAACGACGATTACTCGTCGATCCTCGTCAAGGCGCTGGCCGACCGCTTCGCCGAGGCCTTCGCCGAGCGCATGCACGAGCGTGTGCGCCGCGAATTCTGGGGCTATGCCACCGACGAGGCACTGGTGCCCGAGGACATGATCGGCGAGAGCTACGCCGGTATCCGTCCAGCACCGGGTTATCCGGCCCAGCCGGACCATACCGAAAAGGAAACGCTGTTCCGGTTGCTCGACGCGGAAGCGGCCACTGGCGTGAAGCTGACCGAGAGCTACGCGATGTGGCCGGGCTCCTCCGTCTCAGGCGTCTATATCGGCCACCCCGGCTCCTACTACTTCGGTGTCGCCAAGGTGGAGCGGGACCAGGTGCAGGACTATGCGGCGCGCAAGGGCATGCCGATCGAGGAGGTCGAGCGCTGGCTGGGCCCCGTCCTCAACTACGTGCCGAACAAGCGCGAAGAAAAGATCGACGCTGCGGCTTGATTGGTTCGCCGAACCCGAAGGGGTGGTGTGAACGCGAGTTCAGGTGATGATTCAAGACGGTCGGAAGGTGATTCACCTTTCGGCCGTAAGTGTTTCAACAAGAACGGCAAAGTCGTTTCAGTAACGCAAGTCGATTTTCGTCCGCATCGGTGCTATGCTTGGCTAACTTAGCTAGGGGACTCCCATGCAGTTTACTGTCCATGCCGCGAAAACCAATTTGTCCAAGCTTATTGACGCCGCCTTGTCGGGCGAGGAAGTGGTGATTGCCAAGGGCAGTGTCCCGGTGGTCAAGCTTGTCCCGCTTGAACAGCGCACGTTCAAGATCGGCATTCTGAAGGACAAGCTACTCGGCGACGCTCCGGATTTTCTCGCGCCCATGGGCGAGGACGAAGCTGCACTCTGGGAAGGCAGAGAGTGAGCGCATTCCTGCTCGATACCCATGTCTGGGCATGGTCCCTGACCGGCGATGAACGCCTTTCGTCCAAGGCGTCGGCTCTGATGGAAAAAGCGGAACGTGTCTTCGTCAGCCCGATCAGCCTGTTTGAAATCGGCCAGAAAGTCCGCATTGGCAAATGGCCGGAAATGATGCCCTTTGTCGAGGAGCTTCCGGCTATCCTGCAGCAGCAGGGCGGCGAGATCGCGGCGCTCACCCCGGCCATATGTCTGATGGCCGCAACGATGCCTTGGGACCATCGAGACCCGTTCGACAGGCTTCTGGCCGCAACCGCTGCCGATAACCACATCGCGCTCATATCGGCGGATGTCGTTTTCGACGAGCTGCACGATCTGGACGGCTGGATCGCTCGGGTCTGGTAGCGTTCAACTCGGCCCGATCGTCAGTTCAGCCACGAAATCATAGGCGTCGCCACGGTAGAGCGAGCGGGTGAACTCCACGGCGCGGCCGGAGGCGAGGTAGGAGATGCGCTCGATCGAAAGACCTGCCGCGCCGGCGGAGACGCCCAGCAGTTCCGCGTCGGCCTCCTTCATGTTGGTGGCCGAGATCCGCTGGACGGCGCGCACTGGCCGCACCTGGCGTTTTTCCAGTTCGGCATAGAGCGAGGCCGCGACGACCGAGGGATCGGGCAGGAATTCGCCTGACACACTGGCATGTTCGATCGCCAGCGGCTGGTCGTCGGCGATGCGCAGGCGACTCAGCCGCGAGACTTTCGTGTCGGCGGCAAGGCCGAGGATCATCATTTCGTCGGGCGAGGGCGTGTGGATGCCCTTGTGCAGCCATTGCGACCGCGCCTTCATGCCGCGCCGTGCCATGTCCTCGGTAAACGAGGTCAGTTGCGACAGCTTCTGCTCGACCTTGGAGACCGGCTTGCTGACGAAGGTGCCGGAGCCATGGCGGCGCACCAGCAGGCCGTCGGTCACCAGGTTGTCGATCGCCTTTCGCACCGTCACACGGCTGACGGCGGCGTATTCGGCGATGTCGCGTTCGGGCGGCAGGGCGTCGCCCTGTTTCAGGGTGCCGGCCCTGACGGCTTCCTCCAGCGTCCGGCGCAGCTTGACGTAGAGCGGGCCGGTGCCGGCGGACTGCATCCGGGCCGGCGAAAAGATCAGGCTGAGGTCGCCGGTCATGCACAGCACCTTTCGTCCTCTGCGGCGAGGGCAACCGCAAAGGACACGGCCCCCTGCAGCGCATCGCCCTTTGGTTCGGCCAGCAGGGCCCGATGCGCCGGGCTCAGCCAGGGACGATAGGCGGCGGACAGACCGCCCAGCAGGCAGACGGTGTCGCACTCCGGCCAGAGCAGCGCGTCGAGGCTGCGGTCGATGTCGGACGCGGCCTTCGCGACGATCCTCGTTGCAACCGCATCGCCTGCGATGGCGTGCTCGAAGACAACAGGGGCGTAGCGGGCGAATTCCCGAGGCTTGGCGGCATGGGCGAATTCGACGACATCTTGCGGGTTGTTGGCGAATTCGGCCATGACGATGCGGGTCAATGGGGTTGCTGTCTCGACGCCGTCATGGGCAAGCAGCGCGATCTCGAGAAGGTCGCGGCCGAGGCGAGCGCCGCTCGACTGGTCGCCGATGACGAAGCCCCAGCCGCCGATCTCGGTGACCTTGCCGTTGCGCCGCGCGCCATAGACGGAACCGGTGCCGAAGGCGCCGACGACGCCGTCCGAATGCCCGAGCGCCCCTTGCAGGGCGATCAGCGAGTCTGTGACGACGTCGGCTCTCGCAAAGGGCAGGGCCGTCCGGATCTTTTCGCCGTGCAGGCCGACATTGGCACCGGCAACGCCGAGGACGGCGGCGCTGTGCTCGGCCAGCGACGGATCGAGTCCGGCATCCGCAAAGGCGGCGCGGCTGGAGCGGACGATGTTTTCAAGTGCGCCGTCGGGATCGCTCATGATGTTGGCAGCTCCGGCAACGCCGCGTCCCACGATGGTCCCCGTTGCATCCGCCACGGCGGCGCGGCAGCTTGTCCCGCCGCCGTCTATGCCGATTGCATACTTGGTCATGTACCCCTCCGGACGCCGTCTGGTTTCCGCTTTTTCAGTACCATACCAAAAAAATACCATTTACCAAGTCCCAAGAGTTCTGGTGATAATTGTTTTTATTTCGTTGTTTTGTTTGATGATTTTCTGTTTCGGAGAAATATCGGGTCACAAAAGTTAAATTCGACTGGACAATTGGTATTTTTTTGGACTTAATTCCGATCAAGGGAACAGCATTGATGACATCGGCGGAACCGGCAAAAAAACAGCCGGCGCCATATGGATGGCAACGATCGTCGGTAATGCCAGAACGAGGAGCGGGTCGAATTTCGATACCCGCAGCTGGGCATTGCAGCGTTTCCTGATTGATATGTGTCCCGGCTGTGGTTTCAGACGGGATGGGGTGCCCGGCCTCAAGGCCGATCGGTGCTCGTTTCAGATCGAAAACGGCGTCTTGTGACGCCAGGAACAGGAGAGGGAAAAAATGACACAGAAAATTCTGAAGGGCATTCTGCTCGCATCGAGCCTTTTGAGCTCGGCTGGGTTCGTCCATGCTGCCGACGTGACCTTGAACGTCGAGAGCTGGCGTAACGACGATCTGTCGATCTGGCAGACGAAGATCATCCCGGCTTTCGAAGCCAAGAACCCCGGCATCAAGATCACCTTTTCGCCGACCGCACCGACCGAATACAACGCTTCGCTGAACGCCAAGCTCGATGCCGGCTCCGCAGGCGACATCATCACCTGCCGTCCTTTCGACGCGTCGCTCGATCTCTTCAACAAGAAGCACCTCGTCGACCTGACGACGCTGCCGGGCATGGACAACTTCTCGTCGGTCGCCAAGGCCGCCTGGTCCACGGATGACGGCAAGTCGACCTTCTGCGTGCCGATGGCTTCGGTCATCCACGGCTTCATCTACAACAAGGACGCCTTCGAAAAACTCGGCATCTCTGTTCCGAAGACCACCGACGAATTCTACGCCGCGCTCGACAAGATCAAGGCCGACGGCACCTATATCCCGATGGCCATGGGCACCAAGGATCTCTGGGAAGCCGCCACCATGGGCTACCAGAACATCGGCCCCAACTACTGGAAGGGCGAAGAAGGCCGCGTTGCGCTGATGGAAGGCAAGCAGAAGCTGACCGACGCCGACTGGGTCGAGCCCTACAAGCAGCTCGCCAAGTGGAAGCCTTACCTCGGCGACGGCTTCGAAGCTCAGACCTATGCCGACAGCCAGAACCTCTTCACGCTCGGCCGCGCCGCCATCTATCCGGCCGGCTCTTGGGAAATCGCCCTGTTCACCAGCCAGGCCCAGTTCAAGATGGGCGCTTTCCCGCCACCGGTGCCGAAGGCCGGCGACCAGGGCTACATCTCGGATCATCCGGATATCGGCGTTGGCCTGAACGCCAAGTCGGCGCATCCGGAAGAAGCCAAGAAGTTCCTCTCCTGGGTTGCCTCGTCCGAGTTCGCCGACATCTACGCCAACGCGCTGCCGGGCTTCTTCAGCCTGAACTCGACGCCGGTCAAGATGACAGATCCGCTGGCGCAGGAATTCGTGTCCTGGCGCGGCCCTTACAAGTCGACGGTCCGCTCGACCTACCAGATCCTGTCGCGCGGCACGCCGAACCTCGAGAACGAAACCTGGGTTGAATCGGCCAACGTCATCAACGGCACCGATACGCCGGATGCCGCTGCCAAGAAGCTGCAGACTGGCCTCGACAGCTGGTTCAAGCCTGCCAAGTAAGTAGCTTACCCTCCCCTTGAGGGGGAGGGTCGGCCCGACGGGCCGGGGTGGGGTGATCCTTCAGCGTGTAGCGTCACCCCCACCCGCAGCTTCGCTGCGACCTCCCCCCTCAAGGGGGAGGTACCGTGATCATGCTGTGCCCGCGCAAGCACCAAAAAAACAGGCAAAGCCATGAGCGACATCACCACTTCAGCGGCCCTGCAGCCGGTCTCGATCAAGCGCCATCGGCGCTGGCACATTATCGTGTTCCTGTTCCCGGCTTTCCTGGTCTACACGGCGGTCATGATCCTGCCGCTGGTCGAGACCCTGCGGCAGTCCTTCTATAACCTTGTCGACGGCCAGTTGGCCTTTGTCGGCCTTGCCAATTTCAAGGTGCTGTTCGGCGATGCCAGATGGGCCCATGATTTCTGGAATGCGCTGCGCAACAACCTGATCTTCTTCGCCATCCATATGTGCGTCCAGAATCCGATCGGTGTCGCGCTGGCCGCCATGCTGTCCCTGCCGAAGCTGCGCTTCGTCACCTTCTATCGCACCGCCATTTTCCTGCCGACGCTGCTATCCTTCGTCATCGTCGGCTTCATCTGGAAGCTGATCCTGTCGCCGCTCTGGGGCGTCACCCCATGGATGATGGATCTGGTCGGCCTGAAGGCCTTCTTCAGCCCATGGCTCGGCAAGCCGAGCTCGGCGCTGATCGCCGTGGCGCTGATCTCCGTCTGGCAATATGTCGGCATTCCGATGATGCTCATCTATGCGGCGCTGCTCAACATCCCGGACGAGGTGATCGAGGCCGCCGAATGCGATGGCATCACCGGCTGGAGCCAGTTCTGGAAGATCAAGCTGCCGCTGGTGCTGCCGGCGATCGGGATTATCTCGATCCTGACTTTCGTCGGCAATTTCAATGCCTTCGACCTGGTTTATACCGTGCAGGGTGCGCTTGCCGGGCCGGATGGATCGACCGATATCCTGGGCACGCTGCTTTACCGGACCTTCTTCGGCTTCCAGCTGCAGCTCGGCGACCGCTCGATGGGGGCAACCATTGCCACCGTGATGTTCCTGATCATCCTTGCCGGCGTCTCCTTCTACCTGTTCATCGTCCAGCGGCGCATCCGCCGCTACCAGTTCTGAGGCGGCACCGATGTCCAAGGCACGCTCATCCAACATCCGCACCGGTCTCGTGCATCTGGCCCTGCTCAGCTACACGCTGATCGCGTTGTTTCCGGTGTTCCTGACCGTCATCAACTCGTTCAAGGATCGCGGCGCGATCTTCCGTTCGCCGATGATGGTGCCGACACCCACGAGCTTCAGCCTGATCGGCTACCAGACGGTGCTGGGGCAGGGCAATTTCGCCATGTACTTCCAGAACAGCATGATCGTCACCGTCGTCTCCATCGTGCTGGTGCTGCTGTTCGGGGCGATGGCCGCCTTTGCCTTGTCCGAATATCGCTTTCGCGGCAATATGGTCGTCGGCCTCTACATGGCGATCGGTATCATGATCCCGATCCGGCTCGGCACCGTCGCCATCCTGCAGGGCATGGTAGCTGCCGGTCTCGTCAACACGCTGACGGCGTTGATCCTCGTCTACACCGCGCAAGGGTTGCCGCTTGCCATCTTCATCCTGTCGGAATTCATGCGCACGGTGTCGGATGACCTGAAGAATGCCGGACGCATCGACGGGCTCAACGAGTACGCCATCTTCGGCCGCCTTGTCCTGCCGCTGATCCGGCCAGCCATGGCAACCGTCGCCGTCTTCACGATGATCCCGATCTGGAACGACCTATGGTTCCCGCTGATTCTCGCACCCGGGGAATCGACCAAGACCGTGACGCTCGGCAGCCAGATCTTCATCGGCCAGTTCGTCACCAACTGGAATGCGGTGCTGGCAGCCCTGTCGCTCGCCATCCTGCCGATCCTGGTCCTCTATGTCATCTTCTCGCGGCAGCTGATCCGCGGCATCACAGCGGGAGCCGTCAAATGAGTGTGTCGGACAAGCCGATCCGCGTGCTGGTCGCCGGTCTCGGCAATATGGGCCGCAGCCATGCGCTGGCCTATCACAACAATCCCGGCTTCGAGATCGTCGGCCTCGTCAACCGCTCCGCGCCCGTGCTCGACGAGAAGCTGCACGGCTACCAGATCCACCCGGATTTCGCGACGGCACTTGCGGAACTGAAGCCCGACCTCTGCTCCATCTGCACCTATTCCGACAGCCATGCCGATTATGCCGTGATGGCGTTTGCGGCCGGCTGCGACGTGTTCATCGAAAAGCCGCTGGCAACGACGGTGGCCGATGCCGAGCGCGTGGTGGCAGCGGCCGAGGCATCCGGCAAGAAGCTGGTGGTCGGCTATATCCTGCGCCACCATCCGTCCTGGCAGCGGCTGATCTCGGAGGCCCGCAATCTCGGCGGTCCCTATGTGTTTCGCATGAACCTCAACCAGCAATCGAGCGGCCCGACCTGGGAGACCCACAAGGCGCTGATGCAGACGACCTCCCCGATCGTCGATTGCGGCGTGCATTATGTCGACGTCATGTGCCAGATCACCGATGCCAAGGCGGTCGAGGTGCGCGGCATGGGGCTTAGGCTCTCCGACGAGATCGCGGCCGACATGTACAATTACGGCCATCTGCAGGTGAAGTTCGAGGATGGCTCGGTCGGCTGGTATGAAGCCGGCTGGGGTCCGATGATCTCGGAGACGGCCTTCTTCGTCAAGGACGTGATGTCGCCGAATGGCGCCGTGTCCATCGTCATGGACCCGAACGCCAAGTCCGACGATATCGACACCCATACCAAGACATCGGTCATCCGGCTGCACAACGCCGAGACCGGGCCGAACGGCACCTTCATCCATCCCGACCGGGACCTGCACATGGACGGCGAGCCCGGCCATCAGGAGCTCTGCGATTCCGAGCAGGCCTATGTGCTGAAAGCCATAAGTGAAAATATCGACCTGACGCGGCACATGCACGACGCCGTGCAGTCGCTTCGCATCTGCCTTGCCGCGGACGAAAGCGTGCGCAGCGGCAAGACCGTTTATTTGTAAGGATCAAAGTCTGTGGGATCGCTTCAACTGAAATCCATCCGCAAGGCCTACGGCAACCATCAGGTGCTGAAGGGGATCGACCTCGAGGTCAAGGACGGCGAGTTCGTCATCTTCGTCGGCCCGTCCGGCTGCGGCAAGTCGACCCTTCTGCGCAGCATTGCCGGTCTCGAGGATGTCACCGATGGCACCGTGCTGATCAACGGCGTCGACGTCACCACCACGCCGCCGGCCAAGCGCGGCATCGCCATGGTGTTCCAGTCCTACGCGCTCTATCCGCACCTGACGGTCAAGGACAATATGGGCCTCGGCCTCAAGCAGGCAGGCACCCCGAAGGATGCCATCGAGGCCAGCGTCTCTAAGGCCTCGGCCATGCTGTCGCTCGAGCCCTATCTCGCCCGTCGTCCAGCGGAACTCTCCGGCGGCCAGCGCCAGCGCGTCGCCATCGGCCGGGCCATCGTGCGCGAGCCGGCATTGTTCCTGTTCGACGAGCCGCTGTCGAACCTCGATGCGGCGCTGCGCGTCCAGACCCGGCTCGAGATCGCCCGCCTGCACCGCAGCCTGAAGGCGACGATGATCTACGTGACGCACGACCAGGTCGAGGCGATGACGCTCGCCGACCG
>Ga0207650_10003058_pt1 | contig 11527 bp, 11 predicted proteins | sample KBSS63metaG_FD_184325 | JGI IMG/M metagenome (GOLD analysis project Ga0207650, IMG submission 184325) | Switchgrass rhizosphere microbial communities from Kellogg Biological Station, Michigan, USA - KBS S6-3 metaG (SPAdes) (version 2) | ecosystem: Host-associated > Plants > Roots > Rhizosphere...
CGACGTCGTACTTGCCGGTCGTGACCCCGGCCAGGATGCCGGTCCAGGGCAGGATCTGCTGGCGGATCTCGAAGGGCGCGGACTTCTTCAGCACCTCGACCATCTCGTTGTCGAAGCCGGTCGGCTTGCCATCCTTGACGAACTCGAACGGGCGGAAATCGTCTTCGGTGGCGACGACGAGGTAGCCGCGCTTCTTGATCTCCTCCAGCGTGGCGGCGCCCGCCGAGGAATGCGCCGCGGCGAGCGCGAGCAGCGGCAACGCGACGAGCAAGGTGCGACGGGCCAGCCCGTGGATGGGACGCGACATGCGGTACTCCTGTAGTGAAGAGCTTGATATAGGGATGCGGAGGGCTGCAACCGCAAAGCCTGTGCCAAGCGCCCGGGCCTGCCGCCGGCCGGCGAAGTCGCGTTTCGGTGCATCGCGCGCGCCCTGTGCACCGGCATGCAATCTGCTTTCGCACTCTTCAAGTCACTTGAACCGATTGCGCCAGGCCATGCATGCAGCACCGCCCTTTGCCGACAACAGCCGGCCCGATGGCCGCAACGCCACGCTCGACGCGCCGATCTCGGCCGATGGCTGGCCCGCCTTGGGCCATCTCTACACCGTGCCGGCACGCCAGGGGCGCGCCGCGCGGCTGCGCGCCGGGCAGACGATCCGCATCATCAACACGCACGGGACGCAGGTCTGCGACACCTGGGCCTTCAACGCGGAGCAGCCGAACGAGTTCATGTCGATGGAGCACGTGCGCGCCTGGATCGACCGCACCATCCCGAGAGCCGGCGACGTGCTGGTGACCAATCGGCGCAAGGCCATCCTCACGCTCGTCGCCGACACCTCGCCGGGCGTGCACGACACGCTCATCGCACCCTGCGACCTCGACCGCTACCGCACGCTCGGCGTCGCTGTCTACCACGACAACTGCGCCGACAACCTGCGCATGGCGCTCGCCGCGATCGGCCTTCGCACGGGCGAAGTGCCGTGCGCGCTCAACCTCTGGATGAACATCCCCGTCGGCGCCGACACCGGCATCCGCTGGCTGCCCACGGTCGCGGCGGCGGGCGACCACGTCGACCTGCGCGCCGAGATCGACTGCGTCGTCGTGATGTCGGCCTGCCCGCAGGACATCGTCGCGATCAACTCGAACGCGCCGCGCGACGTGCACTTCATCGTCGAGCCCGACCGGTGACGCGACCGCGCGGCGCCTTGGCCCGCAGCGAGACCCACACGCCGACGGGCGACGATCCGATGGCCGCGTTGGGGCCGCAGCTCAAGCATGCGCGCATGGTCCAGGGCAAGACGTTGCGCGTGGCGAGCGAGGCCGCCGGCTGCTCCGAGAGCATGCTGTCGAAGATCGAGCGCGGCCTGGCGCGTCCGTCGCTCGCCGCGCTGCACCGGCTCGCCGCCGTGCTGGGCAGCAGCGTCGCCGAGCTGACCACGCCGGCGCGCAGCGGTGCCTCGCCGGTGCAGCGCGCGAGCGAGCGGCCGGTGGCGGAGTTCCCCGCGAGCGGGCGCAGCCGGCGCGGCACTATTCGCCTCGAGCGCGTCGTCGTGCCGGCCAAGGGGCGGCTGCTGCAGGCCGACATCCACGTGATCGAACCCCTGGTCGCGCGGCCCGAGCCGATCAGCCATGCCGGCGAGGAAGTCGGCTATGTGCTCGAAGGCCGCCTCGAGCTCACGCTCGGCGACGAGCGGTATCTGCTCGAGGCCGGCGACAGCTTCCACTTCCGGAGCGAAGTGCCGCACGGCTACCGGAATCCCGGCCGCGTGCGCACCCGCGTCCTGTGGGTCAACACCCCGCCGACCTTCTGACCGCTGATCGCCATGAGACCCGACGCGACGCCTCCCCTTGTCTCGAGCGGCGACGCCGATCGCCGCGCGATCGAGCGCATCGCGGCGTGCCGCCCGGTCGTGCACGAGCTGCTCGCGGCACGCGAGGCCGTGGGCCTCGCCGACGGCGAGCTCGGTCACGCCGGGCCGCCCTTCGCGCCGGGGCAGGCGCCGTCGCCGGTGGTGCTCGGCGCGCTTGCCGGCGCGACTGTGCACGAGGGATGGGCCGGCTCGCTCGAGGCGGCGACGCGGCTGATGCTCGACGGCCGCATCCGCCTGCGCGCCAACCACTCGCTGGGCATCGTCTCGCCGATGGCCGGCGTGGTGCGGCCGAGCCAGCCGCTGTTCCGGGTCGAGGACGCGGTCTCGGGCGCGAACGCCTTCGCGACGCTTGCGGAGAAGGGCCGGCGCGTGCTGCGCTTCGGGCATTACGGCGATGACGTCGCGGCCGGATTGCGTCACGTCGAGTCGGTGATCGGCCCGGCGATCGCACGCGCGTTGCCGGCAGGCGGCCTGGCGGTGCTGCCGCTGGTCGCCCGCGGCGTGGAGCTGGGCGACGACGTGCACCAGCGCAACCTCGGCGGGATGCTCGCCTTCCTCGCCGCGCTCGCGCCGCTCGCCACACCGGAGCGCGACTGGCTCGCCGACCATCCGCAGCACTTCCTCAATTACGCCATGGCGGCTGCCAAGCTGAGCCTCGATCGCGCCGTCGGCGTCGCTGGCTCGCGCATCGTCACCGCGATCAGCCGCAATGGAATCGACTGCGGCGTGCAGGTCGCCGGCCTGCCCGGGCGCTGGTTCACCGCGCCGGCGACCCGGCCCGACGGCTGCTGGTTCGACGGCTACGGCCGAGAGGACGCACACGGCGACCTCGGCGACAGCGCCATCATGGAGGCGTTCGGCCTCGGCGGATGCATCGCTCACGCGTCGCCTGAGATCGCCCGCACCATGCATCGCGACTGGTCCGAGGCGCTCGCAGGCGGTCGGGCGATGCGCGCCCTGTTCGTCGCGAAGCGCACCGACATCGCGCCGGCGCTGGCGGGACCCGAAGGCGTCGGCCTAGGCCTCGACGCAGCGTGCGCGGCGGCCCATGCCGGCGGCGTGCGCATCCACACCGGCGTCGCGCACCGCGACGTGAGCGGCGGCTGGATCGGCATCGGCGTGGCGCAGGCGCCGCAGGCGTGCTTCGCCGCGGCGATGGACGCGCTCGCGGCCCCAGGCAGCCCGTGAGTGCGCCGGTGGTGCTGGTGCTCGGCGGCGGCTTCAGCGGCGCGGTCTTCGCCACTCACCTGCTGCGCGCTGCGCGTGCGCCGTTCGAGCTTGTGATCGTCGAGCCGCGCGCGCAGCTCGGCGCCGGCCTGGCTTACGGTTCAGCCGCTCCCGAGCACCGCATCAACGTGCCGAGCGACAAGATGATCCTGTTCGCCGAGGATCCAATGCACCTGACGCGCTGGGTGCGCGCCGAGGGCCTGTTCGAAAGCGACCCGGAGGCGGTCACTACCGAGGGCCATCACTACATGCGCCGCGCCGATTTCGCACGCTACGTCGCCGCGCAACTGGAAGACGCGCAGCGCGGTGCGCCGCCGGGCTCGACGCTGCGTCATGTGCGTGCCAAGGCGGTCGAGGTGACGCAGATCGGTCCGCGGCATGGCGTGCGACTCGACGACGGCGCGCTGCTCGAAGGCGATGCAGTGGTCGTCACCGCGAGCCACGAGACACCTTCCTTCCCGTGGCCGCTCGACGCGCGGGCGGCCACGCATGCCGGCCTCGTGCGCGACCCCTGGCTGCAACTCCCGGCCCTCGACGTCGAGGCGATGAACCACGACAGCACGATCGTCGTCGCCGGCACCGGGCTGACGATGTGCGATGTCGTCGTGACCCTCGCCAGGCGCGGCTTCCGCGGCTGCGTGCTGGCGATTTCGCGGCGCGCGCTGTTGCCGCGCACCCACGGGCGCTTCGACCACCAGTTCGACCTGCTCGCGGGGCAGCAGGTGCCGACGACGGCGCGCGCGCTGCTGCGTTTCGTGCGCGGTGCCGTGCGCCGTGCGGCCGACTGGCGCGAGGCGCTCGATGCCGTCCGCTTCATGCTGCCGGTCCTCTGGCAGGCGTTGCCGTCCGCCGAGCGCCGGCGCGCCGTCCGCTGGCTGCGGTCGTTCTGGGACGTTCACCGCTATCGCATGGCGCCGCAGGTCGATGCGCTATTGCGCGACCGGCTACAGCGCAACGCGCTGCGCATCGGTGCCGGTCGCATCGTCGCCATCGCCGCCGAAGCGGATGACCTGCTCGCAGTGCGGTGGCAGTCGCGTGACGGGGGCGTACAGCAGACGCGTTGCGCGGCGTTCATCAACTGCACGGGACCGGCGGGCGATCCGTCGCGCATCGAGAACCCCCTGATCCAGTCGCTGCTGGCGAGCGGCCTGGCCACGGCAGATCCCGCCGGCGTCGGCCTCGCCTGCGATGCCGACGGGCGCCTGCGTAGCCGCGACGGCAGGCTCGCCGAGCACCTTTGCGTCGCCGGTCCGCTGGCGCGCGCCGCGGTCGCGGAAGTGACGGGCGTGCCCGAGGCCTCGGCCCATGCGCGGCGCGTGGCCGAACGCCTGGCCGCGGATCCCGCGGTCGGCCGCCCGGTGCCCCGACCGAACCTCGCCAAGGAGAGCCTTCCGCCATGAGCCTGCGCCGCATCGTTTCGACCCGCGCCGCGCCCTCGCCGGCGTCTGCGCGCTACTCGCATGCCGTCGAAGTGAACGGCCTGCTCCACGTCACCGGCCAGCTGCCGGTGAACCCCGACGATCCGGCAGCACCGCTGCCCGAGGGGATCGTCGCGCAGACCGAGATGGTGTTTCGCAACCTCGCGCTCATCGTCGAGGACGCCGGTTACGCGCTGGCCGAGACCGTCGTCGCTCGCATCTACCTCGCCGACTTCGATCGCGACTACGTCAGCTTCAACAGCGTGTTCCATCGCCACTTCGCCGACCCGTCGGCCTTGCCGGCGCGCACGACCGTCGGCGTCGCGCGGCTCGGGCGCGGCGCGCTCGTCGAGGTCGAGCTCACCCTCGCCCGACCTGTGACCTGACTGTCGGGACTGCGCCCGCGTGCGCACGTCGGGATGGTTCAGCGAGCTCCGGCGATGCCGATGGACCCCGGTGCGCCCCGGCTGCCGGGCCGCACTTATGATCCGGACGCATCCAAGGGCGAGCGATGACGGAACGATCGATTGCAGGACGCCGGGTGGGCTTGATCGGCCTTGGCGCGATGGGCGCCGGCATGGCCGGATCGCTGCGCCGCGCCGGCGCCGATGTCCACGTCTGCGACGTTCGCGAGGCCGCCGCCACCGCCTTCGCGGCGCAAGGCGGAACGGCGTGCAAGACGCCGGCCGAGCTCGCCGCGCGCTGCGAGGTCGTCGTCTCGGTCGTCGTCAACGCGGCGCAGACCGAGGCCGTCCTTTTCGGTGACGGCAGCGGCAAGGCCGACGGTGGCGGTGCCGCTGCGGCGATGAAGCCCGGCAGCGTCTTCGTGATGTGCTCGACGGTCGACCCGAACGTCTCGATCGCCTTCGAGCGCCGGCTCGAGGCGATGGGCCTGCTCTACGTCGACGCGCCGATCTCCGGCGGCGCCGCCAGGGCGGCATCCGGCGAGATGACGGTCATGGGCGCGGCGCGCGACCCCGCGTGGGCGATCGCCGAGCCGTTCCTGCACGCGATGGCCGCCAAGGTCTACCGCCTCGGTGACCGCGCCGGCAACGGCAGCAAGGTCAAGATCATCAACCAGCTGCTCGCCGGCGTTCACATCGCCGCTGCTGCCGAGGCGATGGCGCTCGGCCTGCGCGAAGGCGTCGACGCGGCCGCGCTCTACGACGTCATCACCCACAGCGCCGGCAACAGCTGGATGTTCGAGAACCGCATGGCGCACGTGCTGGCGAACGACTACACGCCGCTGTCGGCGGTCGACATCTTCGTCAAGGATCTCGGCCTCGTCCTCGACACCGCGCGCGCGACCAAGTTCCCGCTGCCGCTGGCGAGCACGGCGCACCAGATGTTCATGCAGGCGTCGACCGCGGGCTTCGGCAAGGAAGACGACGCCGCGGTGATCAAGATCTTTCCCGGCATCGAGCTGCCGGGCGACAAGAAATGACGATCCGCCTCGGCTGCATCGCCGACGACTTCACCGGCGCCACCGACCTCGCCAACAACCTGGTCCGCGCCGGCATGCGGGCGGTGCAGACGATCGGCGTTCCCGGCGACGATGCGGTGGCGTCGCTCGATGCCGATGCCGATGCCGATGCCGTCGTCGTCGCGCTCAAGTCGCGAACGATCGAGCCGCGGCTCGCAGTCGAGCAGTCGCTCGCGGCCTGCCGCTGGCTGCGCCGAGCCGGCGCGACGCAGATCTACTTCAAGGTCTGCTCGACCTTCGACTCGACGCCGCGCGGCAACATCGGCCCGGTGCTCGAGGCGTTGATGGACGAGCTCGGTTGCGATTTCACGATCGCGACGCCGGCGTTCCCAGACAACGCGCGCACCGTTTTCAAGGGCCATCTTTTCGTCGGTGATGTGCTGCTCTCCGAGAGCGGCATGCGCGACCATCCTTTGACGCCGATGACCGACGCCAACCTCGTTCGCGTCCTGCAGGCGCAGCTCGCGCCGGCGCGATCGGAGGGGCGTGCGGCCCGCCACGTCGGGCTCGTCGATCACCGCGCGACAGGCGCCTCGGCCGCGGCGGTCCGGGCGCGCTTCGATGCCTTGCGCAGCGATGGCGTCGCGATCGCGATCGCCGACGCGATCGACAACGACGACCTGCATCGCCTCGGCGAAGCGGTTCGCGACCTGCCGTTGGTCTGCGCCGGCTCGGGGCTGGCGATCGGCCTGCCGCGCAATTTCGCCATCGCCGCGTCGGGCGAGGCGGCGTCGCTGCCGGCGGTGAAGGGATTCAATGCGATCGTGTCCGGCAGCTGCTCGCAGGCGACCAACGCCCAGGTCGCCGAGTTTCTGCGCAGCGGCGGTGCGGCGCGCCGGATCGATCCGCTCGAGCTCGGCGACGGCGAGGAGAAAGGCCTCACCGGCGACATCGCCGCGTGGGCCGACCGCGAGTGGTCCGCGGCGCCCGAACGAGCGGTGCTCGTCTACAGCACCGCATCGCCGCAGGCGGTCGCCGCGGCGCAGGCTCGCTCGGGTGCGCACGACGTCGGCGCCCGCCTCGAGCACCTGCTCGCCGGCATCGCCAAGGCGCTCGTCGCGCGCGGCGCGCGCCGCCTCGTCATCGCCGGCGGCGAGACCTCGGGCGCGTGCGTGCAGGCGCTCGGCGTCGAGCGATTGCGCATCGGCCGCCAGATCGATCCCGGCGTGCCCTGGTGCCACGCCGCGCCGGCCGCGGCGCCCGACGGGCTGCAGCTCGCGCTCAAGTCGGGCAATTTCGGCGGCGTCGATTTCTTCGCCCGCGCGTTCAAGGTGCAGACATGAGCGACTCCGCCCGGCCGCTCCGAAGGGGTCGCTCCGTCCCGCTCGGCGGGACCGCGCGCTGCGCGAGGGTGCGCTCATGAGCGAGGCGCGCCTTCGCGACGAGCTGTGCCGCATCGGCCGCTCGCTCCATGCGCGCGGCTACGTGCACGGCACGACCGGCAACGTCAGCGCGCGTCTGCACGACGGCTTCCTCATCAGCGCGACGGACGCTTGCCTTGGCGACCTCGATCCGGCGGCGCTCGTCAAGGTCGACGCCGCCGGTCACGCGGCGGCGGGCGCCGGGCAACCGAGCAAGACGCTGGCCCTGCATCGCCGCATCTACGCGACGGCGGCCGAAGCCGGCTGCATCGTCCACACGCATTCGCGCGCGCTCGTGGCGCTGAGCCTCACGATCCCCGCGCACGAGGATCGCGACGACTTGCTCGCGCCGATCACGCCGTACTTCGTGATGAAGGTCGGCCACGTGCCGCTGCTCGCCTATGCCCGGCCGGGAGACCCGGCCGTCGCCGACCGCGTCGCCGCGGTGATCGAGCACGCCGAGCGGCTCGGCATGCCGATCCGCGCCGTCATGCTGTCGCGGCTCGGCCCGAACGTCTGGGCCGGCACGCCGGCGGCGGCGATGGCGCGCCTCGAGGAGCTCGAGGAAACGGCGCGCCTCTGGCTCGAGGCGGATACCAAGCCCGCGCCGTTGTCGCCCGAGCAGATCGACGAGCTGCGCCGCAGTTTCGGCGCGCGCTGGTGAACACGAAAGGAGGAACGCGATGCCGCGCTTTGCTGCCAACCTGAGCATGATGTACCCGGAGCACGGCTTCCTCGATCGCTTCGCCGCGGCTGCGCGCGACGGCTTTCGTGCCGTCGAGTTCCTCTTTCCCTATGACTTCCCCGCTGCGACGATCGCCAAGGCGCTGAAAGACAACGGCCTGCAGCAGGTGCTGTTCAACGCCCCGCCGGGCGATTTCGCCGGCGGCGAGCGCGGCATCGCCAGCCTGGCCGGACGCGAGGAGGAGGCCAGGAGCGGCTTCGCGCGCGCCCTCGACTACGCCGCCGCGCTCGGCTGCCCGCGCGTGCACGTCATGGCCGGGCTGGCGCGCGCAGGTGCCGATCGCGCGGCGATGCGGCGGCTCTATGTCGCGCACCTCGCGTGGGCCGCGGAGCGCGCAGCGGGCGCCGGTGTCGATGTCCTGATCGAGCCGATCAACACGCGCGACATCCCCGGCTACTTCCTCAACCGCCAGGACGAGGCGCATGCCGTCGTCGCCGAGATCGGCGCGCCCAACCTGAAGGTGCAGATGGACCTGTACCACTGCCAGATCGTCGAAGGCGACGTCGCCATGAAGCTGCGCGCGTACCTGCCCGGCGGCAAGGTCGGCCACCTCCAGATCGCCGGCGTGCCGGATCGGCACGAGCCCGACGCGGGCGAGCTGAACTACGCGTTCCTGTTCGACGTCATCGATTCGCTCGCGTACGACGGCTGGATCGGCTGCGAGTACCGGCCGGCGGCGGCCACCTCCGCCGGCCTCGGCTGGCTGCGCCGCGCCGGCCTCGCCGCGCCGGGCTAAGCGGAATTGCCCGCGCCAGCCCGGCGCTCGAACCTCAGCCGCGGGCCGCTTCGCGCAGCAGGCGCTTTATCACCTTGCCGTTGGCGTTGCGCGGTAAGGGCACATCACTCAGGATGAATCGTTCGGGCACCTCGTAGTCGGCGAGTCGCTCGGCGCAGTGGCGCCGCAGTGCGTCCTCGTCGACGGTCGAGCCTGGCGCGTGCAGCACGGCGTGCACACGCTCGCCGAGCACCGGGCACGGCACGCCGATCACGGCTGCCTCGACGACGCCGGGCCAGCCCATCAGGACGTTCTCGACCTTGACCGAGTAGACCTTGAAGCCGCCGCGGTTGAGCATGTCCTTCTTGCGGTCGACGATGCGCACGAACCCTTCGGCGTCGACCGAGCCGAGGTCGCCCGAGTGCCAGAAGCCGGCGCTGAACGACGCCGCCGTCGCCTGCGGGTTCGCCCAGTAACCGCGAACGACCATCGGCCCGCCGATCCAGAGCTCGCCGGTCTGGCCGGCCGGCAGCTCGCGGCCGTCGTCGTCCATGACGCGGATTTCGGCGGCGGGCAGGGCGACGCCGACCGAATCGGCGTGGTCGCGCGTCAGGCCGGCGGGAATCATCGTCGCCGGCGAGGTCGTCTCGGTCGCGCCGTAGCAGTTCTGCAGCGTCAGCGCTGGCAGGCGCGCCGCGATCTCGTCGATCGTCGCTACCGGCATCGGCGCGCCACCGTAGCCGCCGACGCGCCACGCCGACAGGTCGGCGCGATCGAGCGCGTCGCTCATCAGGCACAGGCGGTACATCGCCGGCACCATCAGCGTGTGGCTGACGCGCTCGCGCGCGAGCAGGTCGATGAACGCGTCGGCCTTGAACTCGGGGACGACGATCACCGTGCCGCCGACGCGCCACATCGCCGCGATGTTGGCGATCAGCCCGGTGACGTGGCTCGCCGGCACCGCCAGCGCCGAGCGGTCTTCGGACGTCAGGCGCATGCAGGCCTCGAAGTGCAGCGCCGAGTGGACGATCGCCAGGTGGGTGAGCATCGCGCCCTTGGGATGGCCGGTCGTTCCCGAGGTGTAAAGGATCACGGCGACGTCGGTCTCGAGCGTCGCGATCGGCGCAGGCGCTGCCACCGTGTCTGTGTCGACCGCGGCGAGCCCCGAGGCCGGCAGGCGAGCCTGCAGCGCCGGCGCTTCGTCGCCTTGCGGAATGCGATCGGCCAGCGCGTCGTCGAAGACGATCGCCTTCGCGCCGCTCTGGTTGGCGACGTAGGCGAGGCCGGGCCGCTGCTCGCGCACGCCGACCGGCACCGCGATCGCGGCGAGCCGCTGCACGGCCAGCAGCACGAACAGGAACTCGGGGCGGTTGGAGAGAAACAGGATGACGCGGTCGCCGGAAGCGATTCCGAGCGCGGCTAGCCCGGCAGCGATTCGCTCGCTGCGCGCACCGGTTTCGGCGTAACTCCAGCGCTGGCCCTCGCAGACGACCGCGTCGTGCTGCGGTCGCCGGGCTCGCGCCGCGTCAAACATCGCGAGCAGGCCCGCCGGCCGGTCGGCGAAGCAGCGCACGACTCGGTCGCCGTAAAGCGCTTCGTGCCGCATTGCCGGCATGGCGTGATCGCGCCACGGGTTCATTGCGAACCCTCCGCGTGTCGCCTCGCGGTTGCCGCGCGTGCGACGTCGCAACTCATGCCGCCTCGGCTTCGACGTTGGCGCCGCGCTCGATCACGAACTCGGTGTCGACGAGGCGGCGCGCATGGTTGAGGTCGCTCTGCGCCATCAGCATCGACACCTCGCTGCCCTTGAGCGAGGCGATGACGTCGGCGAGGCGTTTCGAGAGCGCCGGCGCGACGCCCTCGAACGGCTCGTCGAGCAGCAGCAGGCGCGTGCCGGCGGCGAGCGCGCGTGCCAGCGCGACGAGCTTCTGCTGGCCGCCCGAGAGCAGCAGCGCGCGCCGGCCGCGCATCTCGACGAGCTCCGGCAGGACGCGGTAGACGAGGGCGAGCCGGTCCTCGGTCACGAGGGCGCGGTTGACCCAGAGCGGCACCAGGATGTTCTCCTCGACCGTCAGTTCCGGAACGAGGCCGCGGTCTTCCGGCATGTAGCCGATGCCGAGGCTGGCGCGGGCGTGCGCCGGCAGTGCGAGCAGGTCGCGGCCGTCGAAGACGACGCTGCCGCTGGTCGGCGCGAGGTGGCCCATCAAGGTTCGCATCAGCGTCGTCTTGCCGGCGCCGTTCCTGCCGACGAGGCCGACCATGCGGCCGCTGCCGACTTCGAGCGAGAGGCCGCGCAGGGCGACGACCGAATCGATGGCGACATGCAGGGAACGAACCTCGAGCATCGCGGCCCGTCCTATTCCGCGAGCAGCTCGCCGGTGACGTAGCGGCGCACGTCGGCGGTGCCGAGCGCCGCCTCGGGCGTGCCGTCGGCGATGACGCGGCCGGCGTAGAAGGCGACGACCCGGCTCGCGTAGCGCTCGACGATCTCCATGTCGTGCTCGACGAAGAGCACGGTCATCGCCTCGTGGCCGAGCGCCGACATGATGGTGTCCATCATCGGGAACTTCTCTTCGGCCGAGACGCCGCTGGTCGGCTCGTCGAGGAGAAGCAGCTTGGGCGCGCCGGTCAGCGCCATCGCGATGTCGAGCAGCTTCCTCACGCCGCCCGGCAGCTCGGCGACGCGCCGGCCGCGGTGCTCGCCGAGG
>Ga0207650_10003063_pt1 | contig 11520 bp, 11 predicted proteins | sample KBSS63metaG_FD_184325 | JGI IMG/M metagenome (GOLD analysis project Ga0207650, IMG submission 184325) | Switchgrass rhizosphere microbial communities from Kellogg Biological Station, Michigan, USA - KBS S6-3 metaG (SPAdes) (version 2) | ecosystem: Host-associated > Plants > Roots > Rhizosphere...
CAGCAGCAGTCCATCCATGCGCTCTGCGACTGCATGGCCGATCACCTGGCTTGCGTAGATGTCAGTGCCCGTTGGCAGATGCGGACCATGCTGCTCAACACTGCCCGCAGGAAAAATCACGACTGGATTTTTCTTGAGCTGCTGTGCGATCTCGGGCTGCGTGAGCTCGATGAAATGACGACTGGGAAGCATACGCTCTCTCCTTTTTACGCTTGAAGCGTGGCTCGCGTCTCGTTGATGATATCGGCGATTTTCACCGCCTCGCCCTTGTTTTCGATCGACCGCAGCGCTGCGTAAACGACAGCGACCGCGACATTACCGTTGTGCGCGCTCAGCTCACGCACTTTGCCAGTGACACAGCTTTCCGCGAACATGTCGAGCTCGGCGCGAAACATATCGCTCGGCGGCAGGTTTATTTCCTCGCGCTTTGCATAACCGTCTTTGCCGCGCTGAATGTACAACGTCGAGGTCGTATGCAGCTTGTCCGGAGTATCCCACGTGCCGAAGTCTATCTCGTAATGCATGAGCCCTTTCGAGCCGAAGACGCGCACCGCGAAAACACCCGGTGACGTCCAGCACGAGCCGACGTAACCGATCTTGCCGTCCGCAAACTTCATCAGCGTCATCGACTGGTCGTCGACCTCCGCGCCGACGGGCGATAACTTTGACGCCATCGAGGTAACTTCGCTGATTTCGCCGCCAAGATAGTGCAGGACATCAAACTGATGAATGGCAAGCTGCGAAAGCGGACCGCCCGGCGCACGGTCCTTGAACCAGCGCCAGGTCTGCGGCGTTAGTTCCAGCGCGCGCTCATTCGAGAAGTTAGCTTCCATGAAAGCGACGCGGCCGAGTTCGCCCGCATCTATTTTTTCCTTGATGATGCGTATGCCCGCCATCAGCCGCGCGCTGTGGCCGACTGTCACGCTGACGCCGTACTTGTCTTCGAGCGCCGCAATCTTCAGTCCGTCCGACAGCGTGTTCGCAATCGGCTTTTCGGTATACACATGCTTGCCGGCGCTGGCGACCTGTTCCGCGAGCGGCAGGTGTTGCTCATTCGGAACAGTGAGAATCACACCCTTAATTGCGGGATTGGCGAGCAGCGTCTGCATATCGGGCGCTGCACCGACACCGGTCTCCTGTGCAAACGCACTGCGTTTTTCCTGCGAACGGCTATAGCCGGCGACGATCTTTAGCTTGTCGGACTTGACCGCTGCGCGCGTGAGGACTTTTGCCCAGCGCCCAAGACCAACGATGCCGACGTTAACTGGATAGCTACTCATTGCTGTTTTTTCCTTAGTAATTGCAGCGGTATTTTATTCGACCTTGAGGCCAGCGTCTTTGACCGCCTTGCCGAAGCGCACGTATTCATTGCGCACGTGCTGTGCGAATTGCTCGGGTGTATCGCTGAACGGTTCCGCGCCCTGCGCAGCGAACGACTCCTTGACATCGGGCGATGCGAGCGCCTTTGCGATCGCGTCGTGCAGCTTCGCCACGATCGGCTTCGGTAAACCACGCGGACCCATGATGCCGTTCCAGCCGCTCGAGTTGTATCCGGGAACGCCCGACTCGGCGACCGTCGGTATCTCCGGCGCTACGGGCGAACGCTGCACGCCACCGACGGCGAGCGCGCGCAAGCGTCCGGATCGCACATGAGGCAGCGGACCCGCGATCGGCGTGAACACCCATTGCGCTTCACCAGCGACGACAGCGGCGACTGAAGGTCCCCCGCCCTTATATGGAACGTGCACCGATTGAATGTTGGCGAGCGTCGTGAACATGACGCCTGCCAGATGACTCGTCGAGCCCGCGCCGGCCGACGCCATATTGAGTGTGCCTGGCTTTGACTTCGCATAGTCGATGAATTCTCTGACCGTTTTTGCAGGTATAGACGGATGCACGGCGAGCAGATTCTGCGTGATGACGAATAACGAGATCGGCGTGAAGTCGCGGTTGACGTCGTAGTTGAGCTTCGAGTAAACGTGCGGCGCGATTGAGTGGGTCGCGCTGGACGCCGCAACCAGCGTATAGCCATCGGGTATGGCATGGGCAGCCGTCTCGACACCGATCGTGCCGCCGGCGCCGGCGCGATTGTCGATCACCACCTGCTGGCCGAGAATTTCGCCGAGCTTGATTGCGAGCAGCCGGCTGAGCACATCGTTCGAGCTACCCGGCGCATTCGGCATGATGAGACGAATCGGTTTATTCGGAAACGCTGCTTCCTGTGCGTCCGCTCCAGATACACCCGCAGCAACCGCGAGCATCGACGTAATGACGGTGAAACGACTCGACATATCTCTCCACGAAATCAGGTCATCGTCCGCGCAGACGATTGGCGGGGCGTAATTATGCATCAAGGCTTCTACGCTTGCCGCGGTGCTGTCCGGTGTTTGACTCTGCTTACTCTTGATCTAAGCATCGACCATCACTGCGCGCCGCCGCGGCACGCGATCAGTCCGCCAGGCGGCGATTGCCCACTCCAATAACTCCGCCGGGCCAGCGCCATCCAGGGATGCAGGCGGAGAATGATCCAGAAATTGCAGGGCGGCAGTTAACGCAGAAGCTGGACGCGTGCAATCAATCGCTGTGGCGCCGGTCTGCTTACTGAGCTTCTCGCCGCTTGCGTTGACTGCTATGGGGACATGACAGTAGCGCGGCGTTACCAGGTTCAGAAGCCGCTGCAGATAGATCTGACGAGGTGTTGAATCCAGCAGATCGGCGCCCCGCACCACATCGGTGATCCCCTGTTCCGTATCATCGACAACGACCGCGAACTGGTATGCATATATGCGGTCTGCGCGTAACAGCACGAAGTCGCCGATATCCGACGCGAGGTTTTGCGCGACACGTCCCTGTATCGCATCGTCAAATGAAATCTCGACGTCTCGCGTATGAATGCGCCAGGCACGTGCCGGCCGTGCGGTTGGAGGCGTTTTGCGGCAGGTGCCCGGATAAACGGGTCCTTCAATGCCGTGCGCTGCGGAATCCGCAATTTCGCGCCGGCTGCAGGCGCACGGATAAAGCACATTCAATGCGCGAAGCCGGTGAAACTGCGCATGGTAGGCGTCGTTGCGCGCGGACTGATAAACGATCGGGCCGTCCCACGCCATGCCGAACTTCTCGAGTGCGCGCAGGATGTCGTCTGCCGCGCCGGGGACTACGCGCGGCGTGTCGAGATCTTCGATGCGTATAACCCACGTGCCGCCGCGGCTTCTTGCTTCGAGATAACTCGCCGCCGCTGCGATCAACGAGCCGAAATGCAGCGGGCCGGTCGGGCTGGGCGCGAAGCGGCCGCGATAGCGTGCGGCGCTCTCGCCTACATTGTGCTGTGTCGATGGCGCCACGCCTGCATGCATGTATGTATGTATGTATTGCGCGCGCTGTCTGCGCTGGATTCGCTTGCTACAATTCAGTTCGCATTCGAACTGGTTCCACCTTCGACTATAGAGGAATTCCTGTATGCAAGTCCGTGCTGCCGTTGCGCACAAGGCTGGTGCGCCGCTCGTCGTAGAAACAGTCGATCTCGCCGGCCCCAAGCAAGGCGAAGTACTCGTCGAGATCAAGGCCACCGGTATCTGCCATACCGATGAGTTCACGCGCTCCGGCGCCGATCCCGAAGGACTGTTTCCCGCCATCCTCGGTCATGAAGGCGCGGGCATCGTCGTCGATATCGGGGCTGACGTAACGAGCCTCAAAAAAGGCGACCATGTGATTCCGTTGTACACGCCGGAATGCCGGCAATGCGAATACTGTTTGAGCGGTAAAACGAATCTCTGTCAGGCCATCCGCGTCACGCAAGGACAGGGCGTCATGCCCGATGGCAGCAGCCGGTTTTCAATGGGCGGCAAGAAGCTGTTTCATTATATGGGCACGTCCACTTTCTCAAACTACACAGTGGTGCCTGAGATCGCGCTTGCCAAAATCCGAGAAGACGCTCCGTTCGACAAAGTCTGCTACATCGGCTGCGGTGTGACGACCGGCATTGGTGCCGTGATCAACACCGCGCAAGTCGAACCCGGCGCGAATGTCGTCGTATTCGGACTTGGCGGGATCGGCCTGAACGTAATACAGGGTGCCCGTATAGCCGGCGCCAATATGATCGTGGGCGTCGATCTGAATGCAGGGCGCAAGGCGCTCGCGGAGAAGTTTGGTATGACACATTTCGTCAATCCGAAAGAAGTCGAAGGCGATCTGGTGCCGTATCTCGTCAACCTTACGAAGGGCGGCGCCGATTACACGTTCGAATGCATCGGCAACGTCGATGTGATGCGGCAGGCGCTTGAATGCTGTCACAAAGGATGGGGCGTCTCGGTGATCATCGGCGTGGCGGGCGCAGGACAGGAAATCAAGACGCGGCCTTTTCAGCTTGTGACCGGCAGAGTGTGGAAGGGCACGGCGTTCGGCGGCGCCAAAGGCCGGCGCGATGTGCCGAAGATCGTCGAGTGGTACATGGATGGCAAGATCAACATTGACGATCTAATCACCCATAAGCTCAAGCTTCCCGACATTAATGAAGGTTTCGACTTGATGCATGCCGGCAAATCAATCCGCAGTGTGGTCGTATTCTGATCGCGCTTGATATGGGACGACCGATTGGCAACGCTCGAGTTGACGTCACAGGATGTGCTTGATTCCTGGTTCGGCGCTCGCGGCTCACCGCAATACGGTACGCGACGTAAACCGTGGTTCAGGAAATCGGACGCATTCGATCAGGAAATTCGCGAGCGCTTCCTCGATCTGTATGAAGCCGCGAGCTCCGGCGATCTCATAGCATGGGATGCGTCGCGATATTCACTGCTGGCGCTGATCATCGTGCTCGACCAGTTCCCGCGCAACATGTTTCGTGGCACGGGCCGTGCGTTTGCAAGCGATGCGCAGGCGCTCAAGGCGGCTCAGCGCATGGTCGAGCGCGGCTGGGATGAAACGCTGTTGCCGGTTGAGCGTCAGTTTGCCTATTTGCCGTTCCAGCATGCGGAAGACTTGTCGATGCAGCAGCGCGCACTCGATCTTTTCGGTAGTATCGCCGCAGATGCGGCGTACGCCGATCTTGTCGTATCAAGCCGCAGGCACTACGACATTATCGCGCGCTTCGGCCGGTTTCCGCATCGTAATGCGTTGCTCGAACGTGCATCGAGTGCTGTAGAAGAAGAGTTTCTAGCGCAGCCAGGCTCTTCGTTTTAGAAGTGCCCTTGAATGTGACGAGCATCGTGCCGATATCATATTCGTCGGGCGAGAATAGCTTCGCATAAGGCACAATGGGCGCTTAGATGCCGCTTCGAACCGAAATCCCATATCGAGCTGACAGCGCCATTCTTTTCGAGACTGTCGTCGATCTGCCATGGGCAGTGTTTCTCGACAGCGGGAGTCATCATCTCACCCAGTCGCGCTACGACATCATTTCGGCCGAACCGCATACGACACTCGTTACGCGCGGGAATCTCACCGAGATTCGCAGCGATGCCATCGAGCTGTCGCGTGCGGATCCGCTGGCGCTGGTACGTCAGCATCTCGATCTCGACCGCGGCACGGCCTGCGATCTGCCCTTTACGGGCGGTGCGCTTGGCTACTACGCATATGATCTCGCGCGCCGTTTCGAGAAACTGCCGGCGCGTGCTGTCGACGCGGACAAGATGCCGGAGATGGCGGTCGGGATTTATGACTGGGCGCTCGTCGTCGACCATCTTGATAAGCGCAGCTGGCTGGTCAGTCCGGGGCGGCGCGTCGAGACACATGAACGATGGCACGAACTAGAGGCGCGTTTCACGGCACCGCCGCCGGAACGGGCGCGCGTCCCGTTTTGCATCACGAAGCCGCTGACCTCGAATTTGTCGCGTGAAGCGTACGCATACGCGTTTAGCCGCGTAATCGATTACATAAACGCCGGAGACTGTTACCAGATCAATCTGGCGCAGCGCTTTTCAGCGCCTGCTGCCGGCGATCCGTGGCTTGCGTATCAGGCGTTGCGCGTCAGCAATCCCGCGCCGTATGCCGCGTATTTCAATACGCCGCAGGCGCAGATACTGTCTGCGTCGCCGGAGCGATTTCTCAAATTGGTTCGCGGCAATGTCGAGACGAAACCAATCAAAGGCACGCGGCCGCGCGCCGGCCATCCGCGCGTTGATGCCGAGCTGGCAGCGGCGTTGCACGCGAGCAGCAAGGACCGCGCAGAAAATGTAATGATCGTCGATTTGTTGAGGAACGACTTATCGAAAAACTGCGAGCCGGGTTCGGTCAGAGTGCCGCGGCTGTTTGAGATTGAGAGTTTTGCGACTGTGCATCATCTTGTGAGCACTGTCACGGGCACACTGCGTCAGGGCCGCGACGCGCTCGATTTATTGCGCGGCTGTTTTCCCGGCGGGTCTATCACGGGCGCTCCTAAGCTTCGCGCCATGCAGATTATTGAGGAGCTCGAGCCGCAGCGGCGCAATGTCTATTGCGGCGCCCTCGGTTACATCGGCAGCGACGGTAACATGGACCTCAACATAGCGATCCGCACGCTGGTTTACTCAGGTGGCGAAGTCCGGTTCTGGGCCGGCGGCGGCATCGTCGCTGATTCTCAACTCGAGGACGAGTATCAGGAAACATTCGACAAGGCCGCCGCGATGCTGCGGCTGCTGCAGCAAACCGCCGCAAGCGAAGTTCGCATGTAGCCCAATGTTTCAGGAACACAACCGCCGACGTGCTGCGTCCTCGTGACGACGCAAATGAAAGCGAATGGCCCGTTCATGGAACTCCAGACTGCATGCTAAGTTCACGCCGATGTCCGTTACCAATATCCACCACATCGTAATCGTTGGCGGCGGCGCCGGAGGTCTCGAGCTCGCCACACGCCTTGGCGATTCAATGCACAGCGGCCGTTCCGTAGCGGTGACGCTCGTCGAGCGACAGCGCACGCACCTGTGGAAACCGCTCTTGCACGAAGTGGCCGCAGGCAGCATGGACCCCGATCAGCATCAGCTTGATTACCTCGCGCAGGCGCGCTGGCATCACTTCCTGTTTCAGCTCGGCGAAATGGATGGTCTTTCGAGAGCGCGCCGCGAGATCAGCGTCGCGCCATGGCGGGATGAATCAGGCAGCGAAGTGCTGCCGCGCCGCACGGTGCATTACGATACGCTTCTCATCGCAGTTGGCAGCCGCACCAATGATTTCGGCACGCCCGGCGCGCGTGATTACGCGCTTTCGCTCGATACGCAGAAGGATGCAGACCGCTTTCACCAGCGTCTGCTCAACGCGTGCCTGCGCGCGAATGCCCAGAACGAGCCGCTGCGACCGGACCAGCTTCAGGTCGCCATCATCGGCGCCGGCGCCACGGGCGTTGAGCTTGCCGCCGAGCTGCATAAAACGACGCGTGACCTTCTCGCATACGGACTTGACCGCATCAATCCCGAGCGTGATTTACGATTCACGATCATCGAAGCATCGCCCCGTATCCTGCCGGTTCTACCCGAGCGTTTGTCCAAGGAGACGACCAGGCTGTTGCGGGCGCTCAATGTTCAGGTACTCACGAGCGAACGCGTAACCGAGGTCACGCGCGACGGCGTGCGCACGGCAAGCGGCAAGCTCGTTCCCGCGGAGCTCGTGGTGTGGGCAGCGGGCATCAAGGCGCCCGATTTTCTGAAAGATCTCGACGGTCTCGAAACCAACCGGCTTAACCAGATCAAGGTCAAGCAAACCCTGGAGACGACAGTGGACGCGGATATTTTTGCGTTCGGCGACTGCGCAGACTGTCCATGGCCCGGGCATCCTAATCCGGTGCCGCCGCGCGCGCAGTCGGCGCACCAACAGGCGTCTCATCTCGTGGGCACCATGAAGAGACGCCTTGAGGGCAAGGCGCCGCTGCCGTGGACATATCGCGACTTCGGCTCGCTCGTTTCGCTCGGCGAATACAGCACCGTCGGCAGTCTAATGGGTAAGTTGATCGGCGGCGCCATATTCGTCGAAGGCTATTTCGCGCGGTTCATGTACGTCTCACTTTACAAGATGCATCTGCTCGCACTGCACGGCTTTGCACGCGTCTTTTTTGGAACATTGGCGAGACTGATTACGCGGCGCACGGAACCGAGGGTGAAACTGCATTGAAATGGGTTTGTCACAGCGATCATGGAGAGACGCCGCGACTCGTTAGCCGCAGGCCCGTGTGCGGGAGCGGCGTCCGAGGGCCGCATGTAAACACGGTTACCAGGAGAGCAGAGTGGCTACCATTGAAGTAACCAAGACAACATCGAAGAAAACCATCTCAAAGAACGAGATGGTGATTCTGGATTTCTGGGCGGAGTGGTGCGGCCCCTGCAAGTCCTTCGCGCCCGTGTTCGAGACTGCGTCGCAGAAATATCCGGATGTCGTGTTTGGCAAGATAAACACGGAAGAGCAGCAGGAGCTGGCTGCACAATTTCAGATCCGGTCCATCCCGAATGTGATGCTATTTCGCGAGCAGGTCATGCTGTTTACTCAGCCTGGCGCAATGCCGGCCACCGGGATCGACAGCGTCATAGCGCAGGCTAAAGCGCTCGACATGGCGAAGATCCGGCAAGAGATTGCCGAGGAAGAAGCGAACAGCAGCGCTTGAGCGTTATGCGGCTCAGCGAACGCTGGCTGGCGGAGCGACTGCTGCATCAAGTACGCCGGCTTTTTGAAATTCGCGGGCGACGAGTCCCGACGCTTTGATGTCCTCGACGAATTCGCGCAGGTACTGCAGACCGGCGCCGTGACCTTTGGGAGCGGCAATAGCCTGGCGGATGACCATGAAGCGGCCCTCGAGCAGCCGCGATCCGGGTACATTCCTGGATGCCTCATCGACACGCTGTCTGACGCCGGCAAGCACGTCGACTTTACCGGCGGCGAACACATCGGCCGAACCGTGGGTGGTTGGTATCCGAACAAGTTCTGCGTGCCGCAGATTGCGCGTGAGAAACAGGTCGTAGTTACTCTTCGCAACAACCGCAACGCGCACGCCGTCTCGATCGACATCGGCGATATCGCGGATGCGCGAGCCGCCCGGCACGAGGTACGCACCCTCGATCTCGCCATAAGGCGCGGTGAAGTCCATAACGTTTGCGCGCAATGGATCGATCGCGAGGAACGCGACGTCCCATGCGCCCGCTTTGATGCCCTCGACCATGTTTCCTGCCTGCTCATACACCACGAGCTCCACAGGTACGCCCAGGCGTCGTCCGAGCTCTAGCGCAAGATTCACGGCTATCCCAACAGGCGCTCCAGTGGCGGTATCGCGTGTGGCCAGCACGCCGTTGCCATAATTAATTCCCGCCCGGAGCACGCCTGTGGGCGCGAGATCAGCGCGGGTCGCGGGCGAGATGACAGGCGCTGTTGTACAGGCTGTGAGCGCTAGCAAGGCAGCGATCGCAAACACCTGTCGGCAAGTCATTACATTCTTCTCATGTGCAAGCCGCGGGAACGCCCAGCATTTCTCGACCGGTGATATGCATTGGTTTTTGTGCGTCCTCGGTCCCTATCTCGATAGAGACACGGGGTTTGCGCGCACCAAAGTGGTTTGACGAGCATCACCAGCTCTTTGTTCGCCTGGTCGTCGATCAGTGATGCTTTGATGCGCGCGTGCGAGTTGCCGTCGGACCGCTGCTCGACCGTTGATGTTCCGTGAGTTCGGCTTCACGGAAACCTGCATGGTCAGCAAGCTTAGAAGCCGGGTCGCCGCGTCGCTTTTTTGCGATTCCTTACTTAAGGTTGTGGCGTGCGAAATCGTAGTACATCGTCTCAACGTACTGGTCGGGCGTGCGCGGCGTGTTGCGGTTCCACTGCGCGTCGAAGTCGCGCGTCGGTTTCGCATCGACCATCTCCTGCATCGTCTTGCCGGCTTTGAAAAGTTTTTCGCCGCGTTGCGCGACCGTATTCATGACGTTGCGAAACTCCGTCAGCTCTTTTTTGTTCGAGAGTGGACCGTGGCCCGGAATCACCTTTGTCGTGTCGTCGATCCGCTTCAACGCGAGATCGACGGCCGGCGCGAAGCCCATAAGCGAGCCGCCGCTTTCGGTATCGATGTTCGGATAGCGCGTCGACGCATAGACGTCGCCCATGTGGATCACGTTGCCTTTCGCGAAATACACGATCGAGTCGCCGTCGGTATGCGAGGGCGGCGTATGGAACACAGTGATGTCATCGCCGTTGAAATGGAACGTCACCGTGTCGGCGAAGGTGATGACAGGCAGCGCGGCCTTAGGATACGGAGGCACGTTGCGCTTGATGTATTCGTTGAACTGAAGCGTCGACATGCGCTTTCTCACATTGTCGTGCGCGAATATCACCACGCCTTCTTTCGCCATGTTTGCGTTCCCGCCGACGTGGTCGCCGTGTAAATGCGTGTTGAGCACGAACTTGAGCGTCTTGTCCGAAATGGCGCGGATCGCCGCGAGAATTTTCGGCGTCAGCGGAGCGAACTGATCGTCGATCACCATGATGCCGTCGTCGCCGACGGAGACTCCAATGTTGCCGCCTTCACCTTCGAGCATATACAGCGAGTCGGTGAGCTTGGTGGTCTTGATTACGGTCGCGTCGAAATTGCGCTGTTGCGCGGCTGCCGCGAAGCTCAGCGCGGCGAACACCACTAAGGCGGCTAATCGTTTCATGGTCCGGTGCATCCGTTATTTCGGCTTGTATGGCGCGAAACCGTAATAGACAAACGGAATAAAATCGTCCGTCTTGCGGAACTTACCCCACTCCGCGTCAAATTCCTTGAGCGGCTTGGCGGCGATCACCTGCTCGAGCGTCTTGCCCTGCTTGACCATTTCCTCGACGCGTGACGCGACGGTCGAAATCATGTTGCGATACGCGATGACTTCGCGTTTTGTAGACACCGGCCCGTGGCCCGGAATGACTTTGGTGAAATCGTCGAGTTCGGGCAGTAGTTTGTCGATCGCCGCGACGATGCCTTTTACCGACCCGCCGTTCGTGCTGTCGATGAACGGATAGCGCCCGGATGCGAACACATCGCCCGTATGCACGACATTCGCATTGCGGAAGCGCACGAATGAATCGCCGTCGGTGTGCGCGGGGGGCACGTGATACGCGGTAATTTCATCGCCGTTGATGTGATAAACGACGCGGTCGTTGAAGGTCACCACCGGCAGGCCGACCTTCGATAGCGCGGCCGTTTTGCCGAGAAGATTCACTTGATCGACCGAGAGCCGCTTGTACACGTTGTCGTGCGCGATGATGATCACCCCCATCTTGCCGAGATTTTCGTTGCCGCCCGTATGGTCGCCGTGCCAGTGCGTGTTGAGCAGGAAGCGGATCGGCTTATCGGTGATCGTCTTGACCGCATCGACGATCTTCGGCGTGAGCGGCGCAAACTGGTCATCGATGAGCAGCACGCCGTCATCGCCCACTGATACGCCGATATTGCCGCCTTCGCCTTCAAGCGCGTAGACGTTCGGTGCGACTTGATGGACTTTGATCTGCACCGCATCGAAATTGCGTTGCTGTGCCGTGGCGCCGAGGCTCATCAAACAAGCAGCGGCGCAGATGAACACCTTATTCATTGTGGTCCTCCTT
>Ga0207650_10003064_pt1 | contig 11518 bp, 9 predicted proteins | sample KBSS63metaG_FD_184325 | JGI IMG/M metagenome (GOLD analysis project Ga0207650, IMG submission 184325) | Switchgrass rhizosphere microbial communities from Kellogg Biological Station, Michigan, USA - KBS S6-3 metaG (SPAdes) (version 2) | ecosystem: Host-associated > Plants > Roots > Rhizosphere >...
CTTCGGAAGGCTTCCACCACCGACGCGCTCCGGCAACGAGAGCCGTTTGTACTTCCCCGACGTCGCGTTCGTCCAGCTCTCCAGGCTCGGGGTCGCGCTACCGAGCACGACGACCGCGCCCTCATTGCGCGCGCGCACGATCGCGACCTCGCGCGCGTGATAGCGTGGCGATTCGGCCTGCTTGTAGCTGCCCTCGTGCTCCTCGTCGACGATGATCGCGCCGACGTTGCGAAGCGGCGCAAAGATGGCCGACCGCGCGCCGACGGCAATACGCTTCTCGCCTCGACGAAGAGCGAGCCATGCGTCGTAGCGCTCGCCGTCGCTCAGCGCTGAATGGAGTACGGCAACGTCATCTCCGAAGACGAGGCGGAATCGATCGACCGTCTGTGGCGTCAGCGCGATCTCGGGCACGAGCACGATGGCCGTCTGTCCGCGATCGCGCACCACACGTTCGAGCAGCTCGATGTACACGAGCGTCTTGCCACTGCCCGTGATCCCGTGCAGGAGAAACACTTCGCCCGGCGCGCCCGCCGCGAGTGCGGAGATCGCCTGCTGCTGATCGACCGTTGGTGCGTGGCGACGCGTCGAGATCTGCGGCCGCGCGGCGAATGGATCACGCTGCACGATCTCTTCGCGGACCGTGACGAGATTTCGCGCGACGAGTCCCTTGAGCACCGACGGAGAGAAGCTGAGCTGCTCGAGGAGATGCTCGACCGGCGAGCGGCCGCCTAACGATTCTATGAGCTCGTACAACGCGCGCTGCTGCGGCGCACGGGCGAAGATGCGGTCGCGATGCATCAGCGACGACAGCTCGTTCGTGATCACGGCAATCCGGCGGACCTTCTGCTGCGGCGTCGGGACCGCCGCGCCGGTCATGAGCGCGGGCAGCACTCCGCGAAGCACGACGCCCAGCGGAACGACGTAGTACGCCGCCATCCAGCGACACAACTCCAGCATCGCGGCGTCGATCGCCGGCTCGGCGTCCGGCGCCTCGATGATCGACTTGTAGCGGCGCGCCGTGTCGATCTCTTCGACGAAGCCCACACACACACCCACTTCCTTCCGGTTCCGGAAGGGGACCACGACGCGCGTGCCGGGCACGATGGCGTTCGCGTACTGATCGTCAGCGCGATACGAGAACGTGTTGAACAGCGGCAGCGCCAGCGCGACCTCGACGAGCACGTCAGCGGCCGTGGTCGACGCTCGCAGAGTGGCGCGGCCTAACGCCGAGCCCGGGGGTGGCCGGGAGCGTGATAACGCCCCCAGCGATCGACGCGCCTTCGAAGGGATCGTTCGCGAGCAGCGCCGCCCCGTCGAGGTCCGCGTAGTCGAGCAATGGTGCGAGGTGCGCGACCGCCGTGATCCCAAGGCTCGTCTCGACCATGCAGCCGGCCATGACGGACATGTCGTGCGCCCGCGCGGCGGCAATGATTCGCATGGCTTCCCGAATCCCGCCGCATTTCGCGAGTTTGACGTTGATGCCATCTACCGCGCCGGCGAGCTTCGGCACGTCCGTCGCGACGAGACACGACTCATCGGCGATGATCGGGAGCGGCGAACGGTCGCGCACGAAGCGAAGTCCCTCGATGTCGTGCGCAGCGACAGGTTGCTCGACGAACTCGACATCATAGTCCAACAGCAGGTCGATCATGCGCAACGCGCTCTTCGGCGTCCACGCCGCATTCGCGTCCACACGAAGAATCTTGTCTGGCTCGGCCGCACGAACAGCGGCAATCGTGTGCGCATCACGGGTGCCACCGAGCTTCACCTTGAGCACGGGGTATGAGGCCGCATCCTCCAGCGCGCGATGCAGCCCCTCGTCATCGTTGGTGAGCGGGATGGTGAAGCTCGACTGCGGCGCGCGCGCGGGATCGAGGCTCAGCATGCGATGCAGCGGCACGCCGAGCCGTTTGGCCGCGAGGTCATGCAGCGCCGCGCTCACGGCCGATTTCGCCGAGCCGTTGAACCGGATCACGCGATGCATCTCGGCCTCGATGGCCTCGAGCGACCATGCATGCATGCCATGCAGCGCCGCGAAAAGCCGGTCGATCACCGCGATCACCGTCTCCGTCGTCTCTCCATAGAAGCGACTTGGCGCAGCTTCACCCCAGCCCTCGGCGCCGTCGTCGTCGATGATGCGAACCCAGACGAGACGCCACTCGCTCGCGCCCCCACGCGCGATGACGAATGGCGTTCGCGTTCGCACCGTCATGATCTCATGCTCGAGCCTCAGTGTGCTCATATCGGCGTCGCCGGTGCTCCACCGCCACGGCGAGCGAACCACGCCGCGCGTGTTTCGCCGGGAGAGCCAACCGTCATGAGAAAGTCGAGCAGCGCATCTGCGAGCTCGGCTCCGGTCTGGAAGCGCACATCAGCGGGCTTCGCGAGACAGCGCATCACGAGCGCCGACAGCTCGGGCGACACGCGCGAGTCCACCATGTCGGGCGCAGCGGCCGTCTCGTGGACGTGCTTGTAGCCGACCGAATACGAATCCGCGCCATCGAATGGCGGGAAGCCAAGCAGCATCTCGTACAGCATGACGCCGACGGCGTAGATGTCGCTGCGGCCGTCCACCATTTTGCCCATCGCCTGCTCCGGCGACATGTAGTGCGGCGTGCCCATCGCCCGGCCCGTTCCCGTTAGGCGCCCGTGAAAGCGAGCCGTCGCGATCCCGAAGTCCGTGATCAGTGCGTGGCCGTCCTCGTCGAACAGCACGTTGTCCGGCTTCACATCGCGATGGACGACACCGCGGCGATGCGCGTAGTCGAGCGCGGTCGCGATCTGTGCGCAGACTGCCGCTGCCGAACCCGCGCCTACCGTCCGCTCCTTCACGAGCACGTCCGCCAGCGACCCGCCAGCGAGATACGGCATGACGATGAACACGGCTTCGGCGGCTTCGGCGTAGTCGATGATCGTGCAGATGTGCGGGTGCACGAGCTGACTCGCCGACTCCGCCTCTCGCCGGAAACGCTCGCGCATCTCTTCGTCACGCGCGAGGTGCGTGTGCAGCACCTTTATGACGAGCGGCCGCTCGAGCAATTGATGCTCGGCGTAGTAGACGTTCGCCATGCCGCCGCTGCCGAGGCGGCGGATCACGCGGTAGCGGCTTCCCGTTAGGCGTCGGAGTGCGCTCAACTCTTCCTCGGGACGCTCACGCGGAGCGTCCGCGATCTCGGGGAGCTCGGTGGTGCATCGCGTGCAGCGCACCGCACGGGCACGATTCCAGGTGCCGCAGTCAGGACAGAACACGTCAGGCTCCGAACTGCATGCGGACGAAATCGTACGGCGGCCAGGGCCCCGTACACTCGAGCTGCATCTCGCGCAGTCGTTTCTGTTCCTCGCGAACGATGTCGTAGAATGCGTCCCAGCGCTCGCGCTCGATCAGAAACGACGCGCGCGCCGCCGGCCCGGACTCGCCAGCGTGATTGTTGATCACGAGCGATGTCACCGCGTGGCGGCGAAGAACGCGGAAGCTCTCGTTCGCCGCGTTCTCGACGAGATCCGCGTCGATGGCCATCGTCGTCGTGGTATCCGGCTCGTCGCCGTATGACACCGTCACGCGCGCCATGGCGCGATCGGCCACGAACGTGACCGCTTCGATGAGGGTGAAGTAGTGAAGCTCGAGCCAGCGCATCAGCGAGTCACGTCCACGAAACACCGAACCGAAAGGCGCCGGCACGATCGTCTGTCGCGCGAACGCGCCCTCGACGACGCTCCTGTATTCAGCGATGTGCTGCGGCGACGGCGTCGGAGCGGCGTAGGGGGACTCGGACACCAGGGCGCCGAGGTCGCGAAAGGCGATGACGGTCGCACCACGCACCGGAGACGCAGAACCACCGACGTCGAGCGAGATGATCCCGTACAACTGCAGCGCGCGTTGCTGCGCCGAAGGCACGTCAGCTCTCCTGTTTCGCGTAAGGCCACTTCACTCCCTTCAGCAGCTGAAATCCCAGCGCGCGCTCCCGTGTGAGCTCCTTGAGCAGCGCGCTCTCGCGAGCCACCGCGCCACGAGCACCCTTCCACCCGAGCTGACGCCAGGCGCGGCCGGCAATCTGCACCTTCTGCCGCCACGTCAGCACCGCCTCTTCGTCCGACTCGGCGGCAGCCTTGGCGCCGGCTTCCGTCCAGTCCTGCACCTGAATCTCGACGAGTCCCGCTTCACGCATCATCTGCTTCCACTCGATCAGCAGGTGTGGTCGTAATCCGAGACGCTCGACGAGCATCTCGCGCGCGGACTGGCTCATGTCCGAGCTCCAGGTCAACTGTAACAGGACGACGGGGCCCATCGGCTTGGTCACACGCGTCAGCTCCGCGACGGCGCGCTCGGGATCTGCGGCGGAGGACAGAAGTGGCTCGGCGAGGCCAGCGTCGAAGACGTTACTCTCGTGGGGAAGATCGTCGAGCGGTGCCTGCTGATACGAAAGCGGCAATGGCGCTCGGAGCGCGCGCTGACGTGCCTCGGCTCGTTCGATCCGATCCTCGTTGGGGTCTACCCCGGTGATGGACGCGCCGGTTTTCGCGGCAAGCCACTCGCTGGTCTCACCCTCGCCTGAGCCCGAAACGACGATCTCCTTGCCGGATCCCGCGTCGACGAGGTCGGCGACCTCGCGGTAGAGCTCTTCGCCTGTCGCTCGCCAGCGGCCGAGAACCATCATCTGGACGAGGCGCAGTACGGCGGGAACCGGCGGTACGCGCGGCGGGGCGGGCATGGAAGGGGAAAGTATACGGCAGTGAACCGGGTACTGGGAACCGGGAACGGAAACCGGACAGTCACACCAGCGCTTTCAGGTGCGCCACCGCGGCCGCGGCCATCCGGTCGGGGGCATAGCCGCCCTCCAGGGCGCTCACAATTCTGCCGTCGCACCACGACTCGGCGCGGGCGACCAGGTCGCGCGTCATCGTCACGAAGTCGTCGATCTCCAGCGTGAAGGCGCCGAGCGGGTCGCCGGCAAGCGAGTCGAAGCCCGCGGAGACGAGCAAGAGGTCCGGCGTCCAGCCATCGGTCGCGGCATCGATCGCGCGGGTCCACGCCTCGACGTAGCGCTCGCGCGGCTGTGACGCCGGCATCGGCACGTTCCAGATCGAGCGGAGTGGGCCGCGGTCGTCTGCGGCTCCTGTACCCGGATACCACGGCCACTGATGCATCGAGACAAAGCGGATATCGCGCTCGCGTTCGACCAGCGCCTGTGTGCCGTTCCCGTGGTGCACATCCCAGTCGACGATCAACACGCGCTCGATACCGTGACGCTGTCGGGCGTAGTGCGCCGCGATCGCGACGTTTCCGAACAGACAGAATCCCATGCCGCGTGCCGCGAGCGCGTGGTGGCCCGGCGGACGAACAGCGCTGAAGCTGCGCACCGCGCGACCGTCGAACGCCATGTCGACGCCGTCGAGCACACAGCCCGCGCCTGCGGTTGCGGCGTCCCAGCTTCCCTCGCTGATCACTGTGTCGGCGTCGAGGCGCCCACCGCCACCGGCGGCGATAGCGCGGACCTGATCGATGTAGGAGGGCGCATGCGCGAGCGCCAACTCTTCGGGCGTCGCGTGACGGCCTTCGATGTGCACGAGCGCATGAAACAGATCTGCGTCCTCACGCAACGCACGTGGGATGGCGCGCAGCCGCCCAACGTGTTCCGGATGGCCCCACCCGGTGTCATGGCGACCGCAGTCAGAATGCGAGATGTAGGCGACTGTCATCGTGCTCCACGAAGTCGTCGTGATGCCCACTCGAGCAGGAGCGCCCCGACCGCGAGCAGGAAAAGAAATCGGGTCGTCCGCGTGCCGTCGCTTGCCGGCGCGACCCGCGTGTCCATCGTCGCCGGCGGACCGAGAGCGTCGATGAGTGAGGCGAGCGGCGTCTCATCGATCACCTCGTCCGCCGCTGGTACGCGCGCGACGAGCGGTGCATACGCGACCGCGGCGGCGAGCCGGGACCACCATTCGCGGTGAGCCGCAGCCGCCTCATCGCCGCCGGCCATTCTCCAGCGCCATGTCTCGTCGTAGCCGGTCTGCACCACGCGGCCCGCGGTGACGCGTCGTGCCGCGACGGTCACGGTGCTCGCTCTCGACTCGAGCGCCACGCCATTGCTCACGAGCGAGGTCACAGGGAACACTCCAAGTCCCGTCCGCGGCGAGGCGCTCGTCACCCCGCCGGCGACACCCGCGATCCGCCGTCCGACGTCACCGGGAGCGATGGATGACAGGCCTCCAATGCGAGCAGAGGCGCCAGCGAGTATCACGCCGCCACCGTCGTGCGCGTACCGTGCGATCGCGGTCGCGGAGGACGCGGCAGTGCTGTCGAGCGCGATCACGGCCGAGTAGCGCCCTGTATCGATGGCCCCGAGCGGGCCCTGTGTGACTTCCACGTTAGGCGCGACTCGCACGCGTGCCGCCACGCGCCACCCTCGCTCCTCGAGCGCCGCAATAGTGAACTTCGACTCCCACCCAGCGGCGCCAAGCACGAGCAGGGGCTTGAGCGCGATCGAGTCCCGCGCCGCCGTGGCTGCGGTGAACGTCGCGCCCGACGCGCGCACGCTCCCGGCAACCGACGCGAGCTCCAGCTCCGCGGCGCCTCCGCGAGAGAGTGTGTCGATCGTGCCCGCGGCATCTCCGATCGATACAGGCTCTCCTCCGGCAGCGGCGAACCGCACCCGCGTCGCGCCGCTCGGTTCTGATGCTGGTTCCGCGATGACGGCCGATCCACGGATCGGTCGCGACGCGGCCCACTGCGCCTGTGAGCCCGAGTGCGCGAGCGCGCGAATCCAGTCGCGCGTGCGCGCGTCCGGCGCCTTGTCGAGCACCACCCGAAGCTCAGCCGGACCGGCCAGCGTCCAACGCTCGAGCGCACGCGTTAGGTCGCCCGCTGCGACGCTGACGCCAGCCGCCGTCGGCGGCCGCAGCGCACGCCACAGCAGCACCGCCAGCGCGGCCAGCGCCGTCGCTCGGAGTACCAATTCGGCGACTCGGCGGACGCGCTCAGCGGGTGAGGGCATACACGATCACGTTGACGCCGAACTTCGTGTTGTCGATCGAGAGAAACCGCTTGTTGTCGGGATGGTAACCCCACTCCGAGCTGTAGTCCTTGTTGCTGTAGAGCACCGCGATCCGGTCGCCACGCATGGCGGCGAGCAGGTGCGAGTGGACGAGATTGTCGCCCCAGCCGTTCAGCTCGTGCGCCGTGTTAGGCGGCCCATCGGGGAACTTGAAGAAGGACGAGTACAGCGGATGCGTATTCGCCAGTTGCGTCAACTTCCCCACCGCCCGCCCGAGCTCCTCTACCGCCGTCTTGTGAAACGCGCCGTCGATGTCGTGGTTATGGTCGTCGACGAACAGCATACCCCCACGGTCCGCGAAGCGGCGCACGTTCGCGCGCTCGGCTTCGGTGAACCGCACGGGGAGATGACCGGTCAGATACACGAGCGGGAATCGGAACAGATCATCGCTGGCCAGCGCGACGATCGCGCCCGTTGGTGCGACGGGAAGGCTCGTGTACTTCGCGAGCGAATCAATGAGATTGGCCGGCACCAGCGGCGCGCTGTCCCAGTCTCCTGATTCGTACTGCCCGGTCGCGAACACGAATTCGCTCACCACACGCCGCTCCACGCCCCGAGGCGTCCGGCGCCACGCACGGTACCGTCCGCGACGCGCCGCGCGCGCGCGAGCAGCGTGGTCGCGTCGCGGCCATTGCGCATCGCGTCCAGCGCGTCGGCAATGGCTGCAGCGAGACGCGGGGCTGCGTCCAGCGATTCTACTCGCAGCAACACCAGGGAGTCGATGGCTGCGGCAGGCGTTCGCGACGCCAGCTCTATCGCCGCGGCCAGTCGCTCGGCGCGTCGCGCAGCGCCGGGATCGACCGGTTGGCGTGGTACTCGCGTACTCGCGGCGCCTGTATCCTTACCCGTTAGGCGGACGCGTGCCAGATCCACCACGACCGTCGGCGCCTTGCCACGAAGGTAGATTCGCTCTGCCTGACGCGCGCGCTGAATGGCTGCCAGTGCGCGTCGCATCGGCGGGAGCGCGCGAGCGGTCTCGCCCTGATCCAGCTCGCGGCTGGCTTCCCACATCGCGTTGTACGCCTCGAGGAGCGGCCGGTTGATCGCAACGACGGGCGTCTCGTCGCCCTCGAAGTCGAGGATCTCGTCACCGTTTCCCGTTGCCGCGCTCGCGGCTCTCAGCAACGCCGCGCGCGCGGAATCTGCCGAGTCCGCAGCCGCGATCTCGCGAGCGGGACGGCCAGCGCGAGTCGCCGCACGCCGCGCAGCGTCGCGAGAGGCCGAATCCGCGCGTACCGAGGTATCGGCCGAAGCGGGATCATCGTCGGGATCGCGCCCTTCCTCACCGCTCGGGTTGTTACCAAGCCGAGCGAAGATGATATCGCCGACACGCTTCCGGAGCCTCGTCTGATCGCGGCCGATGGCACGCGACTCCGACATGAGAGTCTCGCGCGCGAGTGTCGGGCGGCGCCGATCGAGCGCTTCCGTCATCATGATCAGCATGCGCTCGCTGATCATCGACTTGTCGGCTTCCGGCGGAGGCGCGCCTTCCACAGCGATGGAGTCGTACTCGCCAGCGCGGGCGACCCGCAGCACACGTGTCTCTGACGCACCCACGCCCGGTCCGCTCACGCTGTTGCCGTCACGAGCGACGGCACGGAGGTGCACCATGTCGCCCGGCTTGAGATTCAGGGCGTCGAGCGCGAGCGAGGCGGCGAGCGTGCCGTTCGCCGCGCCGCTGTACTGTCGGGTGCCTAACGTCCCGGACCGGAACTGAAAGCTCTCGCCCTCCCCAGAGCTCACGATGTACTCGAACGCGCCGCTGGCGAGCCCGATGTCGTCGTGCGTTTCCGCGGATAGCGACAGCGCGCCCCTGGCGACACGCATGACCGTATCGCGCGACGGCTCCAGCAATCGCACGGTCGGAACCGAATCCGCGCGCGGCTCGAGCGCGACGATCCGCTCGCCGGACGCATGGCGGAACCGTACGAGCGTCGGGCGATCGCCGACCGTGAGCGCGACGCGCCAGCCGCTGGTCGGTTGCACGGCGAGCGTCTGTCCGCCGACGTCCGCGGTGACGCCGGCGCCCGCGCCCGGCGCATCGAACGTGACGCTGCTCCCGACGAGCGCCACAATGGACGCCGGCGACTCCACGCGCAAAACGCGACCTCCCGCATACGCGGGCGCACGCACCGTCGCAGAGAGTCGCGCGAACGGCGACGCTACGTCTCGCGACGCTGTGGACGTGGCCGAGACAGTTCCGTCTGGTGCGGATGCCGACCGCGCAAAGGCGACACGCTGCGCGAGCAGCAGGGCGCCGAAGGCAGCGATGGTCGCCAACGCAGGCCAGGCAACCGCTCGGCTAACCGCACGTCGCGTCTCCGCGGTCCACGACACCCGAGCGATCTGTTGCTCGAGCAATGCAGTCGTCGGCGCGCGCTCCGCCGCCGGATCGACGGCCGTAACGAGCGCGTACTCCAGCCGCGGCACGCGCTCCTCGATCCAGAGCGCGACCCGAGGCACCGTCAGGCGACGCCATGGCATCAGCAACACGACGAGCACGATGCCGCCGATCACGGCAGCTATCAGCCACGGAGCGAACCCGTCCAGCCGACCAGTGCGCCTGCTCGCAATCGTGGCGAGGGCACCGACGGTCAGCGTCGTGGCGGTCGCCCACAGCGCAGCACGAGTGGCGATCGCGGTCGCGAGTGCGCGCCGCGTTCGAAGCACGCGCTCAAGCGGTCGCATCGGCCTCGGATCCTCGACGTACGAGCATCTCGGCGACGGCCGCGGTCAGCGCGATCGCCAGCAGCCACGCCGCTAGCGTCGACGCCGGCGGGTCACCCATCACCGCGGCGGTCGCCTGAGTCGATGCCCGCGCGATCGTTGCGGGAAGCGCCTGCGCAAGCACGCTGTCGGAGGCCGCGACCCACGGCAACGCGCTCGCGCACGGCTCCAGCAGGCGCGCCGCGAACCGGCGGAATGCCGGTGTGAGCGGCAGATCGCCCGTTGATGACACGGGGACTGCGACGGACCGGATGCAGCCGGTGCCTAACGTGCTCTCGGTGACCGCCGGCTCGCCGTCACTCCACCGGGCGATGACGCGTCCCGCAGGTGGATTGGTAGCCCGCACCATGGGCGCGACGACCGTGGCGGCTCGAGCCGCGGCGCGCGACCCTCCGCCCGAGCCAGCGAGGGCAGTCACCGCAAACGCGGTGTCGGGTGGGGTTCGTTTCGCCCACGCGCTAGGCGCTATCGCAGCAGGCCACAGCACCGTCGCGCGGCCATCGCGCGCCCATGCGCTATCGGCCGCTGTCACCGAGTCGCGAACCACTCGCACGGCGGCACCTGCGCGAACGTCTCCGATGAGTGCCACGGACACGGCAACGGGGTCACCGACCGTGGCGCGCACGACGGGGCGCCCGAGCGGGCCTGAGTCGTTAGGCGCCGTGCCGGCGCGCACGAGCCGAACGGGCCCGGTCCATGTGCGTCTGATCGCGGCGGTCGCGTCATCGAGCTCGCCCGCCGCGAACGGCGAGACGATCACGATTTCTACCGAATCCCGCTCGCGTTCGAGGCGCCGGCCGGAGCGGACTGCACCCACGAGCGCGGCCGATAGCGAGCCTGACGCAGTCGACGCCGCCGCGGCGATGGAGTCTGGAGTCGGGCCAATGACTTCCCGCGCGGTGGAGTCGAACAGGACCAACGCGTCGCCCGGCCGGAATACAGCGCGCGCGGCCGAAGGAACCTCCGGTCCCACGCCCGCGAAGCGGGATCGGTCAACGACGACAACTCGTGCGGTCCCACGTCGCTGCGGCACCAACTGCGGTCGAGCGAGCGCGAGACCAACGAGGAGGACGATCGCGACGCGCAGCGCGAGCAGCGCAATGTCCGCGGGCCGCACCGTGCGGGACACCATGCGGACTGGCCGCTCCGGTGCGAAGCGCGCCGTGGGCAGCGGGGACTCCGGCGGGCGCCGCCACGCCAACAGGTGCAGGGCGACCGTGCCAAGCATGACGGCACCGGCGACCCACGCGAAGAACGGAGCGGCGAACGTCATCGCGCTTCGCTCCGCGCGTTGAGGACAGCGTCGCGGCCGGCGCCTAACGCCCCACCAGCGACACGCCGCACGACACGCGACGCCGGCTCCGACGTGGTCGCCATCGCGTACGTCAGTCCTTCCCCTCGCCACGCCGCCGCGAGCTGACTGCGCCACTCGCCAAAACGCTCCACGTACGCTGCGCGCGCATCCGCGATGAATGGCCGCGCGACCGTCGCGTCCTCCGGATCGATCACGAGCATCGACCGGGCGGGCGGGTTCAGCTCCTCCTCCGCGACGACGTGAACCGCATGCACTTCCCCGCCCGCGGCCGCGATTTCGCCGGCGCGTCGCCGTATGTCGTCCGCGTCGCCAAGAAAATCGCTGATGACGACGATCCGCATTCGTGCTCGAGTGCGCACGACAGCCGAGGCGATCGCGGCGCTCCCTTCGGGAACGGCAGAGTCGAGCGCCCTCGCAATCTCAC
>Ga0207650_10003065_pt1 | contig 11516 bp, 7 predicted proteins | sample KBSS63metaG_FD_184325 | JGI IMG/M metagenome (GOLD analysis project Ga0207650, IMG submission 184325) | Switchgrass rhizosphere microbial communities from Kellogg Biological Station, Michigan, USA - KBS S6-3 metaG (SPAdes) (version 2) | ecosystem: Host-associated > Plants > Roots > Rhizosphere >...
GAAACCGAGGTCGCCTCGCCGGAGGTGGGCATCACCGACCTCCAGATGGACGAACTGTTCGAGCTGCTGCGTCCGATTGGCGGCATCGACTTCCGCCACTACAAGCCGCCGACGATCCGGCGGCGGCTGCTGCGACGGATGGCGCTGCATCGGATGACCGCCGTCGACGACTACCTGCGGATGCTGCGGGGCGACGCCGCCGAAGTGCGTAACCTGTCGCAGGACCTCCTGATCCATGTCACCCGATTCTTCCGGGAGCCCGAGTCGTTCGACGCCATCGTGAAGGAAATTTTCCCCTTCATGCTCGACGGCCGGCTGCCCGACCAGCCGATCCGGGTGTGGGTATCGGCGTGTGCGACCGGCGAGGAGGCCTACTCGCTCGCGATCGTGCTGACGGAATTTCTGCAGCGGCACACCTCCAACCTGCGGGTCCAGATCTTCGCCACCGATGTCAGCGACGGGGCCATCGAGCTGGCGCGCGGCGGTTTCTATCCCGCCACCATCGAGACCGACGTGAGCCCGGACCGGTTGCGCCGCTTCTTCACGAAGGACGATGGCGGCTACCGCGTCACCACGATGATTCGCGACCTCTGCGTGTTCGCGCGTCAGGATCTCACCAAGGATCCGCCGTTTTCCCGCCTGGATCTCATCCTCTGCCGCAACGTGCTGATCTACATGGATCTGGTGCTGCAGAAGAAGCTGCTGGCCATCTTCCACTACGCCCTCAAGCCGACCGGCTTTCTCGTGCTCGGGCAGGCCGAAACCGTCGGCGCGCAGGCGACGCTGTTTTCACTCGTCGACAAGAAGTACCGCATCCATCGGAAGCGGCCGAGCGGCACCTCATCGGCGGTCACCTTTCCGGTCGACCACGCCGTGGCGGCGGTGGCCTCGAAGAAGATGCGCGCCGAGCTGCCGTCGGTGGACAAGGTGCTGCAGACGGAGGTGAACCGCATCATCAACGACCGATTTGCGCCGCCCGGGGTGGTCGTCGACGCCGACATGCAGATTGTGCAGTTCCGCGGGCAGACGGGTTCGTTCCTGGAGCCGGCGCCGGGCGAAGCCAGCCTCAATCTGCTGAAGATGGCGAAGGAAGGACTGCTGTACGGGCTGCGGTCGGCCATCAATGCCGCGCGGAAGGCGCGCGGTCCGGTGCGGAAGCACGATCTCCAGGTGCGCGACGGCAAGGGCTGGGCGCACGTGAACATCGAGGTGGTGCCGCTGGCCGCCGTCGGCCGCATGCACTACCTGGTGCTGTTCGAGCAGGATGCGCGGGCGCGTGACGGCGAGCGGGCCTCGAAATCCGCGACCGTCCGCGTGCCCGCCGGTGCACGTCCAGCCAGATCGCGGGTGCATTTTCTGGAGCGCGAGCTGGCGGCCAGCCGCGAATACCTCCAGTCGGTGATCCAGGAGCTCGAAGCCGCGAACGAGGAGCTGCAGTCCGCCAACGAAGAAGTGCTCTCGAGCAACGAGGAGCTCCAGAGCACCAACGAAGAGCTCGACACCGCGAAAGAGGAGCTGCAGTCGACCAACGAGGAACTGAATACCGTCAACGAGGAACTCCACGGCCGCAACGAAGAATTGAGCCGTGTCAACAGCGACCTCCTGAACCTGATCGCCAGCGTACAGATCGCCATCGTGATCGTCGGCGGCGACATGCGCATCCGACGCTTCACGCCGATGGCGGAGAAGATGCTCAACCTCATTCCGTCGGATATCGACCGATCGATTGGACATATCAACCCCAACCTCGAGGGTGCCAACCTCGAACAACTCATCGCCGACTGCATGGACACCATCGCGCTCATCGAGCGCGAAGTGCAGGACCGGGAGGGGCGGTGGTTTTCGCTGCGCGTACGCCCCTACCGCAGCGCCGAGAACAAGATTGACGGCGCCGTGGTGGCGCTCTTCGACATCGACGCGCCGAAGCGCTACGAGGCAGCCGTGCGCTCGGCGCTCGGGCTCGCCGAGACGCTGCTGCTCGACACCACCGAGCCGGCCGCGCTGCTCGATTCGGGGCTCCGGCTGCGGGCGGCCAACGCCGCCTTCCGCCAACTGTTCGCAATTCCGCCCGATGGGTTCCGCGGGCGTCCACTGGTCGACGTGGCAATTGCCGAGGGCTACGATCAGTTGCGCGCCGTGGCCGACGGCAGGAGCGCGCCGGACGGGGGACTGGCGCTGACGTTACGCCTGCCGCACGGCACCGTGTCGCTTGCCGCTCGTGCCCGGACATTCCTGGCGCCAGACGGCACGTCGAGCGGGATCGTGCTGTTGACTGTCGATGAGGCGCCGGCCGGATCGCCGTCTGATTCACGGTGAGAGCCGCATGAGCGAGAGCGGCCGGTCGCCCGAACAGATCATGAACGAGCTGCAGCGGCTGCGCGCCCGCGGTGGCCACGATCTCGACCGGCTGGCGCTGCTGCACGAAATCTCGGTGTATCAGGAGGAGCTGATCGCGCAGAACGAGGCGCTGGCCAGGGCGCAGTCCACACTGGAAGACACGCGCGACCGCTTCATCGAGCTCTACGATTTCGCGCCCAACGGATATCTGACGCTCGACGATCACGGCGTCATCCGGCAGTGCAATCTCACCACGGCCGTGCTGTTCGGGAGGTCGAAGCAGGCCCTGGAGGGATTGCCATTCCTCGGATTCGTCGAGGCCGGAGACCATCCGCTGTATTTCGATTTTCTGCGCCGCTCGAGCGGCGGGGCACACAGTGTGGAAGTGGAGCTGACCCTTCGCACCGCCGACGGCTTGCGGTCCGTGCAGCTGTTGTGCCGTCCACGACTGAGCGGATCGTCGCCGGAGTACTTGACCTCCCTCATCGACGTGACCGACCGCAAGATCCTCGAAGGCGAGCGGGATCGTATGGCGCGCGAACACGCGGCACTGGCCGGACGTGTGATCTCGGTGCAGGACGACGAACGCATGCGGATTGCGCGGAACCTGCACGACGACATCGGCCAGGAGGTAACGGCGCTGAAGCTGATGCTCGAGCTGCTCGCCAACGAGACGGCGCCCCAGGCGATCGCCGAGGGGGTGGCGCGTGTGCAGCGAGCCCTCGAATCGCTCGATCAGCGGCTGCACTTCGTCGCTGGAGAACTGCGGCCGGCGGCGCTCGATCTTGGCATCGCGGTGGCGCTGGAGCACTTCGTCCAGCAGTGGTCGGCCACCTTCGGCGTGCCGGTCACGTTTCGCAGCACCGGCTTCGGCCCCGGCGCGCTCCCGGTCGAAGTTGAAACGCACATCTACCGGATCGCCCAGGAAGCCCTGAACAACGTCAGCAAGCATGCGGAGGCATCGAAGGTCACGGTGCGGCTGGAGCGCCGGGGCCAGAATCTCGTGCTCTCCGTCCAGGACAACGGGCGCGGATTCGACCAGACCGCCACCCGGCGCGGCGAATCGGGTCTGGGGCTGGCCGGCATGCGCGAGCGCGCCCAGCTGATCGACGGCCACCTCGAAGTGGAAAGTCGCCCGCGCGGGACGTCGGTAATCCTGCGTCTGCGCGTCGAGTAGGATCAGCGAAAGCGAGCGGTCAGCGGCGATCGGCGCAGCGGCAGCAGGGTCCACAGCCGCGGCTCACGCAGGAACACGCCGATCCAGGCCAGGACCGCGGTCCCGAACGGCACCACCGGCGGATACCACTCGCCGATCCGCACGTAGCTGGCGACGGCGCCACCCAGGTATCCGGTCAACAAGATGGCGCCGAGGACCGAGGTCCACGGGATCACGAAGAGGATGATGGCCGTGAGCTGCAGCGCCGCGAGCGTCTCGAGCGACGACGTCATCCATCCGATCCGGGCGATCTCCCGCACGTACCACGGGTCGTGCGTCAGCTTCCAGCGTGCGCTCGAGAGCACGATGAAGACCGGGGCGCACGACACGAGGCGACCCGCCCATATTGCCCACTCTTCCCAACGGCTCTTCATGGCGTCTCTCCGGTCGCGCATTGTGGCAGATTGTCGTCAAATTCGGTGAAGTGCCTTTTCCCTGGTGCCCGGGCCAGCGTCCTTGAGTAAGCTAAGGGCCGTTTTGTTCACAGGAGGAGCGGTGTTGAAGAAACTGGCGCTCGTCGGAATCTGCCTCGCGTCCCTGACCGGGACCGCGCTGGCGCAGGATGCAAAGACGGTCATCGCCAACGCGCAGAAGGCGCTGGGTGATCCGAAATCCGTCACCTATTCGGGATCGGCCAAGGACGTGGCCTTCCAGCAGTGCGGCGCCAGTGCGACGCAGATGACCTGCCAGGGTCCACACGACCCGATGCGGCCGATCATGAACTACGTCCGCGTGATCGACCTGACCGCGCCGGCGACGCGTCAGACCGGCGCCACCAACAACATCGGTCCCGGCGGGTCGACGACGACGGCGCCCGGCACCTTCTTCGCGCAGGTCACGCCGCAGCAGGCGAACGTGTCGCAGCCCTGGCTGGGGTCGATCGACCTGTATCTCACGCCGTGGGGGTTCCTGAAAGGGGCCGCCGAGAACAACGCCACCGCGAAGCGGGACGGCAAATACACCGTCGTGAGCTGGAGCCCCGCCGTGAAGGCGCCGTCGGGCAAGGCCTACACCATCAACGGCTACGTCAACGGTCAGAACCTGATCGAGCGGGTAGAGACGTGGGTGGGCGACAACGTGATGGGCGACATGCACGTGGTCGCCACCTACAGCGGATGGAAGGACATGGGCGGCGCGATGGTGCCGTCGAAGATCGTGCAGACGCGCGGCGGCTGGCCGTTCTTCGACGTCGATGTCACCGCCGCGGCAATCAACCCGGCCAATCTGGCGTCGCTCGCGCCGGCGCCGGCGCCGCCGGCCGGCCGCGGCGGCGGTCCGCCTCCCGGCGGCGCCCCGGGTGGTCCGCCCGCGCTCATGGTGACGGCCGAGAAGCTCGGCGACGGCCTTTACCGGCTGACCACCGGCGCGGGCAGCTACGACTCGATCGTGGTCGAATTCAAGGACTACGTGATGATGCTCGAGGCAGGGCAGCCCGAAGCCCGCGGCGTGGCCTACATCGCCGAGACCAAGAAGCTCTTCCCGAACAAGCCGATCCGCTACGTCTGGAACTCGCACCCGCACTCGGACCACACGGGTGGTTTGCCGGCGCTCGTGGCCGAGGGGGCCACACTGGTCACGCAGCAGAACAACAAGGTGTTCTTCGAGCGCGCGTTCAACACGCCGCGCACGCTGCTGAACGACACGCTGGCCAAGAGCCCGAAGAAGCTGAAGATCGAGACGATTGCCGAGAAGAAGGTCTTCTCGGACGGCACGCGACGCGTGGAGTTCTATCACGTGTATCCGTCGCCGCACTCGAACGGCCTCACCATTGCCTTCATCCCGAAGGAGAAGATCCTGTTCCAGGCCGACTACACGCTGCCGGCCCCGGGTCAGCAGCCCAACGATCACGTCAAGGCGCTGCAGGCGGCGCTCGAGAAACTGAATCTCGACTTCGACAAGTACCTGTCGGTGCACCGCGAGGCCGCGCCGCAGACCAAAGCGGACGTCCTGAAGGCGGGCAAGTAGCCAGCCGTTCTTCGCGGGGGCCGGCTTCAGCCGGCCCGATGGGGAAATGAGAGGGGCCGCCGTAAGGCGGCCCCTCTTGTTTTAGGACACCGTGCAGGCCGCCGGGCGCGGGTTGATGAGGGGAATGGCGTTCAAGTATTCGTAGATTGCCGCGATCTCACGATCCGACATCTTCCCGTAGACCGGCCACGGCATCACCTGCAGGATCGGCGTCCCATCGGCCGGCTGCCGGTAATCGGTGCCGTGCCGCAGGATATCCGTGAACTGCTCGAGCGTGCGGATGCGAGCGGAGAGCGTGAGATTGCGCGATACGAACGGTCCGAATGGCACGCCGCCCGCGAGATAGCACGGCGCATTGATCTGTTCCGGCTGGCCCAAGAACGGGTTGCCTCCGGCGGCGTATGACGGCGCCGTATGGCAGTCGTTGCAGCCACCCTGCGCATTGACGATGTAGCTGCCTTCGCGCACGAGCGCGGGGTTGAGCCCCTTCATATCGAGAGGCACGGGGGCAATCTCGGCACCGCGCGCGATCTGGCTCGCGCCCTGGGCGGTGAGTGTGACGGCGCCAATGAGCCCGGCGCTCACGAGGAGCGCGCTGAGGAGCAGGTGTTTGATCGATCTGGACATGGTATGGCCTCGTAGACTGACATGGATAAGCCCCCGCATGGCGGAGCATAGTGCAGACGGGTAAAATCCGTGCCGGAGGATGCTGATGAGCCGAGCGGCAGTGCTGACGTCAATCGTGCTGGTGGGGCTTGGTGCGGCCGGCATCACCGCGCAGCGCGGGCCGCGGATTCCGCCCACCGGCGCCATCATGCACGTCAAGGACAACCTTTACGTGATTCATGGCGCGGGCGGCAACACCACGGTGTTCGTGAGCGGCGGGGGCGTCGTCCTGGTGGACACCAAGCTCGCCAACAACGGCGACGCAATCATGAATCAGGTGAAGACGGTCACCGACAAGCCGGTGTCGATGATCATCAACACCCACACTCACCCCGATCACAACGGCAGCAACGACTACTTCAAGGCCGCGCGACCCACCATCGAAGTGGTGACGCACGAGAACACCAAAAAGTGGGTCGAGGCCAATCCGCAGTCGAAGCCGGCGATGAAGCCCGACAAGACCTTCACCGACAAGCTGACGCTCGGCACCGGGAACGACCAGATCGATCTCTATTGGTTCGGCGCCGCCCACACCAACGGCGACGCCTTCGTCGTGTTCAAGGCGCTCAAAACCGTGTGCGTCGGCGACGTGATGGCGTGGAAGATGGCGCCGCTCATCGATCCGGCCACCGGCGGCAGCGTCATCGCGCTCCCCGACACGCTCGAGAAGGCGGTGAAGGGGATCAAGAACGTGGACACGGTGATCGAGGGGCACGGCGACGTCAACACCTGGGCGGGCTTCCGCGACTACACGCGATTCAATCGCGCGCTTCTCGACGCGGCGAAGGCCGGGCTCGGCAAGCAGACGCCCGAGGCGATTGCCGCCAGCCTGAAGGCGAAGTTCCCGGAGTTCACGAAGGACGCGCTCCTGACGGACCTGGAGTACGGCGGCACACCGCTGTCGCGCGCCGTGATCAACGTGAACGTGGCGTTTCAGGAATTGCGAGGCGAGCCCGTCACCACGAACTTCGGGCCGCCGCGCGCGGGTGGTCCGGGGCGCGGCGGGGCCGAAACCCCGCCGCCCGGGCGGTAGCGTCGGTGGTTGCGGGTCTTTAGACCCGCCTCATCCCTTTTTGAACGTGATCGGCATGCCGCCTTGCGCGCTGTTTACCGTGCCGGTAATGGCCTTGCCGTCAGCCGACAGCTCGCCGGCAAACGTCCACGGCTGCGTATTGGGGAACTCGAAGTTCAAACGCCGGTCCTTCATCGTGAAGTCGCGCAGCGCCTTGTTGATGGTGGGCGTCACTTTGCCGCCGAATGTCTTGAGGTCGGTGCCAACCAGCTTGCCCTGTACCGTGCCGTCGGCGTTCTTCGTGAACTCCAGAACGATGTTGTAGTCGAGCGTCGCGAGCTTGGGCTGGCCCGTCCAGCGGCCTGCCAGCGCGTTGGCCACGTCTGGCGTTACCTGCGCCGACTGCGCCGGCGGCTCGGCTGGCGGGTGCTCGCGCTCATGCTTGTTGGTCGTGCTGTAGTTCTGCACAATCGTATTCCCCTCGTGGCACGCGTACTCCCACCACTCGTAGGAAGGATCGTTGCGCATCGGATAGCGCACCGTGAACGGGCGCGTCAGGATCACCGGGTCCTCGGTCCTGATCTCGTACAGGAACATGTCGTCGTTCAAGCGCGTGAGCCGCTCGGTGGTCTTGAGCTTGTCGCTGACGGGGAAGCGGTTGCCGGCGGGCGAACCCACCACCGCGAGGTTGATCAGCGGCGGCCCTTCCTTGTAGTTCGTCGTCTCCACCACCAACGTGTTGCCTTCCCAGTGTCCGCGCGACTCGCCCATGTACTGCTTGTGCGCCGCCGGCAGCGGCGGCCGTCCGTCGGTGAAGATGACGCGGTCGTCGTGGATCATCTCGAGGTCGAACACCACCACGCCGGGCGCCTGGTGGATCTTGAACCCGCCGTTGTAGCGATAGGGCATCATCGACGAGGGCATGCCGCGCGAGCGGCAGTTGTCCCAGAAGTCGAAGTCGAGCGGCCCGTCGTAGACGGTGTCCTCGCCGGGCAGCGACCAGGAGCTGCCCATCTGGAGCGCGCGCCGTTTCGCCTCGGGGGTCAGCGCCGGCAGCAGCCCGTTCGGCGGATCGACGATCAGGCTGGTCTGCCGCTGCGGCGTGGCGGGATCGGTGACGCCCGTCAGCAGCGCCCGGCCGAATTCACCCTTGGCGATCAGTTCGCGGCCGAGGTCGCCGCGGCCGGCCGCGGCTGCGAGCCGCTGCTTGTGCTCCTCCTCGGTCCACCATGCCTTGTTCATGTCGCAAGGCGGACCGCCGAAGCGATAGCTGTTGGCGCAGCGCTCGAGCGGCACGCCGGCGGCCTGCATCATGTTCAGCGTGGCCTGGATGTCGGGCTCTCCCCAGGACGTCTTCGGGTGCACCCAGCCCTTCGGCGTCTCGATGAAGTGGTTGGCCTCGCTGGGCGGACCGAGAATCGACTGCGTCGCCGTGGTGGTAACGAAGACCGTCGCTGCCGCGGCGCCGAGCAGCACGCTCCGCATGGCCGGTCTGATCCAAGACATAAACACTCCTGAGGCGCCCCTTGAGCCTGGACGCCATCCGTGGCCTCTAAGGTAACATCGGCGCCGCCTGAAGACACCGATTCGGCAGCCATGAGTCCGGATGACGCGCGCACCATCGATCCCGACCGCACGTTCGATCCGCTGACGAGCGCGCCGACGCTGGCGGCCGCCACCCCGACGCCGACGCCCGCCACGGCGCGCTTCGCGCCCGGCGCCATCATCGGCGGCCGCTACCGGCTGGTGTCGCTGCTCGGCCGCGGCGGGATGGGCGAGGTGTACCGCGCCGACGACCTCACGCTCGACCAGCCGGTGGCGCTCAAGTTCCTGCCCGACGGCGTGGCGGCAAGCGACGCGCGGCTCGCGCAGTTCCACAACGAGCTGCGCGTGGCGCGCCAGGTATCGCACAAGAACGTCTGCCGCCTCTACGACCTCGGCGACGCCGACGGGCGGCGCTTTCTCACCATGGAATACGTCGACGGCGAGGACCTCTCCGCGTCGTTGCGCCGCTTTGGGCGGATGCCGCCCGACAAGGCGGTGCAGATTGCGCGGCAGCTGTGCGCCGGGGTCGCCGCGGCGCACGAGCGGGGCGTCCTGCATCGCGACTTGAAACCCGCCAACGTGATGCTGGACGGCAGCGGCGACGTGCGCATCACCGACTTCGGGATTGCCACCGCGGTGGCCGACGTCGGGGCAGAGATCGCCGGCACACCGCAGTACATGGCGCCGGAACTGCTGGCGGGGAAGCCGGCCTCGATCAAGAGCGACCTCTTTGCGCTGGGGCTGATCCTCTTCGAGGTGTTCACCGGCAAGCGCGTGTTCGACGGCAAGACGCTCGCCGAGCTGCGCCAGCTGCACGAGACGCCGATGGCGACCACGCCCTCGGCGATCGTCCGCGATCTCGACCCGGCGATCGAGCGGGTGATTCTTCGCTGCCTGGAGAAGGACCCCGACCGGCGGCCCGCCTCGGCGCTCACCGTGGCGGCCTCGCTCCCGGGCGCGGATCCGCTGGCGGCCGCGCTGGCCGCGGGCGAGACGCCGTCGCCGGAGCTGCTTCTCGCGGCGGGCGAGAGCGAGGCGATGCCGGTGCGCCGCGCCCTGATGGTGGCCGCCGCATGCGTGGCGCTCGTACTCGGATCCCTCGGCTTGTTGACGCGCGGCTCCGTCGCCAACGTGGCTTCCATGCCGCTGGCGCGTGACGTCCTCGCGGACCGCGCCGAGCAGCTGCTGCGCAAGCTGGGATACACCGAGGCGATCGCCGACCGGGCGCTCGGCTTCGGCATCGATCGCGACTACCTCCGGTGGGCGGAGCGCAGCGGCCCGAACGACTGGTGGAGCGGCGTTCGCACCGCACGTCCGTCGCCGGTGGCCTTTTGGTATCGCAGCAGTCCGACGGAGCTCGTTGCCGTCGACATGTTCAGGGGCCGCGTCGAGCTCGACGATCCGCCGATGTCGCTACCCGGGATGCTGCGGGTCAAACTCGACGGCAACGGCAACCTCACCGAACTGCGCGCCGTGCCGCCGGAGAAGGCCGCGTCGGCGGCGGTGGCGGCAGTGACGCCGTCGTGGGATACCGTCTTCGAGGCCGCCGGTCTCGATCAGCGGACCTTCACCGCCGCGACGCCGCAATGGATTCCGCGCGATTTCTCGGATACGACCGTCGCCTGGGAAGGGCTCATGCCGGGGCGGGCGAATCAAAAGGTCCGGATCGAAGCGGCGGCCTATCAGGGCCGAATCAGCTGGTTCCAGATCGTCTGGCCCTGGACCGAACCGCGGCGTCTCCAGGCGGAGCCGAAGACCGTGGCGCAAAAGGCCGCGGCGGCGATGAGCATCGGGCTCTGGGTCTCGCTGCTCGCCGGCGGCGTGGCACTCGCGAGGCGTAACCTGCGGCAGCGCCGCGCCGACAGCCGCGGCGCTGCGCGGTTCGGGATCTTCATGTTCATCGCGTCGCTGGCAGGGCGCCTGGGCGCCGCAACACATGCCGCCGAACCGGGTGACGAGCTCGGGCAGATCGCTGCGGCGCTGGCGCTGGCGTCCTTCAACGGCGGCACCTGCTGGGTCTACTACCTGGCCGTCGAGCCGTTCGGCCGCCGCTTCTGGCCCGACGCGCTGCTGGGATGGACGCGTCTCTGGTCCGGCCGGCTGCGTGACCCGCGCGTCGGCCGTGAACTGCTGCTGGGGATGACGTTCGGGGCGCTGTCGCTCTTCGTGGTCGAGGTGCCGAAGATGCTGGCCCTCAACCTCGGGTGGAAGCTGCCGCAGTTCCCGTTCGGGAACGCCTTGTGGGTGACGACGACCACGCCGGGTCTGGTGTCACAGTGGCTCAACTATGTCACCGGCGGCCTCCAGAGCGCGCTCGTCATCGCCATGATCTTCCTGGTGCTCCGCCTGCTGGTGCGGCGGCCGCGCGTGGCGCTCGCCGCGGGCGTGATCGTGCTCCTCCTCGCGCTGAACTCCGGGCAGATCCTGACCGGCAACTGGGTGGAGCGGTTCAACGCGGTGGCGTTTACGACGCTGATCACCGTGGTCATCCACCGCTACGGGCTGATTGCCGCCGCGGCGCTCCTGTTCGTGGACAACATCATGTCCGACGTGCCGCTCACGACAGACCTGTCGGTCTGGTGGTCCACTCCCACCGTCTCGACGCTCGCGCTGGTGCTCGGGCTCGTGGCGTTCGCCTACTACGCTGCCCGGGGCGGCGAACCGCTGTTCGGTCAGGTCGTCCCCGAGTGAATCCTGGTCCCGGGCGGGAGCTCAGGTGACTCCCTCATACCGTAAAAGTATTAATCGCAACGAAATAGGTATTTCCATGAATCG
>Ga0207650_10003068_pt1 | contig 11504 bp, 12 predicted proteins | sample KBSS63metaG_FD_184325 | JGI IMG/M metagenome (GOLD analysis project Ga0207650, IMG submission 184325) | Switchgrass rhizosphere microbial communities from Kellogg Biological Station, Michigan, USA - KBS S6-3 metaG (SPAdes) (version 2) | ecosystem: Host-associated > Plants > Roots > Rhizosphere...
CGGCAAGGTCAACGGCGTGGACGTCGTCATCGTGGGACGGGGCGGCGGATCAATAGAGGACCTCTGGGCGTTCAACGAGGAGGTGGTTGTCCGCGCGATCGCCGGTTGTCCGGTGCCGACGATTTCCGCCGTGGGTCATGAAACAGACATCACCATCGCCGATTTCGTGGCGGACATGCGCGCACCCACGCCCTCAGCGGCGGCAGAAATGGTGGTGGCCCGGAAAGATGATTTCTGCGCCCACATCGACCGCCTCGCTCATCGGGTGAATACGCTGATGCAGGGACGTCTGCACAAGGTGCGTGCGCGGCTTGGCACGATCGAGGCGAGGTCCGGCTACGCCGGTTTTGCGATGAGGATCGCCATGCGCGCCCGCCGCGCCGACGACCTGTCGCATCAATTGCTGCGGGCCCTTCGAGGGCAACTCGCACGCCGCGAGCGCGGATATCACATGCTGCGGCTCGCACTCGAGCGATTTGACGTCCGCCGCCGATTTGGCACTATCCGCACGCAGCTTGTCGCCGTTGAGGGCCGCCTCCTATCCTCCGTGCACCGGCAGGTGCATGTGGCGGACGCGCGCCTGCGCGGCGCGGCGGCACGGCTCGAAAGCCTGAGTCCGCTAGCCGTCCTCGCCCGTGGCTATGCGGTCTGCTGGAACGACGATCGCACCGCGATCATCCGTGACGCCGCCGCCGTCGAGCAAGGCGACCGTGTGCATGTCACACTCGAGCGCGGCGAGCTTCACTGCGTCGTCACCGATAACCACACGACGGACTCCGGCTCGTAGGACGCATATGGATTCGACCATCAAGGACTTCGAAGCGGCAATCAACGAGCTCGAGACCATCGTCAAGAAACTGGAAGAGGGGGACCTGCCGCTCGAAACATCGTTGCAGCTCTACGAACGCGGGGTTCAGCTCTCGCGCTTCTGTCACGCGCAGCTCGAGCAGGCTGAGCGGCGCATCGAGATCCTGAATGAACGCGGCGGCCTCACGCCGGCACCGGCAAGTCTCGGCGCCGATGATGCTGCGACAAGCGCATCGTCGCGACCGCAGTCGAGGACTGAGGAGAGCGAGGGCCGGACGCGGCGATGAACGCCGCGGACGATCTTCAGCAATACCTCACCGCCCGGCGCACGGCGATTGACGTCGCTCTTCTCGCCTCCCTTCCTGCACCGCCATCGTGTCCATCGTCTGTGGCGGACGCGATGCGCTATAGCGTGAGTGCGGGCGGCAAGCGGCTGCGGCCCATCCTGTGTCTCGCCAGTGCGGAAGCGGTCGGCGGTGATTGGCGGCGGGCGATGCCCGCGGCATGCGCGGTCGAGTTCATTCACACGTATTCGCTCATCCACGACGATCTGCCCGCCATGGATAACGACACGCTGCGTCGCGGCCGACCGACGCTTCACCTCGTCGCCGGTGAAGCAATGGCCATACTCGCGGGAGACGGTCTCCTCACCGAGGCATTCGCGTTGATGGCACGCGAGCCGAGTGACAGTGATGCGTCGGCGCGCAAGGTGCGCGTCATCGAAATCGTCGCTGCCGGCGCCGGTGCGGCCGGAATGGTCGGTGGCCAGGCGATCGATCTGGCGAGCGTCACGCCGAACGGAGCTGGGGTCATGCCACCTCCGCTCGACGGCGATGCCTTGCGCGCTATGCACGCGAGGAAAACCGGGGCGTTAATCCGCGCATCCGCTTCTGCAGGCGCGGTGATGGGCGGCGGGTCGGATGCGCAGATTGATGCGATCGACCGTGCGGCGGCCGAATTCGGACTGGCGTTCCAGATCATCGACGATGTGCTCGACATTGAGGGTGCATCGGCCGAGCTGGGGAAAACTGCCGGTAAGGATGCGGCTGCCGGAAAGCCGACCTACCCCGCGTTGTATGGGCTCGACGCGTCAAAGCGGATGGCAGGCGAATGTCTCGCCCGCGCCGCCGCGGCGCTGAGCGAGGTTCGTCTGGCGGATTCGCGTCTGCTACAGATCGGCCGCTGGATCGTGGAACGGTCGAATTAGCGAGTCGGAGTCACGCTGCGCCTCGTGCGCGAGTCAGAGTCGCGAGCCGGCATGTGCTCGTCTCAGAGTCGCGACTCGACTCGTGCGCGACTCCGCACGCGATGCGGGGCGACTCAAGGTTGCAGAAATTGCGCGTTCGATTGGATCAGCTCGTTGTTGACCGGGGACTCGCGCCGTCGAGAGAGCGCGCACGGGCCTTGATTCTGGCCGGTCAGGTCCTCGTCGACGGCCACGCCGAAACCAAAGCCGGCACGCAGGTGGATAGCGCCGCCAGCCTTGGACTCATCGCACCCGATCACCCGTATGTCGGCCGCGGCGGCGTCAAGCTGGCGCACGCCCTCGATACGTTCCACATCAACGTGGACGGCCGGGAGGCGCTCGACATCGGCGCGTCCACGGGCGGCTTCACAGACGTGCTGCTCAAGCGCGGCGCTATGCGGGTCGTCGCGCTCGACGTCGGTCATGGACAAATCGACTGGACACTGCGGAACGATCCGCGGGTCGTTGTCATCGAGCATTTCAATGCACGACATCTGCAGCCATCCGATCTTCCCGGCGGAGCCGTCGATATCGTGACCATCGACGTCTCCTTCATCTCGCTGCGACAGATTCTGCCGGTGGTACCGCCATTAATACGTCCACAGGGCGATGTCGTCGCGCTGGTCAAGCCGCAATTCGAGGCGGGACGGGGCGAAATCCGCAAGGGTGTCATCCGCGACGCGGCCGTCCACGCGCGCGTCGTCGACGAGGTGTCGGCCGTTGCCCGTGAGGTAGGATTGACGCCGGTAGCCTCGACGACCTCGCCGATCACCGGCGCGAAAGGGAACGTCGAGTTCCTCCTCCACCTCCGCTCATGACATCGCGCATCCACCGCGTCGGTATCGTGGCCAAGCATGGTCTGGCTGCGGCCGCCGAGCATCTCACGCGCATCGGGACGTGGCTCCGCGAGCGGGCGCTCGAAGTCGTGTACGAGACCGAGACCGCGGGCCTGGCGCAACCTGCTGACATGCACGCGACACGCTCGCGTGAAGATCTGCCCGGCTGTGTTGACTTGATTGTCGTGCTCGGCGGCGACGGGACGCTGCTGGCCATGGCGGATCGCATCGCACAGGCCGGACGGGACATCCCGATTCTCGGCGTGAACTTCGGCGGGCTAGGATTTCTCACGGAGTTGCGGATCGATGAGCTCTTCCCGGCACTCGAATCGGTCGTCAAGGGCACGGCCACCTACGACGAGCGTCTGATGCTCTCCGCGACCGCGTCCCTGCATCACCAATCGGACGAAACGCGTGTCGTCCTCAACGACGTTGTCTTCACCAAGGGACCGTTGTCGCGGATGATCGAGTTATCGGTCTCCGTCGACGGACGCTTCGTCACGCGGGTGAAGGCTGACGGCTTGATTATCGCCAGTGCAACCGGCTCAACGGCGTACAACCTCGCCGCCGGCGGCCCGATTGTGCATCCGTCTGTCGACGCCCTGGTGTTGACGCCGATCGCGCCTCACACGCTCACCAACCGCCCCGTGGTGATCCCCGGCGATGCCGAAGTTGAAGTCCATGCCGAAACCGTTGGCAGCACTGACGATGTCTTCGTCACCTATGACGGGCAGTACGGTTATCCCCTTCATCCAGGAGACGTCATTCACGTCCGCAAGGCGAAACAGATGCTGCGGCTGGTCAAGGCACCCGACCGCGGGTATTTCGAGCTCCTGCGCGAGAAGTTGAAATGGGGGGAGCGCTAGCCGCCTTCGCCTGCCGCTGCTGCCGGAAGAAATCGACCTGAAACTTCCGCACGTTGGCGTTGTGTTCGTCGAGCGTCTGAGCGAACACGTGCGAGCCGTCGTTGCGACTGACGAAGTACAGGTACGGGGCCTGGGCGGGCGCGAGTGCTGCCTCGAGCGACGCCTTGCCCGGTGACGCGATTGGGCCGGGCGGAAGGCCGGCGTACTTATAGGTGTTGTACGGCGAGTCCATCGCGAGATCCTCGCGGCGAATGTTCCCGTCGTAGCGGTGCGCTTTCACCAACGCGTAGACAACGGTGGGATCGGCCTGCATCGGCATGCCGATCTTCATACGATTGCGATACACCGCCGCGACGATCGGCCGCTCCTCGGGCTTTCCCGTTTCTTTCTCGATGAGCGAGGCGAGCGTGACCGCCTCCCGCGTCGTCAGACCTGCCGCCGACGCCCGCACACGCAGCTTGTCATCGTAGACAGCGAGAAACCGACTGACCATGAGGTCAACGAGGCGCGCGGCAGAAACCTGACGCGGCAAGGAATAGGTTTCCGGAAACAAATATCCTTCGAGGTCTGAGGCCCTGTCGTCGAGCTCGCGGATGCGGTTCACGTTGCGAGCGGCGGCGATGAAGTCGGCGCCCTTCCCAAACCCGTGCGACTCGTAGAGCTTCGCCATTTCCTCGATGTTCAGCCCTTCGGGGAATGTCAGACGGAGCGTATACACATCGCCTCGCACGAGCATGTCGAGAACCTCGAGCGGCGTCATCGCGTGGTCGAAGCGGTATTCGCCGGCCTTGAGGCTTCGTCCCCGTCCGGTCCACCAGAGCGCGGCACGAAACAGTTGTGCGTCCCGGACCACCTGGACGGCGGCAAGTTGTCGGCCGATTTCGGAACTGGAAGCGCCCTGACGAATTGTGACGAACTGTTCTGGTCCGCTGTAGCCCTGATAAGGCTCGTGCAGCTGCGTCCAGGCGAGCCACCCCGAGGCTGCCGCCACCGCAGCCAGCAGCACGATGAGGACGACGCCGATCGGCAGGAGTTTACGCACGGCCATCCAGATAATCCTGCAGGATGATTGCCGCTGCCGCCGCGTCCAGTTTTGCCTTCCTTGATCGCCAGTCCTGATCCCGCAGTGCCAGGCGGCTTTCAGCTTCGCGGCTCGAAAGCCGCTCGTCCTGCAACGCGACGGGCAGGGATGTCTTCGCCCCCAGCGCGCGTGCGAACTGCTCGACGCGAGGAGTCATCTCTGTTGGTGTGCCATCGAGTCGTCGCGGCAACCCGATGACGATTGCGCCAACTCCGTCCTCTTCTCCCGCAAGGCGAGCGATTTCCCGCACGACGACATCGAGTGCATCGCGTCCCAGACCCGCCGATCGCAGCACGCCGAGCGGCCGCGCGAGCGTGCCCGTCGCGTCGCTCACCGCGACGCCTATGCGCCGCTCGCCGATATCGAGTCCCACGGTCCGCATCGTGACTCTATACTAGGGCCGGTGAGGTGAGTGGGGCTGGTGAGGCGGGTGAGGTTGGGGCGGGTCGGGTGCTGAGGCGAGTCGTATCGCTCGCACTGGTGCTCGCATTCATTTTTGGTCTCGTTCCCTCTCCGCCCTATTTGCCCTACTCACCCTACCCGCCCTACGCACCCTACCCGCCCTACGCGGCCGCGGTAATCGCCCAGGACCGAGGCGCCACCGACGCGATGGCGCGCCGCGTCAGCGATCGGGTGCGCGCGCTGCAGGCCGAAGCTGATCGCCTTGCGTTACAGGTGCGAACGCTGCTGGGCGATCTGCGGCAGCTCGAGCTCCAGCGAGACATCGCCGCTGAAAAAGAGAAAGCCGCGGCCGCCGCGGTGATGCAGGCGCAGCTTGCGTTCGAGCAGACCACGGCACGGCTCGCCGAACTCGAGCAGGAGCGCGTCTCGCAGCTGCCCGATCTCAAGACACGACTGGTCGACATTTACAAGCGTGGACGCGGCGGCTATACACGGATGGTGTTCGACGTCGACGGCCTCCGCGAATTCGCGCGCGCGATGCGCGCCGTGGCGGCGTTGACCACGATCAACGAGCAACGCATGGCCGAGCACCGACGTACGCTCGCTGCGCTGCAGCAGCAACGCGATTCAATGGAGCAGCGGACGCGAGCACTCGAACAGGCATCGGAGGAAGCGCAGCGCGCGCGGTTTGCCGCGCAGCGTGCGGTCGCCGCCAGGGAAGCACTCATCGCGGAGATCGACCAGCGACGTGACCTCAATGCCCAGCTCGCAGGCGAACTTGGCGTTGCCGCGCAACGCCTGCAGCAGCAGCTCGTGAGTCTGACGGCCGGTCGCCCGGCGGAGCCGGTAGCGATTCCGATTGCGTCCTTTCGGGGTGCATTGGACTGGCCGGTGGCCGGGAGGGTGACTGCGGGCTTCGGGTCGCCGGCACGTCCTGGAGGCGCTTCACGAAACGGCATGGACATCAGTGCACCCGAGGGGACACCTGTGGCCGCGGTGCATCCGGGAACGGTTGACTACGCTGACGCATTCAGCGGCTTCGGAAACCTCGTGATCGTCGATCACGGCGCTAATTACTATTCGTTGTATGGCTATCTGGGGTCAGTCGAAGTCACGCGAGGTCAACACGTAGACGCCGGGACAGAGCTCGGCCGAGTCGGCACGGCGCCTGCAGGCCCTGCCGCGTTGTATTTCGAGCTTCGCGTCGACGGCCGTTCCGTTGATCCCATACAATGGCTGAAGCCCCGGTAAACGCCTTAATTTGGGAATTGCAGCTATGACATCGCGCACGCGCCTCTGGGTGCTCCTGATCTCGACCCCCGTGATCGCCTTTGCCGTCATCGGCGGCTATCTGGGGCAGGTGATGGCGAAAGACGAGACCTACCAGCACCTGCGCGTGTTCGAAGATGTCGTGTCGCTCGTCCTGAACAATTACGTCGAGGAAGTCGACATCAAGAAGGCGATGAAGGGTGCCATGAATGGCCTCGCCGACAACCTCGATGCCGACAGCGGTTTTCTTCCCGCCAACATCGTCTCGGCTTACGAAGCAAATCAGCCTGCGGGCCCGGCGGATGTCGGTGTCGAAGTGAGCCGGCAGTATTACCTGCGCGTCATTTCCGTCCGTGATGGATCGCCGGCCGCGAAGGCCGGCATGCGGCCGGGCGACTTCATCCGCACAATCGACAAGCGGTCGACGAAGGATATTTCGGTGTATGAGGGCGATCGGCTGCTGCACGGCCAGCCCGGTACAAAGGTGTCGCTGCTCGTCATCCGGGGCAATGCCGCCGATCCGCATGACGTTGTCCTGACGCGCGAGCGCGTCGCCGCGCCGCCCGAGTTGACGTCGAAAATGGCGGATGCCATGACCGGCTACGTCCACATCCTCGAGTTCTCACGCCGGTCGCCCGTGCAGATCAAGCAGGCCATCGATGCTCTCGCGAAGACCGGCGCCACTCGGTACGTGATCGATCTGCGCGGCGCCACGCGCGGCGACCTCGATGATGCAGTTGCCGCGGCACGGCTGTTCGTCAAGAGCGGAACACTCGTGGTGCGCGAGAGCAAGGGAAACAAGGAGACGGTGGCTGCGCAGGCTGGCGACGGGGCGGTCACGGCACCCGTTGTCCTGCTCGTCGACCAGAGCACCGCGCGCGCCGGTGAGGTGTTTGCTGCGGCGCTCGACGGCAACAAGCGGGCCGAAATGATTGGTGAGCACACCGTTGGCAGCGCCGCGCGCCAGCGACTCGTGAAACTGCCTGACGGCAGCGCGATGCTCCTGTCGTACATGCGCTATCTCCTGCCCAACGGCACTGCGATCCATGAAAAAGGCCTGCAGCCCGAAGTGCTCGTCGACGAGCCCGATGTCGAATTCGGATCGCCCGCGCCGACGACGGACGTCACACTGCAGAAGGCTCTCGAGTACTTCTCACAGAAGAAGGCCGCGTAAGAACGACTCGAACGTCCCGAACGACCCGAACGTCTGATGTATACTGACCGTTCGGGTTAAAGCCTGATTTCGCAACAGATAGGCGCGTAGCTCAGTTGGTTAGAGCGCCTCCCTGACACGGAGGAGGTCAGTGGTTCGAGTCCACCCGCGCCTACCAACTTCCCAAGTTCGAAGGGTGAAGTGTGAAGTGTGAAGTTAGGCGGGCGGTCGTATAAGCAGAAGCGAACTTCTCACTTACTTCGAACTTCGACCTTCGAACTTCCCACTTACGAATGAGCCAGGTCACGATTACGCTTCCCGACGGCTCGAGTCGCAGTGTTTCGTCGGGCACGCCTGTTCGCGACGTTGCGGCCGAGATCTCTCCGGGTCTCGCGAAGGCGGCGTACGCCGCGGTCGTCAACGACAAGCTGGTCGACCTCTCCTATCCGCTCGAGCAGGATTCCGCCGTCCGCATCGTGACCGACAAAAGTCCAGAGGCGTTGCCGCTGCTGCGCCACAGCACCGCCCACCTGATGGCGGCGGCGGTGACAAACCTGTTTCCCGGCGCACAGTGCGGCATCGGCCCTGCCACCGAAGACGGCTTCTTCTACGACTTCATCGTCGACCGACCGTTCGTCCCCGAGGATCTCGACGCCATCGAACGGAAGATGCGGGAGCTTGCACAGGATGATCTTCGCTACGAACGGCAGATGTGGCCGCGCGAGGAAGCAAAGGCGTTCTTCGCCACGCGCGGCGAGCCGCTGAAGGTCCAGCTGATTGACGAAAAGACGCAGGGCCAGACAGCAGTTTCCTGCTACACCATCAAGGACAAGGAGACGTTCATCGATTTCTGCGTCGGTCCGCACGTGCCGAGCACGGGCAAGCTGAAAGCGTTCAAGCTGCTGAGCACGTCCAACGCGTACTGGAAAGGCGACGCGCGTAACGCGCCGATGCAGCGCATTTACGGCACGGCATTCGCCTCGGACAAGGATCTGAAGGCGCACCTCACGCAGATCGAGGAGGCGAAGAAACGCGACCATCGCAAGATCGGCCGCGAGCAGAAGCTGTTTATGTTTCATCAGTGGGCGCCAGGCGCCGCGTTCTGGCTCGCCAACGGGACGACACTGTGGAACACGCTTGCCAACTACATGCGTGAGACGCTGTTCCCCGCCGGTTATGTGGAAGTGAAGACGCCAATCGTCTTCAACAAAGCTCTATGGGAAACCTCGGGCCACTGGCAGCACTATCGGCAGAACATGTTCCTCATCGAAGCGTCGGATGACGAACAGATGGCGCTCAAGGCGATGAACTGTCCTGGGCACTTCCTGGTCTTTGCTTCCGAGGTGCACAGCTATCGCGACCTTCCGATTCGTTTGCATGAGCAGACTCCGCTTCACCGCAAGGAAGCATCCGGCGTTCTGTCGGGACTGACGCGCGTTCGGCAGTTGAGTCAGGACGATGCGCACTGCTTCGTCATGGAATCGCAGATTGCTGAAGAGGTCGAGCGACTGCTGCGGCTGATGCAGCGGGTCTACAGCGACTTCGGCCTGCAGTACTCCGTCAGGTTGTCGACGCGGCCAACGGATTATCTCGGCACGATTGAAACCTGGAATCACGCGGAAGCATCGCTGAAACAGGCACTCGAACGCGCGAATCAGCCGTACACGATTGACGAAGGGGATGGCGCGTTTTACGGACCGAAGATTGACGTCGATGTGACCGACGCGATCGGTCGAAAATGGCAATGCGCGACGTTCCAGCTCGATTACCAGATGCCGGAGCGGTTCGATCTGAAATACATCGGGGCGGACAACGCCGAACACCGGCCCGTTGTCATTCACCGTGCAATCTTCGGCACATTCGAGCGATTCATCGGGCTGCTGATCGAGCATTTCGCCGGCGCATGGCCTTTGTGGCTGGCGCCGGTTCAGGCCATCGTGCTGCCCATTTCCGACCGCCATCAGGCGTACGCGGCGACGGTTCGCGACAAACTTGCCGCCGCCGGGCTTCGCGTGGAGCTCGACGGCCGCCAGGAGAAGATTGGCTATAAGATCCGTGAGGCCCAGTTGCAGAAGATCCCTTACATGCTCGTCACGGGGGATCGCGAAGCTGCCGAGGGCACGGTGTCGGTCCGCAGCAGGTCGGCGGGCGATCTCGGTGCGCGATCGATAGACGCGTTTGTCGCAGCGGCGAAGGACGAAATCGACCGCAAAGAGGCAGGCTCAGGGCTCAAGGCTCAGGGCTCAAGTCACGAAGTAGTTGCTTAAGCCGTAAGTCTTAAGCCTTAAGCCCGAGGAGGCAGTATCGCTTTCGATCGTTCGCCCCGACGTGATGACCGCGTTCGCACCAACGAACGCATCCGTGTTCGAGAAATCCGCGTGATCGATGAGACCGGTCAACAGCTGGGGATCATGCCGCCGCCCGCCGCACTGGCGATTGCCAGGCAGAAGGGGCTCGATCTCGTGGAGATTTCGCCCACCGCGGTACCGCCGGTCTGCCGGATCATGGACTTCGGTAAGTATCAGTACCAGGAGCAGAAGCGCAGCCGCGAAGCCAAGAAACACCAGCGGGTGATCGAGGTCAAGGAGATCAAGTTCCGCCCGAAGGTGGACGAGCACGATTACGATTTCAAGAAGAAGCATATCGAGCGCTTCCTGGCCAATGGCGACAAGGTGAAGGCGACGATCTTTTTCCGCGGCCGTGAAATGGCGCATCCGGAGATTGGCCGCCGCATTCTGGAACGTCTCATCGGCGAACTGGCTGAAGTCGCGATTGCGGAAGCGGCACCGAGGCAGGAAGGTAATCAGATGCACGTCATCCTGAGCCAGCGTGCCGGACGCAAGTCGCAGCCGAAACGCGCGCAGGAAGCGATGCCGGAGCCAGTAACCGAAGAATAGTGGAGGGCGGGTCCGTTCGGACCCGCCGGATGGGTAACATGCCGAAACTGAAGACGCACCGAGGCGCGGCGAAGCGCTTCAAGAAGACGGGGACGGGCAAGATCATGCGCGCGAAGGCGTTCAAGCGCCACATCCTGACGAGCAAGACCACCAAGTCCAAACGCCACATGCGTGGGACCGAGCAGGTGTCGGACGCGGATGCGCCGAAGCTCGAACGCATGCTCCCGTACAAATAGGGATCAGGGATCAGGAGGGCGGGTCCTTTTGGACCCGCCAAATAGGTAGACATAGGAGGGCGGGTCCTTTGGGCGCGCCAAATAGATAAATGCCACGAGTCAAGCGAGGAACGGTTCGACGCGCGAAGCGGAAGAAGCTGCTCGCGCGCGCGAAAGGGTTTTACCAGACCAAGAGCAAGCTGTATCGCGCAGCGAAGGAAGCGGTCGACACCGCCGGCAAGTACGCCTACGTCGGACGCAAGAACAAGAAGCGCGAGTATCGCCGTCTCTGGGTCGTCCGCATCAACGCGGCTGCGCGTGAGAACGGCCTCACCTACTCGCAGCTGATGCGCGGCCTGAAGGCCGCCGGCGTGACGCTCGATCGCAAGGTGCTCGCCGATATGGCGGCGACCCAATCAGCCGCATTCGCGAAGGTGGCGGCGCAAGCCAAGGCTGCGCTCCCCGCCGAAGCTCGCGCCTGATCCCGATGCATGTCCACCGATTCCATTTCAGTCGACCAGCTGCGCGACCGGTTCCGCGCGCAGCTGGCACGCGCCGCGACTGACGCAGACCTCAAAGCCCTTCACGACGAATTCCTGAGCCGCCGGTCCGGTGCCATCACCGGGCTGATGAAGACGCTCGGCGCGCTGCCGCCTGAGGCACGGCGCGAATTCGGCCAGCTGGTCAACACGCTCAAAACGGAAATCGAAACGGCGCTCGACGAGAAACGAG
>Ga0207650_10003071_pt1 | contig 11498 bp, 3 predicted proteins | sample KBSS63metaG_FD_184325 | JGI IMG/M metagenome (GOLD analysis project Ga0207650, IMG submission 184325) | Switchgrass rhizosphere microbial communities from Kellogg Biological Station, Michigan, USA - KBS S6-3 metaG (SPAdes) (version 2) | ecosystem: Host-associated > Plants > Roots > Rhizosphere >...
CCTCTGCACCAAGATCGAGCCGTCGATGGTCGACTACCGGCCCACGCCCAAGCAGCGCAGTACGCTCGAGCTGCTCCGCTATCTGACCAACATGGGACCGGGTCTGGTCGAGGGCGCCATCAAGGGCTCGTTCGACCCCGCGGCGTGGACCGAGAAGACCAAGGCGGCCGAAGCCCGCGACTTCAAGCAGACCGTCGAGGCGCTCGCCGCCCACAAGGACGCCTACGCCGCCCTCCTCGGGCCGGTCACCGACGCCCAGCTGCGCGAGACCATCAACATGTTCGGCTCGCCGATGTCGCGCGGCGCGTTCATCGTGAACCTCGTGCTCGGCGGCTGCGCCGCCTACCGCACCCAGCTGTTCCTCTATCTCAAGGCCAATGGCCGCGACGAGCTCACCACCTCGAACCTCTGGGGGGGCGCCGACCCGCAGCCCGCCTGAGCACGCTGGAGGCAGGGTGGACCCCCACCCTGCCCATTCCGCCTTCACGAATGTCCGCTTCTTGTCGCGAAACGGAACACTCCTGCAGTTCTCCGGTTACCACCCTGTAAATTCACATCTTTGACCACTTGTAGCCGAGCTTGCGCATGAGTACGCTTGAGCTCGCCACGCATTGTCGCCCTGGCGTTCCACAGCCGTTTCGGCTCCCCGGAGACCTATGTCTCGACCCGCGTTTCGCCGCCCCCCCTCGACGCCGCGCCGCCGTCTAGATTTCTTCCGCGCCATCGCGCTCGGGACGCTCCTGATCGGAGTGGTTGCGCAGGATTCCGGCAAGGCTGCCGAAGACCCACCCGACGCGCTGCCGTACTCGCTCAGCTACACGGTGACCGGTGACTACGCCGTCGGCGGCGTCGATCTGCTGCCGTCGCCGCAGACAAACGGTTTCCAGACCGCCACCATCCACATGGGCACCACGGCGGACAACACGGTGCCGGCAAACGCCGAAATCCTCGCGGCATTTCTCTACTGGGAGACGCTCGCCGACTCGGAGGATCAACTGACGGGCGTCAAGTTCCGCGGCACGCCGGTCACGTTCGTGCGGACCGAGCAGCAGAAGCTGGACGGCGTCTTCGGCCCCTGCTGGAGCCACAGCGGCAACACGCTCTACACGATGCGCGCCGACGTGCTCTCGCTGTTGCCGGTGCAGCTGGATGACCAGGGCAATCCGACCGGCCGGCGCCTCGTGAACGACGTGGATCTCATAGCCGCCAACAATCTGCCGGCCGACGCCAAGCTGCACACCGTCACGCTGCCCGAGCGCGGCGTCGGCAACCAGACGCCGCAGAGTGCCGGCGCCAGCCTGTTCGTCGTCTATCGCGATCCCACCAAGCCCGTCCGCCGCGTGATTGTCTACGACGGCGTGCACGTGCAGGCCAACGGCGAGACCACGTCGCAGCGGCTTCGCGGCTTCCTGCAGTCGAACAAGCTCGCCGGCAGCGGCAAGGTGACGCAGATCATCAGCCGCGGCGCCGCGAACCCGAGCGACCTGACGACGATCGTCGGCGCGGGCGGCACCACGACCGACACCAACCTGTTCGCCGGCAGCCTCAGCCCCGACTCCGATCGCACGTGGGCCAACCCCACGACGACGGTGACCGGCTCGCTGCCCGGTTCGGATGGGGGCGAGTACGGCGAGGTACTGTCGCTGACCTCCCGATACACCAACACCTCCATCTACGGCTGCCAGACCTGGTCGGCGATTGCCGTCAGCACGCCAGTGAAGGACGACGACAACGACGGTCTCATCGATCTGCTGGAAACGTCGCCGGCCGGCGTCAGCACCTACCGGAACCCGAACGGCACCGAGTACCCGCAGCTGTGGTCGATGGGCGCGAGCGTCGACTCGACCCGGAAGGATCTCTTCGTCGAGATCAACAGCATGAGGGCCACGCCGGGCACGACCTACGGATCCGGCACCTACCCGTTCCCGATGGCCAGTCAGGATCCCGACGGCGACGGCGTGGTGGCCGACGCAGCGGGCCACGACCACCGGCCGTTGCCGACCACGCTGACCATGGTCGGCGACGCGTTCTATCGCGCCGGCGTCCGGGTGCACTTCGACGTCGGTCCGCTCGAGAACGGCGACACCGGCTACAGCGTCGGCGGCGTCTTCCGCCCGTTCCCGGCCGCCTCCCCCGCCGACGACCGCGTGGCCGCGTACCCCGATCCGTCGACCTATTTCATCCACGCGGGCGCGCGGGGCGGCGAGTCGGTGTCGGAAGGGCGCTGCACCGTCGACGACGCCCACGACTCGTTGTGCCAGTTTCCGGAGTATCCGGGCACCGTCGGATGGAAGTTCGAGTTCCAGCTCCTGCGTGACGGCGACGATCCAATCTCTGGCCAGCCGCGCTTCGATCCAAACCGCAACGGTCTGTTCCACTACGTCCTCTACGCGCACGCGCGCGGCAGCGCGGATTCTCCGTATCCGTGCTTGAGCGGCGCGACGCCGGCCGGCTTCAACGTTCTCACCGGGCGCTGCGACGACGGCCTCACCGACAACCCGACGTTCCATGTTCCGGTGGGACAGTCCGGGGTCGCCGACCTCCCCGGATTCAACTCGCTGATCACGTTGGGCCTGTCGAAGAACTTCCTCGGCACCGAGTACTTCCAGGCCTCGACCACGCTCCACGAGCTCGGCCACACCATGGACCTGTGGCACGGCGGCGCGCCGCCGACGTTCGTCCCCGCGGCGGGGGGACGCGTGCACGTGAACATGGAGCCCAACTGCAAGCCGAACTATCAGAGCAGCATGAGCTACCTGCACCAGCTCTATGGCCTGATCGATGCGGCCGGCAACGCGCACATCGATTACTCCGACACGACGCTCGGGATCTACGACGGCAAGCTCGACGAAATCGGTCTCAGCGACAGCGCGCTCACTGGCAGCCCGCGCTACCGCGCCGCGTGGTACGCCCCGATTGCGACGAACTCGCTGGCCGACATTCTCGACGTGCCGCAGGCCACGAGGCACTGCGACGGCACGCCGATCACGGACGGCGCCGTCGTCGGGCGCCTGCAGGCGGACGAAGTGACACCGGTCCTGATCGACTGGGCCGGCGACGGCGCGCTGGCGGCGCCGCAGGACGTCAACTTCGACGGGCGGAAGTCGGTACTGAATGGCGTCTCGGACCGTGCCAATATCCGCCTGAATCAAGTGGGCGGAGGACTGGCCGCCGCCAGCTTCTCGTCGGGGATCGCCTCCCTGGCGGGACACACGGTGGCCGATGCCATCCCCTACTTCGGCGGGATCAAGTACGACAACGGCATCAAGTACGACAACGGCACCGCCTTCGGCACCTCCGGCATCAAGTACGACAACGGCACCGTCTACGGCATCAAGTACGACAACGGGATCAAGTACGACAACGGAATTCCGTTCGCCGACGGCATCAAGTACGACAACGGCATCAAGTACGACAACGGCGTCCCGATCGCCGACGGCGTGATGACCGACGGGAGCAGCCAGTACGTCGGCGGCATCAAGTACGACAACGGGATCAAGTACGACAACGGCATCAAGTACGACAACGGCGTCTTCTTCACGCAGAGCGGCGGCGTCGAGCTGTCGCACCAGGACATCAAGGAACTCGGGCACGCGCCGCCGAACCATCTCACCGCGTGCGTGATCAACGGCACCAGCTGTATTGGCGCCTCCCTGCACCGGAATCTGCTGCGGTGGGACGCCTCGAATCTCGACAGCCCGGACGGCTTCCTGGCCTACCGGACGCGCGGCCTGACTGTGAACGTCAACAGCGCGATCAAGGCGCTGACGGCGGCGGCGCTTCCCGCGTCGGCCACGAGCTACGAGGATGGTGAAGAGCTGCCGCAGGGCGTCGATTTCACCTACTGGACGAAAGCCGTGTTCGATGGCGAGCAGCCGACGTCGCCGTCCATCTTCGCGCGCGTCACCGCCACGAACCTCGCGCCCACGGCCACGAGCGACTCGTACGTCGCGGCGGGCGTGGTGACGGGCAACGTGTTCGGCAACGACACCGATGCCGATATGGGGCCCAGCGGCAAGGCCCGCTGGACGGCGGTGATCGTGAATGCGAGCGGCGTGCCGGTGGCCAAACCGGCCGCCCTCACGTTCCCCGGCGACGGCACGTTCGGGTGGAACACCGCCAACGGGTCGATCACCTTCTACTACCGCATCGACACCGGCACGTGGACCGACGGCAAGACCACGGTGGACATGAGCCCGGATTCGAACGTGGCCAAGGTCACCATTTCGGCGCCGGTGCCGACCGACACCGAGGCTCCGAAGGTCACCACGAGCGTCACGCCCACCTCCATCTGGTCGCCGAACGGCAAGAAGGTCCTGGTGACCGTGACGGGCACCGCGAAGGACAACGTTGGCGTGGTCAAACTGAGCCTCGACGTCGTCGACGAGTACGGCCAGGATCAACCCCATCTCGAGTGGATCCCGACGACGACCAACTCGTCCGCGATCAGCTACAACCCCGCCACCGGCGCGTTCACATTCGCCGTGAACCTGACGGCATCACGGCTCGGCAGCGACAAGGACGGCCGGGTCTACACGTTGACGGTGACGGCGGTGGACGCGGCCGGCAACACGGGCACCGGCGCACCCGTCAGGGTGACGGCGCACGACCAGAGCAAATAGGGACGGGCCGCCTGAAGGCGGCCCCTACACTCCGGCGCGCTTGCGAACTTCGGGCAGCAGCACGTCTTCCTTGGAGCTCCCGCGCAGGGCCAGGTACTCGCGGTAGGCCTCGGCGTACCGGCTGCTCTTCAGTTCCTGCCGGGCACGCCCGAGGTAGTAGTGCACGGGGGGCAGATATGCGTAGGTCGGCTGCTCGTCGACGAAGATCGAGATCGCTTCTCCGCGGCGCGCGTTGAGGCAGGCGTCAAAGGCGGAATCGGCCTTGGCGTACAGGCTGGTGCGCCGCGCGCCGTCGGTCTCGGCAGCCGCGGCATCGAGCGACGCGCGTCCGAGATCGAACAACCCGATCCAGGTCGAGAACAATCCATCCGCGTCGCCCAGGCTGATGACGGCGCGGCGGGCATCGCCGCGCTTGAGCGCCAGCACTCCCTGCACGATCCGGGCGTAGGCGCGCGGCTCCGGGTTGTATTCGTTGTCGAGCGCCTCGACCAGTGGCCGGGCCCGGTTGACGTCGCCCGCCTCCGCGAACGTCCGCGCGGCCAGGAAACGGGTGCGGATGTCCTTGCCGTAGGTGAGCGCTTCCTCGGCCGCCGCGATCGCCGCCGCGTGCCGGCCCCGTGCGAGTTCCGCGGCCGCAATGGAGAGCAGCTTCGCGGCGGCCGAATCGATATCCTCGGCCGCCAGGTCCTCGGCCACGGCCGCGCGCAGGATGCGCACGGCATCCCCGAAGCGCCCTTCGTAGGCCGCGAGGTCGCCCAGTCCAGCCGCTGCGTACGACTTGCCGCGGCGGTTGATGCCGGCCAGCATCCGATACGTCTCCATGGCGTCGGCACGCCGGCCCTGCCCCAGCTGGGCGAATGCCGTCGCGAGCACCGCGTAGGAATCCCGGCCCTTGACCGCAAGCGCTTCCTGCTCGGCCTTCTGGAAGTCGCCGGCGTAATTCAAATACAGCGCGAGGTTGTCGCGGAAGAGCGGCTGGCTCGGCAGCAGCTTGACGACCTCCTGCATCTCCTCGACGGCCTTCCGCATCTGACGCTGGTGGGTGAGGCAAAGCGCCAGCTGGTTGCGACCAGAGATGTCGGCCCGATATCGGGTGATGGCGTCGCTGTACTCCTTGATGCACTGCTGGTAATCGTTGCTCGCCAGACTGAAAGCGCCGCGCGTGTGGTAGCGCTCGCGCTCGGTCATGCTGTCCAGGTGCTGCATGGCGAGCTCGAGGTATTTCCGCTCGTCGGCCGACCGTCCGAGGTTCGACGCCGCGTTGGCCGCAATCAGATAGCCGAGGCCGAAGTTCTTGTCGATCGCCACCGCGGCGAGCGCCTTTTGCAGCGCCTCCTCGGGTTTGTTGGCTGATCCCAGCGACGACGCCTCGGCGTACAGCCGGACGACGTCGAGCGATTTGGCCGAGAGCGACACCGTGAGCTGCTTGACCGACTCGGAGTTCTCGTCGCCAAGCGCGTTGCGCACCTCGGTCATGAGCCCGGTCGCCGCCTGGAGCACCTCGTCCTTGCCGCTGGCGCGCGCCTGCTCGTTGACCAGCTCTTCGCCCGTGACGGTGCGCTTGGCCTTCACCGACACGACGTAGCCGCTTCCCTGTTTCTGGATGGCGCCGCTCAGCACGATGCCGAGCCCCTGCTCGAGCGCAACCTTGTGGGCCGCGGCTTCGTCGAGCCGAGCCGTCGGCGACACGCCGAAGCCGCGCATGCCGTTCCGCTCGAATGCGGTGACGAAGGTGGCCTCGTCGAGCGCGAGACGCATCACCGGCTCGAGGGTGTGGTCGAAGGCCGCGTCGCCGGTCTGATTGACCATGTCGGCGATGACCACCACCACGTTCTCGTGCTGCACCGGCGGCCGGGTGAACCAGTAGACGACGCCCGAGAGCCCCAGGAGCGCGAGCGCCATGACCGTCGCCAGCGGCAGCCCGACGGCGCGCTTGATCGGCCGCAGCTTGCCGCGATCGTCGAGGCGCGCGAGCGCGGCCACCATGTCCGCGGTGGTCGCGAACCGCTTGGCGGCGTCGGGCTCGATGCACTGGGTGACGAAGCGGCTGAGCGGCTCGGGCACGTCGGGCAGCGCCGTCCGCGGCGCCGGCAGCGGGTTATCGAGCCGCTTCTGCAGGTCGGCGACGGCGCCGCCGTCCTCGACCCGCCGCCGGCCGAGCAGCAGGTCGTACAGGATCAGGCCGAAGGCGTAGATGTCGGTGCGCTGATCGATGTCTCCGCCGCGGGCCTGCTCGGGCGCCATGTAGGCCACCGTGCCCACGATGGCGCCGGCCATGGTGCCGGCCTGCATCGTGGCGGCCACGCGGGTGAGCTCGCTCTCGAGCGACTTCGACAGCGTGGCCGCTTTCCGCACGCTCGCGATGGCGGCCGCCTTCTGGTCGGAGGCGGTGTGCGCGATGCCGAAGTCCATGATCACGGCTTCGGAGTCGCCGCCCAGCATGATGTTCGCCGGCTTGAGATCGCGGTGCACCACGCCGGCGTCGTGCGCGGCCTTGAGCCCCGAGGCGACCTGTCGCGCGATGGCCATGATGCTGGCCATCTCGAGCCGCCCCGACTTCCGCAGCACCGTCGCAAGGTCGTCGCCTTCGATGAACGGCATCGTGATGTACTTGATGCCGTCGATCTCGCCCATGTCGTGAATGCGGACCACGTTGCGGTGCGTCACCTGGCGCGCCAGCAGCAGTTCCTGCTTGAAGCGACGCTCGATGTCGCGCGCGGCCACCGGATCCCTGGAAACCTCGGGCCGCACCACCTTCACGGCCACCATCACGCTGAGCTCGGTGTCCCAGGCCTGATAGACGGCGCCCATGCCGCCGATGCCGAGCAGCCGCACGATGATGTAGCGAGCGCTGAACTGCTGCCCGACGTGGAGCGGCCCTTCCGCTGCGCGCAGGGCGGCCGTCGGCCGCACGCCTACGCCCGGGTTGGCCTTCGGATCGCCGATGGCGGTCACCGCCTCGGCTGAGGCGAACCCGGTGGGCGCGGAACCGGCGCCAGTCGGCAGGCCGGTCGAATCGTCGGGAGGCCGGTTGCCGTTGCCGGGCGTGACGCCGGGCGCCACAAAGTACGTCGCGTCGGGGTCGAGCGGCGTGGCGGGCACGTACCGGGTGGCGTCGTCACCGCCGGGAACCGGCGTGAGCGTCGCGGTCGCTGCAAAGCGCGGCGCCTTGCACAAAGGGCAGGCGCCAGCCGACTGGGCCATGCCGGCCCCGCAGCGGTGGCAACGTATCGACTCGCCCTCGGGGTGAAATGCTCGCAAACCTTTGTCCGCTATTCGATTATGTCGCCCGGGTAGCGAAATAGGAAGAGCTAAGCCCCTGCAATCAGCCGGTGTTTCGCATGCCAGCGGCGATGCCGTTGACCGTGATCATCAGCGCGGTATGGACGCGCGCATCCGGCCGTTCGCGCATCCGCCGGAGCAGCTCCACCTGGACCAGATTCAACGGGTCCACGTACGGATTGCGGACGTCGATCGAGCGCCGGATGACGGGCGTCGCCTCGAGCAGATCGGCGTGCTCCGACACGGCCTGGATCCCATGGATGGCCCGCGCCAGGCGCGCGCGAAGCTCCTCGCCGAGAGGGCGGAGATCGGAAGGCACCAGGCGGCGGTCGTATTCGGCGGCAATGCGGCCGTCGGCCTTGGCGAGCACCATCTCGATCAGGTCGACGGCCGACTGGAAGTGTGGCCACTCGCGGTACATGGAGCGGAGGAGCGGCCCTTCCCCGCGCGCCACGGCCCGGTCCAGCGCCTCCTCGACGCCGAGCCACGCACCCAGCATGAGCCGCGTCTGCGTCCACGCGAACTGCCACGGAATGGCGCGCAGGCCAGCCACGCTGCTGCCGCCGCTGCGCCGGGCGGGGCGGCTCCCGATGTTCATCTCTCCAATCTCGGCCTCGGGGGTCGAGGCGTGGAAGTAGTCGATGAAGCGCGGGTTGTCGTAGACCAGCTGCCGGTAGCCCTCCCGGGCATCGGCCGCCAGGCGATCCATGCACGCCCGCCAGGCGTCCGATGCGCCGCGTGCGGGCGTGAGCCAGGCTTCGAGCGTCCCGGTCGTATACACCTCCATCGTCCGCACCGCGATGTCGGGGAACCCGAAGAGTGCCTGCAGCATCTCGCCCTGTTCGGTGACGCGGAGCGTGCCGTCCACCGAGCCGGGCGGCTGCGAATGCAGCGCCAGATGCGTGGGCCCGCCGCCGCGGCCGACACTGCCGCCACGCCCGTGAAAGAGCGTCACCTTCACGCCGTGACGGGCGCAGGCGGCCACCACGCTTTCCTGCGCCTTGAAGAGCTCCCAGCCCGCGGCCACGCGCCCGACGTCCTTGGCGGAATCGGAGTAGCCGATCATCACTTCCTGCCGGCCGCCGGTGCGGGCGCGGTACCACGGCTCGGCGAGAAGCGTGTCCAGTACCGGGCCCGCATGCTGCAGGTCGCGCGCGGTTTCGAACAGCGGCACCACGCGCAGCGGCGCCGGCACGCCGAGCGCCTTCTGCAGGAGCTCCACGGCCAGCACGTCCGACGCGCTCTGCGTCATCGTGATCACGTAAGCGCCGAGCGACCCGGCGGGCGCGGCAGCGATCATGCGGACCGTGTCGAGCACGTCGCGCACTTCCGCCGTGGCGTCGAGGTCCTCCGGAATGAGCGGGCGGCGGCTCGCGAGCTCCCGCACCAGAAAGGCCAACCGCGCCGCTTCATCCCAGTCGGCGTACGACCCGAGCCCGAGCGCGGAGGTGATCGCGGTCAACGCCTCGGTGTGGCGCGCCGAATCCTGTCGCACGTCGAGCCGCGCCAGCGTCACGCCGAAGGCCGCCACGCGACGAAGCACGTCGGTGAGGCGCCCGTCGGCAATGAGACGCTGTCCCGTCGCCTCGAGCGACCGGTGGCAGAGGCGCAGATCGGCCGCGAGCTCGTCGGCCGCGACATAGGCCCCGGCCGGCGGCGCCGGCGGCGCACTGGCGTCGAGGGCCGCTTCGATCCACTCGCGCGTCGCCAGGAGACGCGTCCGCACGCCGCGGAGCACGTCCCGGTACGGCTCCGCGCTCCCCGGCACGCGCGCGCGCAACTCCTCGGTGGCGCTCTCGATCGAGAGCTCATCCCGCAGCGCTTCGATCTCGCGCAGATAGAGCCCGGCGGCGACCCAGCGCGACAGCAGGACCGCGCGCCGCGTGACGTCGGGGGTGACGTGCGGGTTGCCGTCGCGATCGCCGCCGATCCACGAGCCGAACCGCAACGGTGCGGCCTCGATCGGCAGCCCGCGCCCCGTGCGCGCGCACAACGCGCGATCGACGCTCCGCACGTACTGCGGCAGGGCGTCCCACAGGCTCTGTTCGAAGACGATGAGACCGCTCCGCACCTCGTCGATCGGCGTCGGCCGCTGCCGGCGCACGTCGCTGGTGCCCCACGCGGCCTGAATCTCGCGCCGGATGCCCGCCACCAGGTCGTCCTGCTCCGGGGCGGTGAGGTCGGGATGATCGCGTTGCGCCAGCGCCGCCGCAATGCGGTTGTGCTTCTGTACCAGCCGCCGGCGCGCCACCTCGGTGGGATGCGCGGTGAGCACCAGCTCCACCTGCAGCGCGCTCACCGAGGCGTGAAGCTGGTCGGGCGTGACGCCCGCGGCGAGCAGCCGCGCGAAGCCGTCGGCGCACGAGCCGCGCTGCGGGGCGGCATGGGCGTCGCGCAGGTACGCGCGGCGCCGGCGGACGCGGTGGTGCTGCTCGGCGATGTTGGCGAGGTGGAGGAAGTGCGCGAACGCCCGCGCCACCGGCAGCACGTCGTCCACGTCCATCCGCGACAGCTCGTCGGCGAGCACGCGGAAGTCGGCGTCGTTGCCGGCGCGGCCACTCTTCGCCAGCGCGCGCACCCGCTCGACGGTGGCGAAGATGTGCTCACCCGCCTGGGCGCGGATGGTATCGCCCAGCAGTTCCCCGAGCAGCCGCACATCGTCGCGCAGCGGCTTGTGAGGATCCATGAGCAATGGTACTGGCTCGAGGCTCAGGACTTAAGGCTGAGGCCGGCTCAAGCCCTAAGAGTTAAGCCGTAAGCCGCACTACTACGAGCGTCATGTCGTCGTGCTGAGCTGCACCTGCCACAAACGTGTCGGCAGCCGCCATCACGCGTTCAATGATGTTCGCCAGCGGTTCACTCCGCAGCTGGCGGAGCACGGGCAGCAGGCGTTCTTCCCCCCACTCTTCCTGCGCCGCGTTCATCGCTTCGCTCACGCCGTCGGTGAAGGCAACCAGGAGATCGCCGGGCGCGAGCTGCACCGCGGCTTGCGTGTAGTCGCAGCCGGGCAGGAGCCCGATCACCGGTCCTCCTGTATCCAGCCGCACGACCTCAGCCGCCGCATCGCACCGCAGCACCATGGGCGGGTTGTGGCCGCCGTTGACGTACTGCAGCCGCCGCGTGGCCGGGTCGTACTCGGCGTAGAAGAACGTGGCGTAGCGATTCGGCGCCGAGCTCTCGTAGACCAGGCCGCTGAGGTCGGACATCAAGCGCGCCAGGTCGCTCCGTCCGCGGACGGTCTGGCCGCGGAGAAAGGCGCGCAGCGTGGCCATGAGGAGCGCGGCCGGAATGCCCTTGCCCGAGATGTCGCCGATGGCGATGCCGAGCCGTCCGCCTTCGAGCGGCACGAAGTCGTAGTAGTCGCCGCCGATCGCGAGGGCGGGACGGCAGGCTCCGGCAAGCTCCAACCCGGGAACGGATGGATAGTCCTGAGGAAACAGCCGCTCCTGCACCTCGCGCGCGATCTCGAGCTCGCGCTTGGCCTTCTCGCGATTCGCGATCTCGGTGGCGATCTCCGCGGTCAGCCTGGTGTTTTCGAGGGCGAGGCCGGTCTGGGCCGCGACCGCTCCGAGCAGGCGGATATCTGCGCTCGTG
>Ga0207650_10003076_pt1 | contig 11490 bp, 7 predicted proteins | sample KBSS63metaG_FD_184325 | JGI IMG/M metagenome (GOLD analysis project Ga0207650, IMG submission 184325) | Switchgrass rhizosphere microbial communities from Kellogg Biological Station, Michigan, USA - KBS S6-3 metaG (SPAdes) (version 2) | ecosystem: Host-associated > Plants > Roots > Rhizosphere >...
GCTTACTCGTCGCACCTTGGTGGCGGCCGGCACGACCGGCGCCTTGGCGGGGCTGTGCGCTCCGTTCATCCGTCGCGCGCACGCGGCGCCGACCGTCATTCGCTACGCCACCGGCGGTGGCATCGGCCCGAACGAGATGGAGACAGTCATCTATCTCGACTGGATGCAGAAGAACGTGCTCAAGGGCTACGGCAAGGACTACACCGTCGACATGACCTTCACGCGCGGCACGCCCGAAGCCGGCACGCTGCTCGCCGCCGGCCAGGCCGACATGGCGACGCTGTCGTTCGCGGTCTTCGCCACCTCCGTGATCAAGAACATCGTGCCCGGCGGCATGACCATCGTGTCCGATAACTACCAGGACGGCCGCGCCGGCTTCGCGCAGAACACGTTTTTCGTGCTCAAGGATTCGCCCATAAACTCGACGCAGGATCTCAAGGGCAAGAAGGTGGGCGTCAACGCTTTCGGCTCCGCGGTCGATCTTGCGTTGCGGGTCAAGCTCAAGAAGGACGGTATCGACCCGCGCAAGGACCTGACCATCGTCGAGGTGGCCTTTCCCAACCAGGCCGCCGCCATCCGCGAAAAGCGCATCGACGCCGGCATCCTCATTTTGCCGTTCATGAACGCGGAGATCCGCAAGGGCGACCTGCGCGCGCTCTTTACCGGCGGCGACGCATTCGGGCCTTATTCCGTGATCTTCCAGGTCGTCACCAACGACTTCCTGAAAAAGCATACTGAGGCGGTGAAGTCGTTCCTCGCCGACTATGTGCGCGGCCTGCACTGGTTCTACGATCCCGCCAATCGCAAGAAGGCGATCGAGATCACCGCGGAATTCACCAAATCGCCAGCGGACGTGCTCGATTCCTATTTCATGACCGAGCGCGACTATTTCCGCGATCGCAACGGCTGCGTCTCGGTCGCGACCATCCAGACGCCGATCGACGCCATGTACAACGAGGGTCTGATCGACAAGCCGGTCAAGGTTTCGGAGTATCTCAACACGTCGTATCTGCCCTATCCTTGCTAGTGTGGCGGTTCAGAAGCCCGCGTCATTCTGGCCCGCGAGTCCGCGACGCGGACTTCTGAACCAAAGCCACACTAAAGCGGTTCCCGTTCGAATGGATGCAAGATGGTTGGCACGGTCTCTCCTTCGTCATTGCCGGGCTTGACCCGGCAATCCATCTTCTTTTTTGCAAAAACGCTCTTGCGAAGCGGATGGACCCACGGGTCAAGCCCGCGGGTGACGGCACAGAATGGGTAAGTGCCGAGCCAATACGAACGGGAACCGCTTTAGTTCAATAAATTGCTAGTGTCCTTCGATTCCGAAGTTCGCAAATGAGCGCGCCGCACAATGATGCGAACTTCGGAATCGGGACACTGTGTATGATCAGCATATGCGTCAAGAATCTGAATAAGCGCTATCGGGCCAGGGACGGCGACGTCCCGGCCCTGGCGGATGTGAACATCGAGGTCGCGGAAGGCGAGTTCGTCACCATCGTCGGCCCCTCCGGCTGCGGCAAGAGCACCCTCCTTTACATTCTCGGCGGCTTCCTCGGCGCCGACGGCGGCACCATCGAGGTCAACGGCAAGGCGGTGACCGGCCCCGGTGTCGACCGCGGCATCGTGTTCCAGGAATACGCCCTGTTCCCGTGGCTGACCGTGGCGCAGAACATCCGCTACGGGCTTGAAATGAGCGGGACTCCGGGGCGGCAGTGCGCAGAGATCGTCGAGCGTCTCGTCCGCACGATCGGGCTGCAAGGCTTCGAGCATCGCTTTCCCCGCGAGCTCTCCGGCGGCATGAAGCAGCGCGTCGCGATCGCCCGCACGCTCGCCTACGATCCGAAAATCCTCCTGCTCGACGAGCCGTTCGGCGCGCTCGATGCCCTCACGCGGGAGGGGATGCAGGACGAGCTGCTGCGGCTGTGGCAGGCCACGCGCAAGACCGTCGTCATGGTCACCCACGATGTCAACGAAGCCGTCTACCTGTCCGGACGGGTGCTGGTGATGTCGCAGCGGCCGGGGCGCATCGTGCAGGAATTCCCGGTCACCATCGATCGCGCCGGCGAACGCGAGGTGACCGTCCTCAACGACGACTTCAATCACTTGCGCAATGAAGTCTGGCTCGCCGTTCGCCGCCAAGCCGGCGCGAATGCCGGCGCGAGCGAGGCGGCGAGGGACGCGTGATGGCCTTGTCGGTGGCTCCGCGCGCGTGGTTGCAGGGCGGTTCGCTGTCGAGCTGGCTGCGCGCCGCGGCGCGCTACCTTCCCATCGCAATCGTCGTGCTGGTGTGGCAGCTCGTGGTCGAATTCGATCTGGTCGACCGCGCATTCCTGCCGTCGTTCAGCGAGACGGTGCGGGCGCTGTGGGAGATGACCCGCAATGGCGAGATCGTCGTCAATCTCCTGGTCTCCCTTTATCGCGCGCTGGGTGGGCTCCTGATCGGTTCACTCCTCGGCGTGGCGATCGGGCTCGCGATGGCGACCTCGCGCCGCGCCGACCAGTTCTTCGGCCCGCTGGTGGCGACCACCTATTCGCTGCCCAAGACATCGCTGGTGCCGTTGTTCATTCTCTGGTTCGGGATCGGCAACGTCACCAACATGCTGTCGGTGGTCCTCGCCTGTCTGCTGCCCGTGATCGTGAGCACCTATCACGGCGTGAAGGCGGTGCCGCCGGTGATCGTCTGGAGCGCGCGGGCGATGGGGACCCCGCATCGCCTGGTCCTGTGGCGCATTCTGCTGCCGAGCGCGTCGCTCTCGATCTTCACCGGCATACGCATCGCGCTCGGGTTCTGTTTCGTGCTGACCATATCGGCGGAGATGATCGCCTCCAGGACCGGCATCGGCAAGCTCATCTTCTTTTACGGCGAGAGCGGCGCCTACGCCTACATGTTCGGCGGCCTGCTGGCGATCGTGATCGTGGCCTATGCCGCCGACCGGGCGCTGCTGGCGGCGATGCATTACTTCTTGCGCTGGCACGATTCCATTCATGCGGCGCATGCCGGTGGCTGAGCGGGCGCATGCGGCGCGTGGGATGCTCGCCGCCCTGTGGGCGGCCCTGCGCTATTGCTATCCGCTGCTGCTCGTCCTGCTGCTGTGGGAACTGGTGGCGCGCGCCGAGCTGATTCGGCCGCTGTTCCTGCCGACCGTCACCACCGTGCTCGAGCAATTCTGGGTCCTGCTGTTCGAGGGCGAGATCGTGGCGCCGCTGCTGGTGAGCCTCTATCGCGCCTTTGCCGGGCTTGCGCTCGCGGTGGTGTTCGGCGTGCTCGCCGGTCTGTGGATGGCGCGGTCGAAATGGGCGCATTGGGCGCTCGACCCGCTGGTGTCGCTCGGCTTTCCGGCGCCGAAGATCGCGTTCGTGCCCATCTTCATCCTGTGGTTCGGCATCGACCACCTGTCGAAGATCCTGCTGGTCGCCTTCACCTGCGTCTTCCCGATGATCGTCGCGACCTATCACGGGGCGGCGGCGGTGAGCCGGACCGTAATTTGGTCGGCGGAGGCGATGGGCACGTCCGAGCGCAAGCTGCTCTCCCGGATCATCTTTCCCGCCGCACAGCCCTATATCTTCAGCGGCGTGCGGGTGACCGTGCCGGTGGCGCTGATCATCGCGTTCACCGCCGAGATGATCGCCGGCGGCGGCGGGGTCGGCGCGGCACTCATGTTCGCCCAGCGCTTCTTCCAGACTCCAACGGTGTTCGTCTACATCCTGGTCATGCTGGCGACCGGCCTCGTGCTCGATCTCGTGATGCTGCGCCTGCGGCATTGGCTTATCCCGTGGGACGACGAGGCGGTCTGATCCACGCCGAGACTTCCCTTTTTTGTTGGCAGCAAGGAGAAGAAAATGCGGTTGGTGACTTTTCGCGAGGGGGCGGACGAGCGGCTGGGCTTTTTGCTGGACGATCGCATCCTCGATCCGAAACGCACGGCTGATCACGCCGGCGAGCCGGCCTATGCCAGCGCGCTCGCGTTCATCCGCGCCGGCGAGCCGGCCTTGCAGGCGGCCAAGCGGCTGATTGACGAGGCCCCGGCGGGCGCCCTGGTCCCGCTATCGAAGGTCACGCTCACCGCGCCGATGCGGCCGTCGACGCTGTTGTGCAGCGGCAGCAACTACCGCGATCACAACAAGGAAAAAGCCAATACCCCGATCAGCGGCAAGGAGCCCGAGTTCTTCGTGAAGACCGCGGACAGCGTGGTCGGTCCCGGCGAGCACATCATCTACGACCCCGCGCTGACCAAGAAGCTCGACTGCGAGACCGAGCTTGCCATCGTCATCGGCAAGCCCGGCCGGCATATCCCGGCCGCCACGGCGCTCGATCACGTGTTCGGCTACACCATCGTCAACGACGTAACCGCGCGCGACCGCCAGGTCCGCAGGTCGCCGGAAGGAAGCGTGTGGTACGACCTCGGTCGCGGCAAGTCGTTCGACACCAGCGCGCCGCTCGGGCCGTGCATCGTCACATCCGATGAAATCCTCGATCCGCAGAACCTCAAGCTCGAGACCCGCATCAACGGCGACCTACGGCAATCGAGCACCACCGCGGAAATGATCTGGACCTGCGCCGAGCTCATCCACTTCTTTTCGTCGAGCTTCACGCTGCGGCCGGGCATGGTCATCATCACCGGCACGCCCGCCGGCACCGCGTGGTCGACGGATCCGGAGCTCGGCGGCAAGTGGCAGGCGCTGCCGGACCTGGTGCCCGCGAGCTGCTACTGCCTGCCCGGCGACCGGATCGAATCCACGATCGAGCACATCGGCGTCCTGCGCAACGACGTGGTGCACGTGTAGCGATCGCACGCTGCTCAAGCATGTGGCGAAATATCGCGGCGCAGTAAGATGCGGCTTCAGGTGGACTAAAGCCGCTCAAATCGGGCATCATTGACGCTGGGGGTGAAATCGCAATTACCCCCGTCCGTGCTAGTGTTGGATGTGCAGACCACAGGTTTGCCATGACCGGCATTGCAGAGTGGCTGGCGTCGATCGGGCTGGGCGAGTACTCCCAGTGCTTTGCCGAGAACGCCATCGACCTTTCGGTCGTTCCTGATCTGACGGAGCAGGACCTCAAGGACCTCGGCGTCTTCCTCGGACATCGTCGCAAAATGTTGCGCGCGATCGCCGACATGAAGGGGTCCGTTCTCGCAACGCCGCTGCCTGGGCCTAAGCCGGTGCCGCGAACGGATGCCGAGCGGCGGCAGCTGACGATCATGTGTTGCGATCTGGTCGGCTCGTCTGAACTTGCAGTTCGGCTCGATCCGGAAGACCTGCGGCAGGTCATAGGGGCCTATCACACCTGCATCAAGGAGATCATCGCGCGCTACCAAGGCACCATCGCCCGCTACATGGGGGATGGCGTGCTCGCCTATTTCGGCTACCCCCAGGCGCACGAAGATGATGCCGAGCAGGCGACGCGCGCGGGGCTAGCGCTGGTCGAAGCCGTGGCCGGCGTCCAGACAGATATTGGTACCGAACTGCATGTGCGGGTTGGCATCGCCACCGGCACGGTCGTCGTGGGCGACTTGATCGGCGAAGATGCGGCTCGGGAGGAAGCGGTGGTCGGCGAGACCCCCAATCTTGCGGCGCGGCTTCAGGCGCAGGCCGAGCCGGACACCGTGCTCATCGCCGGCACCACTCGCAGTCTGCTCGGCGAACTCTTCGAATACCGCATGCTCGGAAAGGTACCCGTCAAAGGCTCCGGCGATCCGGTGCCGGTCTGGCAGGTGACCGGCACAAGCGCCGTCGATAGCCGCTTCGAGGCGCTGCACGGCACCAACCTGACGCCTTTGGTCGGCCGCGAGCCGGAGATCGCCCTCCTGCTCGAGCGATGGGAGCGCGCAAAGGAAGGCGACGGCCAGGTCGTGCTGCTCTCGGGCGAGCCTGGCATCGGCAAGTCTCGCATCGTCCAGGAATTACGCGGGCGGCTGAGCGACGAATTGTACACCCGGGTCAGTCACTACTGCTCCCCATACCATACGAGCAGCCCGCTCTATCCGGTGATCGCCCTTCTCGAGCGCGCGGCCGGATTCGATCGCACGGACACCGCCGACGCCAAGCTCGACAAGCTGGAGGCACTGCTGGCGCCATCGGCAACCGACGTCCAAGAAGCCACGCGATTGCTGGCGGCGGTGCTCGCGATCCCGGCAGATCACCGCTATCCGCCGCTGGCGCTTACACCGCAGCGCCAGAAGCAACGCACGCTCGAACTCCTGGTCGAGCAGCTTGCGGGTTTGGCCGGGCAGCGTCCGGTGCTGGCAGTGTACGAGGACGCGCATTGGATCGATCCATCCACTTTCGAGCTGTTGGGGCTCGTCATCCAGCGCGTGCAACGCTTGCCCGCGCTCGTGCTGATTACCTTTCGACCCGAGTTTGTCCCGCCGTGGACGAGCCATGCCCATGTCACCCGGCTTTCCCTATCGCGGCTCACGCGACGGCACGGGTCGGACATTGCGCTGCGGGTGACCGGCGGCAGGGTGCTGCCGGCAGAGGTGCTCGAGCAGATCGTCTCGCGCACCGACGGGGTGCCGCTTTTCATCGAGGAATTGACGAAAGCGGTGGTCGAGTCGGGCCTGCTGCAAGATGCCGGTGGTCGCCTTGAGCTGACGGGCCCGTTGCCGCCCCGCGCCATCCCGACGACGCTGTATGACTCCTTGATGGCGCGTTTGGACCGCTTTGCACCGGTCAAGGAGGTCGCCCAGATTGGAGCCGTCTTCGGTCGGGAGTTCTCGTACCAACTGCTCGCCGCCGTCATCGACATTCCCGCGGCGCAGCTCGACCAGGCGCTGGGCCAACTGGTGGCCTCCGAACTGGTGTTCCAGCGGGGAACGCCGCCCGAAGCCATGTACAGCTTCAAACACGCCCTTGTGCAGGACACGGCGTACCAGAGTCTGCTCCGAAGCAAACGGCACCAGCTGCACGCGAAGATCGCGCGGATGATGGAGGAGCGCTTTCCCGAGATCGCCGAGGCGCGACCGGAGTTGCTGGCGCACCACTTCACGGAAGCGGGTCTCGCGTCACAAGCGATCGTCTATCGGCAGCGCGCGGGCGAGCGTGACCTCGAGCGGTCTGCTTATGCGGAGGCGATCAGTCAGTTGAAGCAAGGGCTGGAGTTGCTCGAGGCGTTGCCGGACCGTCCGGAGCGCGTCAGGCAAGAGCTGAGTCTGCGGCTCGCGCTTGGATCCGCGCTGACGGCGACGCGGGGCTATGCGGATCCGGAGGTTGGCGATGCGTATCTGCAGGCGCGTGAGCTGTGCCGGGAGCTAGGCGAAGCGCCACCGCAGCTCTTCCCCGCTCTGCATGGGCTGTATCGGTTCTATCATGTTCGGGGCCAGCTGCAGGCCGCACGCGAGCCCGGCGAGCAGCTTCTCAAGATGGCGGTGAGCGTCCAAGATTCGGGTCTGTTCGTCGAAGCTCACCGCGCCCTTGGCGTGCCCTTGTTCTGGCTGGGGGACGTCACGCGGGCTCTGGAGAATCTGGAACAAGGGGCTCGGCTCTATCGCGCTCAGAAGCATCGCTCGCACGCGACCATGTTCGGCACCGACCCGGGAGTGGTGTGCCTGTCCTACGGGGCTCTGGCACTGTGGCATGTCGGTCATCCGGAGCAGGCTTATAACCGGAGCTGTGAGGCCCTTGCGCTGGCGCGGAATCTATCTCACCACCACAGCCTCGCGCTGGCCTTGGTCTTTGCGGCCTGGCTGCATCAGTTTCGACGCGAGCCTCGGGCCGCACGCGAGCACGCCGAGGCGGCGATCGCGATCTGTTCCGAACAAGGCTTTCCACTCTTTATGTCGATGGGGACGATCCTGCGGGGCTGGGCCCTGGGCCAGGAGGGCCGCGGTGAAAAAGGAGTCGCGCAGATGCGCCGGGGTCTGGCCGATCTGCGGGCCACGGGCGCCGGCCTGTGGCAGCCGACCTTTCTTTCGCTGATAGCGGAAGCCGACGGCCGGATCGGGCAGGCGCGAAGGGGACTCGAGGTGCTTGGTGAGGCGATGGCGATCGTGGATCGCAACGACGAGCGCTTCTACGAGGCCGAGCTGCATCGGCTCAAGGGCGAGCTTCTCTTGAGCACTCCCGCGGATCCGTCAGGCGCGGAGCGCTGCTTCCGGATCGCGCTGGAAATTGCAGGCCGTCAAAGGGCCAAATCTCTCGAACTGCGGGCCGCTTGCTCCCTGGCGCGCCTCTGCGCCAGGGAAGGCCGACGGTCGGAAGCCCACGATCTCGTAGCGCCGATCTACGGTTCGTTCAGCGAGGGCTTCGGCATGCCCGATCACCAAGAGGCCAAGGCCCTGCTCGACCAATTGCGCGCATAGGAATCGTGCCCGCGCCCAATATCGATCGGCCGGGCGCTTCGCAGGCGCTCCCCTTCCAGCCTCGGCTGCCAAAATGCGAATCGACCACAGCTGCTACGCCTGAAACACGCCCATCGATCGGCCCTGCAATTCAGGTCCATCGCGCGCCCCGATTGGCCGTCGCCAGCCATCGTGCGTAAGCCATCGTTGAACCTGCGCGATGCGGATGTACCGGTTCAGTCTCCAATCGGAACGTTCACGACAGCAGCGCCGCCTCGAATGCGCTGGCGATCGCGGGCTTGCTCTTGCCGGCCAGGACGGCGTCGCCGATCGCGATGACGGCTTGTCCGGACTTCGCCAATGATTTGAAGCGGTCGGCTGTTCCGTGTCGGGCCTTGTAATAGAACCAGTCGCGAAACATGGGCGCGGAAAACAGCCGGGACAAACCCGGCCAGCGGCCGGCGCCCAAATCGAGCATCGTGGTGACGATCGGGCCGAGGCCGAACCGATAGGCGGCACCGGTCGCGATGACGATCCGGTCGAATGGCGCGAGCACGTCCGGCGAATCGGTGACATCGGTGTCGAAGCGGAATTTGACGCCCTTCTGTCTACATGCGGCCGTGAGATCGGCGATGTAGCGGGCGAAGCTCGCTTCGCTCGCCGCCACCTCCTGGAACAACGGCGCCTTACCGGCGTAGCGAAACGCACCGCCCGGGCGCTTGTTCTTTTCGAACACGGTAACGTCGTTTCCCTCGGCGACCAGTGACGCATAGGTCAGTCCTGCGGGGCCCGCGCCGATAATGGCGATGCGCTCGCCGCGCGGCGGCTTGCGACCGGCAAACAGGGATTCGCGGCCGGCGGCGCCGTTGACCACGCAGCCGATGCCCGCCCCGCCGCGCATCTCGTTGATGCAGGTGTTGCAGGCGAGGCATCGCCGGATCGGCTCTCCGCGGCGAAGCTTCTCGACCCACTGCGGGTCGGCGATGAGCGTGCGGCCGAGCGCCACGAAGTCGGTCTTTCCCGCCGCCACCGCCGCGGTCGCGGTGGCGGGATCGCCGAGGCGTCCGACCGCGATCACGGGAATGTCGACTGCCTTTTTCACGTCCGCGGCGAAATCGAGAAAAGTCGCATCGGGAAACGTCATCGGCGGCAGCACGATCTGGGCCGATGGCAATGAGCGATAGTGTCCGGCGGTGACATGCAGCGCGTCCGCTCCCGCCTCCGCCGCCCAGATCGCGATCCGGCGGCCCTCGTCGAACACCAACCCGCCGGGGAAGAAGTCCTCGACCGACAGGCGATAGATCACGGGCATGCCGGGCACGGCGGCCTTGACCGCGCGCAGCGCTTCGAGCCCGAAGCGCGCCCGGTTCTCGAGGCTGCCGCCATAGGCGTCAGTGCGCCGGTTTTCGAACGGGGCGTGAAATTGCGAAATGAGGTATCCGTGAGCGGCGTGGATTTCGACGCAGTCGAAGCCCGCCTTGCGCGCACGCACCGCCGCGGCGGCATGGGCGGCGATCGTCGCGTCGATGCGTGCCTTCGTCATTTCTTCCGGCACGATGGTCTCGAACGTGGTCTCGTAGACCGGATGCGGGATCGCCGAAGGGGCGATCGGCGTCTCGCCGCAAATGTCGATGCGGGTGTGTCCGCCGCCATGGCCGAGCTGGATCGACACTTTCGATCCGGCGCGATGCAGCTCATCGACCAGTCGCGTCAGCCCCGGCACAAAGCGATCGTCGTAGATTCCCACCTCGCGGCGGCGGTGGCGGCCGACCTTTTCCGGCGACGCCATCTCGATGGTGATGAGGCCGACGCCGCCGCGCGCCCGTGCCAGATAATAGGCAACGCTGTCGTCGGTGACGTAGCCCTCGGCGTCCGCCGTCCGCGTCGTCATCGGCGGCATGACGATTCGGTTGGGGATTTCGACCGCGCCGATGCGGGCGGGGGTGAGCAGGATGTTCATGGTCGCCGGCGACCGCAGGAGGCGTGTCCCGGGCGCAGCGCAGCACAAGCGCAGCGTCGTGGTGCGCTGCAGACCCGGGACCGTTCAGGTGCGTGGCGGTCCCGGATCAGCGGTGCACCACTCGCGCCCAGGGGCGCTCGCGCTGCGCCGCATCCGGGACACGTGAGCGGCGCGGCCTTCGGGATGGGCTGGCGGCAAAGCATGCGGTACGGACTACACCATCACAACACCGGAATCTCGCCGCCGTCGAGATCGACCGTTGCCCCGTGCAGCCACGTCGCGCGCGAGGACACGATGAAGGTCACGAAATCGGCGACGTCCTCGACCTTGCCGTAGCGCGTGAAGCCGGTCTCGCGACAGAACTGTTCGCGAACCTTTTCCTCGGACTCGCCGGTGCGCTCGACCTCGGCGCGAATGCGCCGCCATTGCCGCTCGGTCTCGACCAGGCTCGGATGGATGCAGTTGACCTGGACCCCGTCTTCCTTGCCGAGGTCGGCGAGGCACTTGGTGAAGGCGGCGACCGCGGCGTTGACCGAACTGCCGATGGTGAATCTCCTCTCCGGCTTGCGTCCGCTGGTGCCGGCGATCGCCACTAGCGAGCCTTGGCGCTGCTTGAGCAGCGGCCAAGCCGCGCGCGCGAGCCGCACATGCGCGAAGAACTTGAGCGCGTACCCGTCCTCCCAATCGGCATCGGTCAGCGCGAAGAAGTCGCCGCGCTTGGTGGTGCCGGCATTGTTGACGAGGATGTTGAGGCCGCCGAACTCGCGCTGGACCGCGTCGATGAGCGTCTGCGGCGCGCCCGGATCGCGCAGATCAATCGCCACGACGGCGGCCTTGCGTCCCTTGCCGCGGACTGACGCCGCAACCTCCTCGAGCGCCGCCCGGTCGCGGCCCGTGAGCAGGAGATCGCAACCCTCGCCGGCAAAGGCCTCGGCAATGCCGCGGCCGATGCCGCGGCTTGATCCGGTCACCAGCGCGACCTTCCCCTTCAACCCCAACTCCATTCGTCACTCCCCCTGCTACCGCTCGAATGTCGATGTTATCGCATTGGTGCGAGCAGGGATGAAGGGGGCAGGCGGGTGACCGTCCTCTTCTCCGTCATTGCCGGGCCGACCGGCAATCCATCGACTTCGCGACAGCGCTTGGTGCGACACAGGATGGACCCGCGGGCGAACCCGCGGGTGACGCTAGTGGAGTGGATTTGACATTCGCTACCCACCTCGCCGCAAGTCTGCGAAGCGAATGTCAAAT
>Ga0207650_10003079_pt1 | contig 11482 bp, 10 predicted proteins | sample KBSS63metaG_FD_184325 | JGI IMG/M metagenome (GOLD analysis project Ga0207650, IMG submission 184325) | Switchgrass rhizosphere microbial communities from Kellogg Biological Station, Michigan, USA - KBS S6-3 metaG (SPAdes) (version 2) | ecosystem: Host-associated > Plants > Roots > Rhizosphere...
CTGGGATTTGTACCTGTGTGATTATTCCTTGGGGAGGCTTGGACGGGGTATGACCCGCGTCCAAGCCTCAAATGTGTAAACGATGTCCCCGGTTTCAGATGTAAACGATGTCTACGGTTCTACACCCCGATGGCGTCAGCCCAGTCACCCGACATAACGGCACTTAGCGAAATGCGTAATCCGCCACAATCCCGACAAATATCGCCAACCCGGCCCAGTGGTTGTGCAAAAACGCCTTGAAGCACTTCATCCGATCCTTGTCCCGGGTGTACCAGAACTCCCAGGCAAAACAGCCCGCCGCCGCCAGCAACCCCAGGTGGAACCACCCGCCCAGCTCAAATCGCGCCCCCGCCAATAGCAGGCACACCAGCGACAGGCCTTGCAGAGTAAGAATGATCACGCGATCGGCATCGCCAAACAGAATGGCCGTGGACTTCACACCGATCTTCAAGTCGTCGTCACGGTCCGTCATGGCGTAATAGGTGTCGTAGCCCACTGTCCACAGCAGGTTGGCGATGTATAGCAGCCATGCGGTCGCGGGCAAATCACCGGTCTCGGCGGTGAACGCCATCGGCATGCCCCACGAGAATGCCGCCCCCAACACCACCTGCGGGTAATAGGTGTAGCGCTTCATGAACGGGTAGCTTGCCGCCAGGGCCAGACCACCGAGGGACAGCAGGATAGTCGTGGCGTTGGTCAACAATACCAGCAGGAAGCTGATGCCCATCAGCACTGCGAAAAACACCAGCGCCTCTTTCGAACTGATCTTGCCGCTCACCAGCGGGCGCTGTTCGGTGCGTTTTACGTGGCCGTCGACCTTACGGTCGGCCCAGTCATTGATCACGCAGCCGCCGGCCCGGGTCAGCACCACGCCCAGCACAAAAATCACGATATTGATTAAAGAGGGCGACCCCTTGCCCGCGATCCACAGCGCCCACAGCGTCGGCCACAGCAGCAGGTAGATGCCGATGGGCTTGTCCATGCGGGTCAACTGAACGAAATCCCAGGCCCTGGGGTTCAGGTGGTTAAGGGATTTGAGCAGACGTTGGTACATCAGCAGTTCTCCGGATGGGCGTGCAGTGCGTGCCAGAAGCTGGGCAAAAAGATCTCCGCGACCAGCACGCTCAGCGGCCCGCGATCGAAGCGTGAGCGGCGCCCCCACAGCCCGTCGACCTGATCGGCCGTGGGCAACCAGTGCCGTGGGTAATGGCACACCTCGATGGCCTGGCGCGTGAAGGCTTGGTCGCAGAACAGCAACTCGCCCAGCGAGCGGCTGCCCAGTTCATCCATATGCAAGCCGTCGCCCTGCAAGGCGCTGCGCGCCGCGACACTGCGCGCGAACACCCACGGTTGGCCATTGCCGCGCAAATACACCTCGCGCACCCAACCGATGCTGGACGGCGCCAGCGCCAGGGCAGCACATTCGTCATCGCGCAGCGGCTGCCAGCCTTCGAACAGTGGCGTCACGCTGAAACCGTCGTTGGACAGCCACGTCAGCCGCCGCGTCAGCGAGTCTTCGTTGAACAGCCAGTTGAGGGTCAACGGCGCGGGCGCAGGGGTCAGAAGGCTCTGGATCAGCCATTGGCAAGCATCGGGGGGGACGATTGAGTGCGGCACGGTGAGTCAGTATTGGCAGCAAAAGAGGCGGCGAGCTTACCATGGCGTCCTGGGTGTTTGCCGGACTGAACCGGCTGCTTGCGTCGATCGTGCTTGCATCTGCCGGCCCTGATCAGTACAAAACGCCCTGAGCCGTACGGCAACGCGGGTCTATCGACCGTCGGCCAAGATGCCTGGACCCTGAGGAAGCAAGTAATGAAGAAGTGGCAATGTGTAGTCTGTGGCCTGATCTATGACGAAAAAGACGGCTGGCCGGATGACGGAATTCTGCCTGGTACTCGTTGGGAGGACGTCCCGGAAGACTGGCTGTGCCCGGACTGCGGCGTGGGCAAAATGGATTTCGAAATGATCGAAATCGGCTAATTTTGGTTTTCAGATAAGTACTACAAGGAGAAAGGAATGAACGCACCTGTCGTGATCATCGGCACAGGATTGGCCGGTTACAACGTGGCCCGGGAGTTTCGCAAGCTCGACAGCGAGACCCCATTGCTGCTGATCACCGCGGATGACGGGCGCTCCTACTCCAAGCCCATGCTCTCCACCGGCTTTGGCAAGAACAAGGAAGCCGATGGCCTGAGCATGGCTGAACCCGGCACCATGGCCGAGCAACTCAAGGCCGAAGTGCGTACTCACACCCGCGTCAGCGGCATCGACCCCGGCCATAAGCGCCTGTGGATCGGCGAGGAGGCGGTGGTTTACCGTGACCTGATCCTGGCCTGGGGCGCAGAAACCGTGCGGGTACCGGTTGAAGGCGATGCGGCTGAACTGATTTTCCCGATCAACGACCTCGAAGACTACGCCCGCTTTCGTGCCGCCGCTGCCGGTAAGCGCCGCGTGCTGCTGCTCGGTGCCGGCCTGATCGGCTGCGAGTTCGCCAACGACTTGATTCTTGGCGGTTATGAAATCGATCTGGTGGCACCGTGCGAGCAGGTCATGCCGACCCTGCTGCACCCGGCGGCCGCCGCCGCAGTACAGGCCGGTCTGGAAGGCCTCGGCGCGCGCTTCCACCTGGGCCCGGTGCTCAATCGGCTACAGCGCACCGATGATGGCCTGGAAGCGCATCTGTCGGACGGTGAAGTGATCGCCTGCGACCTGGTGGTCTCCGCCATCGGCCTGCGCCCACGTGTCGACCTGGCCGCTGCTGCAGGCCTGCAGACCAACCGGGGGATCATGGTGGACCGCCACCTCAAGACCTCCCACGCCAACATCTACGCCCTGGGCGACTGCGCCGAGGTCGACGGCTTGAACCTGCTGTACGTGATGCCACTGATGAGCTGCGCCCGCGCCCTGGCCCAGACCCTGGCCGGCAACGCCACGGCGGTCAGCTACGGGCCGATGCCGGTGACCGTCAAGACGCCGGTCTGCCCGTTGGTGGTCTCGCCACCGCCACGCGGCACCGAAGGCGTGTGGAGCGTGGAAGGCGAGGGCGCCGACATCAAGGCCTTGTGCCGCGACGCCAGTGGCCGCCTGCTGGGGTATGCACTGACCGGCACTGCGGTGATGGAAAAACTGGCCCTCAATAAAGAACTTCCGCCATTGCTGGCGTAAATACCGGTCGTTCTGTCGGAATAAGCACGTTTTTCCCCTTAGAAAGGTCGCCGCGAGACTGGCGGAGCGTGCGAGGGCATGCCATCCTCACTCCCGTCTGCCGCAGAGTAGAGCCTGCGGCGCTTTGGGCGCTGCTCCAGAAGAGAGCAGCACGGACATAACAACAAAAAACCGTCAAAGAGGCTTCACTTATGCGTAAACCAGAACTCGCAGCCGCCATCGCTGAAAAAGCGGATCTCACCAAAGAACAGGCCAACCGCGTCCTCAACGCCGTTCTCGAAGAAATCACCGGCGCCCTGCACCGCAAGGACAGCGTCACCCTGGTCGGCTTCGGCACCTTCCTGCAACGCCACCGCGGCGCCCGCACCGGCAAAAACCCGCAAACCGGCGAGCCGGTGAAAATCAAGGCCAGCAACACGGTTGCGTTCAAGCCAGGCAAATCGCTGAAAGACACTGTCAACGCGTAATGGCGTTACCGTCTCGAAGGGGGCGGGGTGGTAGGGAAAATGGGCACGCCGACTGGGTCGGGTGCCCATTTTTTGTGAGGGCCTTGCCGGTTAATCACACACCAGCGAGTGATCCGGGAATTGGCTCAGCTTGAACTTCTTTAATTCTTGTGCAACGGAGCTCTCAAGATGCTCCGGGTCCATCAGCGTTTTAACTTCACGCTCCCAGCCCGCTGCTCCGCCTACACGTTGCGTCACACCTTCCGGCCATCCTTGAAGGATGGTCTTGTAATACTCGGTGCGTTCGTGGGCCATTTCACGCTTCTTGCACCAGGCCAATAACAATATATTGTCGGTCATGGCCTGTACTGGAAAGTTGTCTGCGCCGGACACAGTAGTTTGATAAATAGAGTCCAGCAGGGTGCATGAAAGTGTATCGAGGAACGCGGTAGGGCATTGCGATCGAAAACGTTCAACAAGTTCTTCGAACTTATTTGAGTGGCGTAATGGGCTTATCGATTCCTCAACACCCTTTGTTATGCACGACCAACCCTGCACTGGCTGGCGGCCCGTCCAGCAAGTTGGCGGCGGCGTCGTAGGCGAAGGTTTCCTGCTGGCCGTGCAGGCTGTCCTGGCTGGCGATGATGCGGCCGGTGGCGTCGTAGTGCAGCAACTGGCGGTGTTGCGCAGCGGGTTGTTGGTCGAGTTTGCCTATCAGGTTGCCGAGTTCGTCGTAGTGGTGTTGCAGGTTGCCCGCCGAACTCTACTCGCAAAGCAGTTGGCCGAGGGCGTCGTAGGCAAAGCCCAGGGCTTGGGCATTGCCCTGCGAATCGGTGAAGGTGACAGCCGTGAGCTGGTCCGCCGCGTCGTAGTGGTAGTCGGTGCGGCCATCGTCGGTGGTCTTGGCGACGAGCCGGCCAACCGCATCACGTTCCAGCCGATGGACGCTAGGCGCAGGCGTAAGCTAGGGCCAGCCCCGTTAACTGAAGATTGGGATTGAGCACAATATGATCTTGCCTTTCGGTAAACGAGCCTTGATCGGTGCTCGTTTTTTGCTAGCGTAGTGAACACGACTACAGGAAGCATCCGAGGGCTGTTGATGGTTTCATGTGCTGTGTACTCAAGTAAATTGAACGAGGAAATAGCCACCCACATCTCCCTCTTTCATCTTTTTCGCTCGATTATCGGCAAATATATAGCCGATACCACCACCGAATATCCCTTCGTGGTTAGGACTTATTTTCGCGATGTCAGCGTCGATTAGCTGAGCCAAAAAATAGTAGCGAGGGCTTTCATACAAAGGGTCTTGCAACCAAGCGGGGCGCCCGAGAGCCTTGCTGATACCCGCGCCACAGTCCAAGTCTTCCAGTTCTTCCTCCATTTGTTTGGAAGTCAGTGGCTGCTGGGCAATGTACGTTCGCGGAATCGGATCAACCAACGTAACGGGTGTGAGTTCGGAAGTCGCTAGTGCGTGAAGCAGAACTTTGCTATGGCCAAGTTGAAGTTTCTCCATCTCGCTTTGTTGATGGACAGTCAACTTGCGTATAGATGACCGTGTGTACGTTTCGTCAACTCGCTCAACGGAGACGAACACCGTAAGCGCCATCCCGGAGGGTATGAATGGAACGCCCAAGAACGTTGAGGTCATCGTAATCACCGGCAGCATAAGCTGACCGGTTTGCGGGTCTTTAGGCCACAGATCAAGGTCTGTAAGCCACGCACCTCCGCCTATTTGTCCAAGGTTATGGTCTTGCTCTGAGAGAATAATTTGATTGATACCCATAGCCCGTGATCCTTTAGAAACAACCTTTTCGTTTGGCGAATGACGCGGCAGAGCGCCTCGCGGTCCTGGCTTGTTGTTGCGTGATGATGCCGGTTTTGACCAGTGAGTTGTGTATGGCTTGGGACATGAGGCGAATCTCCAGCTTCCCGCGCTTAAGCATCTGATTGGGTCCCATCCCACGAGCGCGCCGCAAACGATTCTCCTCGGCATGCACCATGTCGTGATGCTCGGGAGAGAGGGCAATCGACGGGTTGCCTTTGTAACGCCGACCTTTGGCGATACCTTTTTCTTCCAGAAATTTATTGCGGACAATCTCGTGTGCTTCCAGTCCATCATTCTTGTGGGCCTTTGCACCGTAACCTGCCACTTCGCCTTCTTTGAGCAGGCCAAGCGGATCGATCCACCCGGAGGTATTGGGTGCGTATTGGTAAAGGTTATAGCCACCCGCCAACCCAATCGGATCCGGCGTCGTAAACCGTCCCACATCCGGATCATAAAACCGAAACGTGTTGTAGTGCAGTCCGATCTCTCGATCCAGATACTGCCCCTGAAACCGTAGATTTTGCTCTTCGATAAAGTACGGTTCACGCACCTCCTCAACCGTATTCCCCCACACCCGATACCGCGCCTGCCACACCGTCTTCCCGTCGGCTTCAGTCAGTTGCTCCGGCAACCCGTTCAGATCGTTGTGGTAGTAGCGCACGCTCTGATGCTCGCCCGTCCCATCCACCCGGGCCAGCGGCGCATAGCTGTCTTCTTCATAGATGTAGAGGCTGGTCTGGCTATGCCGATGCTCCTGCAACAGGCGCAAACCTTCCCAATCGAATCGGGTTTCACCCAGCGGGTAGCCGTTGCTGTCATGTTCGGTTTTAGCGATGCGCCGGCCAAGCGGGTCATAGGTCATTTTCACGACCGTTTCCCGTCCGTCCTTCTGGCTGCGCACTTCAATCAGCCGGTGCTCTGCGTCGTAGGCGAAATGTTGCAAACCACGTGCAGCGCTGCGTTTTTCGATCATTCGACCAAAACCGTCATAACGGTAGCGCTTGTCCTGATATGTCAGCAGCTTGTTATGCACGACCAGCCCTGCACTGGATGGCGGCCCGTCCAGCAAGTTGGCGGCGGCGTCGTAGGCGAAGGTTTCCTGCTGGCCTTGAGCGTTGTCCTGGCTGGCGATGATGCGACCGGTCGCGTCGTAGTGCAGCAGTTGACGCTGGTCCCGATGCTTGTCGCGGTCGCGTTCCAGGCGACCGATCAGGTTATCGGCCGGGTCGTAGTCGAAGTGTTTTTGCTGGGCGGCCGGCAGTTGCGTGGGCTGGCCATTGGGGCGGCGTATCCGTGAGCGCAGGCGGCCGCTGCGATCGTATTCGCTGCGCGTGGTGATCTGGCCTTGGGTACGCAGCACTTCGCGGTGCAGGCGGTCGCGCTCGAAGTCGCTGATGACGCGGCCGTCGAGGTTGATCTGGTGGAGGTGACCGCTGCCGTAGTACAGGCGATTGAGCCAGCGGCCATCGGGCAGTTGGGTCTGGATCAGGTTGCCGAGTTCATCGTAGTGATGGTTCAGGCTGCCGGCGGCGCTTTGTTCGGTAATCAGTTGACCAAGCGGATCGTAGGCAAAGGCCAAAGCCTGGGTGGTTTCATCATTGCCTGTGAAAGTGACGGCGGTGAGCTGGTCCACCGGATCGTAGGCGTATTCGGTACGGCCATCATCGGTAACTTTCACCAGCAAGCGACCAACCGCATCGCGTTCCAGGCGATGCACGATAGGGGACGGCACTGCCAGTCCTTCATTCGAGGGAACGTACTCTAAGGCAGCCAGATTATCCAACGCATCATAGTCATAACGTCGAGCACTGCCGTCCAAGTCTTGCTGTTCCGTGAGGCGGTCTTCCTCGTCCCAGGCAAAGCGGTAGCTTTCCGCGTTTTCATTGGTCAGGGTTTGTAACCGACCATAGGCGTCGTAGCGGAACTCAATTTGCCTGCCGTGGGCATCTATTCGTTGGCGCACTTGCCCGCGACGGCCGTATTGGTAGCGAGTGGTGTGACCCGCAGCGTCGGTATAGCCGATCAACAGACCGCTGGTGTCGCGCAGGTACTGCTCGGTGCGACCGTCCGGCATTTCGGTTTGCAGCAAGCGGCCTTGGCGGTCGTGTTGATAACGCTGCCGTTCGCCCAAGGCGTCGATGACTACCTGCAAGTGGCCCTGGCGGTCGTACTCAAACGCTGTGGGGTACCCCGAACAATCGACATGCTGAATTAACTGTCCGGTTTCATTCCAACGCAGGGTTTTGCTTTTGCCCGTGGCGTCGATGATCTCCACCACCTGACCAAACGTATCGTAGCGATACCGTGTGACATGCCCCAAGGGGTCGATTTCACTGACGCAATTACCTCGTTGGTCGTACTGATATTGCCACGCTTGGCCTGCCGCATCGGTCTCCACTAATGGAAGCGACCAATGCTCCAGCCACAATGTGGACTCGATACGCCCCAACGGATCTTGAGTGCTGCACAGGTTGCCGGATTCATCGTAGCCGAACTGCCATTTACCGCCTTGAGGATCAATTGCACCGAGCAACTGACGTTCGTCGTTCCACTCGAATTGCCAAGTCTTCCCCAGATTGTCGGTGTACTCGGTGATCTGGTACTGCGGGTTCCAGCGGCGCGTGCTGACGCGTTGCAAGCCGTCCGTAATCTGGGTCACACCGGCCGACAGGTCATAGTCGAACCGGTACTCGTCACCTTCATCGGTCCAGTGCCGCACCACACGCCACTCGCTATCTTCCACGCATTCCCAGTGGTAGTAGCAACGTAGACCGGTGGGCAGTTGGTGCTCGACCATGCGCTGGCCAGCGTTATAGGCGAAGCGACGTTGCACGTTTGCGGCGGCGTCGCGAACTTCGGCCAGGTCGCCGCGAGTGTCGTAGGCATAGCTGACGAGGGTTTCTCGACTGTGATCGGGGTACACGCGATCGACTCGCTCTACCCGCGCCGGCCATTGTTGGCTATAGCCCAACTCGACGCGCACATGGTCGAAAGTATCTCGTAATTGGCTCAGCCGACCCTGGGCGTCATAGTCGAGAAAAATGCGGTTGTCATTGCGATCCCCTAACTGGCTGAGGCGCAGTTGCGAAGGGGTGTCCGGCGTTGGCTCGAACAGTCGATAGAGTCCATCAACGCTTTCAATCAGTAGTTGGCCATTGGTATTGCGCCGCACGCTCAAGCCTTCCCCTGCGCTGAATACAGCTCCACCCAGCGGGATCACACCTATGTCGATCTGGCGCGCTTGCTCATCGGTATAGACCAGTCGCTCGCCACCTTCGGGGTGTGCGCCAATCTCGACAAACACTTCGTAGATCACGCTCCAGCTGGCGCCGAACAGGCCATTTCGACGTTCGTCTCGGCTGCTGTAGTAGCGCTGCCATTCGATAGGGAGAAGGCCAGGCAAGGCGAAGTCCAGGTCGTCCTCGCCATCAAGTATTTTCGCGCCCGTCGAGCTATGCACCGGGTTGGGCGAGCCGACCACGGCAGAGGAAATGGCGTTGGTAACCTGGCTGGTGCCCCACGACACCAGTCCGCCCACCACCATGCACGGCAGCTTGCTGAAGAACTTCGAACCACCGCCGCGCAGCATCAACAGCGCGGTTACCGCCAGCCCGACACCCGGCGTCTTGCCGCTGCGAATCTCGCGGACCACCACCGGACTACCGCCAATGCGCACGTTGCTGGAGATCATCCCCGACTCGACAATCGAGGCGTCGCAGGTGCTGCGGTCACCGCTACGGGCGGCTGGCTGACCGTTGATAGTGACCTTGCTGGAGCCTTCGGCAATAAACTGCGGCGGCATCGGCGGATGCTTGGTGCAGATCACGATATCCAGCGGCTTGGGTACTGCGCCTGGCGCAGGAACCGCTACTGTGGGGCGCCACATCTGCGAGAAAAAACCCTTGGCCATGTCCAGGTAGCTGGCTTCTTCGGGACTGCCACCTTCGGCGAGTTGCGAGCTGACCGGACCGATAGCACCTGCGGCACGTGCAGACGGTATGCCGTTGGTGAAGGTGTTGTGTGAGCCGGTGGCGATCGTCGCCATCACCACCGGCGGAAATAACGCGTTGCCTATCCAGTCGCAAACCTTTGTCAGTCCCTTGTCCGCCCCCGTCTTGCTCATGCCGATACCGACGATGATTCCCACCACCGCGCCGAGCACAAAACAGCCCAGGCCGCCGGTAACGACGGTAATACCGGTCGCGGCCACGATCGCAGCAGTGGCTACCGCTGTAATAGCGATATTGGCTGCGATTTCCAGCACGCCGCCCAGGATGTCGGCCATAACCGAGGTGTGTAGCAGGCCGTCGCCGAGGCGTGCCGCCCAAAGTGCGTCAGACATGGTGGAAGGGCTTCAAGGCTTCGGATTCAGCAGCAGGGTGTTTTTGATCGTTGCCCAGTGGACATTTTCAGCGTCGCCCAGAGGCTGGGCTTTGACATAGCTCAGGGCAAGCATCTGCTGGGTGCCCGGTACAACCAGCGCCAACTGGTATTGATAGATACGCTCGGCGCCCTTGCTGAACTGGTTATGTACTTCGATGGCGTCGACATCCTGCGCCGCGCCCACGCGAACTACCTGCGCCGGTTGGTAGCGTAAGTCTTGCACCTGTTTCTCGAGTTTGGCCAGTTGGCCTTCGAAATTGCTTTGCAGTGTTTCATCATCGCCGAGCAGGCTACGGCTGACGATCAACGATGTGCCTAGCGCGGCGAACTTCAGGATATTGATGGACGCATCCTGCACCTCTTCGCTGGGCAGTGTGAATTGCAGTTCATTGAGTCGATAGGTCATGAAAATCGGATCTCGTTATTGGCCGGAAGGCGGCTTGGGAAACATGGAATTGACGGCAGCGTCGATTTCGCCTTTGACCCCTTGGCCCATGGGCGTAGTGCCGCCCTTGCCGCCAATGTTCAGGTGCAAGTTGCCCCCGGTGTTGATCTCGGAGCTGCCTTCGGAGTACACGTTAATCTGCACGCCGGTGAGGTTGATCTGCCCGCTGGCGTTGAGCTCCAGCACGCTCTTGCCACAGACCAGACGCAGGTTTTCACCCACTTCAATCAGGTAGCTCTTACTGATGGCATCGGTCTTGCTGAACCCCACCATGAGCATGTCGTCATGCTTGACCGCACGCACGCGGTCGTTGCCGACCGTTACTACCTCGTCATGCCCAATGCTCTTATTCCGGTCATGCCCCACGGAATGGCTTTCGTCGACTTCGACGACAATGTCCTGATTCCGCTCAGCATGGATATACAACTGCTCCAACCCCTTCTTGTCCTCCATGCGGATTTCATTGAAGTTGGCCGGCGTGCCGCCCTTGCTGGATCGACTCTTCATACCGCTCTGGGTAGCGTTCTCCGGCAGGTCGTAGGGCACCGTCTGCTCGGCGTTGTAGACCCGCCCGGTGACGATCGGCCGGTCGGGGTCACCTTCAAGGAAGCTCACAATCACTTCCTGGCCGATCCGGGGAATCTGCATCGAGCCCCAGTTCTTACCGGCCCAGGATTGCGACACACGAATCCAGCACGAGCTGTTTTCGTTGGATTGGTCGTGGCGGTCCCAGTAGAAATGCACCTTCACGCGGCCGTATTGGTCGGTCCAGATTTCCTCGCCTTTGGGGCCGACCACCAGCGCGGTCTGCGGGCCTTTGACGATAGGGCGGTGGGTGCTGGCCAACGGGCGGAAGCTCTGCTGGGCGTCGATGCAGGTCAGGCTGCTTTCGAACTGCGCGCCGCCCGAACCTCCGCCGCTTTCCAGGCTTTCCTGGACGATGTAATAGCGAATGCCGACGATCAGGTATTCGCGGTTCTGGTCCTGGCGGCTAAAGCCGGTGAGGCTGAACAAATGCCCCGACCCCAGGCCACGGGCGTTGCCGCTGAACTCGATTTGCTCATGCAGGGTTTGCAGGGCTTCGATGCGGGTGCGGGCGTAGTGTTCGCCGTCGGCGCTTTGCACGTAGGTGCCGGGGTAGTCGTACAGCGGGTAGTCGCCGGCGGTGTGCGGGCGCGGCATGGCCGAGCGCACGTCGATGCTCGCGCTGGGGCGCTG
>Ga0207650_10003084_pt1 | contig 11475 bp, 10 predicted proteins | sample KBSS63metaG_FD_184325 | JGI IMG/M metagenome (GOLD analysis project Ga0207650, IMG submission 184325) | Switchgrass rhizosphere microbial communities from Kellogg Biological Station, Michigan, USA - KBS S6-3 metaG (SPAdes) (version 2) | ecosystem: Host-associated > Plants > Roots > Rhizosphere...
GGGTGTTGGGTCGTTCGGGTTGTGGGCCAGCAGCTGACCACGACTTCCGAGCAGACGACCCGTTCGATTTTCGTCCAGCTGGAGTTGAACGGCCTGGCACGAGTCGGCACCAGTCCACTTGATTTGCTGCGCCGGACTGTGCCCGGTTACCTGCGCACCAACGAGCCCAACTCGTCGCGCGACCCCACATTCAGTCCGCTCCCCGATTATTGAGGACGAATTCCGATGGCCCGTCGTTTCGCATCAATCATGGCAATGGCCGCGCTGGCGCATGCGTCGGCCGCAGGCATCGCGGTCGCGCAGGTGACGTCGCCGGGCATCGGTCCGCCGTCGACGCAGACGCGCCCGCCCGCACCGCGCCCCGGGACTGCCCCTGCGGCGCGCGCGCCCGTCGCATCGGTCCCGCTGGATCGCGTGGTCGCCGTGGTCAACAACGAGGCCGTGACGCAGTACGACGTCAACGAGCAGAAGCGCCTGGTGACAGCGCAGATGCGCGACGCCAAGGTGCAGGCCCTTCCGCCCGACGTGCTTGAAAAGCAGGTCCTGGAGCGGCTGATCACCGAGCGCGCGATGATCCAATACGCGAAGGAATCCGGAATTCGCGTCGACGACCAGACCGTGGAGCGCACAGTTCTTCGGATCGCTCAGGAAAACAAGCTCTCGCCTGAGGATTTCCGCAAGGTGCTGGAGCGGGAGAAGATTCCGTACGCAAAATACCGCGAGGACATTCGCCGCGAAGTGACGATTCAGCGCATTCGCGAGCGGGAGGTCGACAGCCGAGTGCAGGTGTCGGACGCCGAATTGGACGCCTATCTGGCGACCGTCGCCGCGCAGGCCGGCGGCGAAATGGAGTACCAGGTCTCCCACATCATGGTGAGCGTGCCGGAGCAGGCATCGCCCGATCAGATCAACGCGCGCAGGAAACGCGCGGAAGACGCGCTGGCGCAGGTCAAGGAGGGCAAGGACTTCAAGGAAGTGGCGGCGGCGTTCTCGGACGCGCCAGACGGCATCAAAGGCGGCGACCTGGGATGGCGCACGCCGGCGCGGCTTCCGGTTGTGTTCGTCGAGGCGGCCAAGGATATGAGCAAGGGTGACGTGTCTCCGGTCCTGCGCAGTCCCGGCGGCTTCCACGTGATCAAGCTCGTCGACTTGCGCAGCCGCAATGCGCCCACCGTCGTCGAGCAGACGCATGCCAAGCACATCCTGATACGCGTCAATGAAATCACGTCCGACAAGGAGGCGCGTGCCAAGCTCGAACGGATACGCGACCGCATCGATACCGGCGCGAAGTTCGAGGACCAGGCCAAGCTCAATTCGGAGGACGCGACGTCAGCCAAGGGCGGCGACCTGGGCTGGGTCAACCCCGGCGACACCGTGCCCGAATTCGAGCAGACGATGAACAAGCTCGCGGTCGGCCAGCTCTCCGAGCCGATCCGCACCACGTTCGGCTGGCACATCATCGTCGTCGACGGCCGCCGCACGCAGGACATCACTGCCGACCGCAGGCGCGAAGTCGCGCGCAACGCCATCCGGCAGCGCAAGTCCGACGAGGAGTTCTCCGAGTTCGTGCGGCAATTGCGCGACAGGGCCTACGTCGAATACAAGACCGACGATAAGTAAGCGCGCGACGCGCAACAGGCCCCTTCCGCACTCGCGCGAACCGGCTTGCTTCCCTTGAAATTCCACCACGTTCGCGCCGACGGCCTGACGACGCCCGCGTTCGCTGCAATTGCGACGTTGACGGTTGCACTCTGCGTCGGCGCCTATGGGTTGTACCGGCACAACCTTGTTCTTGCGCCCGAAGGCGTTGTGTCTGCCACCGCCACAACGCCGGTGCCCACTGCGGCGCCTGCGGCGGCCCTCACCGCGACGACGGTAGGATTCCTCGACAAGCCGGAGGCCGAGGCCGTGGTCGGAACGCGCATCGCGATCACCGGCTGGGCGCTGGATCCTGCCGGAATCGCCGGCGTCGCGGTGCATGTCGATGGCGTGCCGCATGTGGCGACCATCGGCATCGCGCGGCCGGACGTCGCGGAGGCTAAGCCCGGATTTCCCGATTCCGCCCGCGCAGGGTTCGCCTTCGAGGGTGACTTTGCCCACCTCTCTCCCCAGCGGCACGAGTTGGCCGTCGTGGCAACCAACCGCGCCGGAGTGTCCACGGTGCTGGCGCGCCGGAGCCTGCTGCCGCCCGCGGCGATGCACATGTGGAGCGCCCTGCTCGATGCAAAACCGGAACTCGCCGGCAGACACTTCAACTTTCTGATGATGACTTCCGGCGCGTCCATGGGCGGCGCCGACGAAACCGACACCGCCTATGCGCCATACCTGTCGCGCACGCAGCGCGTGGGGATCGCGGTGCCGCTCCTGTACATGCGCAATACGCGGGGCGCCGCGCACGATTGGGTATTCGATCCTGATTTCGACCTGAAGCACAAGTGCCGCGACCGGCTTGTGGCAGAGGACAATCTTCGCGGCATCATCCGCTTTGCGATCGAGCACAAGGTGCCCGTCGAATTCATCCTCAACGGCGGCATCTGGGGCGACGCGAGCTGCAATTCGCCGGAGTGGGACTTGAACGACCACCTGGAGGAAGACGACTACAACGTGCAGTGGAGTCAGGACGACCAGACCTTCCCCGACGACTATCTGAAGGGACTGGCCGGCTCCACCGACTCGCCGGAGCTCGCGCGCACGCTCACCTACAACGTCCACGCGACCACCGTGCGCGCCTACAAGAAGCGCAACCTGCAGGCGGCCGCGCGGACCATCAAGGAGTTCGCGCGCGAGCATCCGGAACTTTTCATCGGCGTCGTTCTGGACTCCGACACCTACATGAACCCGTTCTTCAAGCAGGTGGAATACTTCGATTTCAATCCCGGCATGATCCGCCAGTTCCGCGAATGGCTGCGCGGCAGCGGCCCTTACGCCGGCCAGAAATCACCGGGCGTGCCGGACCTGTCGTCGTATCGGCGCGCGCAACCGCTGACGCTGGATGAAGTCAACCGCCTGGCGCGCCGCAACTGGAGCTCATGGGACGAGGTCGACCCGCCGCGCAAGTTTCCCGGTTCGCTGTATCGTCCGATGAAGCCGGGCGACGTCAACATCTGGGACGACCACTGGTACGAGGAATGGCAGGTGTTCCGCCAGCACGTGGTGGGACTCCACTACGACGAATTGTCGCAATGGGTGCACGACGTCGGGATACCGAAGGACCGCATCTTCTCGGCACAGGGATTCATTTCGCCTGACCCCGGCAACAAGCCGATCGCGATCAAGATCACGAGTCGCGGCAAGAACACGGATACGTCCGGCGTCTCGCTCGAGGGCTCGATTCCTCGCTACGGCCACCTCGGCGCGGTGATATACGGCGACACGGCGGAAAACAAGACGCCGATGGAAGGCCCGCACAGCCTCTTTGCGCAATTCGCGCGCATGGACCCGCAGTGGGGCGTCGTCGAGTTCAACAACACGAACTTGAAGCTGCCCAAGATCCTGCCGACCTACGACCAAGGGTACCGTTCGTTTCGCGACCTCTTCAATTACGACGCGCGAATGGTGTCGCCGATGGCCTGGAACGGCTCCAATGGTCTCTTCGCGGACCAGCCGGACTACGTGGCGTACACGTCGTGGCGGAATACGCTGGCAGAGGATGCGATGAAGGACTTCCTCGTGTCGCACGCCGACCTGCCTCGTGGCGCGCGGTTGTGGACGTTCGGTTCGGCGCGGCACGCGTCCGACGACGGCTGGTCGCTGGCAAAGGGTGCTTGGTCGGCGGGCACGGGTTTCGTCACGCTGCGCCTCGACAACGCGCAAGCTGTGCTGGTATCCCCTCCCGACCAGGTGCTTCGTTCGGACTCGTTGCAGACGCTCTACATCGGCCTGCGCGAATCCGACTCGTTGGATACAATCGAGGTGCATGCGCGCAGCGAACCGGCGGCGCCGTGGCAGGAAATCGTTCCAGCGACGCCCGCCGGGTCGCTCGCGCGCGCGGCACCGGGCCTTGCCGTTCCGCTGGCCTGGCCGTCTGACTGGCGCGCACGCGCGGTCATAGCCGAGTCACTCCGGATCGTGCTCAAGTTCCGTCCCGGAACCGAACAGGTGCGCGTCGACCGCATTGCGCTTTATCCGCGGGCCAGCTCCGTTACCGAAGCGCGGATCCACCGCTGATGGCGCCCGCGCGGCCGACGCTCGCGCATCTCGATGCACTGACCGGCGTCCGCGCGCTCGCCGCGCTGTGGGTGTTCGCCTATCACGCATGGCTGGCCAGCGGCGCCACGCCGGTTGTGGTTCCGCTCGGAGGATTGCGGGCCGACGTCACGCCGTGGTTCGCATTCGGATGGCTCGGTCTCGACATCTTTTTCGTGCTGTCCGGCTTCCTGCTGACGCGGCAGGAATGGATTCGACTCGAGCGCAACGGCAATCACGACGAGGTACACCGGCTGCGGCCGTTTTTCGCGTTCTGCGGGACTTTCCTGCGCAAGCGGATCCTGCGCGTGTACCCGGCCTACTACGGCTGCCTGACGCTGCTGATGGCGCTGGCGGCGGCACACCTGTACCTGCGGCTGCCGGAACGGCTGGAACTGCTGTTGCACTTGGGCATGATTCACAACGCCGTCGACGCGTACGTATCGACGCTGAACGGCGTGTTCTGGACGTTGCCGTTCGAGTGGCAGTTCTACCTGTTCTTTCCGCTGCTGTTCGTGCTGCTCGTTCGCTCCGGTCCGTGGACGCTGGCCATCGTGGGACTTTCCCTCGTGTTCGCGGCGAAGGCCTACGTCATGGTGACCGGCGACGGCACGATGCACGCACAGTTGCCGATGCGGCTCGATGCGTTCGTGCTGGGCATGTGCGCGGGGCGCTTCGCCGCGCGCACGCCGCTCAAGGGCCGCCTGGCGCCCGTCGCGTTCTGCGCCGGACTGCTGGTGCTGTTGTGCACGCCGATCGTTTTCCTCGATCTGCCGACCGGTAATCACTACTACTCGCTGAAGGGGTTCGTCCGGCCGCTGTGGATCGCCTCCGGCGTGGTGCTGATGCTGCTCGGGATGACCGGCGAGCGACATCCTGGCGTGGCGATGTTCGGCAACCGGTTGAGCGTGGGTCTGGGCTTGATCAGCTACAGCATCTACCTGTACCACGTGCCGGTGCTGGAACTGTTCATCACCTATCGCGCGAAGCTCGATGCGCTGGCCGCGATTCCGCTCGGTCTTCCGTTGCTGCTGTGCGGCGCGCTGCCGCTTGTTTTGCTCGTCAGCTACGTTTCGTTCAAACTGATCGAGCAGCCGTTCCAGCGCCGTCGCGCATGGCGCCAGCACGCGAAGCCCGAGCGGGGCGGCGGCTTGCTCGATCGTGTCGATCCGCTGTTAGTCCTGCTCGCGTGGGCGATGCTGCTGATGGTGGCGCTGGAATTCCTGAGCTGACCCGATGCTGAGCAGAATGCGCGCGATTGCTCGACCACAGCGCGTAGATCTCGAGCCCCGCCAACGTGGCCACGACCGCGAGGAAGATGAGAACCACGCGGAACGTGCTCCGGCGTCGCCGCTTGCGGGGTAGGTACCGGTCCGCCATCGCGCCGTCAGCGCGAACCGCGCCGCTATTCGGTCTGGTAGACGTAGGGCGTCATCGGCACGCGGCCCTCGTCCATCTGCCGCGTTTGCTTGAGCGCTTCCGGCGTCTTGTCCCACCAGATGGCGCGGCCCTCGCGCTGCTTCCGCGGCAGGTCCGGCTCGTTGGCGATCAGGTCGCGCATGAAGCGCGTGTGATCGGATACGTAGTGGCGGGAGGGGAGCATCGGCATGATCGGCTCGCGGGAATGCGCTAGCGAACGAAGGAGCCAGATCTTATCACTGCTCGCGCGGTGCGTGCCGGCCGGCGACCAATGGAAATTCGAACAGCCGGCATTCAATTGCGCCATTGAAGAGTGGCGTCTTGCGCGCGACCTTGAGATGGATGAGCTTGGGCAGCCGGAGGTCTCCGGTGAAGAAGAACGCCGTCCACCCGGCGAAGTGCTGCTTGAGGGCGTCGCCCAGCAATGGATAGAACGCCGCCATCTTCTCCTGGTCCGCCAGGCGCACGCCATACGGCGGATTGGCGAGCAGGACGCCCGAAGCTGCCGGCGCAGCGCGGGCGAGCAGGTCGGCGCGCTCAACGGTGACGAAATCGCCAACCTGCGCGCCGTTCAGGTTGCTTTGCGTCTTTCCGACAGCGCCGGGAGCCAGGTCGCTCGCGAAGATCGAGGGTGCCGCCGGCGCCGCAACAATGCGGTCTCGGGCCGTCTGCTTGATGCGCTGCCACGCCGGGCCGTCGAACAGCAGCAGCTTCTGGAAGCCGAACGTGCGCATCAGACCGGGCGCGCGATTCGCCGCTATTAGCGCCGCCTCCGCGACGATGGTGCCGCTGCCGCACATCGGATCCAGCAATGCCGTTCCCGGTGTCCACGCCGAAAGTGCGAGCAGGCCGGCAGCGAGGTTTTCGCGCAGAGGCGCCTCCTCGGCGTCGCGCCGGTAGCCGCGCTTGAACAGCGGGTCGCCGGACGTGTCGACGTAGATCGTCGCGTATCGATCGGTCAGGTAGGCATGGACCCGCACGTCCGGCGCGCGCTTGTCGATGGAAGGCCGCACGTTGAGGTCGGCGCGCAGCCGGTCGCACACGGCGTCCTTGACGCGCAGCGTTGCGAATTCGAGGCTTTGCAGCGGTGAACGCGTCGCGGCGACGTCAACACGCAGTGTGCGCGTAGGCAGGAACAAACGCTTCCAGTCGACCGCATGAACGAGCGCATAGACGTCCGACTCGTCGCGATAGCTACCGGCGGCGATGCGCCACAGGATGCGGCTGGCAATGCGCGATTCGAGATTGGCGCGATACACGAGGGCCCAGTCGCCCTCGAAGCCGACGCCGCCGTCGGTAGGCGCTATGGCGACGCCACCCAGCCCGGCGAGCTCGCTCGCGAGCACGCCTTCCAGGCCGCGCGGGCAAGGGGCGAAGAAGTGCTCGGTCATCTGAACCTACTTCAGCAATCGGCGCCGCGTGAGCGCGAGCGCGATGTAGTAGGCGACTGCCGCGTAGGCCAGCAGCACCGCGATATGCAGCAGGATGGCATCGGGAACGCGGCCGAGCATCAGCGGCCGCGCGACGTCGATCGCGTGTTTCAGCGGCAGGAAGCCCGCGATCGTCGCGAGCCACGCGGGCATCTGCTCGACGGGGAAGTAGACACCCGAGAACAGCAGCGTCGGCGTCAGCACCAGCGTGAAGAAATAGGTGAAGAAGTCGTAGTTGGGCGCCAGCGCGTTCATCACCAGACCCGCGGCGCCGAAAGTCAGTCCGACCACGAAGCCCAGCGGCAGGATCCAGATCGCGAGCCACGTGTGGCCGTAGCCCAGGATCATGATCACCGCCAGGATTGCCGCGGTCGACATCACGGCCTTCGTCCCCGTCCACAGCCATTCCGCCAGGACCACGTCGTCGAGCGAAACCGGCGCGTTGATGATGCCGTCCCACGTGCGCTGCATGTGCATGCGCGAGAACGCCGAATACATGCCTTCGAAGCTCGCGGTGAACATCGCGCTCTGGCATACCATGCCGGTGCCGATGAACGCGACGTAGCTCATGCCGCCGACCTCGCCGACCAGCGACCCTATGCCGTATCCCAGCGCCAGCATATAAAGCAGCGGATCGGCGATGTTGCCCAGGACGCTCGCGATGGCGAGCTTCTTCCACACCAGCAGATTGCGCCGCCATACCGGGACGAAGCGCGCCGACAGCGCCGGTACCGCCCAAATGCTCGTCGTGGCCTGGCTCGTGCGCATCGCCTAGGGCCCGTTAACGCTATGGACGCAAACGCGAACGGGTGGGCTGAGGCGCCAATCGCGGCAGCTCAGTTGACAAATGAGGAAGCCAATACTAGCGGTCTTGGCGAGAAGAGCAACAAAGAGTGGCGCCCACCCGTTCCCTTCGGGTTGCTGTCGAAAGCGCTCATCGCTGCGTTGCAAAGGCTCGACAGGTGTCCGACCTGGCTTCGCCTTCGCGCCTTGCGCTGAGCGCTTTCGGCTGTGCAACGCGTTCGTGTCCATAGCGTTAACGGGCCCTAGTCCCGCAATTCCCGGCCGGTGAGCTTGATGAACAAGTCTTCCAGATTCGCGGGCCGGTGCAGGTAGCGCACCCCGGCTCGCGTCGCCAGGTCGGAGAGCAGTGGCTGCGGATCCGCCGCATAGCAGAACGCAGTCTCCCCGGCGACCTCGACACGTTGCGCCAACTTGCGGCCGTGCATGTCCGCCCAGGTCCGGACTTCGTCGCCGAACACCTCCACGACCTCCGGTTCGACGTGGTGCTTGAGCAGGTCGCGCGGGGCACCGGTGGCGATCAGCACGCCGTGGTCGATGACCGCCAGCCGCGTCGCCAGGCGCTCCGCCTCGTCCATGAAATGCGTCGTCAGCAGGATGGTCTTGCCCGCAGCGAGCAACTGCCGCAGCCCGTCCCAGATAAGGTGGCGTGCCTGCGGGTCGAGCCCGGTGGTCGGCTCGTCCAGAATCAGCAACTCGGGATCGTTGACGAGCGCGCGCGCGAGCGTCAGGCGGCGCTTCATTCCGCCGGACAGCGTGCGAATGCCCGCGTTACGCTTGTTCGCCAGGCCCGCGAAGTCCAGCAGTTTGGGGATGCGCTTCTCGAGCAATGCGCGCGGGAGGCCGAAATAGCTGCCGTAGATCAGCAGATTCTCGCGCACGGTGAAATCCGGATCCAGGTTGTCCATTTGCGGCACGACGCCGACGCGCACGCGCGCCTCGCGCGCGGCCCTCGGTACCGGAACGCCGACCATCTCGATCGTGCCGCCGTCGGGGTCGATGAGGCCCAGGCAGCAGCGCAGCGTTGTGGTCTTGCCCGCGCCGTTGGGACCGAGCAGGCCGAAACATTCGCCGCGCCGGATGTCGAAGCTCAAGCCTCGCACGACCTCGGTCGCGCCGTATTTTTTGCGTAGAAGCGCGACCTTCAGGACGACGTCCAGCGACAGGTCCGCAGGCAATGTCGGGCTGGCATCGATAGCCGCGGCAGCGATGGACGATGTCATGGGCGCCGCCACATGCCGGTGATCACGCGCTGCAGCTGCGGCAACCGGCCGTGAAAAAAATGACCGCAGCCGGGAAACACGATGATGGGCAGCTCCTGGGGCCGCGCCCAGGCCAACACGTCAGCGAGCGGCACGACATCGTCGGTCTCGCCATGCACCACGATCGTGTCCGCTGGCACCTCTTCCACCGCAAAGCGACGCACGGCGGGCCCGATCAAGACCAGGCGTTGCGCGTCCATCGCCTTGGCTACCCGGGTCTGGACGAACGACCCGAACGAGAATCCCGCGAGGACCACGGGAAGCGCGTCGCCGAATTTCGCCTTGGCCTGCGCGAGTACGGTGAAGGCGTCATCGGTTTCGCCGATGCCGTCGTCGAACGCGCCGGCCGAACCACCGACGCCGCGAAAATTGAAACGCACTGCGGCGTAGCCGAGCGCATAAAAAGTCTTGGCCAACGTCTGCACGACCTTGTTGTCGAGCGTGCCGCCCTGCAGCGGGTGTGGATGGGCAATGAGCGCAATCCCCGTGAGCGGCGCGTTCGGGACATTGCAGACGACCTCCAGCGCTCCCGCCGGACCGTCGACCGTCAATCGCTCGGTGGTGCGTGGCGTCAAATCTTCAGTCGCTCGACGACTTCGCCGCCCACTACGTGCCGGTCGATGATCTCGTCGATGTCGTCACGGTCGACATAGGTGTACCAGACCGCATCAGGATAGACGACCAGCACGGGACCTTCCTCGCACCGGTCAAGACACCCCGCCTTGTTGATGCGCACGTGTCCGGGACCGTTCAGGCCGAGCGCCTTGATGCGGCCTTTCGCATACTGCTGCATGTCCATGGCGCCGCTGTCGGCGCAGCACTTCTCCGGCGGATCGCGCTTGTTGCAGCAGAAGAAGACGTGTTTGGCGTAGTAGCTCATGTCGGGGCGGAGGCGCGGCGAACGCACCACGCGGCGGGTTTTCGCCGCGAATCGTTCTGGCAAGGCAAGCCGCCAAGTATAGCGGAGCGCGCGGGGCGTTCGCGGCCGCGCCGGTCAATACGGGCGCCCCCAGGCCGGCTTGCCGGCGAGCGCAAACAACCAGGCCGCCGCAGCGATCGGCCACGCCAGCAATACCGAATGCGTAAGGCCATTGAAGTTGAGCAGGTGGCCGTAACGCCAATTGAATAGCGTCAACGGCGCCGTCATCGCGTTGGCGTCGGTGGCGGCCAGCGGCAGCAGCAGCGAGGACAACAGCGCAACCGCACACGCGGCCACTTGGGCAGGACGCGGCAGGAAAGCCGCCAGCAGCAGCCCGAGCGAACCTGCGGCGATGCCGATCGCCACACCCGGCTTCAACCATGCCTCCCATGCCGCAGGCTTGAGCAGCATCCATGCGGCCAGGCCCTTCAGCATGAACGAGAAGCCGATCAGCAGCAGCACGGCACCGCCGACATACCGCCGTTCGCGTAGAAGAAGAGCGAGGAACAGGCCGACGCCTGCAAGCTGGAAAGCGGATTGCGCGGCCTCGAGCATCGTCGCGGCGACGTCGGGCGTCGCGATGGCGGCGGCCAGTCCAGGTTCGAAATTGACCGCGAACAAGGGAATTCCAGGATTGATCTGCGCCGTCAGCCAAAGGGCCAACAGCGCGATGCCTGTATCGCCCAGACGTCCCTCGATGAACGCGTGCGCGCGCGCGCCGGATAGCAGCCCGCGCGTGCGCTCCGCGCGCACCAGCGCCCCGCCGAGCAGACCGCCGACGACGGCGCCGGCGGCATTGGCGAACAGATCGGCCAGGCTCGCGGCGCGCGATGGGAGGAACATCTGCAGTGTCTCCATGCTGAACGAGAGCGTCACCCCCGCGGCGAGCGCCACACCGGTGCGCACCAGTGGCGAAGCGCGACGCGGAGTCAGCGCGGCGAACATTCCGAACGGCACGTAGGCCAGCGCATTGACGATGGCATCGAAGCGCGTCCACCTGAGTGGCCAAGGCGTTAGTGGCCAGAAGGGCGTTCCCGGCGCCGGCGGAATCCAGGGCGCGAACGGCTGCAGGCTCGCGTACGCGATTGCGACACCGTACAGGATGCCGAAAATATGCGGAAGAAACGTGCGCGGACGTTGCGCGTTCATGTCGCCGCTACGGCAGCGACCTGCGCACGACGGTGACCTTCTCGTGCCTGGCTATCTCGACGAAGCCTGCCGCGGCGAACATGGCCGGCGAGCCATGGTAGTGGTCGGTCGCGTCCGTGTCGTCCGGACCGACATTCCAGGGAAACGCGTCGATCACGCGAATGCCACGTGCGCCGAAATCCTGCATCGCGCCGGTGAGCAGCGCGCGCGCGACGCCGCGGCGTCGCCACTCAGGCGCAGTGACAAAGCAGACGATCGCGGCCGCGTCCTGGGTTGGAACGGTGAGCGAGGGAGCGGCAATGCGCAGGCG
>Ga0207650_10003086_pt1 | contig 11471 bp, 4 predicted proteins | sample KBSS63metaG_FD_184325 | JGI IMG/M metagenome (GOLD analysis project Ga0207650, IMG submission 184325) | Switchgrass rhizosphere microbial communities from Kellogg Biological Station, Michigan, USA - KBS S6-3 metaG (SPAdes) (version 2) | ecosystem: Host-associated > Plants > Roots > Rhizosphere >...
ACCGCCCGCTTCGAGCCGGGACCGAACACCGGAGATCCATTCGCCATGGCCCTCGTGCCCATCGTCGTCGAACAGACCAGCCGCGGAGAGCGCGCGTACGACATCTACTCGCGCCTGCTCAAGGACCGCATCGTCTTCATCGGGACGCCCATCGACGACATGATCGCGAACCTGGTGATCGCCCAGCTCCTGTTCCTCGAGGCCGAGGACCCGGATCGCGACATCTGGCTCTACATCAACTCGCCGGGCGGCGTGGTGACGGCCGGACTCGCGATCTACGACACGATGAAGTTCATCAAGCCCGACGTGGCGACCTACTGCATGGGCCAGGCCGCCTCGATGGGCGCGGTGCTGCTCGCCGGCGGCGCCGACGGCAAGCGGTCGGCTCTGCCGAACTCGCGCATCATGATCCACCAGCCGCTCGGCGGCACGCAGGGCCAGGCCTCGGACATCGAGATCTACACGAAGGAGATGCTCAAGACGCGCGAGCAGCTCAACGGCATCCTCGCGCACCACACCCGGCAGCCGCTCGAGCGCATCGAGCGCGACACCGACCGCAACTTCTTCATGTCGGCCGCCGAGGCGAAGGATTACGGAATCGTGGATCACGTGATCAACAAGCGAGCCGACTCGAACCTGCCCACGCCGCAGCCCGTGCAGGTTCGCTGACATGAAGAAGCGCATCGCCTCCCCGCACCCCATCCGCTGCTCGTTCTGCGGCCGTGGCCAGGACGAAGTCGCCCGCCTCGTGTCGGGCCCGTCGGTCTACATCTGCAGCGAGTGCGTGAAGCTCTGCAACGACATCCTCGAGGGAGAGATCGAGCGCGATCAGCCGCAGGCCTCGGGCAACCTGCCGAAGCCGCACGAGATCAAGCGCATCCTCGACGACTACGTGGTCGGCCAGGACGGCGCCAAGAAGACGCTCTCGGTCGCGGTCTACAACCACTACAAGCGCATCTACTCGCAGCCGACGACGAACGACGTCGAGCTCGAGAAGTCGAACATCATGCTGATCGGGCCGACCGGCACCGGCAAGACGCTGCTGGCCCGGACGCTCGCGCGCTTCCTCAAGGTGCCGTTCGCCATCGTCGACGCCACCTGCCTGACCGAGGCGGGCTACGTCGGCGAGGACGTCGAGAACATCCTCGTGCGGCTCCTGCAGGCGGCGGACTTCAACCTGGTCAACGCCGAGCACGGCATCGTCTACGTCGACGAGATCGACAAGATCTCGCGCAAGTCCGAGAACCCGTCGATCACGCGCGACGTCTCGGGCGAGGGCGTGCAGCAGGCGCTGCTCAAGATCATCGAGGGGACGGTTGCGAACGTGCCGCCGCAGGGCGGGCGCAAGCATCCCCAGCAGAAGTACATCGAGGTCAACACCAAGGACATCCTGTTCATCTGCGGCGGGGCGTTCGAGGGCCTCGAGAAGATCATCGAGAAGCGCGTGGGCCAGAAGACGATGGGCTTCGGCGCGACGATCCAGTCGAAGCAGTCGCGCAACACCGGCGAGTACCTCTCGCAGGTGGAGCCCGAGGACCTGCTCAAGTACGGGCTCATCCCCGAGCTGGTCGGCCGCCTGCCGGTCATCGGCACGCTCGACTCGCTCGACGAGAAGGCGCTGATCTCGATCCTGACCGAGCCCAAGAACGCGCTGACCAAGCAGTACCAGAAGTTCTTCGAGATGGAAGGCGTGAAGCTCGACTTCACCGAGGAGGCGCTCAAGACCATCGCGACCATCGCGATGAAGCGCGGCACCGGCGCCCGCGGCTTGCGGGCGGTCCTCGAGGAGAGCATGCTCGACGTGATGTACGACATTCCGTCCCGGCTCGACGTGATCGGGTGCACGATCTCGAACGAGACCGTCAAGGGTGAGGCGGCGCCGCTGCTGACGTTCCGCGGCGAGCGCGAGAAGCGGAAGAAGGAAGCCTAGGATTGGAGATCGAGTGACCGAACCCAAAGACGTGAAGAAGCGCCCGGCGGCCGAAGCCCCGGGGAAGGTTCTCGACCCCAAGGCCGACGCGGAAGCGGCCGAGGGGTCGAAGGCCAACGGGCGGAAGAGCCAGAAGCTCTCCGTCACGCGGGGAGACGAGTCGTTCGAGTTCATGGACCGCCTGCCGGTCCTGCCTCTGCGCGACCTCGTCGTGTTCCCGTACATGACGATCCCGCTGCTGGTCGGGCGGGTGCCGTCGATCAACGCGGTCGAGCGCGCCGTCGCCAAGGACCGCGTGCTCTTCTGCGTGACGCAGAAGCGCTCGGAAGTCGCCGACCCGGGTCCCGACGAGCTCTACGACCTGGGCACGGTCGTGCGCGTGCTCCAGCTCTTCCGCCTGCCGGACGGCACGCTGCGTGTGCTGGTCGAGGGGATCGTGCGCGCCACCGGCTCGAAGTATCACTGGACCGGTGACGCCTACACCTCGCAGGTCGAGCTCATCCCCGAGGTCGAGCCGGCGCCGCCCGAGGTCGAGGCGCAGATGCGCAACGTGCTCGCCGCGTTCAACGAGTACGTGCACCTGAATCGCCGCATCCCCGACGAAGTGCTGATGACGGCGAACAACATCACCGAGCCGAGCTGCCTGGCCCACACGGTGGCGGCGCAGCTCCTGATCAAGGCGCAGGCCAAGCAGAAGATCCTCGAGACGATCCCCGCCGTCGACCGCCTGAAGGCGCTCGCGTCGACGCTCGCCTCGGAGCTCGAGATCGTCAAGCTCGAGCGCAAGATCGAGGGCCAGGTGCGCTCACAGGTGCACAAGAACCAGAAGGAGTTCTATCTCAACGAGCAGCTCAAGGCGATCCGCAAGGAGCTCGGCTACCAGAACGAGTTCTCGGGCGAGCTCGAGGAGCTTGCCCAGCAGATCCGCCGCTCGCGCATGCCGAAGGAGACGCACACGCGCGCGATGAAGGAGCTCGATCGGCTGAGCAAGATGTCGTTCATGTCGCCCGAGGCCACGGTCGTGCGCAACTACCTCGACTGGCTGGTGGCGCTGCCGTGGAACAAGCAGACCAAGGACCACGACGACATCAAGGCCGTGCAGAAGGTACTCGACGAGGACCACTTCGGCCTCAAGAAGGTCAAGGAGCGCATCCTCGAGCACATCGCCGTGATCAAGCTCACGGGCGAGAACCGCGGCCCGATCCTTTGCTTCGTCGGCCCGCCCGGCGTGGGCAAGACCTCGCTCGGCAAGTCGATCGCGCGCGCGCTTGGGCGCAAGTTCGTGCGCGTCTCGCTCGGCGGAGTGCACGACGAGGCCGAGATCAGAGGCCACCGCCGCACCTACATCGGCTCGCTGCCGGGGCGCGTGATCCAGAGCCTCAAGAAGGCCGGCTCGCGCAATCCGCTGTTCCTGCTCGACGAGGTCGACAAGCTCGGCTCGGACTTCCGGGGCGACCCGGCGTCGGCCCTGCTCGAGGTGCTCGACCCGGAACAGAACCACTCGTTCACCGACCACTACCTCGAGGTCGAGTTCGACCTCTCGAAGGTGATGTTCGTGTGCACGGCGAACTCGCTCTACACGATCCCGCCGGCGCTGCAGGACCGCATGGAGATCATCCGGCTGCCGGGCTATCTCGACGAGGAGAAACTCGCCATCGGGCAGCGCTTCCTGCTGCCCAAGGCGAAGAAGTCCGCGGGTCTCGCCGACAAGGACCTGAAGCTCGAGCCCCAGGCGATCCGCGCGATCGCGCGCGGCTACACGCGCGAGGCCGGCGTGCGCAATCTCGAGCGCGAGATCAACCTGATCTGCCGCAAGGTCGCCCGCAAGAAGGCCGCCGGGGAACTGCCCAAGCCGCTCAAGGTGACCGAGGAGAACCTGCCCGAGATGCTCGGCCCGCCGCGCTTCGTCGACCAGGCGGTCGAGCAGAAGGGGCGCGTCGGCATCGCGACAGGCCTGGCGTGGACCGAGTCGGGCGGCGACATCATGACGTTCGAGGTCTCGATCCTGCCCGGCAAGGGCGACCTCATGCTCACCGGCCAGCTCGGCGACGTCATGCGCGAGTCGGCGCAGGCGGCAATGAGTTACATCCGCTCGCGGGCCGCGAAGCTCGGCCTCGACAAGTCGTTCCATCGCGAGATCGACATCCACGTCCACGTGCCCGAGGGCGCGATCCCGAAGGACGGCCCCTCGGCCGGCATCACGATGGCGACCGCGATCGTCTCGGCGCTGACCGGCATCCCGACCCGCCCGGACGTGGCGATGACGGGGGAGATCACGCTGCGCGGGCGCGTCCTGCCGATCGGCGGCCTGAACGAGAAGACGGTGGCGGCGCGGCGGATGGGCCTCGACCGGATCGTCCTGCCCAAGGGCAACGCGAAGGACCTGACCGAGCTGCCCGAGGACGTGCGCTCGGGCCTCGAGTTCTCCTTCGTCGAGAACATGGACGAGGTTCTTGACATCGCCCTCGAGCGGGGTTTAAAAACAAAGGCGTCGCGACGGGACGAGGGGCAAGGCATCAGCGTCGCCCACTGACGTCCCCGAGCTCCAGGTGTCGGCTGCAGGACCAGCCGGCAAGCCGGGCCGCAAGGCCCGGACCGTGCGAAGCGAAGCGGCCCCCGTTGACGCCACGGCAAGACGCCGTGGCGTCACGCTTTTGGGGCCTTTTTCGCGTCCGGACCGCCGCCGCGGGCGCTTTGGCATTGACCGACGGCCGCGCCAGCGGCCAGACTCCTTGCCCCCAGTGGTGCATATGCCACGAACCCTTGCCCGAGGGACAAACCGACATGGCCCGCCGCGTCCTGCTGCTCGTATTCCTTTTGTCCCTGACGGCCTTCGCCCGCACCGCGGGCGCCTATGACTTCGGGCTCGCCACCGTCGCCAGCGCCCCGATCGGGGTCGGCTGCTATGACATCAAGGTCGCCGACGTCAACGGGGACGGGCGTCCCGACGCCATCGCCGCCGTCTACGACGCGAAGCGCATCGCCGTCGTGTTCGGAGCCGCCACGGGTTTCGCGGCGCCCACCTTCTATGGGGGAGGCCACGCGGACGCGGTCGACCTCGCCGACTACGACGGCGATGGCTGGATCGACATCCTCGAGGCGGACTGGGAGGAGAATACCGTCCGCCTGTGGACCAACGACGGAGCCGGCACGTTCGTCGCGGCCGGGACGTTCGTCGTCACGGGGCATCCGCGCGACGTCGCGAGCGGGGACTTCGACGGCGATGGAACGCGCGACGCCGTCGTGGCGACCGGAGACGGACGGGTCACCTTTCTGCCGGGCCTTCCCGGAGGCGGGTTCGGGGCGCAAATTCCCCAGACGATCGGCGGCCAGACGAAGGGTGTCGCAACGGGGGATCTCGACAACGACGGCGACATCGACGTGGTCGCGATCGACGCAGTGGGCAGCCGTCTGATCCGGCTCCGGAACGACGGCGCGTACCCCTTCGTCCAGGTTTCGGCCACGTCCTTCACGGGAAGCCCGAGCGACGTCGCGCTCGCGGACCTCGACGGCGACGGCTTCCTGGACGCCGCGGCCTCGCTCGAGAACGGCAAGGTCGCCACCGTCGGCGGGGGAAGCCTCGACTTCGCCCTTCCGGTCCGCATCACCGCCCTGACCGGGACCCTGTCGCAGTCCGTTGCCATCGCCGATTTCGATGGTGAGGGGGGCCCCGATCTCCTGGTCTCGAACTTCAACCAGAGCACGCTCGAAGTGCTTCGCAACCACGGCGGTCTCGAGTTCGGCGGGACCGTCGTGGGCACGACGGGATCGAATCCGCGTTCGGCGGCCGCCGGCGACTTCAACCTCGACGGACGCATGGATGCCGTCTCGGGCGACTTCATCGGCGGCACCGCGAAGCTGGTGCGGAACATCCCGGCGACCCTGCACTTCGTGTACAGCCCGCTGTCCCTCGACTTCGGGCAGAGCGGCCTGGGCACCGAAACCTTCCAGAGCGTCACGCTGCAGAACCTGGGGAACGCTCCGCTCGTCGTGACGCCGGGCGCGATCGACGGCGACGAGTTCGCGTACGCGGGTTCGGGCGCACCAATCTCGATCCAGGCCGGGAGCTCCGCGTTCCTCGAGCTCCGTTACCGGCGCACCGTCCTCGGGACCGCGACAGGCACCCTGCACCTGGCGAGCAATGACAGCCTCGCGCCCGAGGTGACGATCCCCCTCACGGGCTCCACCGTCCCGGCGAATCAGGAGATCACCTTCGCGCCCTCGCCGCTCAATTTCGGCTCGAGCTACCTGGGGGATGCCCGGACGGCTTCGATCCTCTTCAAGAACGTGGGGAACTCACCGGTGACCTTGACTCCCGGCGCGATCGATGGCGACGAGTTCGTGTACGCGGGGGCGATCAGTCCGTTCACCCTCGGGCCGGGTGGCAGCCGGAACCTCTTCATCCGCTACAAGCGCTCCGTCCTGGGTGACGCGGTCGGCACGGTGCACCTGACGACGACCGACCCGGACATGCCCGAGATCGGGATCGGCCTCCTCGGAAACACCGCCCCTTCGACGACGAAAGTTGCGTACTCGCCGCCCGCACTCGACTTCGGCACGGGCTACCAGGGCATCATCACCCAGCGGTCGGTGACGCTTACCAACATCGGGAACCTGCCGTTGGTCGTCACGCCCGGCGCGATCGACGGCGACCAGTTCGTCTACTACGGGTCCGGGCCTCCGTTCACGCTCTCCCCGGGATTCTACGGGACGATCACGCTGCGCTGCCTGCGTACGGCGCTCGGCGATGCGACGGGCATGCTCCACGTGGCGACCAACGATCCGGAGAAGCCCACCATCGAGATTCCATTGTCGGCGACGACCCTGGAGCCCCTGCCGAAGATCGCCTACGCGCCGGCGTCGCTCGACTTCGGCTCGGACTACGAGGGGATCCAGCAGGCCCTCCAGCTCCAGATCCAGAACGTCGGCCAGAAGACGCTGACCGTGACTCCGGGGGCGATCGACGGCGACCAGTTCATCTACGACTTTTCGAGCGCGCCGTTCGACGTCGCGATCGGCGCCTCCCACGCGCTGCCGATCCGCTATCTGCGTTCCGTCACGGGAGCCGCGGAAGGCACGCTCCACCTTGCCACCAACGACCCGGACGCGCCCGACGTCGCCATCGCGCTGGCCGGCATCGCCGCACCGCCGCCGCACGCCTCGTTCTCGTCGCCGTCGCCGATCGTCGTGTCGGCCGGGACATCGACGCCGACGTCCTTCGTCGTCCGGAACACGGGACTCTCGCCGCTGCACGTGACCGTGCCCGCGGATGCCGGCGACCTCGCCGAAGCGTCGCCGCACGACATGGGGACGACCGAGCAGGAGTTCATGCGCATGGAGATTTCCGGCGCGATGTGGAACCTCGACTGGGAGGGCCGCGTGAGCACCGGTGCGAACGCCGAGTATTACTGGGGCATGGACGAGGCGAACTTCATCGCGCAGAGCTCGGGCACGGTCGGCCTGGGCGGGCGGGAATTCCGGCTCGGTCCGGTCGCGGTCGCGCCCGGCATCCTCGTGACACGCAAGATCTTCGTTCCCGGGACCGAGGGCTGGGTGCGCTACGTCGACGTCGCCGAGAACCCGAACGACAGTCCGCGCACCGCCACGTTCGACCTGTTCGACAACATCGGCTACGGGCCCGACGCCTCGCTCCGCACGTCGGACGGCGACAGTCAGTTCGAGCTCGTCGACGACTGGATCGTCATCCCGGCGCCCGCGGATCGGCGGACGGTCGGGCGCATGTTCAGGAGCGGCGCAGGCGCCGCGCCGGTGCTCGCGAGCTGGTTCCAGATGACGGTCGGCCTGGTGGGTTCGTATGCCCGAACGAAGTTCGTCACCACCGTGCCCGGGCACGGGCGCGTGTCCGTCATCCAGTGGGCGGTCCAGGGCGTGGACGCCGACGCCACGCAGGCGACGCTCGAGGCGCTTCACCAGTCTCCGGCACCCGGGCTCGCCCTCGCCGACGCGATCGACCGCGGGTCCGCCTTGAACCTGCAGCCGGATCCGAAGGCGTTCCGGCCGGTGGCGGGAAACTACGTCGTCGCACCGGGAGACTCGGCCCTGATCCCCATCGTCTTCGGCGCCGAGGCGGCAACGCACGACGCCGACCTGACCGGCACGCTCCGTGTCACGACGGACGACCCGCAGCACCTCCTGCTCCAGGTGCCGCTGGCGTTCTCGGTCGGCGACGGCCAGGTCGTCGGGACGGACCCCGGGGACGTGCCGCCGGTCGCGACGCTCGAACTGTCGGGCTTCCGCCCGAACCCGATGCGGCTGTCGGGGACGGCGCGGGTGTCGTTCCGGCTCGCCAGCTCCGAGCCCGCGACGCTCACGCTCTACGACGTGCGCGGGCGCGTGCTTTCGCGCGAAGTCCTTGCGGCTCCCCGGCCGGGCCCGGGCAGCCTTGCGCTCGGCGGCGTCTCGCTCAAGGCGGGCGTCGTGTGGATGCGGCTCGAGCAGGGCGGACACGTCGTGACCGGGAAGGGCATCGTTCTGCCGTAGCTGCGCGCGTGTTTCGCTCTCCAAGAAGAAACGACGGACCGGGACTCCTGGCTTCGTCTCTCTTTGCCCCGGGCGAGTTCCGCAGCAATCGCGATGGCCTGTCTGAGCCCGGGGGAAAGAGAGACGAAGCCAGCGGCTACAGGTTGAAGTAGTACGTGAACTTGGCAAGGAAGACGTTGTCGGCGTCCATCGTCCACATCCGCTTGCGCGAGCTCGCGAAGTCGAAGTCGTTCCCCACCGCCGCGTCGTCGTAGCGGTTCTGGCTCCAGACCAGGTAGAACGCCGAGCCCGGCCGGTACTCGTAGCGGAGCACCGCGTTGCCGATCAGCGAGGTGACGTTGAAATTGTTCGCCCCGTTCGCAATCGGGTAGGGCTTGAAGTCGAACGTGTTCGGCTGCGCCAGCGCCTTGTAGTCCGAGTACTCGCCGATCGCGATCAGCGGCTGGCCGAAGAACTGGAGCGAGAGCGCCGGCGTGAACGCCCAGTTGAGGCGGATGTTCGCCGAGATCTGCCTCTGGTGGAGCGTGGCGAAGACGTAGTCGGCGCCGTAGGTGTCCGTGTTGGCCGGGTTCTCGACGGTGGTCACGTACTGGGCGTACTCGACGACGTCCTCGTAGCCGGGCCCGATCCGCAGCGTGACGTTCGACGCCGGCTTGAACTCGACGCCCGGATACGCGTACCAGTTCTGCGAGTGCGCCTCGGGCTGGAAGTAGGCGCCCGTGTCGACGAAGTAGAAGAACTTCGCCTTGCCGTCGGTGTCGAAGTAGGTGCCGATCTCGTAGCCCGGCAGGTTGGTCGTGCGCGGGCCGCCGCGCGTGCGGCGGACGCTGGTCGTCTTCGGGTTGTAGGCGAGGCGGTAGTTCCAGCTGTTGTTGTTCTGGAACTCGGTCGAGCCCTGCGTCCAGATCCCGGCGTTCGTGTTGTTGCCGTCGAAGTCCCAGCTCTGGAAGATGGCGGCGATCCAGTCCTGGTACTTGCGGTGCTTCGTCGGCTTCGTCCACTTCCAGCCGCCGCCCACGTGGTAGTTGATCACGTCGGCGCGCGACATGAAGCCGATGTCGTTGACGTCGAAGCCCGGCGACATGAACCCGGCCGCGGCGTTGACGATCAGCTCGCCGTTCTGGTGGTTGAGCCAGTAGCGGCTGCCGTAGCCCGACAGCGACGTGCGGGTCGGGTCGTAGCGGAACTCGTCGGCGTCGGGGCGCTGGAAGTAGTGCAGCGAGTTCGTCTGGACGCCCGCGATGCGCTCGGCGTCGCCGTCGATCCGCGTGCCCGCCGTCCAGCCCGAGACCACCCAGTTCTTGCGCTTGTCGAGGAACCACCAGCCGTCGAAGCCGGCCATCAGGCTGTTGTCGTTGAACTGGGACTTGAGCTCCGGCTGGTCGACCGTGCGGGCGACGTCGGTGACCATCAGCCCGAGGCCGTACTTGCGGTTCGGGAATTCCTTCTGCGCGCGCATCACGCCGTAGAACGTGCCGGGCTCGACGGTGGCCTCGGTCAGGCCGTCGGGGTTGCCCGAAAGCGTCGCCTCCTCGTGGCTCGTCAGCGCGAGCATCGAGCCCAGGTTCCAGCTCGGCGACAGCTTGCCCGTGAGCTTGGTGGCGCCGAGGATCGTCACGCCGGCCGGGGCGTCGACGTAGTCGGCGTCGGGTGTCCCGCCCTGGGGCGCGCGGCCGATGCGGCGGCTGTAGAAGAACGTCGGCTCGGGCCAGTTGAAGCCCCAGTAGTCGTTCGCGCCCTGCTGGCCGAAGCTGAAGTTCGACGATCCCTCGACGAAGAACGGCCGCTTCTCGGGATAGAACGTCTCGACGTCGGAGAGGTTCACGACCGCCGGGTCGACCTCGACCTGGCCGAAGTCGGGGTTCGCCGTCGCGACCAGCGTGAGCTTGCTGCCGAGGCTCGTGCGCAGGTCGAAGCCGGCGTTCGGCTTGAACTCGCTGCCGTCGTTGAACGGGTCGCTCGGCGCATGCGTGAGGAACGCCGCCTTCCCGGTGACGTAGGGTGAGAGCTCGATCGTGCGCTCCGCCGAGATGTGCTCGATGCCGACCAGGTCCGGGAAGCGCGAGACGAAGCCCGAGCCCTTCTTCGGCTGGTAGACGACGTAGTCCGACTCGTTGCGCCGCTGCAGCACGCGCTTGAAGTTGACGCCCCAGGTGCAGGCCTGGTCCTTGGTCGCGAACCGCAGCTGCGTGTAGGGGATCCGCATCTCCGCGGTCCAGCCCAGCGAGTCGACCTTCGCCTTGCCTTCCCACACGCCGTCCCACGAGTCGTCGTCCCAGCTGTCGTTCAGCAGCGTGCCGTCGAACTGCGTGCCGGCCGCGCTCATCATGAAGTAGTAGCCGCTGCGCTTGTCGCGCAGGGGATCGAGGAAGAGCGCGAACTGGTCGCCGGGCACGAACCAGTCGCGGCGCGTCAGGCGCGCGAGGATCGAGTCCGGCGCCGTGTCGTACAGGCGCGCCCCGACGTAGAGCGCATCGTCGTCATAGGCGATGCGCACCTCCGTCCGCTGGCTGGGGGGCGCGCCCTCGTCGGGGTCGCGTTGCGTGAAGTTCGTGATCCCGCTGCCGTTCTGCCAGACGGGTTCATCGAGCACGCCGTCGACCGCGACGGGGGACGACAGCCGAATCGCCGGCACGGGGACCTTCGCCATCGTGAGCGTGTCCGGCGCCTGCGCGAACGCCGGTGCGGACAGCACGAGCAGCAGGAAGGGGAGGAGTGCAGGCTTCATGGAAATCCTCGACGTGAAGGGACTCGGGCAGCAACCAGCGCCTTGGACGTGATGGGCATGTCAAAGGTTGGAGTGCGCGACGCCGGAGCGTAGGTCGGACCCGAGTTTCCTGTGTTAAGTTCGGGTCATGACCGAAGCACAACCCGCGACAATTTCGCGTCCGGAGGATGTCCGGCGTGAGCTCGCACGCGCCTGCGCCGCCGTCGTCGGGGCGGACGCCACGCTCTCCTCGCCCGAGGAGCTGATGGCCTACGACGTCGACGGCTTCACGCTCGAGAAGCATCCCCCCGACGTCGTCGTCCTGCCGGAGAC
>Ga0207650_10003097_pt1 | contig 11452 bp, 14 predicted proteins | sample KBSS63metaG_FD_184325 | JGI IMG/M metagenome (GOLD analysis project Ga0207650, IMG submission 184325) | Switchgrass rhizosphere microbial communities from Kellogg Biological Station, Michigan, USA - KBS S6-3 metaG (SPAdes) (version 2) | ecosystem: Host-associated > Plants > Roots > Rhizosphere...
CGGATTCGCAAGTAGCGAACTAAGCCAGTCTCTGTTCCTTGGAAACACTCTCTTCTTCGGTCGACGAGATGTCGTGAGCGCCGGCACGCTCAAAAATATCCTTGGCGCGTTTTCTTTCTTGGCTGTTTTCCGAGTGTACGGAGATCAAGATGTTTCCCTCTTTGATTTTTCCCTCGTAGCGTTTGGCTTCGTACTCGGGGATGCCCATGCCGACCAGGGCTCCCGTTAGCCCACCGACTGCGGCGCCGATACCTGCACCGGCCAAAGCCGCCATGATCGGTCCGGCGGCGATGAATGGGCCGACCCCGGGGATCGCCAAGGATCCGATGCCGATGAGCCATCCCAATCCTCCACCCAAAATCCCCCCTGTGCCCGCTCCCGTGGCAGCTCCTTCTGGAGCTTTAGTGTGCTGTTCGTGGGCAAAATCCTTGGTTCCTGCTTTATCCGGAAACAGCACCGAAATATCATTGTTCGAAAAGCCGGCGCTCTTTAGCTCTGTGACGATATTTCCCGCTTGAACTTCACTATCGCTTAAACAAAAAACTGCTTTTGACATGTTATCCTCCTCGGATATTAGTTGGCGATTTCCAATTGGTTATCGACTTTTTTAACTCCTGCGATCTGCTGGGCTTTGGCAGCAATATTAGTTTTCTCTTGCTCGCTCTTGACTGGACCACGTAACGTCACCGTGCCATCCACCGTGATGATCTTGACGTTCTTGCCATTGGTTGAGATCGAGTCGTCGGCTGTCACCGCTTGCCGGACGTTTTGAGTAATCGTCCGATCGGGTTCACTCTCCGATTGATCCCCCGGTGTCTTGGTAGTCGCATCGGCGTCTCTAACATTGCGCCCGCTATTGTCCGGCTCAACTGCAGCGGTTTGAGCGGGCTCATCGCTCTTTGACACCTCATGATTTTTGCCACAGCCTAAAAATGAAAATGCTAGAACTAGTGCTAAAACACTTGTTTTCACAAAACCTCCTTGATTCCTTTACGATTTTTACTCCTACTTTTTCCGAAGCTACTTATGCCGTCTTGTTTGGCAGTCGAAATGGATGCCACTGTCGGACCAAGGGTCGGTCACAGCGTGTTCAAGTGGTGGGATGGCGGCGAACCCTGTCGGGATCGCCCCATATCAAGTGAGCGGTTTGCCTCGCGTGATTATAACTAGCGCAAGTTTAGTGCCTAATGTGTGGGAGAAGATATCAATCGACGGTTCCGTCGTTAATGTAACAAAAACATGGCTCATCGTTTCAGTACAAACGTTTTCAGCGAGCAACGGTTCCTATCTTGTAGTTATTACTCCACCAAGTGTGGATAATTGCCGACCAAAACTTCAAACTGACTGGTACGGCATTACGCCTATTGGTCGACAACGCAAGTGTTTGCCACCGATGCGTCTCATGGAACCGGCAAATAAATATAAAAGGTCGAACCGCAACCTGGTTCACTGGTTGCCTCGATGAAGCCCGCATGTTCAGCGACGATTCTGCAAACTATTGTGAGGCCGAGGCCGCTCCCTCGGCTCGATTTCTTGGTGGTGAAATAGGATTCAAAGACGCGGTGCCTGACATCTGCTTCCATTCCCACGCCAGTATCCGCGACGCTGATGCAGACATAATGTTCTGCTACGGCTTGGACTAAGCGCTGGCGCAATAAAGCACCCGGGACCAATCGAGTCAGCAAAAGAATCTTGCCGCCCTCTGGCATCGCATCCCGCGCGTTTATACAGAGATTGAGTATCGCCTGATGGGTTGAACCGGGATCGATCATGATCATCGGCACGCGCGGATCGAGGTCTTCGGCGATGACGATGGTCGTCGGAAACATCGGCGTGAGTAACTTGACCATCCGGTGAAGCAAATTGTTGATATTGGCAGACTCCAGCTCAGTTTCCGTCTTTCGGCCAAGCGCGACCAGCTGCCGTGCCAGCAGCGCGCCCTTGTCGACGGTTTCCTTGATCACCTCGGCATGTTCGAGAACATCTTTTGGCTTGGCCGGATTTCTCACGATGAGTGCCGCATAGGCTTCGACGACACTCAAGATATTATTGAAGTCATGAGCTATGCTTGCCGCGAGCTGCGGATATCTGCCCTGTGTGCATTCCCCACCTGCTTGGGAAACTTACCACTCACGAGACCGCCGTTTGCTTGTGTCAATGTCACCCTACCTTGCCCGATTCGCGCCCTAAACTCACGATTAAGCTCCTGCAGCTGTTCTTCCATCGTATCCCTCCGGTATGTGTCTTCAGTGCGTCCTTTGCAGCTAGATTAAGTCTTGGTGATGTCTTTTCGGGCAGCGCACCCGACCTAATCTCTTGATGATCCGTTCGTCTTCGCCGTCGGACGCGGGCGCTCGTCGTGGCCCGAGAACCCGATCGTCTCCCATCGATTTTTTGTCCGGCTTTGCCCGGGACTGCTCTACGAATAAGTCTCTTGAAACGAAAGTCGATCTTACTTTCCTTTTGGCTAAGATATGTCTAACCTAAACAAAATTATCCGAAGAAATTTGCCGAATGCTTTGGCGTCTAACGATTAATTTATAGTATGTAAGCATTCCGATTTAGAAACGGCGAGTGTCTAATATTGAACCGGATTTGGGCTCGAACTTTGTCAGCGGCCCTCTTTAATGATCAATAAATAAGGTGCACGCTTATTTATATAGGTTTAGGAGGTCAGTCATGCGGAAACGGATCATGGATCAGAATACCGAAGATGCATCGGTGTCGAACCAACATTGGCTGAATGCGGAGGCATTGGCGGAGGTCGAAGTTACCTCAGAGGACGCGGCGTATCCGATCGAATCGGGATTGCTTTCGGAAACTGCCGCGGGATGGCGAGCGGCGCAACCGGGTCCACAGACGGTGCGGCTTGTATTTAACCAGCCGCAGGCCATCAAACGTGTGCATCTAGAATTTGACGAAACGGAGTTGGAGCGCACTCAGCAGTTCGTGCTTCGGTGGTCCGCAGACGGCGGCCATTCGTACCGTGAGATCGTGCGTCAGCAGTACAATTTCAGCCCTCCCGGCACAACACGCGAATGCGAGGACTATTCGCTAAATCTCGCCGGAGTAACCACGCTCGAGCTTAACATCATTCCAAATATCAGCGGCGGATCCGCGCGCGCGTCGCTCACGCAACTGCGCTTCGCGTAATTGTAAGGGGGAGAATTGAAAGAATAGGCGGGATAGCTATGTCGGCAGCCTCTCAGGATTTACCATAGTATCGGCGCCTGGAGGCGATTTGGTGGCACAGTTTAATCACGATTCGGATAAAAGCTTTGGAACTGAAAGAAATGAAGCAGATCCTTGAGAACAACCCCTCTATATTGAGCTCACTCTCTGCGCCCAATTTTTGATGCTGATCAGGGTGCAATCAACAGACAGCATTTTTTCGCTGAGGCTATGAGGCTCGGCCAGCAATCTCCTTCTCGATCGGCTTAAATTTAGCCGGATTGGGACAAGAGCTTCTGTCTGATATTGGACGGTGTCGAGAAAAAAATCGTGAGAACCGCGAACCTTTCGGGTCACATTGGCAAAACTGAGTGACTGTAGATTGGGCGATCAAGGGAGCAGAATGATCCAAACTCTCGCGCTAAGCCAAACCCGTCACACCGTAAGGGAGGAATGCAGCAAAGAACTCTTCTCACCGTCCAGTAAATCGGTTTGGTATTTCAAATCGGATAGCGCCATGCGTATCGAAGCCTTGCAGGTCGTCTATCCGTGCGAACCTCTGCTTTGACTCCAAGCGCTACATCTCCTTGCGTTTTTCATTAAGCGAGCGAGAAAGCGAACGGATCGCTCCGCATCAGCATCTCTCTGATTTCGCCGCGATGCTCTTTCTGCTCATAGGAGATTTTTTGCAGGAACTTGGTGATGTCCGGGTGCTCGAGTCCGATTCTCTGAAGTTGCTCGGACAAGTGATCGTCACTGCGGTTTTTATCGTCGATTGCCATCAATAGCGATTGCCAACTGTTTTCATTTATTGAGTGAGCCTCTGAGACCTCGGGCAACTGGCCTCCAAGTACGACGATCTTTTCGGCGATCCACTGAGCATGTTTCCTTGTCTCCGTCGCCAACTGGAGGAGTTTTCCCTCATATTGGGGATAGAGCATCCTACGAGCATATTGCTTGAATCGGCCGGCTTGCTGCATCTCTTCGACGTACCGCTGGCGCAGAATGTCGACCGCGCCGAACGATCTGTCAGGCGAGAAACCGAGAAACCGACGCCACCAGTCCGACCAATTTTTTCTGAAGGGCATGCAATTCTCCAAACCAAACAAATCACTGCCGTGTGGCAGCGAGGTTTTGCATCAAGACTAACTACTCGACGATGACGATTCTGAATCTTCTTCTCGAAAACCGTATTTGATCAGTTTATAACGCAGCGCCCGTTCACCCATCCCCAGCAGCTCCGCGGCTCGGGTTTGGACGCCATCGGATTTGGCCAAGGCGTCCCTGATCATACGCCGCTCCAGCGCCTCCACTGCGGCCGTGAGGTTGGTTTGCGGGTCGCGGTCCGCTACCGTCTCCGGTTCCTGAACAGTCAACGGAAGATCGCCGCTGGCGATCACGTCATCCCTGGTGAGAACCACTGCGCGCTCGATAATATTTTCCAATTCACGGACATTCCCCGGATAGTCGTAGCGTAGGAGAATATCCCGCCCTTCAGGCGTAAGACCGCGGATCGTTTTGCCATTCTTCTCCGCGAACCGCCGCAGAAAGTATTCGATCAGCAGCGAGAGATCCGAGCGTCTTTCCCGGAGGGGTGGAAGAAAAATCGGGACTACATTGAGCCGATAATAGAGATCCTCACGCAACTGTCCTGCTTTAAGAAGCGCCTCCAGCGGCCGGTGGCTGGCCGCCAGGATTCTGACGTTGACATTGATCGGGCGGCTGGAACCGACCCTCTCGTATTCGCGCTCCTGAAGCACGCGCAAAAGCTTCGCCTGCAAATGCAAAGGAAGATCGCCGATTTCGTCAAGAAAGATCGTCCCGCCATTGGCCAACTCAAAGCGTCCCTGGCGCGAAGTGAGTGCGCCGGTGAAAGCGCCTTTTTCATGTCCGAACAATTCCGATTCGAGAAGAGTTTCTGGAAGCGCCGCGCAGTTTACCTTAACTAGAGGACCGGAGGCTCTTGAGCTGGCAAAGTGGATGGCCTTGGCAATCAGTTCTTTGCCTGTGCCGCTCTCGCCGCGGATCAAAACCGTCGCTTCACTCGGCGCCACCCGGCGCACCAACGAGAGGACTTCAAGCATCTGCCCACTCTCGCCGATGATTCCTTCGATGCGATGGCGCTCCCCTAAGGCTTCCCGCAGCTCGCGGTTCTCAGCGATGATGCGATAGCGGTCGCTCACCTGTCGAATGCGATAAAGCAGCTCATCCAAATTCAGCGGCTTGGTCAGGTAGTCGGTCGCTCCTCTCTGGATCGCGGAGACGGCCGCTTCGATGCTTCCGAAGGCGGTCATCAAAATGACCGGAGTTTCAGGGTTAATAGCGCGAACGGCCTGTAACAGATCCAGGCCAGACAAGTGGGGCATCTTCTGATCCGTGAGGATCAAATCGATGGAGTCTTGACGAAAAAGCTCTAAGGCCTTGGCACCGTTTTCCGCTACGACCACGTCGAAGGCCTGCTTTTTGAGGAACCCCGAGATCATCTCGCGCTGCGCCGGTTCGTCGTCGACTACTAGAATACGAAAACGACTGGGCACTTACACCTCCACACCGTTAATCGGCAGGGAAATCTCGAAGCGGCACCCGCCGCCCGCTTGGTTGGCAGCAGTAATCGTTCCACCGTGGGCTTCGACGATCCTGCGAGAGATCGCCAGACCCAACCCGGAGCCCTGAGGCTTGGTCGTAAAGTAAGGCTCGAAGATGCGCGAGAGATTTTCCGGAGCGATCCCGATTCCGGTATCCGTGACGGCGATGAGCACATTTCCGTTCGACGCTTTTGCTTCCAGTGTCAATGTTCCGCCGTGCGGCATCGCTTGCAAACCATTGAGCATGAGATTCAGCAAAACCTGGGTAATATGGCTCGGATCCGCCTTGAGTGGTGGCAGATTGGGCGTCGCGATGACTTGGATGCGCACGTTCGATTGTCCAGCGTGGCTTCCTTCTAACGCGGCCAGCTCTTTTAGGATTTCTTGCACCGGCAACGCTTCGGGTTTGATTTCGATCGGGCGCGCCAGCGAGAGAAATTGTTCCACAATCGAGTTGAGGCGATGCACCTCGCTGAGCATCAGCTCTGTAAGACGAGAGTAGTCCTCCCGATCATCGGTTGGCTGAAATTCCTTCTTGACGCGCTGCAGACCCATCGAAATGGCGTTGAGGGGATTTCTGATCTCGTGGGCGACGGCCGCTGCCAAATTTCCCAGCGCTGAGAGACGTTCCCTATGTAACACTTCAGCCTCCAGGGTTTTGACCTCCAACATATGAGTGTGCTGATTATGAAAAATCGCTGCCATTCCCAAGATTCCCGCTGCGACGATAGCCAAGCCGAGAATAATGATGGCACGGAGGCTATTGCGCCAGGCGACTTCCATCGATCCGAGCGACAAACCTACCTTAAGGAATCCCAGACTGGATTCGTCGAGCGCGACCGGCTTCACCACTTCGAGATACCGTTTTCCCCCACCGTCGTCGACGATTTGGCGGAAAAGCTGATGGTTAACTTTGGCTTTCAAAACCAGCGGCTCGTTTTCCTGCTGTCCGATACGGTTGGGATCGGTATGCGCGACGACATTTAGCTCGCTATCGAGAAAAGCGACGAACTCGCTGTCGGATTGGCGGCCGAGATCCTCGATCTGCCTTTGCACTCCAATCGCTTTCTCGAAGTTGAAAATATAGTCGGCGTTAGCGTGGATCGCGATGATGCCGGGAAAACTGCTCGCGCTCACGGCGACGCCGAAGGCGCTGCCTTTCCAGAATTCTTTATCCTTGACGCGTGGCGGCGCTTCGCCGATCTTTCCCTCAGCTTTTTCCGTCGGCAGCCGCCATCGCTTTCCCCACGCGTAGCTTATCGCTGGCTGGTGCGGCGGAAAGGTTTCTTCCCGCGCTTTTGTCCTGGCTATCACTGTCGGCAACGCGGCAAGGTTCCAGGGCAGGCCCTGCGGATCGAGGAGATCTATTTTTTGCAGACGGTTCATCGAACTGATTTCTTTAAGCATCGCCTCATCCACATGACGAGACAGAAGCAGTTGATCGATCAGCCGGGCATTGTCTACCAAACGCTGCCGGATCACATCCTCTAAGAGAGCGTTGCCGACAATCGCGTTTTTAACACTGGTCTCCATGGCCTTTGCCAATGCCGTCCCCTTGTCTTCGGTCTGGCGCAAGAGTTCTTGCTGAAGCCTTTGAGCCTCAAGAAAAACATAGAGAGATGCCAAGACGAGAAGTAGCAAACCAGATGCAAGGAAGTGGCGTGGTAAAAAAACCTTTCGCATGGCTGGGATGATTATAGTCACGAATTGCTCGCCAATACACAACGCCCCCGGGCCGTTTGATCCCTAGGGTTGGTCGTTACCTCTTCGACCCAAGACCTGCTCCTGCTAGAGTGATTGATCTTGCCCGTTAGCTGCTCGCTGAGTGAGTGCCGATCAGCATTAACCCATCGGTGTAAACTAATTCGGTACATAATGGCAGAAGGTTGGACCCGCGAACGGATAACGAGACGGTTTACAATATTTTCCCACTGATCTGAGTTTGCAGCGAGTGAGCCGGAGCTTTCCGCCTTGGACTATTCAGCTAGCCGCGTGAGTAAATCGTCTAATCCTGTTGATGGTTTGACAATAGGTCATCCCAAAGCGAGTTGCAGTCCGATATTGAACGGTTTTGCAAAGAGATCTCGCACGCCGCATAGGACCGACCGAATGAAAAGAACTCTGCAGGCAAGAACTCTACCTACTCTTCTCACTTTCCACTAAATCGGTTTGGCACCTCAAAACTAAAATCGCCATACGGATCGGGCTCCTGCATTTGGTCTATCCGTGCGAACCTCTCTTTTAACTCCAAACGCAATATCTCTTTGCGTCGTCCATACGCAGCGATCAATTGCGGATTGCTCGACCAGGTGCGCCCTTGATCTGAACTGTAAAGTTCGACGCGCTGCCCGTGGATATCGATTCTTTTCTTCATAAAATTCTTGCTAAGCTATCGTCCGCGTTTGTGTGCCGCAGTGTCCAGAAGGGCAAAATCGCTGGTGGTCACCATAAGCTCTGTCAAACGTATATCGCTCCTGTTGTACTTGCGTTTTATGCTTTACGATTTGTTTTCGTTCTTCTGCGTACGCACACTGCCGGGTTATTTCCTTCGCGTGTGCAAGCGAAGGAATAACCCGGCTACTCTTTGCTACGGATCAGTGCCTGGACTGGTCGACACGAATCTCACGCGCGACCGCCTCTCGGGTCGTCAATTCCCACTCGGCGCAAACTCACCGGTCGGGCCTTGCGCGCCTGTCAATCCAGGTTCGCCTCGCGTCCCTGCAGGACCCGAAGGGCCGGCTGGGCCACTGACTCCAGCGGTAGTGCTACCCTGGGCACCCGTCTCTCCAGCTATGCCTTGTGAACCTGCGGGACCGGCACGCCCCGCTGGACCGGCAGGACCTACCCGCGTCGCGCCTTGAATCCCCTTATCTCCAGCTAAGCCTTGTGAACCTGCGGGACCGGCAGGACCGGCTGGGCCGGCAAAACCTGGAGTGCTAGAGCCTTGCGCTCCCGTCTCTCCTCGCGCTCCTTGCGCGCCCGCTGGACCGGCAGGACCCATTGGGCCCGCAGGACCGACCGCGACTTCACCTCGGCGTCCGGTCTCCCCGGTTTGGCCTCGGATGCCTGCAGGGCCGGCAGGACCTTCTACACCAGCGGGGCCGGGCTGGGCGTAGCCTGGAGTGCCTGTCGCTCCGACTTGGCCTTGGGCACCCATAGGCCCGGCGGGGCCGTCGGGACCGACTGGACCCGTCATACTTTGCTCGGTAGGCTGTCGACTGGACTCGATAGGCTTCGCACTGCTGCATCCCACAGCAAACAGCGCGGCAGCCGACACCAACATTAATTTTTTCATCACAACCTCCTTCGGTTGTACTGGTTAGAGGGTTGAAGTCAGGCTTACTTGAACAATTTCAAATAACCTCAGGAGTCCCCTGTGCCCGTAAATTTTGCTGATGAGTATGTTTGTGATCGCTCTAAACCTGCGGTGGTCAGCATCTCATTCGGAGGCGTCCTGGCTTCGCCGGCTCCAGGGATCCTCGTGGGCACAGACCCAGGCCTATAATTGCTTTAATCTTGTCAGAACTCCGGGCTACCTCAGTCCTAAATAGCCGGCAATGAAGAGCACCACCACAACAACACCAATGATGTAAAAAATATTGTTCATGTCAGTTCTCCCTTCTGCCCAGTGATCGGACTTAGCATTGCGCCAGATCCCCAACATTACTTAGAGGAAAGGGCAAGCTGAGAGGCCTGGCTTAATGTCTTACTATCCGATGAGGCGTGATCGAGTCTCAGGTTCGGGATATTATCCGGGTCGAGGTCGTGCATCCTCGCCGGTACGTGGCCACAATTTATGCAATAAAACTCAGGCGCGATATATTTTTGGCAACGCGGACAATTCATAGTCTTATTCCGTTCTTTCTCTGAACGTTTTCATTGTACCAGGGTACCTAGGAGCAGCTTGTGTGCCAGATCTTTGCTCCTGGATTTCCATTAGTTTTCAGATGGAGAAGAGATGAGGCTCGTCGAGACCGTCGTCAGCTTCGACCGAATGGTCGGATTAATTATTTAGCAGTGGTTAGGATCTTACCGGCGGGTACGGATGATTTTGTTCTCGCGGACATGCGCAGCCGCTCCTAGGCAATCTGAGCGAGGTAGTCGGTGAGCTTATTTTCCTTGATGATGAGAAAATGATCTCTATTGGTTTCGATCAATCCCAGATTACGGAATCTCTGCATGAAGAAGCTGATTCGGGGCCGTGTTGTGCCGACCATCTCGGACAGCTCTTCATGCGTGATCTTAAGCTCGATTCGAATACTGCGCGGGTCTTTCTTGCCCATAGTGCGGGCGAGTTGTAATAGCGTTTGGCCAAGCCGCTGCTCGCTATCCACCGTCACAAGATTAGCGATGACCTGCTGCTGGTCCGCGATACGCACGGCCAGATAGCGCACGAAACCCTCAGACAAGGCGTCGCGGCTCAGGCGCGCAAAAAACTGGGCACAGGGGATCTGTTTTAACTTCGTTTCTTTCATCGCCACCGCGGCTTCATGACGCCCGCCTAACCCCGCTAAGCACAACTCGCCGAAAACATCGCCGCTGCCGTGGATAGCCAGCAGACATTCTTTACCTTCAGGCGAGAGCAGAAGCAGTTTGATCTGGCCGGTCTCGATGAAATAGACCAATTCGTCCGAATCGCCGGCGCTGTAAACATTCGCGTGCCGCTGGATCGTCACGGCGCGAGAGTTCATCGTCTCGCGCCGCAACGAATCGCGCATTTGCTCTTTGAACCGTTCCGCCTCGGGTGTCTGTTGGATCATCGATCGCGAGTCTCATTAATTACGGCGTTCAGCTCAATCTCTGGTGCTTTGTTGAAGGCTGACCGGGATAACTCCGCCCCGGATAGGTCACCCGTGTCTCCGCGCTATACGTAACCATTCCCGAATGGCCGAGACTTGGTCGAAGATGAATCTCGTTGGTTCCCATATCGACTCGCTCCACAGTCCCCCTGATCTCGTTCTGAACCGGCTGACTTGGCCCGGCTGGAAGGCTGTCTCCCTATGAGCGCCGTATTGCCGCTGCAAGCTGCGAGTGCCGTCAAAGCCACTCCTAAGGCCCACACCAGATGCTGCATGATTGAGGTAAATTCATTGTCTCTAATAGATGACAGAACCTTTCTCTAGCTGGGACTTACGGGCTTCGTATTCTTTGCGCGATATTCTTTCGGCTTTGTAATCATCTTCCAGCTGATCCATCTTACTCTTCGCGTTAACTTCGTAACCTGCGCTTGTACCCAAGGCGCCTAACGCCGCTCCGCCCAAGAAGGCGCAACCGCTCTGACCGAGACCGACCACGAGCACTAACACCAAGATTAATTTTTTCATTTCAACCTCATCCCGTTGGACCGATTAACAGGGTCAAGTCAGGCTTACTCGAAGAATTTCTCGTAACCTCAGGAATAAAACCCCTGTGCCTTGAGTTGCTTTCGTGGTTGTCGGCGCGCTTAAAGCCGACCGGTCAAAAGCAAAATAACGACGACCAGCAGCACCACACCGGCGATACCCGATGGCGCGAAACCCAATTTGTGATAACCCCAGTTGGGCAGAGCACCGACCAGAAACATAACTAGTACGATCAACAATATCAGGCCCATAGTCAGTCACCTGCTTTCGAGTTCTCTTTTTCTCAATGACTATACAAGAGCAGCCTGCATGCCAGCTCTCGCAGTCAGGAAGAGACCGCATTTGCTCGAGAAT
>Ga0207650_10003099_pt1 | contig 11448 bp, 4 predicted proteins | sample KBSS63metaG_FD_184325 | JGI IMG/M metagenome (GOLD analysis project Ga0207650, IMG submission 184325) | Switchgrass rhizosphere microbial communities from Kellogg Biological Station, Michigan, USA - KBS S6-3 metaG (SPAdes) (version 2) | ecosystem: Host-associated > Plants > Roots > Rhizosphere >...
GGTTGACGCACAGCAAGTCCGGTTCGCCGTCGCCCGAGACGTCCTGCGCTAGCGCCATCTGCGGACCGACTCCGACCACGAAGTCCTCATTGGGGGCGAACGTGCCCGCGCCGCTGCCGTAGAACACCGACATGGTGGCCGATCCGTTGTTGCTCGCGACGATGTCCGTGTTGCCGTCCATGTTGATGTCCGCGGCACGCACGCTGTAGGGCTGCGTGCCGCTGCCCAGGTTGATGCGCGAGCCGAAGCCACCCAGGCCGTTTCCGAACAGGACGTTGACCGTGTTCGCGCCCCAGTTCGCGACGGCTAGGTCGAGCGCGTTGTCGGCGTTGAAATAGCCCAGCGTGACTGCGAGCACCTGCGTCGTCAGGGAGATGTCGGTCTTCGCCAGGAAACCGCCGGCGCCGTTGGCAAGCAGGATCGAGACACTGCTGTTGTTGAAGTTCGCGGTCACGACGTCCATGCAATGGTCGCCATTCAGGTCGCCCACTACGAAGTCCGTCGGAGTGAGCGCGGTCGCGAAGTCGGTCCGGGTGGCGCTGAACGCTCCGCCGCCCATTCCGAACCGCACGCACACCTTGCTCGTGGAACGGCTCAGGCTCAGGAGGTCGTCGATGCCGTCGCCGTTCACGTCGGCGAGAGTGGCGCGGACAGGTTCGTTCGCCGAGGCGTAGTCGACCTTCGAGTTGAACGTGCCGGAGCCGTCGCCGAGCATCACCGCCACGTTGTTCGTGCCGCGGCACGCCAGGACGAGGTCCGCGTCGCCGTCGCCGTTCACGTCCGCGGCCTCGACCGAGGCCACCCCGGCCTCGACCGGGTAGTCGACCTTGGCGTTGAAGAGGCCAATTCCGGCATTGATGAACACGCTGATGGTGCCGGCGAAGTAGTTCGCGGTCACGAGGTCGGGATGACCATCGTTGTTGACGTCGGCCGAGGCGGCGTACACGGGCCCGCTCCCGGTGGCGTAATCGAGCCGCGCGGGCGCGGTGTAGGGCAGGGCGTGCACGGTGGCGGCAGCCACGCAGAGCGCGGCGGCAGCGGCGAGCGGGCGGAATGAGGCGAGCTTCACGGTGAACCTCCGGTGTTCGCGCGCCCCGAACCGACCAGGAGGGAGCCGTCCCGGCGCGGTTCGAGCGCGACGGGGCGAACGATGCGAGAATTTCGGGAGGGGACGTGAGTCCCAGCGTTCGCGGCGGTTTGACTGAGCGTCCGGGTAAATTAATACGTTGCGGGGGGCAGAGTTGAGGACGGCCGCGCCCCCCGGCGCCAGGCCGAGGGCGTGACCGAAAAACGCTCTCCGAAGCGGCGGGTGAAGTGCGCGACGCTGCGAAATCCCACCGCGTAGGCCACTTCGCCGACGTTTCCCTCGCCCGCCGCGAGCAGTTCCCCGGCGCGCTCGAGCCGGCGGGTCATGAGGAGCTCCACGGGCGTGCATCCGAGCAGGTCGCGCGTCTTCTGGAAGAGGAGCGTTCGGCCCAGCCCCATGCTCTCGGCTAGCTCCTCGACGCCGAAGTCCTCGTCCCCCATGCGGGACTCGACCACTTCCCGGATCCGGCGCATGAACGCCGTGTCCACCTTCGAAGCCGCCGGGGCAGACGTAGCCGCGGCCTCGGGCGCCGGCCCGTACACCACGGCCGTCGCGGCGGCGCGCGCGAGGTGGTCCCTCAGGCGGCGGCGCGCCAGCAGCATGCGCGCGATCCGGGCGAGGAGTTCCTTCACTTCGAACGGCTTGGTCACGTAATCGTCGGCTCCGCCCTCGAAGCCGGTCACGCGACTCTCCGACTCGGCCGCCGCGGTCAGGAGGATGACGGGCACGAACTCGAGCTCGGGATCGCCGCGCACCGCGCGGACGAGGCCGAGCCCGTCGAGCACGGGCATGGCAAGGTCGCTCACGACCAGATCGGGGAGCGTCTCGCGCATCCGGGCCAGCGCCTGCTGCCCGTCCGCCGCTTCGGCGACGCGGTAGTGCCGCCCGAGCTGGCGGATGACGTACGCGCGCACGTCCGGATGGTCGTCCACCACGAGGACGAGTGGTGCCTCCTCGTCCTGCGGCGGCGCCGCCGCCTTCGCCATCTCGCGCGGCTCGAGCCGGATCTCGTCGGCCAGCGATGCCACGAACGCGGGATCGAGCGGGACGCCGTTCGCGGCCGGCACGCTCTCTTGCAGCAGCGGCAGGCGCGTCGTAAACGTGGCGCCCTCACCTTCACGCGACTCGACGGTGAGCGTGCCGCCATGCTGCCCGACCATGTCGTGCGCGAGTGCGAGGCCCAGCCCGGTGCCCGGCTGGACGCGCGTGACCGAGCGCTCCGAGCGATAGAAGTGCTTGAAGATGTGCGGCAGGTCCTCGGACGCGATGCCGGGCCCGTCGTCGACGACCGCGATCTCGACCGCCGCCCCGGCATCGACCGCCGCGGCCCGCCACAGGACGTGACCGCCCTCGGGCGTGAACTTGAACGCGTTGCCGAGCAGGTTCGCGAACACCTTCTCGAGCGCGAGCGGATCGAACGAGGCGACGAGCGTGCGTTCCGGGAAGCGGTGCTCGAACGCGATCCTCTTGCGCTCGGCCAGCGGCGCGAACGCCTGCGCTAGCTCGGTGAGGAACGCGGTGAGGTCGCCCGGCGTGCGCTCCAGTCGCAGTTCGCCAGCCTCCGCGCGCGCCGCATCGAGCAGCTGGTCGACCAATCGGTGGAGGCGCGTCGCGCTGTCGAGCGCGATGCCGACCTGCGCTTCTACACCTTCGGACATTGTGCCGTGTTCGCCGCGGGTCACGTCCTCGAGCGGCCCCTGGATCAGGGTCAGCGGTGTGCGGAACTCGTGGCTCACGCTGGCGAAGAAGCGCGAGCGCGCGCGATCGAGTGCCTCGAGCCGGCCGGCCTGCGCCTCGACGGTCGTGAGCGCGGTCTCGGTGCGCGACTTGGCCTCGACCAGCTCGGCGGTACGCGTGTCGACCGCGCGCTGAAGCGCCGCCGCGTCGGCGACGAGCCGCGCCGAGCGCCAGCGCCACGCACCAGCTACGGCGAGGAGGAAGAGGAGGAGCGCGAGCGCCTGGACCGGCAGCCGCTCCCACAGGCGCGGCTCGACGTCGAGCAGGACCGCGACCGGCGCCTTGCTCGCCACGCCGTCGCCGTTGATCGCGAGCAGCTCGAAGCGATGACGGCCGGGCGGAACGTTCGTGTAGGTCGCCACGCGCTCGCCTCTCGCGTCGATCCAGTCGCGGTCGACGCCGCCCAGGCGGTAGCGGAACCGGAGCTGCTCGGGCGCCCGCAGGTCGATCCCGGTGAAATGGATCTCGAAGCGGCGCTGGCCCGGGGCGAGCTTGAATCCCGATAACGGTCGACCTCCGACTCGAAGTTCCTCGACCACCGGCGTCGGCGGCGCGCTGGCTGCACGGCGCTCGAGGCGCGGATCGACGACCGCGAGTCCGTCGAACGTCCCGAACCACAGGCGTCCGTCGCGCGAGCGCAGACCCGGGAAGCCCGTGCCCTCGGGATTGCGCAGGCCGGCATCGCGCCCGTAACCCACCGCGACCACGTGGGCGATCGTGCCGTCGAGGCAGGCGTTCGCCTGCGCGCGCGCGACGCGCTGGATGCCCGCATTGCCGGCGAGCCAGAGGTTGCCATCGTCGTCTTCGAGCACGGTCGAGACCACGTCCTCGAGCAAACCCTTGCCGCGATCGAGCGTGGCGAATTTTCCGTCCTTGAGGCGCACGAGCCCCGCGCCGTAGGTGCCGATCCAGAGCGTGCCGTCGCGGTCCTCGTGAAGCTGCCGGAGAAGATCGGCAGGGAGCCCGTCCTTACGACCGAAGTGCTGCGAGTCCCCGGGGGCGAAGCGCCACAGCCCCGACACGGTTGCAACCCAGAGACGGCCTTGATGATCGAACAAGACATTGCGCGAGGTCGGCGTCGCGGGAAGGAGCTGGCGTTCGGGGGCCTGGCCCGGCGCGGCCGAGACATACCGATCACCCCACTCGTCGTTGATCGCCGCGCAGAGTGGATGGAACGGATCCGGCACGACATACGGGGGGAACGCGGCCCGCGCGAGAATCACCCCACCGGCGCCGGTGGAGTCCGTGATCTCGAGATTCTCGCCCACGTTCCGGACGGTCGTGCGGCCGGTTCCGACACGGATCTGCTTCGCCTCCTCGCGCGTCATCGGACGGAGCCTTCCGCCGTCGACGCTCCAGGCGCGGTTGAGTCCATCCCACGCCACGATCCGCCCCAGGAGGTCCTCGGTCGCGGCCAGCATCGGCAGGGGCCCCGTCGCGTCGTCGGGCCGCAGCAGCACGAGCGGGCTGCGCGCGACGCGGAACAGCCGCTGCTGCTGGGTGCTCACCCAGATGTCGTCCTGGCGATCGAGGAACAACCGGCCGAACGTGGCGGTGAGCCCGAGCGACAACGCGCCCCGGACGGCGCCGGAATCGCCGTCGCGGACGACGAGCCCGTCGCCGGCGAGGCTCCACAACTGGCCCTGTCGATCGATCCACTGGACGTTCTCGCCCGCCGCGCCCGGCAGGAAGGCAACGCGCTCAAGCCGCGTGTCGAGCAGCTCGGCATCGGCGCCGCGCTGCCGGAAGAACCGCACCGACCCATTGCGATGATCGACGATCCAGTGATCGCCGGATTGGCCGGGCGGACCGATCGCCACGATGCGATCGCCCTCGAGCCGCGCCGGCGCGTCGCCCTGCGCCGTCAGCCACACCGTCCCGTTCGGGTCGAGGACGGCCGTGGTCGCGGAATCGACGGGAACGTTCCCCGTTCGCGCGCCGCGGAGCCAGTACTGGTAGAAGCCCGCACCCAGGATGGAACCGTCCGGCAGCGCGAGCAGCGAGAGCGCCTCCCGCGGACTGCCCGTGGGCCTTTGCGTGAACGCGCGACCGTCCCAGCGGAAGAGGTTGCCGTCCTCGGCGGAGATCCAGAGCGCGCCTTTGAGGTCGACCGCGAGTCCCTGGAAGCGATTCGTCGGCAGGCCCTGCGCCAGGCCGAAGGTCCGGAAGTGCACGCCGTCGAAGCGCGCGAGGCCGCCTGTGGTCGAGAGCCAGAGATAACCATCCGGCGTTTGCGCGATGTCCTGGACCGTGGAGGTGGGGAGGCCGTCCTCGATCGTCCATGCGCGCACCGCGTAGGGCAGGCTGGCCGCGTGCGCCGAGGACGCGACGAACAGTAGGAGGGCCAGGCACGGGATCGATGCGCCGAAACGACGGATCAAGGTCGCCCTCGGAACGGCGTGGAAGTCGCGGATACACTCGCTGAGGAATTGCAGGAGGATACCTGGAATCGGGTGGGGCCGGGCGGATTTTGGCGGTGGCTGCGGGCGGTACGGGTGTGGCGCAGCGAGAACTGTTCGAGCCGCGTCGCGTAATGGGCCGCAGAAGTCGATCGTCATCCGCCGACACGCCCAGGTGGAGACGAGCTAGTTCCACCATGGTGCTCGGGACATGAGGCCTCAGAGCAGCCACGCCGAATAGTAGGGTCCATCGGCCCCGACCTCAAGCCGAATGGCTCGCCGGAATAAGTTGTCTGTCTGTCGGATCAAGTGTGTCGTGGTCCAGGGGCAGGTCATCTCGCCAGGGCTTGCCAAAACGGCCGTAACCCGTTACGAATACGCACCTCGGAGAGGTGCGAGAGTGGTTGAATCGGGCGGTCTCGAAAACCGCTAGGCCTTCACGGGCCTCGAGGGTTCGAATCCCTCCCTCTCCTCCAGCCTACTTATGACACCCGCCTCGCGACAGAGCGCCGGAATCCTTCTTTAGCGCCGAGCCGAAGGCCGCCTTGAGGTCCTGCTCGTCCATCCAGGCGGGCCATTCTGGGCAAAGAAGGATCTGGGCGCGTGGACCATCCCCAAAGGCGAGTACGCAGAAGACGAGGGTCCCGAGCAGGCGGCCCGGCGCGAGTTCGCCGAGGAAACAGGCGCCACGCTCGAGAGCGAAGAGCTCCTGCCTCTCGGTGAGGTGAAGCAGAAGGGCGGCAAGCTCGTCCGGGCCTACGCGATTCAAGGCGACTTCGACCCGGACCAGCTTCGGAGCAATACCTTCGAACTGGAATGGCCACCGCGGTCCGGGCGGCGCATCGAGGTCCCCGAGGTTGATCGCGCCGGGTGGTTCGACCTGGACGAGGCGGCCCGAAGGATCCTCGAGGCGCAGAGGCCGTTCCTCGAGCGGCTAAGAGAATCGGTCTGAGAGTTCGCGGAGGTCATCCGATCCGTTCGCACGCTTTGAGATTCGCCCTGATCGCGATCGCCTTCGCCACCCTGGCTCACGCGCAGGGCGCCAAGACCTCCGCACCCATCACCGCCGCGACCGAGCTCAAGCCCGGACAGTGGATCTGGGCACCGCAGGCGAGCCCCGAGGGACCGGTGACGATCCTGGTCGACCTGTCGCGGCAGGTCGCGATCGTCTATCGCAACGGCGTCGCGATCGGGATGACCACGGTCTCGACGGGGAAGAAGGGCCACGAGACGCCGACCGGCGTCTTCACGATCCTGCAGAAGAACGCGAAGCACAAATCGAACCTCTACAACGACGCGCCCATGCCGTACATGCAGCGCCTCACGTGGGACGGCGTCGCGCTGCACGCGGGACACCTGCCCGGCTATCCGCAGAGCCACGGCTGCGTGCGCATGCCGATGGCCTTCGCGCAGAATCTCTTCAAGTCGACCGCGATGGGCGGGACCGTCGTCGTTGCGGGCAAGGCGGGCGCGATCGAGGAAGCTCCGACTGCAGGCGTCCTGGCGCCGATCGACACCAAGGGACAGCCGGCGCAGACGCAAAAACTGGCGGAGAACGAGGACTATCGCTGGACGCCCGAGAAGTCGCCGACGGGTCCGCTCACGATCCTCATTTCCAAGCCCGACCGGCGCATGCTCGTGCTGCGCAACGGCGTCGAGATCGGACGCTCGCGGATCGAACTGCCGGCGATGGACTTCGGGACGCACGTCCTCACCTACGCGCCCGATTCGACGGGGGCCGACCACTGGATCGTCGTCGGCGTGCCCGGCTCGGACGAGAACGCGGGAGCGGAACTCGATCCGAGGATTCTCGCAATGGTCGAGATCCCGCAGCCGTTCAAGGACGCGGTCCGCGCGGAGATGCGCGCCGGCACCACGGTGCTCGTGACCCGCAGGCCGCTCACGTCCGAGACGACGGGCAAGCGGATGACGATCATGGACGCCGCGAAGTAGCGCTTTCGGATTTCCGGAATTCCGACAACCAGTTCTGCATGAGCACGATGCTCGTTCCGCGCGTCTCGCCCATGGGACGCAGGACGAGAAAGCGGTCCCCGCGCACCGCGAACCGCGGCGACCAGTCGAACACCATCGGCAGCTCCACCTGCGCACGCGTGAACAGCTTGACCGCAGGTTCCGTGACCGGGGGATCCCCCGCGCCGACCTTCACCTCCATGACGTCGTCGCGCTGGACGAAGTAGAGGCGATCGCCCTTTTGATTCCAGCTCGGCCACAGGCCGTTTCCGATCACCGCCCGTGAACCGGTCGCGAGCGACATGAGCACGACCTGCGCGTTGCCGTTCGGCAGGATTTCGTTCGAGCTGTAGGCCAGCCAGCGGCCATCCGGCGAAGCGCGCGGGAAGTACGTGACCGCGCGACCGTCCGTCAGGATGGCGGGTTGACCAGCCGAGGCGTAGGGCCGCGACTCGAGCGTCCACGCGGCCGGACCGGTGATGCGCGTGTAGTAGAGGGTCCGGCCGTCCGCCGAGATCGAGGGCGTGAGCGTGCCGCCCCGGACCAGCGTGTCCGGCGCTCCGGAGCCGTCGGCGTTCTGCCGGACCAGGCACCAGCCCGAAAGATCCGGGGTCGAACGGTTCGCGATCGCCTGGTACACCACCGACACTCCATCAGGCGTGAAGATCCCGTTGACCTCGAGTCCCGGGTTGGTCGTCAGCTGCGTGCGCGAGCCGCGAACGAAATCATAGATCCACAGGTCGGCGGCGGAGCCCAGGGTGATCACCGCACGTTGTCCGTCTGGCGAGATGTCGAAGACGCCGCCGTCCTCGGCGGACCGGCTCAGCTGCGCCAGGTGTTGCACGACGTTGCCCGCTCGATCCACCCAGCAGAATTCGAGAGGCTGTGCGGCGGGAGCGACGTAGACGAGGCTGCCGTCGCGACCGACGCTGGGTTCCATGCCGTCCGGGACGACGAGGAAGGGCTCGCCGGTCGTGCGCAGACTTCCGAGCGAGAACGGAACGGCCCAGATGCCCGTGGGTTGTGTCGCGCGCTCGAAGATGATGTGGCCGGTGGGCGAGTACTGCGGGCTGGCCACGATCTGGTCCGGCAGGATGAGGAGTGGAGTGATCTTGCCGTCTCGGAGCAGCGAGATGTTGTCGATGCCCTGTTTGCGGTGCGCGACGAGCAGCATGCCGCGCCCGCCCGGAAGAATGAACGGCTCGTGGAAGTCGCCTTCGCGCGTCGTGTCGGCGGCGAGGATCGTGCGCATTTCGCCCCCGTGCTCGGGGATCTCGATCAGGCCGCGCGTCGAGCCTTGGGTGACGATCACGTGGCCCTTGTCATCCCACGTCGCGGCGTCGCCGCCGAGCCCGAAGTTGAGGGGAAACTCCGCGATCGTCTCGGCCACGCCGCCCGTCGCCGACACCCGGTTCAGGCGGCTGGCGCTCAGGAAGCCGATCGACCTGCCGTCCGGCGACCAGAACGGCTTGCGCGCCTCGGGATCGGTGACGATGCTGCGCGCCTCGAGCTGGCCGAGCTCCCGCACCCAGAGCTGTCCCTGGTCGACGTAGGCGATCGACTCGCCGTCGGGGGAGACCGCGGGCTCGGCCGCCTTGGGGTCGCGGACCGTGGCGATCCCGAACGTGCGCACGGGGCCGACCGTGACGGGCGCGTTCGTCCAATGGGCAATCAACCATGCCGCGACGGCGGCGATCGGGACCAGCGCCAGGGCAAGTGTCCAGGCGGGAATCCTTGATCGCGTGGAGACGAAGGTCGCGGGCCCACGCGCAAGCATGATGCGCGCCTCGCCGATGTCGCGCAGCCGCTCGCGCGGATCGCGCGTCAGGCAGCGCTCGAGCAATGCGCGCACGTGCGGAGGCGTCGCGGCGGGCAAGCGCTCCCAGGGAATGTCCTGGCGCAGCACAGCGGCGAGCAGGTCCGACGTGGTCTCGCCCTCGAACACGCGTTTGCCGGTCAGCATCTCGAGGAAGACCAGGCCGAACGACCAGATGTCCGAGCGTCGATCCACCTGGCGGCCGCGCGCCTGCTCGGGGCTCATGTAGGCGGCGGTGCCGAGCACCACGTCCTCGCGCGTCATGACCGCGCTGATCGTCGGCGACTCGTCGGGCGAGGACGGCGCGGCGCCCTCGGGCGCGAGCGCGCGCGCGAGGCCGAAGTCGAGCAGCTTGACGTCGCCGTCGGGCGTGAGCTGGATGTTCTGCGGCTTCAGGTCGCGATGGACGACGCCGCGGTCGTGCGCACTCTCGAGCGCGTCCGCGATGCGCAGCGCGATCGCGATCGCCTCGGGAATCGGGAGCGCGCCGCGCATGAGCCGGTCCCACAGCGTTTCTCCCGGCACGTACTCCATGGCGAGCACGCGCAGGGGACCGTCGCTCTCGAGGCCATAGATCGCGGCGATGTTGGGATGGTTGAGGGAGGCGAGCACACGCGCCTCGCGCTCGAAACGGGCGATCCGCTCGGGATCGCGGGCGAACGCCTCGGGCAGCACCTTGAGCGCGACGGTGCGATGAAGGGTCGTGTCCGTCGCCTTCCAGACGACGCCCATTCCGCCTTCGCCGAGCTTCGATTCGACGCGGTAACGCGCGAGCGTGGTCCCGGGCCCGATCATGCCGGTCGCGTCCCGGGCGGATCGCCGACCATGCTCACCCGCATTTCGCCTTGCGGGAACTTGATGCCGTCCTGGTCGAAGCGAAGCTTCACGGCGCGCGTGATGTCCCAGTAGACGTCCCAGTAGTTCGCCTGTTGCGTCCACACGCGCACGACGTAATTGACCGACGATTCGGTGAGCTTGTCGAGCTTGATCACGGGAGAGGGGTCCTTCAGAACGCGGGGATCCGCCTGTCCAATCTCGCCGAGCAGGCGTTCGACCGTGGCGACGTCGTTCTCGTACCCCACGGAAAACACCATGTCCACGCGCCGGGTGGACTGCGCCGTGGTGTTGCGAATCACGTCTCCCCACATCTTCCGGTTGGGTACGATCAGCGTCTGGTTGTCGTCCGTGAGGATCGTGGTCGAGAAGAGGCTCATGTGCTTGACGACTCCGTTCGCGCCCGAGACCTCGACCGTGTCGCCGACGTCGTACGGGTGATAGGCGAGGATCATGGCGCCGGCGGCGAAGTTTGCCAGCGTGTCCTGGAGCGCGAACCCGAGGGCGAAGCCGGCGATGCCGAGCCCCGCGAGCATGGGGCCGAGCTGCACCCCGAACTGCCTGAGCAGGACGAGCAGCCCGATCAGGACGACCAGCCGGGACGACCAGTCGACGATCGTGTCCTTGAGGAGCTGCGAGAACGCGGCCGGCTTGACCGCCCGGCGGACGACGCGCTGCGTCAGCTTCGCGAGCAGCCCGAACCCGGTCAGGATGAGCACGATCAGCAGCCCCGCGAACAGCCAGTGGGGGCCCCGGGTCACGAGCATCTCCATGAACTGGTGCCGCCAGTGGTCGAACACGCCCTGGATCACGCCGGGCTCGAAGATCGCCGAGCTGAGCGTTCCTCGCGCGACAAGGAGCGCGACCTTGAGCTGCGTGACGTCCTTGCCCAGCCGCTCGAGCAGCGAGATCTCGGTCTCGAGGTTCTGCATGTTCTGGCTCAGGGCGGCGCCGCTCGATTCGAGCTCGAGCTGCGCGGCGGCATCGTCGGACTTGCGCTGGACGCGGGCGTTCGCGAGCGTGTTCGCCCGCTTCAGGACGACCATCCGAACGCGCGTCTCCGTGGCCATGCTCGACAGCTTCTCCTCGACGAACATGCGCACGGGCGTGACGGCGATGCCCACGCGTTCGAGTCCGAGGATCATGTCGACCAGATCCCGGTACATCCGCGCGATGCGCGCGGACTGTTCGGCGAACTCGGTCTCGATTTCCAGCCGCTGGGCGGGGGGCACGGCGTCACGACGCTCGACGAGGTCCTGCAGCAAGCGTTCGCGCCGTTCGAGCTGGCGGCGGTAGCGGGGCCAGCCTGAGACCAGGGCGTCCTGCAGTTCGGCACGCGCGCCGGACAGGTCGGCTCCGTTCGACCGCAGCTTGTCGAGCTCGACCGTGGCGTCGCGGATCTCCGCCTGCACGGCGAGCTGCGACTGCCAGAGGAGCTCTTCCACGACGGCATCCTTCTCGCCGGTCGCGCGGTCGGCGAGAACGGACAGCGAGTCGCGGGCGTGCGCCGCGGCGCGGATCCGCGCGAGCGCCTGCTCGAGCGGCGGCGGCGTGGTCGTGGTCGTGTCCTGCGCGGACGCTCCGCCGGCGAGACCGAGCGCCAG
>Ga0207650_10003100_pt1 | contig 11448 bp, 7 predicted proteins | sample KBSS63metaG_FD_184325 | JGI IMG/M metagenome (GOLD analysis project Ga0207650, IMG submission 184325) | Switchgrass rhizosphere microbial communities from Kellogg Biological Station, Michigan, USA - KBS S6-3 metaG (SPAdes) (version 2) | ecosystem: Host-associated > Plants > Roots > Rhizosphere >...
ATGCGCGCTGAGACTCCGCGGGTCGAGCGCCTGCTCGACATCGGCCTGCGCATGAACGCGCTGCGTAGCCGAGCGAAGTTGCACGCGCTCGTCGTCGACGCAACCGTCAAGCTTGTCGGCGCCGGGCGCGTTCTGCTCGTGCTCGACATGCCGGCAGGCTTCACGCTCGCCGGCGCACATGTGCGCCGCGGCGAAGACGATCAGGCGCTCCTGCAGGCGGTGACGCCGTGGCTCGAGGAAGCGCGCCGGACGCGGTCCGCTACCCTGCGCCACGGCCCCGATGGCGCCTCGGCGCGCGACCAGCGCTCGTGCCTGATCGCCCCGCTGATGGCCGGCCAGGACCTGCTCGGCTATCTTTATGCCGACGTCGATGGCGGACGGGGCCGCTTCGACGGCGCCGACCGCGATCTGCTGGCGTTGCTCGCGGCGCAGGCCGCTGTGGCGTCGGCGCAGCTGCGCTCCACCGCACGCCTCGAGGCCGAGCTGGCCGAGCGCGCGGCCGAGGCGCTGAGCGCCCGGGCGCAGGCGGACCTGCGCGAGAGCGAGCTCGCTCTGATCCACGGCATCCAGCGGGATGCGGCGCAAAGGATGAGCTTCGAGGCCATCGTCGACCGCGCCGGCGACAAGCTGCGCGAGGTGTTCGGCACCGGCGACATCCACATTGTCTGGAGAGATCGGCAAGGCTTGTTGCAGACGCCCTATGCGTACCAGCACGGCCGGCGGGTGCAGATCGTGCCGGTCCGACCCAACCTCGACGGGCGGCTCTACCAGACGCTCGCGGCAGGCCGGCCGGTGGTGGCGAACAACGCCGCCGAGATGGCGGCGTTCGGCCTGAAGCGCATCGCCGGCACCGACCAGAGCCTGTCGACCGCGATGGTGCCGTTCTTCTCCGTCGATAGGCTGCTCGGTGTCGTCTCGCTGCAGGACTTCGAGCGTGAAGGCGCCTTCGGCGAGGCCCAGGTGAGCCTGCTCCAGGCCATCGTCACCGGCCTGGGGGTTGCGCTCGAGAACGTGCGGCTGGTCGACGAGACCGAGGAAGCGTTGCAGAGCCAGACCGCGACCGGCGAGATCCTGAAGGTCATCGCCAGCTCGCCGAGCGACGTGCAGCCGGTGTTCGACGCCATCGTCGCCAGCCTCCTGAAGCTCTTCGGCACGCAGTTCGCGGCCGTGCAGCTGCGGCAGGGCGAGACGATCGAGATGCCCGCGGTCGGCGGCAAGGAAGGATTCGAGCGGCTCGCGGCGAGCTTCCCGCGGCCACTGGACGGCTCGAACATCGGCGGCCTCGTCATGCAGACGCAGGAGACGATGCAGTTCGCGGCCCTCGATGATCCCGCGACGCCACAGACGACGCAGCGCTTCGCGCGCGAGTTCGGCTTCAACTCCGTGCTCTTCACGCCCATGGTCCGCGAGGGCCGGGTCATCGGCGCCATCGGCACCGCGCACCCCGACGCCAAGGTCTTCGACGCCGGCCAGATCGCGCTCATCCGCTCGTTCGCCGACCAGGCGGTGATCGCGATCGAGAACGTGCGGCTGTTCAACGAGACCAAGGAGGCGCTCGAGCAGCAGACGGCGACCGCCGAAGTGCTGCAGGTGATCAGCGGCTCGGTGGCCGACACCGCGCCAGTGTTCGACAAGATCCTCGAATGCTGCGAGCGATTGCTGCCGGCCGATGCGTTCCAGCTGCACCTCGTCGACGAGGTAGGCCAACTGACGCTCGAGCGGCTGCGCTGGACTGCTCAAGCACGCGCGGGCATGGACGCGACCCAGCTCGCCGGCGTCGAGGCAACCGTGCGTACGGTCTACCCCATGCCGCTCGCCGACACCGCTCCGGCGCTGGCGTTCAAGACGCGCGACCTGATCGAGTTCGGCGACGTCCTCAACGATCCGGGTGTGCCGCGCTCGATGCGCCTGGCCGCGCAGCGCATGGGGCGCACCTTCTCGTCGCTGACCGCGCCGCTGATGTGGGAAGGCCGCGGCATCGGCGCGATCGCCCTCGTTCGTGCCGAGGCCGGCCCGTTCGCAGCCGCCGAGCGCGCGCTGCTCAAGACCTTCGCCGACCAGGCGGTGATCGCGATCCAGAACGCGCGTCTCTTCAACGAGACCAAGGAAGCGCTGGAGCAGCAGACCGCCACTGCCGAGGTGCTCGAGGTGATCAGTAACTCGGTGGCCGACGCGCAGCCGGTGTTCGACATGATCCTGCAGAGCTGCAAGAAGCTGTTCTCGAGCTCCGAGCAGGGGATTGTGCTCGTGCGCAAGGACGGCCTGGTGGAGCTCGCCGCGCACCACGGCCCGGCGCTGGCGCGCTTGCAGGACTACTTCGCCCGGGGCGTTTCCGCCAAGTCCTACGTGCGAGGCATCATGGCGCGCGAGACCATCCACGTCGTCAACGCACTCGACCCGGCCACGCACTGGACGGTGCACACGGTGGCCGAGCACATCGCTATCGGCCCGTACTCGCAGGTCCTGGCGCCGATGACCTGGGAGGACGAGGCGGTCGGCTTCCTTTATGCGATTCGCCAGCCGGCCAACGGCTTCTCGGCCAAGGAGGTCTCGCTGCTCGAGACCTTCGCCGACCAGGCCGTGATCGCGGTGCAGAACGCACGCCTGTTCAAGGAAGCGCAGGACGCGCGTGCCGCCGCCGAGGCCGCCAACGACGCCAAGAGCTCGTTCCTCGCGACCATGAGCCACGAGATCCGAACGCCGATGAATGCCGTGATTGGCATGAGCGGCCTGCTTCTCGACACGCTGCTCACGGACGAGCAGCGCGACTTCGCCGGCACGATCCGCGACAGCGGTGATGCGCTCCTCACGATCATCAACGACATCCTCGACTTCTCGAAGATCGAGGCCGGGCGGATGGACATCGAGTCGCATCCGTTCGACCTGCGCGACTGCGTCGAATCGGCGCTCGACCTCGTCGGCACGCGGGCGACCGAGAAGCACCTCGACATCGCCTATCAATTCGAAGGCGACGTCCCGGTCGCAATCAGCGCCGACCTGACGCGGCTGCGCCAGATCCTGCTCAACCTGCTCGCCAACGCGGTCAAGTTCACCGAGCGCGGCGAGGTTGTGCTCACGGTGACGGGCGCGCCGGTCGCGACGGGGCGCGTCGGCCTGACCTTCGCGGTGCGCGACACCGGGATCGGCCTCAGCGCCGATGGCCTGTCGCGCCTCTTCAAGTCGTTCTCGCAGGCCGACTCGAGCACGACGCGAAAGTACGGCGGCACCGGCCTTGGCCTGGCGATCAGCCGCCGCCTGGCCGAACTGATGGGTGGGCGGATGTGGGCCGAGAGCGCGGGGCTCGGCCAGGGCTCGGTGTTCTCGTTCACGATCGAGGCGCCGGTGGCCGAGGCCCCGACCGCCCGGCGCCGCGATTTTCTCGGCGCCCAGCCGGAGCTGCAGGGCCGGCACGTGCTGATCGTCGACGACAACGCGACCAACCGGCAGATCCTGTCGCTGCAGAGCGCCAAGTGGGGCATGGTCGCCCGCGACACGGGGTCGCCGCGCGAGGCGCTCTCATGGCTGGAAGGCGAAGGCGCGGCGCGCGCGCCGTTCGACCTCGCGATCCTCGACATGCACATGCCCGAGATGGACGGCCTCGAGCTCGCGCGCCGCATCCGCGCGATCGACCCGAAGCTGCCGCTGGTTCTGTTCAGCTCGCTCGGCCGGCGCGAGGTTGGCGACGTCGAGGCGCTGTTCAGGGCCTATCTGGCCAAGCCGCTGCGCCAGTCGCAGCTGTTCGACACGCTGGTGAGCCTGTTCGCCGACGACGCCGCGGCCAAGCCCGTGGTCACGAAGGCGCCGACGTCGAAGCTCGACCCGGGCATGGCGGCGCGCCATCCGCTGCGCATCCTGCTCGCCGAGGACAACGTCGTGAACCAGAAGCTGGCGATGCGCCTGCTGCAGCAGATGGGCTACCGCGCCGACCTCGCCGCCAACGGCATCGAGGCGGTCGAGTCGGTCGAGCGCCAGGCCTACGATGTGGTGCTGATGGACGTGCAGATGCCCGAGCTCGACGGCCTCGACGCGACGCGCCGGATTCGCGCGCTAGGCGCGGCGCACGACGGCCTGCGCATCGTCGCCATGACCGCCAACGCGATGCAGGGAGACCAGAAGATGTGCATGGACGCGGGGATGGACGACTACCTGACGAAGCCGATCCGGGTCGAGCGGCTGGTCGAGGCGCTGCTCGCCGTGCCCGCGCGAGGAGTGCCGGCATGACTGCAGCCGTCATAGACGCCGCGACCCTCGCCGAGCTCGAGGCCAGCGCCGGCGTCGACTTCGTCAAGGAGCTGGTCGAAACCTTTTTCGAGGAAGCGCCGGCGATGCTGGCCGAGCTGAAGCGTGCCCTGGCTGCCGGTGAGGCCGAGCCGTTCCGTCGTGCCGCGCACTCGCTCAAGTCGAATGCCAACACCTTCGGTGCGCTCGCCCTCGGCACGCTGGCGCGGGAGCTCGAACTCGGCGGTCTCGACGCCGGTCGGCAATCCGGTGCCCTGGCGCGCGTCGACGACGCCTACCAGCGCGCCGCTGCCGCGCTGACGGAGCGCGGCGATGGCTGACCTGCGCCACGGCCCGGCGCGCCTGCTCGTCACCGACGACAACAAGGTCAACCGGCTGCTGCTGCAGCGCAGCCTCGAGCTGCAGGGCCACTCGGTCGCCTGCGCCGCGAACGGGCGGATCGCGCTCGAGATGCTCGCAGCGGGCCCGTTCGACCTGATGCTCCTCGACATGGAGATGCCGGAGATGAACGGCTTCCAGGTGCTCGAGCACCTGGCCGCCGATCTGGCCCTGCGCGACCTGCCGGTCATCGTCACCTCGTCGCTCGAGGGCCTCGACCACATCGTCCGCTGCATCGAGCTTGGCGCCGAGGACTACCTGCCCAAGCCGGTCAACGCCGTGCTCCTCAAGGCGCGTATCGGCGCCAGCCTCGAGAAGAAGCGCCTGCGCGACCAGCAGAAGGAACTGGTGCGGCGCTTCGCCACCTCCGAGGTGGCGCAGGACCTGCAGCAGTCGGGTTTTTCGCTCGCCGGCCGTCGCGTGCGCGGCTCGGTGATGTTCTGTGACATCCGCGGCTTCACCGCGCTGGTCGAGTCGCAGCCGCCCGAAGAGACGATCGAGCTGCTGAACACCTTCTACACGCTCATGTTCGACGCCATCAGTGGCCACGGCGGCGTCGTCAACCAAATGATCGGTGACGGCCTTATGGCGATCTTCGGCGCGCCGCTGCCGCTCCCTGACCACGCCGCCGCGGCGGTAGACGCGGCGCTCGAGATGATCGAACTGATCGAGCTGCTCGGCGCCGAGCGACGCGACGCCGGGCGCGAGCCGATCCGGATCGGCATCGGCATTGCCACCGGCGAGATGGTCGCGGGCTACACCGGCACCCAGCAGCGCGCCACCTACACCTGCATCGGCGACACGGTCAACCTGGCGGCGCGCCTCGAGGCGCATACCAAGGTGGCGCTGCGCGCGATCCTGGTCGACGCCGACACCTGCACAGAGCTCGGCGGCCGCATCGCCACCGAGCCGCTCGGGCCGGTGGCGTTTCGTGGCAAGGCGCTGGCGGTCGAGGTGTTCGCGGTCCCGTGCGGCGCGCCGGTCGCCGATCGGGCCGACGGCTAGCAGCGCATCGACGCGCGGCCGGCGGCCGACGTCAGGCTCGACTCAGGCGCTGGTCCGGACCAGCCGCAGATAGAACCTGCGCTGGCCGGCGTTGCCGGTCACCTTGCCGTTGGCGAAGTTGACGAGCCAGGCGCTGAGATCGTCGTCGCTGCCCGGGCGCATGGACCAGAACGGCTTGGCCGGCGTTTGCGGGAACGCCTTGACGTCGATGCGGGGTTTCTTTTTCGCGGTCTTGTCGACCAGGGCGACGAGCTCGTCCTTGGTCGGAATCCGCCAGGCCTTGCTGTCGCCCTTGGCAGCGGCGGCAGCCGCGTCCTTGGCTTCCGGGTACTTGAAGGTCTTCACCTTGCCCGAGCACTCCTTGCCGTCCCAGCGCAAGCCTTCGGCGCAGCGACGCCAAGCGAGCTTGGTCGTCGTGTCGGTCACTTCCTGCCCGTCGCTGGAGATCGTGTAGCGACCCTGGGCCTGGCTCGCACTGGCGACCAGGGCGAGAAAAGCGAACGCGACGATTCGCGGGCCGAACGCGGCCAGGCGCAACAGTGTCATGCAGTCTCCCTCTTCGAGCCAGCGGCCCGTGCGAGGGCAGGGCCTGCGTGATTATAGAAATCACCGCGACTATCCTTGCGCACGGGAGCACGCGCATGGACTGTGAGGTTCTGGTCGTCGGTGCCGGCCCCGCCGGGCTGGCGGTGGCGGCGACGCTGAAGAGCAAGGGCCGCCGGCCGCTCGTGATCGAGAAGTCGACGCAGGTGGGCGCGTCCTGGCGCAACCATTACCGGCGGCTGCACCTGCACACGGTGAAGGCGCTGTCGGCGCTGCCGGGCCTGCCGTTCCCCGACGAAGCACCGCGCTACGTGCCGCGCCAGGGCGTTGTCGACTACCTCGCGGCCTACGCGGCGCGGGCCGGCATCGAGCCTTGCTTCGGCGAGGAAGCCGCGGCGATCGTCCGCGACCCTGCGGGCCGATGGCACACCTCCACGCGTTCCGGCCGGACCTTCGTTTCCGACGCCGTGGTCGTCGCCAGCGGCGCGAACAACCATGCCTTCACGCCGACGATCGACGGCGAGGAGCGCTTCGGCCCCGGCGGGCGCATCGTCCACAGCCGCGACTACCGCGACGCCACGCCGTTCGCCGGCGAACGCGTGCTCGTCGTCGGCATGGGCAACACCGGCGCCGAGATCGCCCTCGACCTCACCGAACACGGCGTCACCGTTGCGCTTTCGGTTCGCTCGCCCGTCAACATCGTCCATCGCGACGTCCTCGGCCGGCCGACCCAGCAGACCTCGATCATGCTGGCGCGCCTGCCGACGCCGATCGGCGACGCCCTGGCGCGCCTGCTGTGCGACGTGACGGTCGGCGACATCGGCCGCTACGGGTTGCCGCGCTCGCGCATGTCGCCGCTGCGCCAGTTGCGGGAGGAGGGCCGAACGCCGGTGATCGACGTCGGCACGCTGGCGCGCATCAAGTCGGGCGAGATCGCCATCTTTCCCGGCATCCGCCGACTCGTCGCAGGCGGCGCCGAGTTCGCCGACGGGCGCACCGCGAAGTTCGATGCCATCGTCCTCGCCACTGGCTATCGCGCCGGCGTGGCTGTGATGTTTCCCGGCTGCACGGTGCCGGTCGACGACAGCGGCCTGCCGACGCAGCTCGCGGGAACTGGCGCGCTGGACGGCGTCTTCTTCGTCGGCTTCGACGTGCGCCAGGCCGGCGGCCTGCTGCGCACGATCGCCGCGCAAGCGTTCTCGGTCGCGGAGCGAATCGGCGCGGCAGCCGCGCATCCGCGCACGTCCTGATTGGTGGTCGGTCCGCGCCCGACTAGCATCACGATCTCCGGCGCGGCATCCCCGCGCCGGTATTGCGAGCGCAGCCGGCACCAGTGAAGAAGCAAGCCAGAGACCGCCGTTGACCCCGAACGAGATCGCCATCTACGCCGTCGAAACGAAGGCGATCATCCAGATCCTGTGGGGGCTGTTGCTCATCATGGCGATCACGCTGGTCGCGGTTTCGATCATGTACGTGCTGCTGCGCCTGAAGATGCGATCGAACCGGCGCCGCGAAGCGCAGCTCGCGCGCAGCATCGCGGCCAAGTCCGAGGAGATCGGCCGGCTCGAGGCGCGGATCGCCGAATACATCGAGATGGAGGAGGGCGTCGAAGAGCTGAAGTCGGAAGTCCGGCGCGCCGACGCGATCCGCACCAAATCCGAGAAGCGCCTGCAGCAGCAGAACGCCGAGCTCGACGCGCTGAAGACGGTCGCCGCCGAACGCATGGCCGAGCTCGAGAAGCTGCGCAAGATCGTCGAGCACGTCGACACGCAGTGACCGCTTCGGGCCTGGACCTGCCCGAACTGCGGGATCGCGCTGACGACGCCGTTCTGTCCCGGTTGCGGCGAGCGTCCTGTCGCCGCGATCGACCTCTCGCTCAAGGGGATCGCGGCGCAGCTGATGAAGGCGATTGCCGGCGTCGACGGCCGTCTCCTGCGCAGCCTGCGCGCGCTGTTGCTGCATCCGGGCAGCCTGACGCTGGCCCACCGCGAGGGCCGGCGCAAGCCCTTCATCGGCCCGTTCCAGCTGTTCCTGCTCGCCAACGTCGTCTTCTTCGCGGTCCAGTCGCTGACCCACACGCGCGTCTTCTCGTCGTCGCTAGATTCGCACCTGCACCACCAGGACTGGAGCGTGTTGGCGCAGGAGCTCGTCGACCAGCGCCTCGCGGCGGTGAACACGACGCTCGAGCGCTTCGCGCCGCTGTTCGATCGCGCCGTCGTCCTCCATGCCAAGTCGCTGGTGATCGCGATGGCCGTGCCGTTTGCCTTGCTGCTGCCGGCGGTCTTCTTTGGCAGCCGGCGCCCGTTCTCGATCCACGTCGTCTTCGCGCTGCACCTGTACGCGTTCCTGCTGCTCCTGTTCTGCGTCGCCCTCGGCGTCGCCGCCGTCGACGTGGCTTTCGGTGGCGGCGGGCTGGCGTCGGCAGCGATGGACAACGTCCTCACCGGGCTCATCCTCGTCGCCTCGACGGCATATCTCTATGTGGCGTCGGGTCGTGTCTACGGCGTCGCCGGATGGAGCCGGTCCGCGAGGTCGCTGCTGCTCGCCTTCGCTGTCGGCGTGATCGTCGTCGGTTACCGCTTCGCCATCTTCGTGGTCACCCTCTACACCACTTGAACGGAACGCGCTCGCCGCTCATCGGCCGGGTTCCCTGTTGCGTTCGGAAACATACGAAGCATCTCTCACGCAGTAGCGTGAAATATCGTCGCTTGCGTCGCTGCGCTTCCTCGTCAGCTCCGGATCGACAGGCGAATAGTGCCGTTTCACGCCCGCCAACCCGAGCTTCACGCACGGGCACATCAACTGCGTAGGGGAAGGAGACCGGCATTCGTATCAATTCGTCGCCGCAACCGTACATCCAGACGAAAGCCAAGCTGCTGTGTTTGGGATCCCCACCGAAGGTCTTGGCGAGGGGCCCGTGCTAGGGCGTTTCCGGCCCGCGGCATCGGCAGGCGGATGGCTCAAGCGCGAAGAGTCGATCATGGGCACCGCCATCGTCGTCGAGCTGTGGTGCGACCAGCGCGCTGCCGGCGAGGCGGCGATCACCGCGGTGATGGACGAGATGCATCGCATCGACCGGACCATGAGCCCGCACAAGGCCGATTCGGAGCTGTCGCGCATCAATCAGGGGGCCGGTGCCGGCCCAGTGCCGGTGAGCGCCGAGATGGCGCGCCTGATCGTGCGTGCGGCCGAGTTCTCGGTGCTGTCTGGCGGCGCCTTCGACATCACGTACGCGGCCGTCGGCCAGCTCTACGACTATCGCAAGCGCATTCGCCCGAGCGACGACGAGCTCGCCCGGGCCCGGACGGCGGTGGGCTGGCGCCACCTCGTCCTCGACAGCCAGGCGGGCACGGTGCGCTTTGCCCGCCCCGGCATGCGCATCGATCTCGGCGGCTTCGCCAAGGGCCACGCCGTCGACAACGCGGTGGCGATCCTGCGTCGGCGCGGCATCGCGCACGCGATGGTCAGCGCCGGCGGCGACAGCCGCGTCATCGGCGACCGACGTGGACGGCCCTGGACGATCGGCGTGCGCGACCCGCGCCGGCCCGGCCAGGTCGCAGCGGTGCTGCCGCTTGAGGATGTCTCGATCTCTACCTCCGGTGACTACGAGCGCTATTTCGATTCCGAAGGCACCCGCTTTCATCACCTGATCGATCCGGCGACCGGCAAATCGCCGCGAGAAATACAAAGCGTGACGATTCTTGCCGACGACGGGTTGATCTGCGAAGCCCTTTCAAAGATCGTCTTCGTACTCGGCGTGGAGCGCGGCATGGCTCTCGTCGAAATGCAGTCGGGTGTCGATGCGGTAGTTATTGATGCCGCCGGCGCGCTTCACTTCTCTTCAGGATTACTGGCACCTCCGCCTCCATCCAGTGCGTCGAAGACGCAATGACATTGCACCCCGAGACCACCAGGAGACTTCGATGAACAAGGTCGCGACCGGATCGTTATGGGCCACCAGCTTACTGGTGGCGGGCACGCTCGCAGGCTGCGGAAGCGGCACGAGCGCGAGTGACTCGACCACCGTCACGGTGGCGGGGGACGTGCCTATCGCCTACGCCCAACGCTCGAACACGATGATGATCAACCCCACCAATGGCGGCCCCAGCGCCCCAGGTGGCGATCTCATGATCCGCGACAAGTCCTCGGCCAGCGCCCAGGAACACAACATCACCGCCCAGTTCACGCAGGGACGCGGCGACGTCCAGAACCCCGAAGTCTCCTACGACGGCAAGAAGATCGTCTTCGCGATGAAGTGCCCGTCGGACAACACGTCGAAGATCGGCACCGTGTCCGCGTGCACGGGATCCTGGAACATCTGGGAATACGACATGACGTCCGGCGGCCTGACCGGCGGCACGTTTCGCCGCCTCTCCGCCACCGGTGACGACGTCGAGCCGACCTACCTGCCCGCAGGCCGCGGCTACGTCTTCACTTCCAACCGGCAGACCAAGTCGAGCGTCAACCAGGCGCTCGGCCGCAGCTACAAGGCGCGCGACGAATACGAGCGCGAGACCGTCTTCAACCTGCACACGATGGACGCCGACGGCGGCAACGTGACGCAGATCTCGTTCAACCAGAGCCACGACCGCAGTCCGTCGGTGCGCCAGAACGGCGACATCATGTTCTCGCGCTGGGATCACGTCGGCGGCCGCAATCACTTCAAGGTGTTCCGCTCCAAGCCGGACGGCACCGACATGTTCATCCTCTTCGGTGCGCACAGCCGGGGCAACAGCTACCTGCACCCGCGCGACATGGATCCGAAGGGCAAGTACGCCGGCTTCATCGCTTCCGACCTGATGCCGCTGTCCGGCACCCACGAAGGCGGTGGCCTGATGTTCATCGATGCCGGCAACTTCTCCGAGGAGAACACGCCGGCGACCCCGGGCATGACCGGCGCCGGCATCAGCCAGGCGACGGCGCAGGAGCTCGACATCGGCCGCGGCCTGTCGCAATACGGCCGCATCAGCACGCCGTATCCGCTGTGGGACGGCACCGATCGCGTCCTCGTCTCGTTCACGCCCTGCGAAGTGAGCCGCGGCGGCGCCGTCGTCTCGTGCGCGACGCTGACCGCGGCGGAGAAGTCGCGTCTCGGCGAGGAGCGCCTGACTGAGGCCATCCAGGCGGACGAGCTGCAGGACAACGTGCGCCCGTCATACGCCATCTACATGTTCGACCCGAAGGCGCAGACCTTCCTGATCGTCGCCGCGCCGCCGCCGGGAATGATGAACACCCATCCGGTCGCGATCCAGCCGCGCACCGAGCCGAACGCGTCCCTGCCGA
>Ga0207650_10003103_pt1 | contig 11443 bp, 6 predicted proteins | sample KBSS63metaG_FD_184325 | JGI IMG/M metagenome (GOLD analysis project Ga0207650, IMG submission 184325) | Switchgrass rhizosphere microbial communities from Kellogg Biological Station, Michigan, USA - KBS S6-3 metaG (SPAdes) (version 2) | ecosystem: Host-associated > Plants > Roots > Rhizosphere >...
CCCGACCGAGACGAAGGTGCCGGTCGCGAGCTTGAAGTCCTCGGCGATGCGGCCGTCGAACATGAAGCCGAGCTCGGGATGCGCCGGGTCCATCGGCTTGGCGGCGTCGCCGCTGCAGTAGAAGCCCTCAGCATCGAAGCTCTCTGCCGTCTGCTCGGGAGCGCGCCAGTAGCCGGGCGTGACGTTGGGGCCGCGGTAGCGCACCTCCTGCTTGTCGCCGCTCGGCACCAGCTTCAGCTCGACGCCCGGCGCGGGCAGGCCGATGTGGGCCGACTTGACCTCGTGCGCGTTGGCGCAGATCGCGAACGGCGCCGTCTCGGTCATGCCGAGGCCGGTGAGCATGCGGATGCGCTCGCCGCATTCCTGCTCGGCGAGGCGGTCGAGCTTGTCCCACACCGGCTGCGCCAGGCCGGCGCCGGCGAAGAAGAACATCTTGACGCGGCTGAAAAGCGTCTTGCGCAGGACCGGATCGACCTCGAGCGCGTTGGCGATCTCCTCGAAACCCTTGGGCACGTTGAAGTAGACCGTCGGCGCGATCTCGCGCAGGTTGCGCAGCGTCTCGCCGATCAGCGCCAGCGTCGGCTTGCCTTCGTCGATGTAGAGCGTGCCGCCGTTGTAGAGGACCAGGCCGACGTTGTGATTGCCGCCGAAGGTGTGGTTCCACGGCAGCCAGTCGACCAGGACCGGACGCTCCTCCGCCAGCGTCACGAAGCACTGGCGGATCATCTGCTGGTTCGCGCAAAGCATGCGCTGCGTGTTGATCACGCCCTTGGGCAGCTTCGTCGACCCGGAGGTGAACAGGAACTTGGCGATCGTGTCGGGGCCGACGCGCGCGTGCGCGGTGTCGACCGCGGCGGTCGGCGCGGTCGCGGCGAGCGTGTCGAACGCGATCGTGTCGCGCCCTTCCAGCGCGCCGGTGGCAAGGACGACCGGCGTCTCGCGCGGCACCACCGCCTCGATCGCCTTGCCGTACGCCGGCCCGCTCGCGAACACCAGCCCCGGTGTCAGCATGCCGAAGATGTGGCGCAGCTTGCCGTGGTCCTGCGAGATGAGCGAATACGCCGGCGAGATCGGCGCAAACGGCACGCCGGCCAGCATCGCGCCGAGCGCGAGCAGGAAGTGCTCGATATCGTTGTCGGAGAGGATCGCGACCGGCCGCTCGGGCGAGAGATCGCGATCGAGCAGCGCCTGCGCGATTGCCATCGCCCGCTGCAGCGCCTCCCCGTAGCTGACACGGCGCCAGTCGCCGCCGTCGACCCGCTTGGCGACGAGGGTGCGCCCGGGGTCGCGCGTCGCCCACGCGATCAGCCGATCGGTCAGGCGTTCCGGATAGGGCGCGAGCGGCTCGCGCGAGACCACCAGCGTCGCGCCGTCGGCACGCGCGACGAAGTCGGCCTCGAGCGAGCCGCCGAGCGGCAGCGGTCGATAGCGCGCTGCCGTCTTCACGCCTTCCTGACCTTCGCCGCGCGACCTTCGAGGAAAGCGCGGACGCGGCTCTTCGCCGCCTCGTCGCCCGAGGCGATCGCGGCCATCAGCGACTCGACGAAAAGGCCTTCGTCCTGCGCCATGTCGGCGATCCGCGGCAGCGCGTGCATTACGGCGAAGTTCGAGAGCGGCGCGTTGGCGGCGATCTTCTCGGCGAGCGCGAACGCCTTGGGAAGGCCTTGCCCCGCCTCGACGACGTACTGGGAGACGCCGATCGCGAAGCCTTCCTGCGCGTCGTAGACGCGACCGGTCAGCATCATGTCGGTCATCCGCGCCGTGCCGATCAGGCGCGGAATGCGCGCCGAGCCGCCGCCGCCGACGAAGAGGCCGCGCTGGCCTTCGGGAAGGCCGTAGAACGCGCTCGCCTCGGCGACGCGCACGTGGCACGACGCGGCGAGCTCGAGGCCACCGCCGACGACGGCACCTTGCAGCACGGCGACGACCGGCACGCGGCCGAACTGGATCTGCTCGAACGCGGCGTGCCACGAGCGCGAATGGACGATGCCTTCGGCGACGCTGCGCTCGGAGACCTCGGCGAGATCAAGGCCGGCGCAAAAGTGATCGCCTTCGCCGCTCAGAACGACGGCGCGCGTCTCCTCGGGCAGGTTTACGAAGGTGGTGTGGATCTGGGCGACGAGCGCATCGCTGATCGCGTTGCGCTTTTCGGGCCGGTTCAGGCGCACGTGCAGCACGGGCCCGCGCAATTCGAATCGCAGGAGCGTGAGCGATTGCAAGGTCGGCGACAAGGCGGCGCCGCCGTGGAGGTCAGCAGAGGTCATAGGACCATCGTAGTGAAGAGGGCCGGGGCGCCCGCCTAGGGACTTCCCGCCGCGTGAAGAGCGCCGCGCGGACCCCGGCCCAGTGGCAGCCGCGCGACCCCGGGCACCTCTAGGGTAATTACCGAAAATAAAGGTTAACACTCGAAACTATATTGGGCAAGCACGAGAACCGCAACAGCGGCGGCACTTTCACTTCTTAGACTCGCGAGGAGACATATGACATCCGCTTCCCATCGACTTTCCAGCGCTTCCGCGCTCGGCCTGGCGGCGCTTCTCGCCGCCTGCGGCGGCGGCGGTGACGACAACCCCGTCACGGTGCCACAGCTCGCGGCGGCGACCGGTGCCAGTCTGACTTCCTGCACCGACCTGGCCACGCGCGCCGCGTTTGCGAACACGACCTTCACGGCCGCGAGCGCCGTCACGGCCGGCACGCTGACGACGGCGGGCAACGCGGTGCCTGCCCACTGCCTGGTGACCGGACGCATGTTCGATCGCGTCAGCACGGTCGATGGTCAGAGCTACGCCATTGGCTTCCAGATGCGCCTGCCGAACAGCTGGAACGGCCGCTTTTTCTACCAAGCCAACGGCGGCACCGACGGCAGCGTCGCCACCGCCAACGCCGGCTTCGGCGGCGGCCCGACGACCAGCCCGCTGGCCCAGGGGTTCGCCGTGATCAGCTCTGACGCCGGACACAACGGGGCGCAGAACCCCACGTTCGGAATCGATCCGCAGGCCCGCCTCGACTACGGCTACCAAGCCGTTGCGAAGCTGACACCGATGGCCAAGGCCGTGATCCAGACCGCGTACGGGAAAGGCCCCGATCGCTCGTACTTCGGCGGCTGCTCGAACGGCGGCCGCCACGCCCTCGTCGCCACCTCGCGCTATGCCGACCAGTACGACGGAGTCATCGCCGGCGACCCCGGCTGGCGCCTGCCGCTCGCGGCCACTGCCAACGTCGCTGGGTACCAGGCTTACCTGAGCCTCGCCACGACACCGGGCGACCCCTCGACTGGCTTCACCGTCGCGGAACGTCAGCTCGTCTCGAACGCGGTTACCGCCAAGTGCGACGCACTCGACGGCGCGAGCGACGGTCTGATCCAGGACACGAAGGCCTGCCAGGCCGCGTTCGACCTCAGCCGCGACGTTCCGACCTGCACCGGCGCGCGCGACGGCACTTGCCTCAGCGCAGCGCAGAAGACCGGCATCGCCAAGCTGTTCTCGGGAGCAACGACCAGCACCGGGACCAAGATCTACTCGAGTTTCCCCTGGGACAACGGGCTGGGCACGACGGGCTGGGGGCCGACCTGGAAGTTCGGCGCGCCGCCGACGCGCGATGCCGGCGCGATCGGTTTCATCTGGCAGGTTCCGCCGACCGACCCGGCGACCTTCAACGGAACAACGTTCGCTGCGACGAGCAATGTCGACACGCTCTATGCGGCAATCCAGGCGACCAACGCGACCTACACCGAGAACTCTCTGTCCTTCATGACCCCGCCGCATCCGGCCGATCTCTCGCTGCTCAAGGGCCGCGGTGCCAAGCTCATGATCTATCACGGTACGAGCGACCCGATCTTCTCGAGCGACGACAGCGTCGCCTTCTACGAGGGGCTGCGCGCGAGCAACGGCGGCGATGCCTCGGACTTCGCGCGCCTGTATCTCATCCCGGGGATGAACCACTGCAGCGGCGGCCCGGCGACCGATCAGTTCGACCTGCTCACGCCGCTCGTCAACTGGGTCGAGCGCGGCATCGCACCCGACAGCGTGCTCGCCGGCGCGCGCGGCGCCAGCAACCCCGGCGGCGCAAACCCGGACGTTCCGGCCACGTGGTCGGCGACGAGGACCCGTTCCCTCTGCTCGTATCCGAAGGTCGCTCGCTACAACGGCAGCGGTAGCCTCGACCTAGCGAGCAGCTTCACTTGCCAGTGAGTCCGGCGGCGGGCGCCGCCTCTGGCGGCGCCCTACACTCTTCGCACGATGCGCGGCCCCTATCGGCACCGCGTCGCTGTCCGGAACTCCGCTCGATGCCGCGATCCGCTCCGACGTCAACGAACCCCTCCGGCGCCGATGCGGCGCACCGAGCCCATGGCGACGCCAACCTGCCCGGGCATCTCGACCACGGCCGCATGCGCAAGCTGCTCGGCTACAACCTGGCGCAAGCGGCGATCCCGAGCTTCAAGATCTTCCAGAAGCGGATCGGGGAGCCGTTCGAGCTGCGCCGCATCGACTTCACGATCCTGATGCTGGTGGCGTCGAATCCGCACGTCACGCAACGGCAGATGTCGCTCGCGCTTGAGGTCTCGGCGCCGCGCCTGACCCTGGTGTGCGACAAGCTCGAGGAGCGCGAGCTCATCACACGCACGCGCAGCGACCACGATCGGCGCAAGCAGTACATCGCCTTGACCCGCAAGGGCACGGCGCTCGTGCGCAAGGCGGAGCGGATCGCGGACCACATGGAGAAGGAGCTGCTCGGCCACCTCACCGAGCTGGAGCAGACCATGCTGTTCCAACTGCTCGAGAAGGTCGCGATCCACAGGCGGGTCTGAGCCGGCGCGCATAGTCTCGGTGCTTCACTGGAGATCACCTTGAACCGATTCGTCCGCGCCCTCGCCGCCGGCACCGCCGTCGCCTCGATCGCCGCCGCCGGCCTGGCGCAGAACGCGCCACAACCCGCGTGGCCGAGCAAGCCGATTCGCATGATCGTGACCTTCCCGCCCGGCGGCTCGGCGGATGCGACTGTTCGCATCGTCGCGCCCAAGCTCGGCGAGAGGCTCGGCCAGCAGGTCGTCGTCGACAATCGGCCCGGCGCCGGCGGCAACATCGGGCTGGCAGCGCTCGCCAAGTCGGATGCCGACGGCCACACGCTCGCCGTGGGCGCCGCCGGCGGCCTCGCCGCCAACGGCGCCCTCTATCCGAAGATGCCCTTCGACGCGCAGAAGGACTTCGTGCCGATCTCGCTGCTCGCCCACATTACCTTCGTGCTCGTCGTGCCGCCGACATCGCCGATCAGGAGCGTCGCCGACCTGATCTCGCAGGCGAAAGCCGAGCCGGGCAAGATCTCGGTCGGCCACGGCGGCAACGGCACCGCGATGCACCTGTCGGTGCAGCTCCTCAAGCTCATGGCGCAGGTCGATCTCACCGAGATCGCCTACAAGGGCTCGGGTCCGGTCGCGCTCGATGTCATCGGCGGCCAGGTGCCGGCCGGCATGCTCGACCTGCCGTCGGTGCTGCAACAGATCAAGGCGGGCAAGGTGCGCGCGCTCGCCGTGACCGGCGGCGCGCGGCTGGCGCAGCTGCCCGACGTGCCGACGCTCGCCGAGGCCGGCATCAGGGGCTACGAGTCGACCGGCTGGTTCGGCGTCGTCGCGACGGCGGCGACGCCGCCTGCGGTCGTCGCGCGGCTGGAGAGCGAGCTGCGCGCCGTTCTCGTCGACCCCGAGGTCATCGCCGGCGCGCGCGCTGCCGGCGTCGAGCTGAGCCCGACGACCTCGGCCGAGTTCGGCCGCTTCATCGCCAGCGAAACGATCAAATGGGCCGACGTGATCAAGCGCTCGGGGACCAAGCTCGATTGACGGCGTCTTCGCGGAGCACGCGCTGACCACCGCCGCGAACACCTTCGACGCCGAAGTCGCGATCATCGGTGCCGGGCCGGTTGGCCTGACGCTGGCGATCGACCTCGCGACACGCGGCCGCAGCGTCGTCATGCTCGAGACGCGCGCGCGCGGCGCGCCGCCGAACGTGAAGTGCAATCACGTCGCGGCGCGAACGATGGAGCAGTTCCGCCGCCTGGGCCTGGCCGCCGACGTCCGCGGCGCCGGCCTTCCGGCGGACTACCCAAACGACGTCGCGTTTCGCACCTCGGTCACCGGCACCGAGCTGTCGCGCATCCACATCCCCGCGCGTGCGACCCGCTACAGCGACAAGAGCGGCCCCGACGGCTGCTGGCCCACGCCCGAGCCGCCGCACCGCATCAACCAGATCTACCTCGAGCCGATCCTGTTCGCGCACGCCGAGGCGAAGGCGGGCGTGACGATCAGGAACCGCTGCGAAGCGACCGGCTTCGTGCAGGACGAGCGCGGCGTGACGATCTCGACGCGCGACCTCGAGGGCGGCGCGGAGACCATCGTGCGGGCGCGCTACCTTATCGGCTGCGACGGCGGCCGATCGCTGGTCCGCAAGGCGATCGGCGCGGTCTTCGCCGGCACGCCGGTGATCCAGCGCGTGCAGTCGACGTACATCCGCGCGCCGAAGCTGCTCGGCCTCGTCCGCGGCGAGCGCGCCTGGAGCTGCTATGCCAGCAACCCGCGCAGGAGCGGCGTCTGCTTCGCGATCGACGGCAGGGAGACCTGGCTCGTCCACAACCACCTGATGGCAAGCGAGGAGGACTTCGAGGCGGTCGACCGCGATGCGTGCATCCGCGCCATCCTCGGCGTCGACGCCGACTTCGCGTACGAGGTCATCAGCAAGGAAGACTGGATCGGCCGCCGCCTCGTCGCCGACCGCTTCCGCGACCGGCGCGCCTTCATCGCCGGGGACGCCGCGCACCTCTGGGTGCCGTACGCCGGCTACGGCATGAACGCCGGCATCGCCGATACGCTCAATCTGTCCTGGCACCTCGCCGCGCACCTCGCCGGCTGGGCCGACGAGAACATCCTCGACGCCTACGAGGTCGAGCGGCTGCCGATCACCGAGCAGGTCTCGCGCTTCGCGATGGACCACGCCCAGCAGATGATCAAGGCGCGCGGCGCCGTGCCGGCGCGGATCGAGGAGGCGAGCGTCGAAGGCGACGCGATCCGCGCCGAGGCAGGCCGCAAGGCCTATGAGCTCAACGTCCAGCAGTTCTGCTGCGCCGGCCTCAACTTCGGCTACTACTACGACGCCTCGCCGCTGATCGCGTATGACGACGAGAAGGCGCCCGCCTACACGATGGGCGGCTTCACACCGTCGACAGTGCCGGGCTGCAGGGCACCGCACTTCTTCCTCGCCGACGGACGCTCGCTCTACGACGCCTTCGGCGGCGACTACACGCTGCTGCGCTTCGACCCGGCGGTCGAAGTCGCGCCGCTGCACGCCGCGGCGCGAGCGCGTGGCGTGCCGATGACGCCGCTCGACGTGCGACGGGCCGACGCGCCCGCCGAGTACCGCCATGCCCTCGTCCTCTGCCGCGCCGACCAGCACGTCGCCTGGCGCGGCGACGCCATCCCTGCCGATCCCGCCGCTCTGATCGAGCGCCTGCGCGGCGCCATCCCGAGGGGAACCGATCAGCCCAGGTCGCCCTCGAGCATGTAGAGCTGCCAGAGCTCGCGCTGGCGCAGCTTGAGCACCGGACGCAGCGCACGCAGGCCAGTGGCGCCGATGTTCTTCTCCAGGTACCGCAGCTCGGCGAACTTCGCTCGCGTCTCCTCGTCGGCAGGCGGAGACTCGAAGCCGTTCTCGCGCATCATGAGGATGCCCTTCGCGCGCAGCGAGAGCTCGGTGTACAGCCGCAGGTAGCACAGCGCGTCGGCGAGCAGCGCGCCAGGCAGGCTGCGCTGGAGCGATGCCAGATAGCGGCCGGGAGGCGATTCCGCGAAGCTGCCGCCGCCGATCAACTCGAGGAGGTGCGCGTCGGCATCGAAGCCGTGGCCGAGCCACGCACGCAGGCTCCGCTCGCTGCGTTCGAACACCAGCCATAGCAAGGGCGGCAGGGTGAGCATGGTCGCGAGCGTCTCGAGCAGCGGCAGGTGGCCCAGGTGGTTGAAGCCGGAATGGAGGAGCGCTGCAGCGAGGAATCCCGGCACGAAGTGCACCGCCTTCGCGTGCGCGGCTCGCTCGACTCGGGCCAGGCCCATCACCGCGAACAGCGCGGTCGTTCCGCCGTGCATCAGCGCGGTGCCGAAGCCGCGCACGATCCACGTCCCCATGCCCGCCTCCGCGGCGAGGTGCAGGTAGTACAGGTTCTCGGCCAACGCAAAGCCGGCGCCGACAGCGAAGCCGTAGATCGCGGCGTCGACGAGGAAGCCGATCCGGTGCATGCGCACCAGCGCGAGGACGACCAGGCCCTTGAGCAGCTCTTCGGTCAGCGGAGCGACGTAGCGCGAGAAGGCGGGCAGGCCGAGGTCGAGGCGGCCGAGCAGGAAGGCGTTCAGGGGATAGCTCACGGCCGCCATCACGGCGCCGGCGCCGATCACCGCGACGACGGAAGACGGCGCGAGCAGCTTGTAGCTGTCGAGCCAGAGCAGCGCCGCCAGGAAGACGATCACCGGCAGCAGCGCCACCAGCGCCGAGGGCAGCTGCTGGATCAGCATCTCGGCGCGCTCACAGGATCTTCAGGGAAATCATCCATTCGTTGCTGCTGTGCCGGGAGCCCTTGTAGCCGGCCGCGAACCCGGTCGACAGGATCATGTCGTACCAGTAGAGCACCGAGATGCGCATGTCCACCTGCGCGCCCAGACTGCCGTATGTCTTGCGCAGCGCCGAGTCCTGCGGATCGGTCCACAGCGCCGACGCGAACAGCGCCGGCCGCAACGATTGGAGATGAAGGCTCGGCTTGCCGAGCGACTCGAACACGACCGGCGGCAGGTTCCATTCGATCGTCTGCTTGACGAAGGTGCGGCCGCCGATCTCGTCAATCTGGAAGCCCGGCATGGAGCGGTAGTCGCGATAGCGCTTGACCACGCCGTCGTCGACGATGTTGTTGCCGAAACCACCGAAGTAGTAGTTCAGGATCGGATTGTTGCGGTCGCCGTTGGCGACTCCGGCGGCGCTGCGCGACCACAGCGACGAGTGGCCGAGCGGCAGCGGCAAGCCGGCATCGAAGCCTCCGCGCAGCTGCGTCACCGTCGAGTCCTCCATCCGATGCCCCGTGGCGACTGCGGTCCAGGTGACGCCCTTCTCGTCCTCGACCGCCCCGAGCGAGCGGCGTACGTCGTTGTAGCGCAGGGCGATCTCGCCGGTGACCAGGCGGTCGAACGATGTCGCCACGTTCTGCGCCCCCGGCAGCGTATCGATCTTGTCGTAGTACGCGAGGTCGTAGCTGACCGCGAGCCGCTTCGGCGGCTCGAAGATCAGAAACTGGTCGTAGCCGAGCGTGGCCGCGTAGCCCTTGCGACCGCGCCGGGTCGGGCCGAAGAGGTCGTAGAAGTTCGAGCGGTTCCACGCCAGGCCGGCGCGCCAGCCGAGGTAATGTCCATCGACGTAGACGTGGCCGCGCTCGTTGTCCGGCAGGTTCTGGTCGGGCGTGTACGCAGCGGTGATGCCGAGATGCGCGAAGCCGAGCGGATCGCCCAGGTTGAGGTGGTAGCCGGCGGCCGCGGTGGTCTTGTATCCCTCCAGGACCGGAAAGCCGTTGAGCAGCTGCACCTCGCCGAGCGGGCGGTAGACCCCGGTCGACTTCACCTGCGAGTCGTAGTCGACGGCGTTGGCCGGCGGCACCTGCCAGGTCGTGACGACCGGGTGCCGCGCGACCACTTCGCTGCCGAGGAAGGTGATCGCGCTCAGGTCCTCGAGCGGCCGCGGCTCGATGATCGCCGGCGTGAATCCCTCGCCCGTGTAGCTGAACACGACCAGCCGACCGTCGGCCATCGGAATCGGCCGGAAGAAGCCGGTCTCGGCATTCGACACCGCCTTCACGTCGCCGGTCGCGACTTCGTAGCGGAAGATGTTCGAGACGCCGGTGTAGTAGCTGCTGCCGTAGAGATAGCGGCCATCCTTGGTAAAGACGAAGCTCTCGGGCGCCGACTGGCCGAAGCGGAACTCGCTCAGCGGCTCGGTCTTCCCGGCGAGCAGTGTCGCCAGCGTCCACACACGCAAGAACTGGTCGCCGGCGACGTCGGTGATCGATGCCGACAGCAACCGCCCGTCGGCCGAGACGTCGAGATCGCTCGGCACCACGCCGTAGGGAAACTCATGCACCGTCTCCCAGCCGACGTAAGGGTAGGGAACGCGCACGAGCGTCGCCAGCCCGGCGTTGTGGCGCACGCCGATCAGCGAGCGGTCGACGGGGTTGAACGCGATGGCGCCGATGCGCGCCTCCTTCAGGAGAGGCGTTTCCTCGCCGCTGTCGACGTCGACCGCGATCAGGTTGCGAAAACCGAGGTTGTCGGTCGTGAAGAAAGCCCGGCGGCCGCCGGGATCGAAGGCCAGCGAGGTGACCGAATAGAGCATGGCGCCCTTGATCTCCGCCAGGGTTCGCTCGCTGCCGTCGCGCATGTTCAATGCGGCGACGTGATCGACGATGCCCGGGTAGCGCACGCCGGCGTAGAGGACGCCGCTCGCTTCGTCGAGATACGCGCGCGACACCGAGCCCATCGCGGTGGCGGCGAGCTTGCGCTGCGGCGTGATCGGATGCTTGCGAACCTCGGCGAGATTCTTGCGCTGGAACTCGTGCTCGAAGGCGATCCAGTCCTGCCAGGCCTGATCGAGCGACATGCCGAAGACCTGCTCAAACTGGTCGGCGTAGTGGCGGCGGCTGCCCTCGTCACGACGCAGCCAGGCGACCACCTTCTCGGGCGAATGGGCGTAGGCGAGCCAGGTGAAGAAGCGCCCGCCGTACAGATAGGCGTTGGCGCCGCCCTGGAAGTCGACGCGGGTGCCGCGCGATACGAGGCCGAGCGGGTCGTAGAAATGAGCGTCGTCGCGCACCATGGCGCGAAACACCATTTCGTCGTAGCCGCCCTGCGCGCGGCCGAGGCCGCCCGCCATCCAGGTCTCCATGAACACGGCGCTGCCCTCCAGGTACCAGCGCGGCACGGTGAATCGAGGCACCGTCAGGTAGCTGTAGAGCAGCGACTCGGGATGCGTCGACTGCGGCGCCACCTTGCCGAGGAAGAAGCTGCGCCAGCGCCGGTCCTCGCTCGACGCAAGGTCGGTCGTCGCGACGTGCACCATCTCGTGGTTCATCGTCGAGTACATGCGCTCGTTGCTCGGATTGGCCTCGAACGCATTGGCCATCGGTGCGACGTCGATCCGCAGGAACGTCCTGGGTGTCGGCGAGACCCCCGCGTTGCCATAGTCGGCGAAGTCGCGCAGCCACACGGTCGTCCGCTCCGAGGGCTCCCAGGCGAAGATGCGGCGCTGCCAGTCGAATGCGTTGCTGAACGTGCGCGCCGTGTGCGGAACGAGGAAGTTCAGGCTCGGGTCCGAACGGAACAGGCGCAACCCGGTCGTCTCGACGAAGGAGATGCCTAGCGGACCGGGGTCGG
>Ga0207650_10003107_pt1 | contig 11439 bp, 9 predicted proteins | sample KBSS63metaG_FD_184325 | JGI IMG/M metagenome (GOLD analysis project Ga0207650, IMG submission 184325) | Switchgrass rhizosphere microbial communities from Kellogg Biological Station, Michigan, USA - KBS S6-3 metaG (SPAdes) (version 2) | ecosystem: Host-associated > Plants > Roots > Rhizosphere >...
CCAGGCGGGGCAACTTCGCCCACGACACCGGCGAGGGCTCGATCAGCCGCCACCACCGCGTCCACGGCGGCGACCTGATCTGGGAGATCGGCTCGGGCTACTTCGGCTGCTGCGGCGCCGACGGCAGCTTCTCCGAAGAGCGCTTCACCGCCAACGCGCGCGACCCGCAGGTCAAGATGATCGAGGTCAAGCTTTCGCAGGGCGCCAAGCCAGGCCACGGCGGCGTCCTGCCGGGGCCGAAGGTGACGCTCGAGATCGCCGAGGCGCGCGGCGTCCAGCCGTGGGTCGACTGCGTCTCGCCGGCATCGCACGGCGCGTTCAGCACGCCGGTCGAGATGATGCACTTCATCGAGCGGCTGCGCGAGCTCTCGGGCGGCAAGCCGACCGGCTTCAAGCTCTGCATCGGCCATCCGTGGGAGTGGTTCGGCATCGCCAAGGCGATGCACGAGACCGGCATCGTCCCCGACTTCATCGTCGTCGACGGCGCCGAGGGCGGCACGGGCGCCGCGCCGCTCGAGTTCTGCGATCACGTCGGCGCGCCGCTGCAGGAGGGGCTGCTGCTGGTCCACAACACGCTCGTCGGCCTCGGCCTGCGCGACCGGATCAAGCTCGGCTGCGCCGGCAAGGTGGTGAGCGCGTTCGACATCGCGCGCATGCTGGCGCTCGGCGCCGACTGGTGCAACGCCGCGCGCGGCTTCATGTTCGCGCTCGGCTGCATCCAGGCGCAGACCTGCCACACCGGCCACTGTCCGACCGGCGTGACGACCCAGGAGCCGAAGCGTCAGCGCGCGCTCGACGTGCCGAGCAAGGGCGATCGGGTCTATCACTTCCACCGCAACACGCTGCTCGCGCTGAAGGAGCTGGTGCAGGCGGCGGGCCTGAAGGACCCGAGCGAGATCACCGCCGCGCACATCGTCAGGCGCAACTCGGAGGCGGGGGTCAAGCTGCTCGCCAACCTGCTGCCGTTCGTCAAGCACGGAGCCCTGCTGCACGGCGAGATGCCGCACGAGGTGTTTCGTGTCTACTGGCCGATGGCCAGCGCGACCAGCTTCACGGCGACGCCCGCCGTGGCCGCCTGATCAGCTCGGCTTCGGCGGCGCGGTGTCGATGAAGCTTTGGCGTGCGTTCAGCTTGGTCGCCAGACGCACCAGGTTCGGATACTCGTCGCGCCAGGCGATCTGCGGAAAGCGGAAGTCGAGGTAACCAAGGGCGCAGCCGACGGCGACGTCGGCGAGCGTCATGTGGATGCCGGTCGCGCACCACGGCTTGGCCGCCAGTCCGGTGGCGATCGCCTCGATCCCGGCGCGCACCCTGCTCATCTGCCGGTCGATCCACGCCTGCGAGTGCTCGCCTTCGCGGCGGCCCGGCCAATTCGCTTCCAGTCGCGCCAGGATCGACGCGTCGACGATGCCGTCGGCGAGCGCCTCCCAGGTGCGCACCTCGGTGCGCTCGCGGTTCGGCTCCGGGATCAGGCGCGCCAGCGGCGAGCGGGCATCGAGATACTCGACGATGACGCGCGAGTCGAACACCGCCTCGCCGCCTTCCATCACCAGGCACGGCACCTTGCCGAGCGGGTTCGAGGCGAGGATCGCGTCGCTGGCCCAGACATCCTCGACGACGAACTGGTAGTCGAGCTTCTTTTCCGCCATGACGATGCGAACCTTGCGCACGTACGGGCTGGTGGGCGATCCGATGAGCTTCATGGGACGTGCGGGTCGCTTTCTTCTCGGCTTACGTTCGGTTTCATTCTAGGGCCAGCGCAGATAATGGCTTCCCCGCAAACGCACAGCAAGATGCACGCCTCGACCCTCACCGCGCTCTCGCCGCTCGACGGCCGTTACGCCGCCAAGCTCGATCCCCTGAGGCCGTGGCTCTCCGAATTCGGCCTGATGCGCTGCCGGGTCCGGGTCGAGGTCGAGTGGTTCATCGCCCTGGCGCAGGCCGGCTTCGCCGAGCTGGCGCCGCTCGACGCCAGCGCACTCGCCTTTCTGAATGAACTGGCGCAAGCGTTCTCGCTTGCCGACGCCGAGGCGATCAAGGCGATCGAACGGCGCACCAACCACGACGTCAAGGCGGTCGAGTACTGGCTCGGCGAGCGTTTCGCGAGCGAGCCGAAGCTCGCCGGCGCCGCCGGCTTCATCCACTTCGCGTGCACCAGCGAGGACATCAACAACACCAGCCATGCGCTGATGCTCGACGCGGCCCGGCGCGAGGTCGTGCTGCCCGCGCTCGACGGACTGATCGCGACCCTCGCCGCGCTCGCGCGCGAGCACGCCGCCGTGCCCATGCTGGCGCGCACCCACGGCCAGCCGGCGACGCCGACGACGCTCGGCAAGGAGGTCGGCAACGTCGTCGCCCGCCTCGGTCGGGCCCGCGCGCAGATCGCGTCGGTCGCGCTGCTCGCCAAGATGAACGGCGCGGTCGGCAACTACAACGCTCATCTCGCCGCCTACCCCGAGGTCGACTGGGAGGCGTTCGCGCGCCGCGTCGTCGAGGACCGGCTCGGCCTTGCCTTCAACCCGCACACGACCCAGATCGAGCCGCACGACGCGCTCGCCGAGCTGTTCGACGCCATCCGCCGCGCCAACACCGTCCTGGTGGACTGGGCGCGCGACGCCTGGGGCTACATCAGCCTCGGCTACTTCACGCAGAAGGCGCTCGCGGGCGAGGTCGGCTCGAGCACGATGCCGCACAAGGTCAATCCGATCGACTTCGAGAACGCCGAGGGCAACCTCGGCCTGGCCAACGCGCTGCTCGGGCACATGAGCGAGAAGCTGCCGATCTCGCGCTTCCAGCGCGACTTGACCGACAGCACCGTCCTGCGCAACCTCGGCGTGGCGATCGGCCACGGCGCCCTCGGCTACGACTCGATCGCACGCGGCATGGCCAAGCTCGGCATCGGCACGGCGACGATCGACGCCGACATCGACGCGGCGTGGGAAGTGCTGGCCGAGCCGGTGCAGACCGTCATGCGCCGCCATGGCATCGCCGAGCCCTACGAACAGCTGAAGGCGCTGACGCGCGGCAAGGCGATCACCAAAGACGTGCTGCACGGCTTCATCCGCGCCCTGACCATTCCGGCGGGCGAGCGCGATCGGCTGCTGGCGCTGACGCCCCGCGACTACGTCGGCAAGGCAGCGGCCCTGGCGCGCGCGGCGGCCGATGGCGCCGTCGTCGCGAAGGCGCGGGCAGGCGCCGGCCGATGAGCTTCATCGCCCGGCTCGCCGGCGCGGAGCGCGCCAACCGTTCGCTGCTCTGCGTCGGGCTCGACCCCGACCCGGCGCGCTTCCCGGTCGCCATGCGCGGCGACGCGGCGCGCATCTTCGAGTTCTGCTCGAACGTCGTCGACCAGACCAAGGACCTGGTCATTGCCTTCAAGCCGCAGATCGCCTACTTCGCGGCGCACGGCGCCGAAGCGCAGCTCGAGCGGCTGATCGCCTACATCCACGACACCGCGCCGGCGGTGCCGGTGATCCTCGACGCCAAGCGGGGCGACATGGGAACGACCGCCGAGCAGTACGCGCGCGAGGTCTTCGTCCGCTACCGCGCCGACGCGGTGACGCTCTCGCCGCTGCTCGGCTTCGACTCGATCGAGCCCTATCTGCGCTACCAGGGCAAGGGCGCGATCCTGCTGTGCCGCACCTCCAACCCCGGCGGCGCCGACCTCCAGGAGCTGCGCCTCGAATCGGGCGAGAAGGTCTACGAGCGGATCGCCCGTCTGGCCGCGAACACGTGGAACACGGGCGGCGAGATCGGTCTCGTCGTCGGTGCGACCTACCCGGCCGAGATCGAGCGGGTGCGCGAGATCGCGCCGACCGTGCCGCTGCTCATCCCTGGCATCGGCGCGCAGGGCGGCGATGCCGCGGCGACGGTGCACGCCGGCTGGCGCGGCGACGGCGAGCGAACCACCGGCCCGATCATCGTCAGCTCGTCGCGCGCGGTGCTCTACGCCGGCAGCGACGCGGACTACGCGCTCGCCGCGCGCGGCGCGGCGGACGCCGCGCGTGCCGAGCTGGCAGCGGCGCGTGCGCAACAAGCGCCGCGGGCGCCGCGCTGACGGGATTGCTCCGACCCAACCTCCGAGAGCAAGCGGCGGAGCCCCATCCAGCGCCCCGCTGAGCAGCTCCGACGCCACAGGCAGAAAGGGCAACACTCGTGGCCGTGTCGCTAGCGGCGCGAAAACGTGTGGCGGCAGCGATGAAGGCGCTTGCACGCGGCCGACGAGCGCGGCGATCTCGGCCAGAATGACGGCCGGCACGCCGCCGCGCGGCTTCGCCCTCGTGTCCCTCTGCCTGGAAAGCCGCGATGTCCCGACTGGTCCGATCGATCTGCGCCGCGCTGTGCGGCGCCGGCGCCCTGCTGGGCAGCAGCGGGGCGAACGCCCAGTCGGTGGTGCTTTACGGCCTGATGGACGTCTCGGCAGCGCAGATCAAGCCAGTCGGCGGCGAGGCGGTCGAGCTGCTCGAAACCGGCGGACTGCAACGCAGCTTCCTCGGCTTTCGCGGTGCCGAGGACCTCGGCGGCGGCCTGCGTGCGGTATTCAAGCTGGAGGCGTATCTTCGGCCCGAAAACGGCACCGTGGGCCGCGACGCCAACGACGCATTCTTCGGCCGCGAGTCGAGCGTCGGGCTCTCGGGAGCGTTCGGCACGACGCTCCTCGGCCGCACCGTGACGCCGATGTTCCTGACGACGGTGAACTACAACCCCTTCGGTGAATCGGCGGAGTTCTCGCCGAGCACGCGCCAGTATTTCGGCAGCCGCGGAGTGATGCTCGGCGACAGCCGCTGGAACAACTCGATCAACTACAGCAACAACACCAGCAGTTCGCCGCTGCGCTTGAACGCCATCGGCAGCCTGGCCAACCTGAACGGCTCGCCCCAGCCAGGCCCGAACTGGGGCGCCAGCGCCTCCTACATCACCGGCCCGTTCGCGGCGTCGCTGGTCTACGAGCAGGTCAAGACCAGCCCGCAGCCCTTGCCGGCCGGGTTCCAGCACCAGAACGCCATCCAGCTCGGCGCGACCTACGACTTCAAGTTCCTGCGCGTCTACGGCCAACTCGGCCGGGTCAAGACCGAGGCCGACACCGATATCCAGTCGATCCTGTACCAGCTGGGTGCGGCGATCCCGCTCAGCAACAGCGTGATCCTGTTCGCCTACGGCCACTCGCACATGAAGACGTCGCTGACGGCGACGACCGACCAGATCACGTCGATCGGCTACGACTACTTCTTGTCGAAGAGCACCGACCTCTACGTCGCCGCGATGTACGAGAAGCTGAGCTTCACCTCGAACGGCAACTCGTTCGCCGGCGGCATCCGCCACCGCTTCTAGCATCGGCTCGGCATCAGTCGAGGATGACCTCGGCGCGGACGACACCGGCACGGTCGGCACGGGCCGAGAGCGCCAGCCGCGTTCCCTGCGGCGCACGCACGACCCACTCGCCGACGGCGCGATCGGCGGTGACCTCCTTGTGCGGCAGGAACGCGTTGAGCGAGTTCTTCGGCGCGTGCCCTTCGAGCTGCGGCCCTTCCATGCGCGGCTTGCCGCTGACCAGCGAGACCGAGCGGTCGCCCTCGGGCAGGTGGATCTCGAACATCACGCCGCGAACGACCTTGCGCGCCAGCGCCCGCTTGCTGACGTAGGCCGGCAACCAGCCGCTGTTGGCGACGGCGATGCGCACCCGCCAGGTGTCGGCGCCGAGCGCGCGCACCTCCGTGCGCAGCAGCTCGAGCTTGGGCAGCGAGAGCGCGATCGTCGTCATCCACTTCGGAAAGCGCGCCGCCTCGCGCTCGCGCAAATTCGGCGGCGGGTTGCGCCAGTAGTTCATCTTGTCCCAGCCGCCGATCTCGACCGGGCCGAGCTGCGGATGCATGAACGGCTTCCAGTCGACGTGCGCCTTGCCGCCGCAGTGCTCGTCGCTCCACTTGATGAGCTTGAGGTCGTCCTCGACCGGGTGCTCGCGATACCAGTCGATCCACTTGTAGCCGGTGATGCCGGCCTCGACGTTCGGCGCCCAGATCTCGACCACCCAGAACAGCGCGCCGAGGTGCTCGTAGACCCAGTCCTGGGTGCCGCTGATGACGTCCTTCGGGTGGTACTTGAAGTCGTGCCAGATGCTGATCGCCGGATAGCCGGTGAGCTTCGCGCCGATCTCGCTGAAGCGCTTGATCGACCAGAGGTCCTCCGGAATCATGTCGTCGTCGCTCTCGGTCCCCATCGGCCTCAGGATCACGCCGCTGTGCGTGTGGTAGCTGATCGCCGCGCCGATGTTCTTGTGCGAGACGATGAAGTCCACCATCGCCTTGACCTCGGGCTCGCTGGTCGGATAGTCGCCGGCGCCGACCTGCTCGTGCTCCTGGCGCCAGCCCGACGGGAAATTGCGATTGAGGTCGAGCCCTTCGAGGTCGGAGTTGACCTTGATCGACAGTCCGTCGTAGTTCTTGATCAGCCCTTCGGGCATCAGCCGGAAGTACTCGCCGCCGAACTCGCCCGGTTCGCGCGCGACCATCAGGCGCGGGTCCTTCGCGCACTTCTTCCAGGTGCCGTGCGGATCGGCGACGCGCATGAAGAGGATCCGCCCGTCGCCGTCGATGTCTTCGGCGGTGAGGCCGTCGACCGGCTCCTCGTCGAACGGATAGCGCCGCGTCGACGCGCGGATGTGGCGCGGCCGGTCGGCAAGGGCGAGCTCGGCGCCGTCGGGGTTCAGGCGCGGGCAGAGGTAGACGGTGCGCGTGTCGAGCAGCTGCGTGATCTCGGCGTCGCTGCCGTATCCGGTGAGCAGGTGGTTCAGGAAGTAGAGCACCGCCGTCGACGCCGTCAGCTCGGCGGCGTGGATGTTGCCGTCGGACCAGAACGCCGGCTTGTCCTCGGCCGCGCCGGTAGCGATGTTGGTGATCGTCGCGACCCAGATGTCGCGGCCTTCGAAGCTCTTGCCGATCGAGCGGATCGCCGCCAGGGTCGGGAACGCCTGCGCGTATTCGAACAGCAGCTTGGTCAGCTCGTCGTGCTTGTAGAAGGTGTCGAAATGCGGTGTCGGAGCGGTGATGGTCGTCATGAAGCGGGCGGTTCCCGGAGGATGGGCTCGGCGCATTGTCTCCGCACGTCGCCACCCTGCCGCGCGCGCCGATCGGCTCTAGCCGACCCGTGCGCCGTCGACGAAGATCCGTATCTCTCCCGGAGCGAACGCCTGCCAGGTCTCGTCCTTGGTCAGCGGCTCGGTGACGACGACGGCGACGCGGTCGCGCGGCGAGGTGTGCTCGGCGAAGTCGACGGTGACGTCGTCGTCCTGGAGCGAGGCGCGCGCGAACGGATGCTGGCGCACGATGTGATGCAGCGCGGTCGAGCAGTGCGCCCAGAGCGCCTGGCCGTTGCTCAGCATGGCGTTGAAGACGCCGTGCGCTGCGATCTGCGGTACGAGCTCGCGCAAGGTCGCGCTGAGCTCGGCGATCGGCGGCACGTCGGCATGCGCCTTGGCCAGCTCCTGCATCAGCCAGCAGAAGGCGCGCTCGCTGTCGGTCGCGCCGACCGGGCGGAACGCGCCGTGCAGGCGCGGCGCGAATCCCTTCAGATCGCCGTTGTGCGCGAACACCCAGTAGCGGCCCCAGAGCTCGCGCACGAACGGATGCGTGTTCTCGAGCGCGACACGGCCCTGCGTCGCCTTCCTGATGTGGGCGACGATGTTGACGCTGCGGATCGGATAGCGCCGCACCATCTCCGCGACCGGCGATTCGCGCGCGCTGTGCGAGTCGACGAACAGGCGCACGCCCTTGTCCTCGAAGAAGGCGATGCCGAAGCCGTCCTTGTGCTCTTCGGCACGGGTCGCGAAGCCGGTGAAGCTGAACATCACGTCGGTCGGCGTGTTGGCGTTCATGCCGAGGAGCTGGCACATGGCGGCGGGCGATCGAGGCGTCGGACAACCTCCAGTATGGACGGGGCGGGTTCGTACGCGCGTCAGCGTCGTTCCGTCTCGCGCAGGAGAAAGCGCCGCACCGCCGGGTCGGTGCTGAGGCCGACGGCGCGCTCGCGCGCGGCGCGCGCCGTCTCGGTGCGGCCGGCCGCGGCGGCGAGATGGGCGAGCGCGGCCCAATACGGCTGATAGCCGCCGACGTCGGCGGCGGCGAGCGTCGCGAGCGCGGCCAGGCCCGCCGCGGCGCCTTCGGCCTCGCCCAGCGCGCAGGCCCGACTGACGCGCGCGCCGATCGTCGGCTGGAGCGCGACCAGCGCGTCGTAGAGGGCGACGATCGTGCCCTGGGGAACGCTCGCGCCGAGCCGGCGCTGGGTGTGCGCCGACTGGATCGCCGCCTCGATCTGGAACGCGCCGGGAACGCCGAGCGCGGCCGCCTGCTTCAGCGCCGCCTCGGCGACCGCGAGCAGCTCGCCGTCCCAGCGCGCCGGGTCCTGGGCGGCGAGCGGAACGTAATCGCCGGCGGCGTTGCGGCGCGCCGCGGCGCGCGACTGGCAGAAAGCGATCAGCGCGACCAGGCCCCACGCCTCGGCAGCGTCGGGGACGAGCCGGGCCAGCATCGCCGCCAGGGTCAGCGCCTCCTGCGCCAGGCCGCTGGTGCGAGGGTCGGTGCCGGCGACGTCGTCCCAGCCGGTGCCGTAGGCGGCGTAGATCGCCTCCAGCACGTCGGCCAGCCGCTCGAGCCATTCGTCCTCGCGCGGCACCTCGAAGGCGATGCCGGCGGCGCGGATCTTGGTCTTGGCGCGGACCAGGCGCTGCGCCAGCGTCGCCGGCGCGACCAGGAACGCCGACGCGATCCGCGCCGCGTCGAGCCCGAGAACCGTCTGCAGCATCAGCGCCGAGCGCGCCGCCGGATCGATCGCCGGGTGGGCGCAGACGAACATCAGCTTCAGCCGCTCGTCGGGGAACTGCGCCTCGGGTGCGACCGTCGCCAGCTCGCCGAAGACGATGCGCAAGGTCTCCTCGGCGCCAGCCTTGACCCGGCCATGGCGCCAGCGATCGTGGAGACGGCGCCGCGCTGTCGTCAGCAGCCACGCTTCGGGCGCATCGGGAACGCCGTCGACCGGCCAGTGCTTGAGCGCCGCCGCGAAGGCATCGCCGAGCGCGTCCTCGGCGGCGGCGATGTCATGCGAGCGCGCGGCGAGATAGGCGATCAGACGGCCGTAGGAATCGCGCGCCACGGCCGCGGCCGTGGCGGCCGGCGTCGCCCCGCCCACCGGCTCAGGCGCGCGGCGGCAACGCCGGGCGCACTTCGACGCCGCCGGTCGCGGCGCACGGCGCACGCGCGGCCCAGGTGAGCGCCGTGTCGAGGTCGGGTACGTCGATGATGAAGAAGCCGCCGAGCTGCTCCTTGGCATCGGCGAACGGTCCATCCTGGACCCGCCGCTTGCCCTCGCTGACGCGCAAGGTCGTTGCCGTCGCCGGCGCCTGCAGGCCGGCGCCGCTCTTGACGATGCCGGCCTCCTGCACCGCCTGGACATACGACATCCAGCCCGCCATGTAGTCACCCGCCTTGGCCGGATCGGCGCGCTCCGCGAAGTCGCTCGTCGGTTGGTAGAACAGCAGCATGTATTCCATGATTTCCTTTCGAGGCACGAGCGCGAAGCGCGCTCTTGCGGATGACGTCTCAGGCCGGGCTGAATCGACACGCGCTCGCAGACGACGGCAGGACGGGCATCTTCAGCGCCAGTCGAACAGCCGTCTCAGGACACCGCGCACTGTGACCGCGTCGGTCGGGATGTGCGTCTCCTCGAGCACGCCGGCCATCCGCTGCACCCGGCGCGGGCTGCGCCGGGCGCTCCAGACGAGCAGGTCGACCAGCCACGGGTGGGCGTTGGCGCGGTTGGCCTCTTCGTAGAGATCGAAGCGCGGCTTCAGCGACAGCACCCGCGCCGCGTAGTCGGCGCGCACCGCCGCGTCGGCGCCGTCGCCCGTGTCGTCGCGCGGCCGGGCGAGGATCGCCTCGGCAGCATGCATCGCCGTTTCCATCGCCTTGCCGATGCCTTCGCCGGTGAAGGCGTAGGTGCTGCCCGCGGCCTCGCCGGTGACGAGCACGCCGGGCGCCTCGAGCCGGGCGCCTTCGAGCGAGCAGCGCAGCGGCGCGCCCTTCAGCTCCTGGCCGGGCTCGGCCAGCCACCGGCCGCCGCCGACCAGGTCGCGTGCCGGTGCATAGAGCTCCTGGAAGGCGGCGAAGACGTCGCGCAGGTTGACGTGCTGCATCACGTGCTTGCCGTCCTTGTCGGCGCGATGGCTCTGGGCGACGCCGACGCCGATGTTGAAGACGTCGTCGCCGCACGGGAAGATCCAGCCGTAGCCGGGGGCGAGGCGCTTGTGCCAGACGACCTCGAGGCTGGTGATGCGCGCCGTCATCGCCGGATTCATGACGTAGCCGCGCAAGGCGATCCCGCTCGGGGTGCGTCGATCGCACATGTCGGCGGCGATCGTCGCCTGCGGCTGGGCGCCGCTGGCGAGGACGAGCCATGGCGCACTCACCTCGCGAACGCGCTCGCCCTGCTGCAGGCGGGCGCCGACCACCCGGCCGCCTGTTCCGCCGGCCCGCACCGGCGCGACGAAGCGCACCGGCGCGTGCATGCGCGCTCCGGCCGCGACCGCCGCGCTGCAGATGATCTCGTCGAGCCGACGCCGCGGCAGCACCGCGAGGCGCCCCGGGACGTCGATCCGGCCGCCGCGCGGCGCGATGCAGGCGAGCGCCGTCGACGTGCGCGCCTCGGCCATCACGGCGGCAAGCACGCCCAGCCGCTCGAGAGCGCGGTGCGCGTCGGGGATCAGGCCGTCACCGCAGACCTTGTCGCGCGGAAAGGCGTGCGCGTCGACCATGACGACGCTGCGCCCGCCGCGCGCGAGCAGCTGGGCGCAGGCCGCGCCGGCCGGGCCGGCGCCGACGACGATCGCGTCGCAGCGTTCGGGCAGAAGATCGAAGTCGAGGTTCATCGAAGGGTCAGGAGACGCGGTGGCTGCCGGCCGCGGCCGTGCGCTGTCCGGAGCCCATGCGCCAGGCGGCGACCAGCGCGCAGGCGGTGATCGCGCCGATCAGCGCGAAGGTCTCGTGGAAGGCGGCCAGCGGCGCCGCGGCGTGGGCGCGCAGTCGCCACTCGAGGACATTGCCGACCAGGCCGATGCCGACGGCGCCGCCGAGCTGGCGCAAGAAGTTGATCGTGCTCGAGCCTTGGGCGATCAGCGCGTGGCCGACTCCGTTCATCGCGCCCAGGTTGAGCGACGGCATGATCAGGCCGAGTCCGATCCGGCCGATCACGGCCCACAGGGTGATCAGCGCCAGCGACGTCGCCAGGCCGACGCTGAGCATGACGAAGAACGACGCCGCGAGCAGCACCAGGCCGGCGCTGACGAGCCGATTCACGGCGATTCGATCGGCCATCCTGCCGGCGAGCGGGATCGTCACCGCGAGGACGATCCCCGCCGGCAGCAGCACCGCTCCGGCCTGCGACGGCGGCAGG
>Ga0207650_10003109_pt1 | contig 11435 bp, 14 predicted proteins | sample KBSS63metaG_FD_184325 | JGI IMG/M metagenome (GOLD analysis project Ga0207650, IMG submission 184325) | Switchgrass rhizosphere microbial communities from Kellogg Biological Station, Michigan, USA - KBS S6-3 metaG (SPAdes) (version 2) | ecosystem: Host-associated > Plants > Roots > Rhizosphere...
GTGTCGACGGCACCACATTGGCCGCGACGTTTAGCAAAGCTCCGGGAGATAGACGTTGTTGCTGAACGTCGCGGCCAATGTGGTGCCGTCGACACCCATCAGGAACGCCTTGGACAGGCCGCCGAAGAAGTGATTGTCGCCGCCGCTGGTGAAGGCGATGCTGTAACCCCAGCAGCACCACAGGATGCCGGTGACCGAGACGATCATGAACACCTGCATGAGCACGCTCAGCATGTTCTTGGATCGGACGAGACCGCCATAGAACAAGGCGAGTCCAGGGACAGACATCATGAGGACCAGCAGCGAGCTGGTCAGCATCCAGGTTGTGTCGCCCTTGTTGACCATGGTGGCCATCGCGGCGGCATCGGGTGCCTTGATCATATCTGCCGCCAGGGCAGGACCGGCAACGGCCAGCGCGGCGACTATCGCCCCCGCCACACCGCAGAGTTTTCTTGTCATTGTCATGCGTTACCCCTTTTTTATCAAAGCGCGGTTTCGCCGGTTTCACCGGTGCGGATGCGCACCGCCTGGCCGACGTCCAGGACGAAGATCTTGCCATCGCCGATGGCACCGCTGTTCGCTGCCTGTTGGATGCTTTCAACAACACGCGGCGCCAGCCCGTCGTCGCAAACGACCTCGAGCTTGATTTTCGGAACCATGTTCGTGCTGTATTCCGCGCCTCGATAGATTTCGGTCTGACCCTTTTGCCGGCCAAAACCCTTAACTTCACTGACCGTCATGCCGGCGACCCCGAGGCTTGTGAGCGCCTCGCGTACGTCGTCGAGCTTGAACGGTTTGATGATTGCCATGACTAGTTTCATGTCGCCCCCTGTTCGTGGTGTGCGAACAGAGTCATAAGCAAGGAGCGTGCCAAATCTTAAAAATGGCTTAATTGTAAGGGAGTGGAATATGTGGCCGGGGCACGGGGCCCCAGCTGCGCACAATTTTCGGGCAACATGCTGAATATGCCGCTTTTTTAAGCAGGCTTTAGCAACGCCAGCCCTTTGAGAGGCGCGACGAACCGATCAGGCAGCGGTGCCGCCCACGGTCAGCCCTTCGAGCAGCAATGTCGGTTGGCCCACGCCCGCCGGCACACTCTGCCCGCCCTTGCCGCACATGCCGATGCCTTCGTCGAGCGCCATGTCGTTGCCGATGCCGATCACGCGGGTCAGCGCGGTGGGGCCGTCGCCGATGATGGTCGCGCCCTTGATCGGGTCGCCCAGACGGCCATTCTCGATGCGATAGGCCTCGGTGCAGGAAAAGACGAACTTGCCCGACACGATGTCGACCTGCCCGCCGCCGAAGCTCTTGGCGTAGATGCCCGACTTGACGCGGGAGAGCAGCTCGGCCGGATCGTCGCTGCCGCCGCGCATGAAAGTGTTGGTCATGCGGGGCATCGGCGCATGGGCATAGCTCTCGCGGCGGCCGTTGCCGGTGGCGGGCACACCCATGAGGCGGGCGTTGAGCCGGTCCTGCATATAGCCCTTGAGGATGCCGTCCTCGATCAGGATATTCTCCTGCGTTGGCGTGCCTTCATCATCGATGCTGAGCGAGCCGCGCCGATCCATGATCGATCCGTCATCAACGACCGTGACGCCGGGCGCGGCGACGCGCTGGCCGATCTTGCCGGTGAAGGCCGACGTACCCTTGCGGTTGAAATCGCCCTCCAGCCCATGCCCGATCGCCTCATGCAGGAGCACACCGGGCCAGCCGGGGCCGAGCAGCACGGTCATCTCGCCAGCAGGCGCGGCGACGGAGCGCAGGTTCACCTCGGCCTGCGCGATCGCCTCGTCGATGGCGCGGCGCCACTGCGCCTCCTCGAACAGCGAATCATAGAGGTAGCGCCCGCCCATACCGAATGTGCCAGTCTCACGCCGACCATTTTCCTCCATGATGATGGAGACGTTGAGGCGCACCAGCGGCCGCACGTCGGTGGCGGTAAAGCCGTCGGCGCGCACGATCTCGATGACCGACCAACTGCCTGCGAGGCTCGCGGACACCTGCACCACGCGCGGGTCGCGGGCGCGGGCGGCGGCGTCGATTGCGGCGCACAGCTCCACCTTGCGGGCGAAGGGGACGAGGTCGAGCGGATTGGCGTCCGTATAAAGATGCCGGTTGGTGCGCATCGGCGGCGGCGCGGGCGCGTGTCTGGCCGGATCGAGCAGGGCCAGCGTCTCAGCCGCCTTGCGGATCGCGCGCTCGCTAATGTCATTGGCATGGGCAAAACCGGTCATCTCGCCCGAGACGCCGCGCAGGCCGAAACCCGCATCGGTTGAATAATCGGCGGTCTTGAGCCGCCCGTCGTCAAAGCCGAAGCTCTCCGACGCGCGATATTGCAGGTAAAGCTCGCCATCGTCGCACTTGCCCAGCGCCTCGGCGGTCAGGCGGCGCGCGCCATCAGGATCGAGTTCGCCGTCGCGGAAGAGGAAGGAGCGGACGTCGCGGATTTCGGAGATGCCATTGTTCATGGGCGAGATATAGGCACGATATCGCCAATCCTCAAACCCCGTTCGACATAGTGGTTACCGGCTGGCACCAGCGGATATGTCGGGCAGTGTCTCGGGCGGCACGCCGTCGGCAGCACCGCCCACCAGCAGGAACCGGCGGTCGCAATAGCCGCAATCGACATAGCCCTGCTCGTCGATCTCGAGGAACACGCGCGGATGGCCGAGCGCGGCGGGGATGTCGCCCGAGCCGTCGCAGGAGACGCGGCGGCTGGTGACGCGGATGACTTCGGGCGGCGGGATCATGGCGCTCGCGTTACCATTGGCCCGCAGAGACGGCAACACTTCTCAGTCCCGCAGCAACTCGTTGATACCCGTCTTCGACCGCGTCCTTTCATCGACCCGCTTGATGATCACCGCGCAGGCGAGATGCGGCCCGGGCGTGCCGTCGGCGAGCGGCCGGCCGGGCATGGAGCCGGGCACCACCACGCTATAGGGCGGGACATGGCCGATGAATATCTCGCCGGAGGTGCGATCCACGATCTTGGTCGACTGGCCGATGAACACGCCCATCGACAGGACCGATCCCTTGCCGACCCGCACGCCCTCGACCACTTCGGAACGCGCGCCGATGAAGCAGTCGTCCTCGATGATGACCGGGTCCGCCTGCAAGGGCTCAAGCACGCCGCCAATGCCGACGCCGCCCGACAGATGCACATTCTTGCCGATCTGCGCACAGCTGCCCACCGTCACCCAGGTGTCGACCATCGTGCCCTCGTCGACGAAGGCGCCGATGTTGATGAAGCTCGGCATCACGACGACATTCTTGCCCAGATAGGCGCCGCGCCGCACGATGCTGCCGGGCACGGTGCGGAAACCCGCCGCGCCGAACTCCGCCTCGCCCCAGGCCGCGAACTTGCCGGGCACCTTGTCCCACCAGTGCGAGCCGCCCGGGCCGCCGGGGATCAGCGCATTGTCCTGCAGGCGGAACGACAGCAGCACCGCCTTCTTGAGCCACTGATTGACCTGCCAGCCGTCTCCCGCCGGTTCCGCGACCCGGCCCTCGCCCGAGTCGAGCATCGCCAATGCCTTGTCGACGGCGACACGCACCTCGCCATGGGTGGTGAGCGACACATTGGCGCGGTCTTCCCACGCGGCGTCGATGGTGGCGATGAGCGATGCGGTCATGGGTGGCCTCCCCGGATGTTCAGTATAGCCCCGCCAGGAAAGGCGGAAGCGAGGGCGTCTCATAATCGATAAAATCGGGATGTGAACCCATGCTGCCCGCTTCGGAGCCATTGTTGAGCCAGACGGTCGTCATCCCCAACGCCTTGGCCGGCTCGAGGTTGCGGGCCATGTCCTCGAAAAATATCGCGCGGTCGGGCGCGACATCATGGGCCTCGATCAGGGCCGCATAGCCGGTCGGGTCGGGCTTTGGCAGGTAGCGGCAGGCGTGGATGTCATGGACATGCTCGAAATGCTCGGCGAGGCCCAGCCGCTCCAGCACGCGCGCCGCATAGCCCGCATCGCCATTGGTATAGATGAGGCGGCGCCCCGGCAGCGCCATGATCGCGGCGTTGAGCGCCGGATCGACCCGCAGCCGGTCGAGCGCGATGTCATGGACATGGTCGAGGAAATCGCGCGGATCGACGTCATGATGCTGCATCAGCCCCGCAAGCGTGGTGCCATGATCATGGAACCAGCCCTTCTGCAACGCCCGCGCCTCGTCCCAACTGCAGCCGATCAGCCGCACGATATAGTCCGCCATCCGCACGTCGATCAGCGCGAACAAGTCGGCCTCGGGCGGATAGAGCGTGTTGTCGAGATCGAAGATCCAGGTGTGGATGTGGGCGAGGTCGGTGGCGGTGCAGGGCGTCATGGGGTGGTTATAGCGCGAAAGGGGGCGGGGGTGCGAATGGAACGGGCTCTATGGTGTCTTGGCCGAAGGTTACGAAGGTTACGGGGTGGACAAATTAATCCGCTTTTGGGGGAGAGGGTCGCTGCACCTCCCGTCACTGTGGGGATGGGTTTGATCCTGTCCGATGAGAAAGAGCCTTGGCCTGTGTGTGCGTAAGCACTGGCATGGGTGACGAGGTGTAGGACAGGGGGATGCTAACCTCCTCTCCCTTCCAGGGAGGGGAGAGGGAGGCGCCCGCGATATCGTTGAATGTTCGCTAACCCCAACCTTACGCCGCGACCAGTTCGAGCGCCTCGCTGGCTTCGACCCAGCTGAGTTCCGCCGCTTCGATGGCGTCTTCCAGCTCGGCCCGGCGCTTCATCAGCTCGGACACGGTCGCGCCCTTTTCCTGCGGGCCTGCCGACGCCGGATCGAACAGCGCCGCATCGATGCGCGACCGGGTGGCGGTGAGGTCGGCGAGTAGCTTTTCGCTCCGCTTCAGCTCCATCTGCAACGCCTTGTAGCGGTCGCGCGCTTCGGCGGCGGCGCGTTTGTCGGCCTTGCGGTCGGCTTTGCTGCCGCCTTCGGGGCGCCCCGAGCCGGGACCCTTGCCCAATACGAAGTCGGTATAATCCTCCAGCGACCCGCCATATTCCTGTGCCCGCCCGTCATCGACCAGCACCAGGCGGTCGGCGACCAGCTCGATCATGTGGCGGTCATGGCTGACGATCACCACCGCGCCCGAATAGCTGTTGAGCGCCTGCACCAGCGCCTCGCGGGAATCGACGTCGAGATGGTTGGTCGGCTCGTCGAGGATGAGGAGATGCGGCGCGTTGCGGGTGATCAGCGCGAGGGCGAGGCGCGCCCGCTCGCCGCCCGACAGGGAGCCGACCTTCTGGATCGCCCGGTCGCCCGAAAAGCCGAAGCGCCCCAGTTGCGCGCGCACGGCGCCCTGGGTGGCGCCTTTCATCTCGCGGGTCATATGCTCGAGCGGGGTGTCGCCGGTGTCCAGCTCCTCCACCTGATATTGGGTGAAATAGCCGACGCTCATCTTGCCGGACGCGTTCATCGCGCCTTCCATGGGCGTCAGCTGCGCGGCGAGCAGGCGGGCGAGCGTGGTCTTGCCATTGCCGTTCTTGCCGAGAAGGGCGATCCGGTCGTCGGGGTCGATGCGCAGGTTCAGGCGCTGCAGGATCGGCGTTTCATTATAGCCGACCGCTGCCATGTCGAGCGTGATCAGCGGCGGGCGCAGCTCCGGCGGATTGGGGAAGGCGAAGGACAGGCTGGGGTCCTCCAGCGCGGCGGCGATGGGCTGCATCCGCGCCAGCGCCTTGGCGCGGGACTGTGCCTGCTTGGCGGTGCTGGCGCGGGCGCTGTTGCGGGCGACATAGTCCTGCAGCTTGGCGCGCTCGGTCGCCTGCTTCTCCCGCGCGGATTCGAGCTGGGCGAGGCGCTCGGCCCGCTGCCGCTCGAACGCGTCATAGCCGCCCGGATAGAGCGTCACCTTGCCGCCTTCGAGGTGGAGGATATGGTCGACGACATTGTTGAGGAGGTCGCGCTCATGGCTGATCACCAGGATGGTGGCGCGATAGTCCTTGAGGAAGTTTTCGAGCCACAGCGTCGCTTCGAGGTCGAGATGGTTCGACGGCTCGTCGAGCAGCAGCAGGTCGGGCGCGGAGAACAGCAGCGCGCCCAGCGCCACGCGCATCTTCCAGCCGCCCGAATAGCTGTCGAGCGGGCGGTTCTGCATCTCCTCGTCAAAGCCGAGGCCGACGAGGATGCGCCCCGCGCGGGCGGGGGCGCTATAGGCGTCGATGGCGATCAGCCGCTCGTGAATGTCGCCCAGCCGGTGCGGCTCGTGGCAGGTCTCCGACTCGGCGAGCAGCGCGGCGCGTTCCGTATCGGCGGCGAGGATGGTCTCGAACGGGGTCGCGGTGCCGCTCGGCGCCTCCTGCGCGATATAGCCCATGCGGGTGCCGCGCGGCATGTCGACGCTGCCGTCGTCGGGATCGATCTGGCCGATGACCGCCTTCATCAGCGTGGACTTGCCCGCGCCGTTGCGGCCGATCAGGCCGACGCGCGCGCGGGGCGGCAGCGAGGCGCTCGCGCGGTCCAGGATCGTGCGCCCGCCCAGGCGAACCGTGATATCGTTGATTGTCAGCATCGCGCGCCGTTAGCACAGGATCGCGCATGTTTGGACGTTTTTTCGGTGCCGCCCCGGTGCGAGTGGCGTAAGGCCGCCGATATGGACTTTCAGGATCTTCTCGTTCGCTATTTCGGACAGGCCGATATCGACCTCGTCGCGCCCGAATCGCTGGAGGCGGGGCTGGAGCGAATCAGGGTCGACTTCGGGCTGGAACGCGACTCCGGGCGGCGCTTCGGCCTGTGGACGCTGATGTACATGCTGGGCAGTGCGCCGGACCTCGATGTCGCGTTCAAGGACGCGGCGGATCGGGAGGCGGCGCGCGATTTCATGGATATGGTGGACCGGCTGGGATGACGATTCAGGATCAGGATGCCTCAAACCCCGCGATCACCTCGAGAAACGCGCGCCCATAGGCCTCCCGCTTGCGCGCGCCGACGCCGGTGATGTGGGCGAGGTCGGCGTCCGAGCGGGGCCTTTTCAGCGCCATTTCGCGCAAGGTGCTGTCGTGGAAGATGACATAGGGCGGCACACCCGCTTCCTTGGCGAGGTCGCGGCGGCAGGCGCGCAGGGCCTCGAACAGCGGATCGTCGACCGGATTGGCCTCGGCATTGCGGCGGCCGCGCCGGACCTTTGCGGGGGGCAGGACCAGCGATATCGTCTCCTCGCCGCGCAGGAACGGGCGCGCCGCGGGGCCGAGCGTCAGCCCGCCATGCTCGTTCGTCTCCAGCGCATCGCGCACCATCAGCGCGCGGGCGACAGGCTTGAGCAATGCGGCCTCCTCGCCCTCGACAATGCCGAAGACGGACAGGCGGTCATGCTGGCGCTGGACGATCTTGTCGTTGGACTTGCCGGTGAGCACCGCCTCGATGTGACCCAGGCCGAAACTCTGCCCGGTGCGATAGACCGCCGACAGCAGTTTTTGCGCGGTCTGGGCGGCGTCGATGCTGGCCGGGGGCGAGAGGCAATTGTCGCAATTGCCGCAGAAGGCCGGCGGAGTTTCGCCGAAATGGCGCAGCAGCACCGCGCGCCGGCACGCCGCCGTCTCGACCAGCGCGCCCAGCGCCGTGATGCGGGTGCGCTCGCCCGGCTGGCGCGCGGGTTCCACTTCGCCGACGCGCTGGCGGGCGCGGGCGAAATCCTCCGCGCCCCATAAGAGCGTCGCCACCGCCGGGTCGCCGTCGCGGCCCGCGCGGCCGCTTTCCTGATAATAGCTCTCGATCGACTTGGGCAGGCCGGCATGGACGACGAAGCGGACATCGGGCTTGTCGATGCCCATGCCGAAGGCGACGGTGGCGACCATCACCATTTCCTCGCTGGCGATGAAGGCGGCCTGGTTGCGGGCGCGGATTTCGGGCGGCAGTCCAGCATGATAGGGCAGCACTGGCCGCCCGCCTCGGCTCAGGCTCTCGGCCAGCTTCTCGGTCGCGGCGCGGGTCTGGGCATAGACGATGCCGGGGCCGGCCTGGGCCGCGAGAACGTCGCCGAGCTGCCGCCCCAGCCCGTCGCGCGGCTGCACGGCATAGCGGATATTGGGCCGGTCGAAGCCGGAGATGACCAGCCCATCGGCGGGAATCCCGAGCTGCGCCAATATGTCGTGGCGGGTATGGTGATCGGCGGTGGCGGTGAGGGCGAGGCGCGGGACGTGGCCGAACGCGTCGAGCAACGGGCGCAGCAGGCGATAGTCGGGCCGGAAATCATGGCCCCATTCGGAGACGCAATGCGCCTCGTCGATCGCGAACAGGCAGATGCGGGCGCGCTCGAGCAGGTTGCGGAAGCCCTCGCCGCTCGCTCGCTCAGGCGCCACGTAAAGGAGGTCGAGATCGCCCGCCACCAGCCGGTCCTGCGTCTCGCGCCAGTCCGCGTCGACGGAGGTGAGGCTGGCGGCGCGGATGCCGAGCGCGCGGGCCGAGCGGAGCTGGTCGTGCATCAGCGCGATCAGCGGCGAGACGACCACGCAACAGCCGTCCATCGCCACAGCGGGCAACTGGTAGCAGAGCGACTTGCCCGCGCCGGTCGGCATGATGGCGAGGGTGTTCGCGCCTGCCAGCACCCGGTCGACCACCTGTTCCTGCACGCCGCGATAGGTTTCGAAACCGAAGATATCGTGGAGGAGGGTGAGGGGGGCTGGGCGCATCGGGCGGCTATAGGGAGGACGTGGTGCGGGGGGAAGGGTTCGCTTGGTGGTTGTACATGCCCACCCATGCCGTTCGCCCTGAGCGAAGTCGAAGGGCCGATCTGAGCGGAGGCGAAGACGCCTCACTGCGTTCGGCAGGCCCCTTCGACTTCGCTCAGGGCGAACGGGGGCCGGGGGATGGGCAGCCTACCCCTCGATCATATCCAGATACGCCACCACATCATTATCGGTCGCGATGAACAGCCCCTCTTGCACCGCCTCGGGCTGCTGGGCGGCGAGGGTGAGGGCCGCTATCAGCGGGCCGTAGAACAGGGTCGTCGCGCCGCCGCCTTCGACCTCGCCGTCGAGATGATAGAGCCGCACCGAGACGCTGTCGCCGGTCGAGCGCATCAATCCTCGCCCTCCCGTTTGGCGCCATCCAGCGTGCGCGCCTGCCGGTCCGCCTCAGCCTGCTGGATTGTCTTCTCGGCCTTGGACCGGCCGAATTTCGCGCGGTTTTCCGCTGCCTGCTCTTCGGCCTTGGTGCGGGCGCGAGCCTTGCGGGCCAGGCGCAGGTTGATGATCTCGGCCATCGGTCAGCTTCCTTCCAGATGCACCGCGAGCCAAACCGTCGCGGGCGCGCTTTGTGTCCATGTCACGCGGTGGCGGACCCCGGCGGGGATCAGTGCCATATCGCCCGGCCGCAATTCGCGCTCCCCTTCGCCGTCGACCCACAGCCGCGCGGCCCCCGCGAGCAGCAGCACCCATTCGTCATGGTCCTGATCATGGGGCGCATCCACCGGCGTCGTCTGTCCCTGCGACACGATCCGCTCGATCTGCACGCCGGGCCGTTCCAGCAGCAGGGTGAAGACCTCGGCGGCGGTCGCATCGGGCAGGTCGGTGAGGATGTTGGTCATTGTTCGACCATTATCGCAAAGCCGCGCCCCACGCACCTCTTGCATCCGGGCGGCCGACGGCGCATTTGCACCGCCCATGGATATGTCCGCGCATCGACGCATGGCCAGTCGCCCGGCAAGCCCTGCGAGCATCGCCCGCTGGCTGTTCGTGGTGGCGGGGCTGATCCTCCTCATGGTCGGCATTGGCGGCATCACCCGGCTGACCGAATCGGGCCTCTCTATCACCGAGTGGAAGCCGGTGACGGGCGCGATCCCGCCGCTGACCCATGCGGCATGGCAGGCCGAGTTCGACGCCTACCGGCACAGCTCCCAATATGTGCTGATGAACAAGGGCATGACCCTGGCCGCATTCAAGCACATCTATTTCTGGGAATATCTGCACCGGCTGATCGGGCGCCTGATCGGCCTTGCCTATGCGGTGCCGATGCTGTGGTTCTTTGTGCGCGGCGCGGTGCCGCGCGGCTATGGACCCCGGCTTGTGGTGCTGTTGCTGCTGGGCGGGGCGCAGGGCGCGATCGGCTGGCTGATGGTGAGGAGCGGCCTTGTCGACCGCGTCAATGTGGAGCCGGCGATGCTGGCCGCGCATCTCGGCATGGCGCTCCTGCTGATGGGCGCGGTGGTGTGGACGGCCTGCGACATGGCGGTGCTGAGCCGCAATCCGGCGGCGGGGCCCGGGCGGCTGACGCTGCCGGGAGGGCTCGCGCTGGTGGTGCTGTTCGTCCAGATCCTGCTGGGCGCGATCACCGCGGGACTGCGGGCGGGCTCCGTCTCCAACACATGGCCGCTGATGAACGACCGCTTCGTGCCCGAGGGCATCCAATGGTGGGGATCGTTGGCGCGGACGATCACCAGCGACCCCTATCTCATCCATTTTGTCCATCGCTGGTGGGCATGGGGCGCTGTGATCGCGGTCATCCTGATGGCCCGGGGCCTCCGAGCCAAAGGGGTGGGGGGTCTTTCCTTCGTCCTGCTGGCCTGCGTCGTTCTCCAGATTCTGCTCGGCATCGCGACGGTGGTGACGGGGGTCGCGCTGCCGATCGCCGTGGCGCATCAGGTCGTCGGCGCGACGCTGCTTGGCTTGGCCGTGGCGGGCGCACACCGGCTGGGCGCGCTATGAGCGAGGTGGTCATCGTCTATGCGCTCTTCGGCAGCCGGGAGGCGGCCGAGCGGGCGGCGCGCGATGCCGTCGACAGCCGGCTTGCCGCCTGCGCCAACATGCTCGCACCCTGCCGGTCCTTCTATATCTGGGAGGGCACGCGGACCGAGGAGGACGAAATCCCGGTCCTGTTCAAGACCAATGTCGACCGGCGGGACGCCCTGATGGCGCGGGTCGCCGAGGGCCACGACTATGCCATACCGGCCATATCGAGCTGGCCGGTGGATGCCGCCCCGGACTATGCCCGCTGGGTGTTCGAGGCCACGCAGGTATTCTGACACCTTCCGGCAAAAGCGCCGTTTCTCTTGACTCAAGCGCATATTTACACGAAAGGGCTCGCATTGGCGGCGTCATGTCTGGCGCCGCTTTGCTGTTTTCGCCGCTACCGATTCGGTGGCGCGCGGTACGTGAGGGAGTAAACGAGCCATGAAGGCGCTCATGAAGACGACCAAGTCGGCGACGCCGGCAACGGTCGAGAAGAAGTGGCTGCTGATCGACGCCGAGGGTCTCGTCGTCGGCCGTGCCGCCTCGATCATCGCCAATATCCTGCGCGGCAAGCACAAGCCGAGCTACACCCCGCATGTCGATTGCGGTGACAATGTCATCGTGATCAACGCGGACAAGGTGAAGTTCACCGGCAAGAAGATGACCGACAAGGTCTATTACAAGCACACCGGCTATGCCGGCGGCATCAAGGAAACGACGCCCGCCAAGATCCTGGACGGCCGCTTCCCCGAGCGCGTGCTGGAAAAGGCGATCGAG
>Ga0207650_10003122_pt1 | contig 11412 bp, 10 predicted proteins | sample KBSS63metaG_FD_184325 | JGI IMG/M metagenome (GOLD analysis project Ga0207650, IMG submission 184325) | Switchgrass rhizosphere microbial communities from Kellogg Biological Station, Michigan, USA - KBS S6-3 metaG (SPAdes) (version 2) | ecosystem: Host-associated > Plants > Roots > Rhizosphere...
CTCCTCGAGCAGGCGGCCATGGCGGATCGTTCGAACGGCCCCCGCCGCGCGAAGCGTGTACCCGCGCGACGCATGGTATTCGCCCGAGGGCACGACCAGCGACTGGACCGGCGCTTCATCCGGCCGCCGCCGGAACGACAGGTAGAGGCCGTGGAATTTTCGTCCGAGGGCATGGTTCTCGCCATTCACCCAATAGCTCGCGTCGGGCGACTTCTTCTGCTCGGTGAGCTCGGCACTGGCGAGCGAATCCGCAATGAGCTGCAATCCGATCTCGGCGTCCTTCATCGTCAACCTGCGGATGCGGCGGATGATGCCCAATACCCACACATCGTTGCCGTGGCGGCGGATCGCCACCAGCATGCTGAGCGTCAACTCCCCCGCGATGCTCATCGGTGCGATCAGCCGGAAGCCCGAAGCGCTGATGTCCTTGATCTCCCACGGTCCGCCAGCCATGTCGAATGTCGAGACGCGCCCTGCTGCGAGTTCCCGATGAAGCTCCGACGCGACACGCGAGTGGCCGAACACCGCGAGGTCCATCGTGGTTCCGTAATTGCGGCCAGCGCTCTCGTCGACGGCCCGCGGGCGCGCCATGTCGGATCGGACGTAAGAGCAGATGTTGGCGAAGCCGACAACGGCATCGGCGGACCCGCTCGCCGGCCTGCGCTCCCCGCGCCGAGACAAGGGCTTGAAGTCCGGATCGATGCGGCTTGAGAGCTTGAGGAAAAGCTCGAGCTCGCCGCGATGCTTTGACTTCCTTCGGGTGCGCGGTTCGCTTCTAACCGCTTCCTCCAGAACCACACGGTTCTGCTGCATCAGTGCAAGCAGCGGCCGCAGGTCGCAGAACAGCACACGCCCTTCGAGTGGATGAAGCGCACGGCGCTGTAAGCCGGTGCTGCCGGCGAGATCGACATAGAACGAGTTGGCGGTCGCCGGCTTGAGCGTCAGGCGCAGCAGCTGGCACCACTCGTCGAGCTGTCGGGCGACCCACTCGACGTCCTTCGGCGCGAGGTTGCCCGAGTCGGCGAGCTTCAGCACGAGCAGCATGAGGAACTGGCGCTCGATCGTCGTGGGTGCACCCGCGATGTCGAGCCGGACCGGCTCGCGCTCGAAGCGCAGGGCGCACGCGCGCGCGAAGGGTGCGTGAACAGCCGTCCATTTTGCTGGCGACCAGCGCTCGCAGCGATAGAGCGTGAGCTTCGCGTCGCGCGCGAAGTGCACGATCTGCCGGGCGATGAGCTCCGGCAGCATGGCGGCCCATTTGTTGCGGGGGAGCGGGTCGGAGATCTCGCGCGCAAACGTCGAGTAGCAGCCTTCGAAGGAGTGCGCGAGCGCATCGAGCGCCTCCCACAACTGCTTTTCGAGCTTGGGTGAGCGCTCGCAGTGCTCGATGTACTGCGCGGTCAGGTTGCGGACGATTGCGCTCGCGTGCCTGTCCACTGCGAAGACAGCTTTCAGGACCGAAGGCGTACGCCGCGCCGTGCGCGCCGCCAGCTTGTGAATCTCGTCGACGATGACGCGCTGCGCGGCAAGCGGGTCGTTCGCGGGCAGCGACGCGAGCCAGCGCTCGGCGGAGCGGGCGTCCTTGAGCGGGTCGTTGCGGAATCGAAGCATCAGGCCGTTGGGAGTGTGACGAGCGCGTTCCGGTCGTGCAAGGCCCAGGTCGCGCGCGGCCGCAGTCCGGTTGTACTGCACGAAGCGACGCTCCGAGCGCCGCCCTCGTCGTGCGTCATGGCTGGTCTCCTCGTTGGCCGGCGCTTCTTGCTCGGATGATGGCCGAAAGCCCGAAGGCGGGCAAGGCCAGGACAATTCGCCTGGCACACATCGTGCATGGTACCGACCGTGATCAACAGCCTGACGGGTAAGCAGCGTGCGGCGCCTTCGGAGCGGTTGCCGGGGCTTTCAACCGGCAAGCGAGTATTTGCAAATTTGTGCAGCACATACCGCGCCACGCGAGTGACGCAAAACGCTAAGGAAGGACGACGATGGGCATCCTGATAACTGCGCCGGCCAGAAGGCGCGAGCCGCCGGTGGAGATGGCCGAAGTGACCGCCGCCTCGGGCGACACGCGCAACTCGCTGCACATTCGGGAGGTCGTCCGAATCACCGGCCTGCGCCGGGAACAGCTGTACATGTGGCAGCGCCGCTACAAGTTTCCGTCACCGCTGCGCGATGGGTTCGGCGACCGCGTGTATCCACCCGACCAGGTCGCACGGCTCAAGCTTATCAAGCAACTCCTTTCCGAAGGCTGGCGCGCCGGCGCCGTTGTGCCGCTGACCGAGTCGGTGCTGCAATCGATGCTCGGCCTCACGGTCGAGGATCCCGCGCCGCTTCCGATGGAGATCGAGACTGCCGTCAAGCTGCTTGCCCAGCACCGCGTCGGCGAGCTGCAACAGCACCTTTCGAAGCTTTTGGCGGGCCAGGGAATGCGTAAATTCCTGGAGGCGACGCTCATTCCGCTCAACGAAGCCGTGCATGAAAGAGTGGTGCGGGGTGAGATGGAGAATTTCCAGGAGCTGCGCTTCGGCGATCTCGTGCAGCGCCTCCTGCGCGACGTCACGCGGCTGGTTCGTCCGCAGCGCGAAGCGCAGCACGTGCTCCTTGCGACCCCGCCGAACGATCCGAATCAGCTGGGTCTCGCCATTCTCGAATTGCTGCTGTTCACGGAAGGCGTCAACTGCCTCACGCTGGGAGCCGGTGTGCCGGCACAGGAGATAGCGGGCGCCGCCGCCGCGTACAAGACGAGCCTCGTCGTGCTGCTGTTCGATCGCGGCATCTCGGGCAAGATCGCGGGCCAGGAGATCAGGGCGCTGCGTGCCGAGTTGCCGCCGGAATTTCCGCTCGTCGTCAGCGGGCGCGCCGTGAATTTGCTTGCAAAACCGATTCCAAGCGTCAAGACCGCAGCTGATTTCAGCACGATCATGTCCATGATGAAGGACCTCGGAGTGACCTCCGTGGCCGCGCCGCAGGCTCCGCAACCTGCGCAAGCGCCGGTGTCGATGCTCGCAGGCTGACAGGCCGTAGCGCTTCGTTGCCGAAGCCCGCCGCGGGAGCGTAAGCTCACCGCCATGGGCACCGGCACCGTCACTCCTGCCATTCCGCCGCCTGCGGTGCGGCTTCGCTTCAAGCGCGCGACCTGGCATACGCTCGGCCTGATCGTCGCGGCGCTGCTCGCATACGCGATCTGGCGCGGCTATCAGAATCCGGACCTGCTGCTCGATCTTTCGGCGCTGCGCCTGTGCTGACGCGCCCGACGATTCCCGCGGCGATGCTGGCGGCGCTCCTTCGCGCGTGCCGGCGCGCTTTCTGCCGCCGACGCGCCGTCCGCTACTTAGACCCGTTGACTTCCCGCATCCATTCCGCAGTCGCGGTGGCCTCGGCGTAGCCTTCGGCGGCGAGACCCGCTGCCACGCGGCGCTGATCGTCGGGCGAGCGGTTCTGCGACAGCTTGAATTTCGCCTCGATGCGCGTCACGCGCATCTTGAACCCGACGATCGCGTTGACCATAGCCGCGAGGCGGTCTGGGGCGAGCCCGAGTTGCCAGGGCGCAACCCGGTCCGACTCGAAACGCTCGACCAGCAGATCGAGCACGGCGCGGGTCTCCGCAGGATCGGTCGCGAGCTCGATCACGCCGTGCAGGTGAGCGACCGCGTAATTCCACGTCGGCACGGCGGCGGCAGGATCGGCGTACCACGACGGCGTCACGTACGCGTGGGGACCGTGAAAGATCGCGACGGACTCGCCGGTCGCTTCGCTGCGCGCGTGCGGGTTGGCGCGTGCGAAGTGACCGAACAGCATGCCGTACGGCCCGCCGTCCGCGCCGAGCAGTAGCGGCAGGTGCGTGACGAGCGGCTCTGGTTCGCCCGGCGTGACGAGCGTGGCGAAAGGATAGTCGTGCAGTAACTGCGCGACCCTTGCATCGTTGTGACTCGCGAAGTGCTGGGGAATGTAGACGCTCAATTCGAAGGCCCTCCGCCCTTGACGTCGACTTCCGGCGCCGCGTCGGCGCTCGGGCCGCCGGCGCCGCCCAGTGCGAATAGCGCGAGCGCATCGGCGGCGACGAAGCTATAGCCGCGGCCGCAAAACTCGCACGTGACGCCGATCATTCCCTGCTCCGCGAGGATGCTTTCGATCTCGGCGCGCCCCAGCATTCGCAGCGCGTTCGACACGCGCTCCTTCGAGCAGGCGCAGTGGAAGCGCAGCGGCCGTCCCTTCATGACGCGAATGTCGTCGGTGGGAAATCGAGCGGTGAGCAGCGCTTCGACGCTGCTCGCGCCGAGGAGGTCGGCTAGGTCGATGTCGGGGCCGGCGGCCGCGCGCCGCCACGTGGCGTCATCCTCCGCGCCGGCGCTCGGCATTCGCTGGAGAAGGATCCCGCGCGTGCGCGCGCCGTCGGTGGCGAGCGCCAAGCGGCTGTCGATCTGCTCGGACGTCGTGAGGTAATGCTCGATCAGCTCGGCGATCGACGCGGCTTCCAGAGCGACGATGCCCTGGTACACCGGACCGCCGTCCTTCGGATCGAGCATGATGGCGAGCCGGCTCGTTTCCGGGTCGCCAGCGAGCGCGCGCAGCGATGCGTCTTCCTGCAGCGTGGTGGCAGCGTCGCGCCACTGCGCGGTCGCACGGAGCCCGAGGTCGGCCGTGCATTCGACGACCAGCAGCGCGACGGGCCCAGTGCCCTGCAGCTGCACGATGAGCGTGCCCTTGAAGGCGAGCGCCGACGCAAGAAGAGCCGAGGCGGCCAGGAGCTCGGCCAGCGCGCGCCGGAGCGCGGGCGGATACGCGTGCTGGGCCAGAATCTCACGGCCGGCATCGTCGAGGCTCACGACCGCGCCGCGGACTGCCGCGCGCTCGAAGTGAAACCGGGTGACGATGTCGGCGAAGGACGTCTGGGCGGTCACGGGATCAGGACGGCCGCCCCGGCTCTGCGCGACGGCGATCCGTCTTCAGAGCGTCTTGGCCTTGAGATTGAAGATCGTCATCGGCAAGCCCGAGTTGCGGTCGAACGCGGCGCCGGCCGCGATGCCGGCGCGGGCGATCGCCGCCGCGCCTTTGCGCTTCGGATATTCGGCGTGCATCGCGCCCAGCGCGAACTCGCGGCCCGAGCCGACCGACCAGTAACGACTGTATTCGAACACCTCGCGCATCGAGTACACGCCGAAGATGCCGTTCTCGTTCGCGACGAGCGCCGTCACCTGCGTCGACTCGTAGGGATCGTCCTCTTCCTCCTTCGGATTGAGGAAGTGCTGCTCTTTCAGGATCGGATGCAGCTTGCGGAACGTCTCGAAGATGGCCGCCTTGTTCGAGAAGTCGAGGTCGGCGTGAGTGGTGAGCAGGCTTTCGAATACGAGCTGATGCGCGGCACTGCCGCAAAGGCCGATGTAGGTGCCTTTGTACTGCACTATCTTCTCCGACGTTCGGTCGTACTCCGCGGAGAGCCGCGTGTCGCCGAACGTCGTGAGCGAGTCGGCGGCAATGGCGATTTCGTCGTTCTTGCGAACGGCAACGAGCGTGGTCATGGGTGGCGGCCCGGAGGTTGGTCGAGGCCGAATGCGAAGAGGAGCGGAACCCGTGATTATACCTTTTCGGACCTTTCCGCCGTGATTCGCCGGGGTGCCGGCAGCATCGCCACCGGCGGAAGGCGGGCCGGATTCCAGCGCGCCAGAGCCCATGGCCAGAAGTCGCTTGCGCGCCACGGCGTGCTGTCCGCGTCCGGCCAGTCCTGGCCGAGGAAGCGCCATGCGGCGACCAGCGCCGGGCCCGCATCATCGGGCAGCGCCGCCGCGCCCGTCTGCTTCGAGAGCTTCTCGCCGCTTGCGATAATGGCGACCGGCACGTGCAGGTACGAAACCGACGGATAACCCAGGCAGCGTTGCAGGTATAGCTGGCGCGGGGTGGACGCCAGCAGATCGGCGCCCCGGACGACGTGGGTGATACCCTGCAACGCATCGTCGACCACCACCGCGAGCTGATAAGCGTACAGGCCGTCGGCGCGACGGACGACGAAGTCGCCGACGTCGCGGCGAAGATGCTGCGATCGCGCACCCTGTAGCCGATCCCGGAATTCGACGTGCGCCTCGCCAACCTTGACGCGCAAAGCGTGCTGCTTCCGACCGCGACGGTCGACCGGAATGCCGTCACGGCATGTGCCGGGGTACACGCGCTCACCGCCGGGGCCGATCGCGGCGGTTTCGAGCTCGCGCCGGGAGCAGGCGCACTCGTAAATGTCGCCGACTGCGCGGAGTCGCTCGACCGCCGCCGCGTACAGAGCCGTGCGCTCCGATTGCCGAACGACGGGGCCGTCCCACGCGAAGCCATAGCGCTCCAGCGTCGCGAGGATCGCGTCGTCCGCCCCGCGCTGCGCGCGTGGCAGATCAACATCCTCAATGCGCACGAGCCACTCGCCTTGTGCGGCTTTCGCGTCGCAGTAACTCGCGACAGCGGCGACGAGCGAACCGAAGTGCAGCGGGCCGGTGGGCGAGGGTGCGTAACGCCCGCGATATCGCGGCTGCGGTGAATCACCGCGCGGGCGCGATGGGGGTGAATCACCGCGCGGGCGCGGTGAGGGCGAATCGGCGGCGGCGTTCACCGCGCCGTGTAAGAGGCGGGGATCACTCCGACTGGGCTACTGCGCTTGCCGCCGTCGTTTGGCGCTGCGGAGGCGGGGGGGTACAGCCAGTTGCGGGTCATGATGTCGAGCACCGCAGTCGGGTATTCGGGCCGTCCAAGGCTGCCGTTGTAGCGTCCCAGCGCCCGGTAGACGTCGCCGTTTTCAGCGTCGAGATAGTGACGCAGGATGACGCAGCCGTAACGCAGGTTCGTGCGCAGGTGAAAGAGATTGTGGTCGGTAGCGCCGATGAGCCGTGTCCAGAACGGCATCACCTGCATGTAGCCGCGGGCGTCGGCGGACGAAATGGCGTACTTGCGAAAATTGCTTTCGAGCTGGATGACGCCCAGGACGAGTTGCGGATCGAGGCCTGCGCGTGCCGCTTCGTAATGGACCGTCGCCATGAACTCGTCGCGTGACTGCCCGTCCGGTACCCTGAGCGCGAGCCGCTTCGACATCTCTTCGAGCCAGGTGCGAACGCCGGCGTTTTTCACGTAGTCCGCAGGGACGGGGCTGTCGGCAACCGCGCGCTGCAGGCCGGCGACAACGGAGGGAGCCAGCCGCTCCTCGGCCTGCTTGCCCGCATGCGCCGGCGCCGACAGCAATGCGGAAGCAAATGCGAAAACCGCGGCAATCGCAAGCGCCGTGCCGGAGATGGGGTTTCTGCTGCGTTTCACCACGCTTCCAGTTTCCTCTTGATGAAGGCCGCAATCTCCCCTGCGGGGACGGCGGTGGCGGCCAAGTCCTCCCCGCGCCTTGCCTGATACTCGACTTTCCCTTCCTTCAAGCCCCGGTCGCCGATGGTGACGCGGTGCGGAATGCCGATCAGCTCGAGATCAGCAAACATCACGCCAGGACGCTCGCCCCGGTCGTCAAGCAGCACGTCGATGCCGGCCGCTTCGAGCGCGTCGTGGAGCGAGTCCGCGAGCGCCCTGACACCGTCGTTGCGATCGTATCCCACCGGAGCGATCGCCACGGCAAAGGGCGCCAACGGAAGCGGCCAGATTATACCTTTCGCGTCGTGGTTCTGTTCGATAGCGGCTGCGACTACCCGGGTGATCCCGATGCCGTAGCACCCCATCTCCATGGCCCGCGATTGACCGCCGGCATCGAGATAAGTTGCGCCCATCGCCTTGGAATAGAGGTCGCCCAGCGCGAAAACATGCCCCACCTCGATGCCGCGCAGGATTTCGAGCGTGCCTTTGCCGTCGGGCGAGGGGTCGCCGGCAACCACGTTCCGGAGGTCGGCCACCCGGTCGGGCTCCCGGCAATCACGCCCAAAATTGACCCCGCGGAGGTGGTAACCCGGCACGTTGGCGCCGCAGACGAAATCCGCCATCACGGCGACCGACCGGTCGACGATGAGCGGCAAATCGGCGGGAATGCCGACCGGGCCAATATAGCCGGGCTTGCAGCCGGTCGCCGCGACGACCTCCGCCTCGCTCGCCCAGCGGAATTTCGCGAGGCCCGGCACCTTCGTGACCTTGACCTCGTTCAAGCCGTGATCGCCGCGTATCAACAGCATGTGAATGCGGGCCTCGGAACGCCCCTCATACCCCCCGAGGGGGCGCAGTTCGCCCTCGGGGCGGCCCTTCGGGCTCACCTCCGCAGCTTCTGCGGCGAGCATGATGCACTTGACGGTTCGTGCAAGCGGCAGCGAAAGGAGCTGCGCGACGTCCTCGCATGTTTCCTTTCCCGGCGTCGGCACCTTCTCCATTGTCTCGGACGGCGCGGGCCGCGAGGGCGCGAGCGCGACCGCCTCGGCGAGCTCGATGTTTGCCGCATAGTCCGAGCTCGGGCACCAGGCGATCGCATCCTCGCCGGAATCGGCGAGCACCTGGAACTCGTGCGACGCGCTGCCGCCGATCTGTCCCGTGTCGGCGGCGACGGCACGAAACCGGAGCCCCATCCGGCTGAAGATGCGCGCGTAGGCGTCGTACATCGCCTGGTACGACCGCAACATCGCCTCCTTGTCGACGTCGAACGAGTACGCGTCCTTCATGATGAACTCGCGCGAGCGCATCACGCCGAAGCGGGGACGCACCTCGTCGCGGAATTTGGTCTGGATGTGATACAGGTTGAGCGGCAGCTGCTTGTAGCTCCGCAGCTCCTTGCGGGCAATGTCGGTGACGACTTCTTCGGAGGTCGGCTGCACGATGAAGTCGCGCTCGTGCCGATCCTTGAAGCGCAGGAGCTCCGGACCGTACTTGTCCCAGCGTCCCGTCTCCTGCCACAGCTCCGCCGGTTGCAGCACGGGCATCAGAAGCTCGATTGCGCCGGCGCGATTCATCTCGTCGCGGACGATCGCCTCGACCTTGCGCAGCACGCGCAGGCCGAGCGGCAGCCAGGTGTAGATTCCGGCGGCAAGGCGCTTGATCATCCCCGCCCGAAGCATGAGCCGATGGCTGGCGAGCTCCGCCTCGGCGGGTGCCTCCTTCAAGGTCGAGAGCAGGAACCGCGATACGCGCATGGGTGCGAGCTGCTAGTGGACGACGATGACGGGGAGCTTGGTGTGGGTCAGCACCTTCTGCGTCTCGCTTCCCAACAGCACCGCCGAGATGCCACGCCGCCCGTGCGAGGCCATGACGATGGCGTCGCACTTGTTCTTCCTCGCCGCCGCGAGGATCGCTTCCCATGGTGCGGCCGCGATCGCGTACACGGTCTTGCACGGCACGCCCGCTGCTTCGGCCTTGGTCGCGGCGGCCTGGAGGATCTTGTCCGCGTCCTCGGCGGCGAGCTTCGCGTATTCCTTGCGCGGCACAGGTTCGTACACCACACCATCCGCATACGCCGGCATCGGATATTCGGGCGCGGCGTAGAACGCGGTCAACGAGGCGCCGACGGCCTGCGCAAGCGAAATTCCGTGCGCGAGCGCCTTGTCGGAGAGCTTCGAGCCGTCCGTGGGCACCAGCAGATTCTTGTACATGTTGGGTCCTCGATGAGTTGGCGCTGATCGCGGCTTCGAGCCGTCACTCAAAATGATACCGTGTTCCGCGATCATGCCCGCACGTTCGCGCCGCATCGGTACGGGTGCTATCCTCGGCGCCGCGATGAGACGGCTCGAAGGATTCGCGCTTCTATTGGTCGCGGTGTGGCTGGTTGCGCCGGCCGGCGCGCACGCGGTCCTCGACCACTCGATCCCCGCGGCGCGCAGCACGTTACGGGCCCCGCCGAAGGAAATCACGCTCGCGTTCACCGAGCGGCTCGAGCCGACGTTCAGCACCGTCCGCGTCGTGGATGCCAAGGGGAAGCAGGTCGACAACGGCGACTCGCGAATTGATGGCGCGGACGCGACGTCGCTCCGCGTGACTTTGCGCGCGCTGGCCGCTGGCCGCTACCACGTGAGCTGGCGGGTGCTGTCGATCGACACGCACGTGAGCAAAGGCGAGTTCACGTTCGATGTCGCGCGGTAGACGGCGGCGGCGGGCGCATTCTCGGCTCGCCCGGCGATGACCGGGTTGTTCGCGGCGGTACGCAGCGTCCACTATGCGTCGACGCTGGTGATCCTGGGCGAGCTCGTGCTGCTGCTTGTCGTCGCCGGCGGCCGGCGAGGCGCACTCTCTTCAGGAGCAGGCGACGCCTTGCCGCGGCGCTTCCAGACCGTTGTGCGCTGGAGCCTGGTCGGCAGCATTGCGTCGGGACTCGCGTGGTTCGCGATTGCAGCCTCGGTGATGAGCGGTTCGCCCGTCGACGTACTCGATGGTCGGACGATGGCGCAAGTCCTGACCGAAACCGAATTCGGTCACGTGTTCACGCTGCGCTTCGGGTTGGCCGTGGCGCTTGGCATACTGCTCGCGGGTTTTGGTTTGGCGCCGCGTCCCGGTCCGCGCTCGAGCGCCGCCCTCGGCATGCTCACCGTCGCTGCTGCCTATGTCGCGTCGCTGGCCTGGGCGGGGCACTCGGCCGCAACTCTCGCGACTGAAAGCGGCGTCGGGATTCTGGCGGACGCCGTGCACCTGCTTGCAGCCGGCGCATGGCTCGGCGCGCTGCCCGGCTTTGCGTTCCTGCTGCGCCGGACGGACGTTGCCGCGGAAGCGCTCGCGACGACCCGCCGCTTCTCGACGCTGGGTGCGGCTTGCGTCGCGCTGTTGACGGCGAGCGGCATCGCGAACGCGTGGTTCCTGATAGGCGACGTCCCCGCGCTCGTCGGCACGCTTTACGGACGGCTGCTGCTTGCGAAGCTTGCGCTCTTCGCCGTCATGTTGGCGCTCGCGATCGCGAATCGCTGGTATCTGGTGCGCCGGCTTGCGGAAGGCGATGCCGACGCCTCGCGACTGATGCGGCGCAACGCCAACGGCGAGATCTTCGCCGGCCTCGTCATCCTTGCAATCGTCGGCGTGCTCGGGGTGACGCCTCCTGCGATTCATGAGACGCCGATGTGGCCATTCGGGCACACGCTGAGCTTCGCGTCGGCGGAGCAGTCACTGTGGCTCTTGATGGCGCTGGTCGCTGCGGGCCTGATGGCTGTCGTGTGCGCAGGCGTGATGGTTGCTGCCATTCGCCGCCACCGGATGCGTCAATCGCTCGGGAGCCTCGCGGCGATCGTCGTGCTGGCCGCGATCTTCGTGCCTTTGCTCGCAACACGCGCGTATCCCAGCACGTACTGGGTTTCGCCGACTCCGTACACGACGGACGCGATCGTTGCCGGCGCGAGGCTCTATGCCGCGAATTGCCACGCCTGCCACGGGCTCTATCGCCTCGACGGTGCGGGTCTTGCGCAACAGTCCGTCGCGCGGGCGCTCGACCCGAACGAGCACGCGCTGCGGCACCGCGACGGCGAGCACTACTGGTGGATCGCGCATGGCATA
>Ga0207650_10003123_pt1 | contig 11412 bp, 8 predicted proteins | sample KBSS63metaG_FD_184325 | JGI IMG/M metagenome (GOLD analysis project Ga0207650, IMG submission 184325) | Switchgrass rhizosphere microbial communities from Kellogg Biological Station, Michigan, USA - KBS S6-3 metaG (SPAdes) (version 2) | ecosystem: Host-associated > Plants > Roots > Rhizosphere >...
CGACGGCCGTGAGCCTAACGGCGGCCAGCATCGCGGATGCGTTCAGCCGGTTCGTCCCCGAGCCAGTGCGCGAGCTCGTCGTCTCTGGCGGCGGTGCCGAGAATCCGGCGCTCGTCGACGCGATCACGAGCGCGCTTCCGTCGGTCGTCGTTCGGCGCTTCAGCGACGTCTTCTTTGACGGTGAGGCCAAGGAGGCGGTGGCGTTCGCCCTGCTCGGTTACCTGCACCTCGTGGGCGAGCCCGGCAACTTGCCTAGCGTCACCGGCGCGCGTGGGCCGCGCATCCTGGGCCAGCGCACGCCAGCCTGAATGCGTTAGGCATAGGTCACGAGAGCCAATGCGCGAGATCGCGCGACTCCTGCTGCCGTCGATCCGGTGGGATGCGACGCTTGGGTTCGCGCCGGTGCGACCGGCGGTGAGCCGCGCGCTCGCGGCCGGCGTCGGCGGGTTCCTGATCGAGGGCGGGTCGTGCGATGCCGTTTCGGCCCTGGCCGCGGACATCCGGCGTCAGGCTGACAGCGCTCCGATCATCGCGATTGCGCCATCGACGATCGCGGCTGCCGAGTGGGGTGATCCCGTCGCGTTGCCACCACCGGGCGCCATCGCGTCGCTCCGCGAGTCGCTCGTCGTCCGACGCGTCGCGCACATCGTGGCGCGGGAGGCTCGGCGTGCCGGATGCAACGCGTTGTTCGCGCCGTCGTGTGACGTCGCTGTCAGCGCCAGCGCCGACATGTTCGGCACGGATGCGACGCTGGTCTCAGCCGCTGCATCGGAGTGGGTGGATGCCGCGCAGGCGGAAGGCGTGCTCTGTTTCGCGGGGCACTTTCCCGGCGCTGGTCGCATCATCCGGACTGCCTTCGAGATGCCAACCGTGCGCGACAGCGATGATTCTCTCTATGCGACGGACCTCGTTCCGTTTCGCGCAACGATCGACGCCGGCGTCGCCGGCGTCATGATCGCCGACGCGAGGTACTCGGCACTCGATCCCAGCGGCGCTCCGGCTCCGTTGTCACGGCCCATTCTTCAGAAGCTGCTCCGCGGTCAACTCGGCTTCGACGGTCTCGCCATCGCCGACGCCGAGTCGCTCGCCGTTCAGACCGGCGCGCGCGTAGCTGCCGCGGACATGGTTGCTGCCGGGATCGATCTCGTCGTGCGCCCCGCGAACGTCGACGTCGAGCTGCGAGCGCTGATGGATGCCGTGCAGGCCGGACGCCTCGACCGCGAACGCGTGCACGATGCGGGTAGTCGGCAGCGCCTCAGGGCGGAAATGGCGAGCGCGCCCTCGTCGTTCCTCGCGCGCTCCGCGGACGACCACGCGTGGCTCGGCGACGTCGGAGAGCGCGCGATCGCCGTGATTCGCGGGCGCAGCGTGCGCGTCGCGTCGCCCATCGAGGTTGCAGTTGTCGGCGCATCCCAGCAGGCGGGCGTGCCGTCCATCGTCGCCGCATTCGCGGCCGGCATCGCGGACGCCGGCGGGGATGGGTCGAGCGTTAGGCACGTGACGACGCCATCGGGTGTGGTGCGGTCCACGCTCGTGGTGGTGCTCCTGCCGCCCGGCACAAACGCGTCCAGCCTGAGTCACGTTGACGCTCGCGCCATCAGCGATGCGGCCGCGTTATGCGCCGAGGCCCGACGCCTTGGCCGCGATACGGCTGTCGTCTGGTGCGGCCATCCCGCGCACGAGCTCTCGCTCGCTGGCGCGAGCCTCGTTGTCGCGTGCTGGAGTGCCGTCCCGGCGATGGTCAGGGCTGCCGGCCGGTGGCTCGTTCGCCGCGTGTGACCCGCCGACAGGCAGGGCGCGTGCGGTTCAGAGCTTCGTCAGCACCTGCCAGAGAAACACGAGCGTCAGCCCGATTCCGACCGCCGCGAGGACACGGACATACAGGACGCCGCGCTTCTTTCGCTCGATGTCCGGCGGCGTCTCCTCCACCTGGGGAATGATGCTGACGGGCTCCGGAATCGACTCCACCCGCACGATGGGCGACGTCGACGTCGGGGTTACGAGGTCCGGTGAGTCGAACACCCGGTGCCCAACTTCGTCGACCGGAGCAGCGGATTCGAGCCCTGAGCCGTCGAACCGCGCAACGACGACGGTAATGTTGTCCGGGCCACCCGAGGAGTTCGCGAGCTCCACCAGTCGTTCAGCCGCCAGTTCGGGGCTCGCCTCCTCGGTCACTGCCCGCGCGATCTGATCCGGCTTCACGAGCCCCGATAGCCCGTCGCTGCAGAGTACGAGCACGTCGTCGCGCCGCACGCGCTGGTGCGTGAGATCGATCTTCACGTGCGGCTCGGGTCCGAGCGCCTGCAGAATGATGTTGCGGCGGTCGCTCAACTCCGCTTCTTCGACCGTGATCTCGCCAGCCTCGATGAGCTTCTGCATCAGGGACTGGTCCTTCGTGATCTGAATCGCGACGCCGTCCCGCACCAGGTATGCTCGACTATCACCAACCTGGGCGAGGTAGAGCGTGTCGCCGAGGAGACCGGCGATCGTCGCGGTAGTGCCCATACCCCGAAGCTCGGGGTGGTCGGCCGCGTAGTGGTGGATCGTGGCGTTCGCGACTTCGGTCGCGGCCTTGAGCGTTCCCACGAAGGCGACGGGTTCTACCGTAGCCCCGTCGCGCCAGCGCCGGCGCATCTGCTGGAGCACGACTTCGACGGCCATCTCGCTTGCGATCTCGCCAGCGGCGGCCCCGCCCATGCCGTCGGCCACCATGAACAGTGTGCCGCGTGGACCGACGCGTTCCGTCCGGAGGTGGTCGAACGAGAGGGGTTCGCCCCGTGCGAGGTCCGCGACGACGAACGCGTCCTCGTTGTGCTCTCGCGTGCGACCCACGTCCGAATGCGCAAAGACGTGCAGCACGATCGCGCCAGGAGGCGTGATCGGATCCGTCGGCGTCGGATGGTGGTTGACCGTCAAACGTGCTCCGGAAGCGTCGGGGCGGACGGGTATGGCGGCCAGAGGCGCGCGAAGGTCACGAATATATACGGGTCGGCAAAACCAGGGGCAATTTCGACTGTCGAATCGAAGCAGACGGGTCGTTCGACGGTCGCGAGAGCGAATGGCACGACATTACTTTCACCGCCATGCTCGATGATAGGCCCCACTGCTCACGAGTTCGCGCACGAACGCGTGTTCCGCGCCTCATCGCCGGCGTCGCGGCAGCGGTCCTGGCATGCGCTCCGGCGCGGTCACCGGCGGCCCGATCGGCGGCACCCGTCGCTGCGGCGGCCCTCCCGCCGGTCGCACTGGTCGATGGGCCGCTCGCCGTCCGTGTGGTTTACCCGCCGGCCGGCGCCGTTGTTCAGGCGCGAGACTCGAACTTCATTTTCGGCACCGTTGGCAGCGGGCGGGCGACCGTCCGCATCAACGGCACGCCGGTGCCCGTCGTAGCCAACGGAAGCTTCATCGCGTACTTGCCGGTGCCTCCAGCGACCGCGCCGCGATACGCGATCGTCGCTGCGCGTGGGGCCGATACCGCGCGGGCCGATCATCCCATCAAGCTGCTGCCGCCGCGCCTCGTGCTCGCTGACACCGGTCGCTTGGTGGTGGACACGGCCAGTGTATCGCCGCGCGGCGTCCGCCTCGCGCGCGCCGGCGAGCGCGTTCGCGTGAGCCTGCGCGCACCGAGAAACGCGGCCGTAACCCTTCGGCTGAGGGACGGAAGCGAACGCCGGCTCGTGAATGCCGCGCGTGCACTGGATTCCCTCCGGGTTACCGTCGGTCCGAACGACGTCGACCCGTTCGTCTGGTCAACCGACGCCCCTGCCGACGTGCTCGCGGGTGGCGCGGAACTGGTCGTCGGTCGCGGACTCGACACGGCCCGCTTCGCGATCCGAGACGTTACGGTCGACGACCCACTGCGGGTACGGTGGGTCCGTCTCACCGGCGGAGCCGGCGTGCCCGATACCGACCGTGTGGTGATCCTGCGGCCGGTGCCTAACGGGACGTACAAGTGGCTGCTCTTCGCCGGGACCACGCTGGAAGCCACGGGTCGGGTTGGCGATATGGTCCGCGTTCGACTCGATTCCGGGCTCGAGGCGTGGGCCGCGGCCGGCGACGTGACGGAGCTTCCAGCCGGCATCGCAGGGCCGCGCCGCACCGCGGGCAACGCGCGCGTCGTCGCGTCGCGCGACTGGGTGGACGTCGTCATCCCGACTGGAGATCGACCACCGTTCGAGGTTCGCGAGCAGGGCAACACGCTGGTGCTGGTGATGTATGGCGTGCAGGCGAACACGGATATCATCGGCTACGTCGGCGATGACTCCCTCGTGCGACGCGTGCGCTGGTACCAGGAGACGAGCGACCGCGCCCGCTTCGAGATCGACCTCGCTCACGCGCCATACGGCTACCTCCCCATGTGGGATCGCGGCGCGTTCACGCTTCGTATCCGTCGCCAGCCGGCGATCGATGCGGCGTCGCCGCTCAAGGGGCTGACGATCGTGGTGAATGCCGGCCATCCGCCAGCGGGCTCCACCGGTCCCACAGGCTTATACGAAGCGGTCCCGACGCTCGCGATCAGCCAGCGTCTCAAGACGATTCTCGAGGCGCGCGGAGCCCGCGTCGTGATGACGCGGACGACGGCCGATCCGCTTGCGCTGGCGATCCGCCCCGTGCTTGCACGTCAGGCGGGAGCACACGCCTTCGTATCCATTCACCTCAACGCCCTTCCCGACGGCGTGAATCCGTTCACCGCGAACGGGACGGGATCGTACTATTTTCATCCGTCGTCCGAGCCGCTCGCGCGCGAGGTCCAGCGCGGCATGGTTCTCCGGATGGGGCTCCGCGACCTCGGCATCTTCTACGACAACCTGTCGGATCTGCGACACCCCTGGATGCCATCGGTTCTCTGCGAGGGTGCATTCATCATGATTCCCGAGCAGGAGGCGGCGGTGCGTACGGTGGAATTCCAGGAGCGCTACGCGTTAGGCGTCGCCGATGGCCTCGTGGCGTATTTCCGCGCGTTGGGCCGACAGGTCCAGCAGCCGTGACCATTCATCCGACGGCATTCATCCACCCCGCCGCTTTCGTGTGCGGCGACGTCACGCTCGGCCCGCGCGCCTCGGTGTGGCCGAGCGCAGTGATCCGCGCCGATTCCGCACCGATCACCATCGGTGAGTCGAGCAACGTGCAGGACGGCGTCGTGATTCACGTCGATCCCGGGTTGCCCTGCACGATCGGCGCGCGCGTCGCGATCGGGCATCGAGCGATCGTGCACGGTGCGACCGTCGAGGACGACTGTCTCATCGCGATGGGCGCGATCGTGCTCAATCGCGTCGTCGTGGGTCGTGGCTCCCTCGTCGGCGCTGGCGCGGTGTGTAGCGAGGGGATGGTGATCCCACCGAATTCCCTGGTGCTCGGCGTGCCTGGCCGGATCGTGCGTTCGGCGGACGAGACATTGCGCACTCGAGGAGCATCAGCGGTGGCCGCGTATCTCGAGTTGGCCGAGCGCCACCGTCGTGGCGAGTTCGCCCGCAGAATCCAATCGGAGCAGCCGAACTCAGCCTAAGTGCTTGTCGGCGTTCGGCCTGCGAGGGCGCCAGTGGCACGCACGCTGCACGTGTTTCTGGGCAAGAACACCTGAGTGCGACCGGCGCGCTCCCAACGGTCGACTACCGTGCTCGACGGACGGAGCGCTGCGCGGGAACCGCGAATGTGGTCGTTGGATTGCGCAACCGCTTTACTGTCACCGAGTTGACTATGCACGGCGCGTTAGGCAGCCATCGCAGTCGCGAACGGGGTAGATTTCGTGGCGAACGTGAGAGCGGTGTAATCCAGCGGCCGTGGAAAAGTCGAGCTCGGATTGAGATTCGTGATGTGCAAAGAATAAGTCGTTGCTGCATGATCACTTACGTGCGGACTGGCGCGGTTTCACGAACGCCCATAAACTGCGCCCTCTTCGCCGCTCCGCGCGAAGCCGAGGTTCCCGCCCCGCCGCCCTGTCAGTCGTCGTAACGCTACGCTTTTTACGCTTTCCAGGGAGATGTAAATATGCCCCTACCCTTGCAGCCCCCCGTCGGCCCCGCCGCTCTTAGCCAGAACGCGCGCACGGTTCTCGAAAAGCGCTATCTGGTGAAAGACAAGAGTGGCAAGCCGACCGAGACCCCCGAAGACATGTTTTGGCGGGTGTCCACGGTCGTCGCTGAAGCGGATCGTCGGTACGGTGCGAGCGAGGGTGCGGTTACTGAAGTGGCCGAACAGTTCTACCGCCTCATGACGGAGCGCCGGTTCGAGCCGAACTCGCCCACGCTCATGAACGCCGGTCGCCCGCTCGGACAACTCTCCGCCTGCTTTGTGCTCCCTGTCGAGGACGCACTGTCGAACGGGCGGAATGGCATCTACGACACGCTTCGTTCGATGGCGCTTATCCACCAGAGCGGCGGCGGTACCGGCTTCTCGTTCTCGCGGCTTCGTCCTCACGGCTCGATGGTGCGCTCCACTACCGGCGTGGCGAGCGGACCCATCTCGTTCATGAAGCTCTATGACGCGTCCACGGACGCGGTGAAGCAGGGAGGCACCCGACGCGGCGCCAACATGGGCATCCTGCGCGTCGATCACCCGGACATCATGGAGTTCATCTCCTGTAAGGAAGACCTGACGCAGATCACGAACTTCAACATCTCCGTCGCGGTGACCGACAACTTCATGCAGGCGGTGAAGACCGGGACGAGCTACGACCTCGTCGACCCGGCCACCAAGCAGGTGGTCGGTCAGCTCGACGCGCAGATGGTGTGGAACAAGATGATCGACGGCGCGTGGCGCACCGGCGAGCCGGGCTGCTTCTTCATCGACGAAGCGAACCGCTACAACCCGGTGCCGCACCTCGGCTCCTACGAGGCGACGAACCCCTGCGGCGAGCAGCCGCTCCTCGCCTACGATGTCTGCAACCTCGGCTCCATCAACGTCGGCTATTACGTCCGCGATGGGCAGATGGACTGGCAGGAGTTCGCCGGCGACATCGCGCTCTCGACGCACTTCCTCGACAACATCATCGACGTCAACAAGTACCCGTTGCCGGAGATCGACGCGCTGTCCAAGCGCATCCGCCGCATCGGGCTTGGCATCATGGGCTTCGCTGACGCGCTCGTTAGGCTCGGGATCGCCTACGATTCGCCCGAGGGCGTGGAGTTCGGCCGCAAGGTCATGGAGTTCGTCGACGTCGAGTCCAAGAAGGAAAGCGAGCGCCTCGCCAACGACCGCGGCGCGTTCCCCGAATGGGCGCGCTCCATCTGGGGCCCCGATGAGACGTGCGCCCGCGACAGCGAAGGCAAGCGCATCCGCCGGATGCAGCTGCTGCGCAACTGCAACGTCACCACCGTCGCGCCCACCGGCACGATCTCCATCATCGCCGGCTGCTCGTCCGGCCTCGAGCCGCTGTTTGCCGTCGCGTTCATGCGCAATCAGGCGGGCGTCATGATGCCCGACGTGAACGAGGATTTCGTCGCCATTGCGCAGCGCGAGGGCTGGTACTCGCCCGAGCTCATGGAGCGCATCGCGCGCGAAGGCCGCGTCGACTTTCCCGAAGTCCCCGAGCGCTGGCAGCGCGTGTTCGTCACCGCGAACTCCATCGCGCCCGAGTGGCACATGCGCATGCAGGCCGCCTTCCAGGAGCACTGCGACTCGGCCATCTCGAAGACGACGAATTTCGCGCACACCGCCACCGTCGCCGACGTGCGCGCGATCTACGAGCTCGCGTACGACATGAAGTGCAAGGGCGTCACGGTGTACCGCGACGGCTCGCGCGACAACCAGGTGCTCTCGACGGGCGCTACCGAGAAGGCCAAGTCGGAGCGTGACGGTGCGCCGTCGGACAAGCGCGAGGTGGCGGAGCTCAAGGGCACGATGGCGGAGCTCGACGCCGAGATCGAGCGGCTCAAGAAGGCGCTCTACGACACGGAAGCCGAGAACCTGCAGCGTCGCCAGAAGCGCTCGCGTCCCGACAAGCTGCGCGGGACGTCCATTCGCAAGGAGACGCCGTTAGGCACCATGTTCGTCCACATCACCGAGGACGATCGCGGTCAGCCGTTCGAGGTCTTCATCAACCTCGGCAAGGCCGGCGGCTCGGCGATGGCTGACGCCGAGGCGATGGGGCGCCTCATCTCGCTCGCGCTGCGCTCGGGCATTCCGCTCATGGAGATCCACAAGCAGCTCCGCGGTATCTCCTCGGACCGCGCGGTGGGCCTCGGACCGAACAAGGTGCTCTCGGTTCCCGATGCCATCGGTATCGCGCTCTACGACTGGTATCAGGAAAAACAGCTCGGCATCCAGCAGGAGCTGCTTCGCGACACGCGCGGCCCGAGCAACTCGGCGCCCATCCGCGAGGAAGTGACCGTCGCTCGCAGCACGCCAGCTGGCGAGCAGGTGCAGATGGGCTTCGACGACGGTGCCCAGTCATTCATCGGGACGTGTCCGGACTGCGGCTCGCAGCTCGAGTACGCCGAGGGCTGCGTGAAGTGCCACGTTTGCGGCTTCAGCGAGTGCGGCTGACGTAAATCGGCGCGGCCGCGCACAAACTCCGTCTTGCGAAAAAAGGCGGCACCGCTCGAGCGGTGCCGCCTTTGCTTGCGAAGCTGCTGCCTAACGCACGCTTGCGAGGACCGTCGCCGGCTGTTTCACCCATTCACGCACCGACGCGTACACGGTGGCGTCCTCGTGCAGCTGACTGTGCTGAATGCACGCGGTCGGATTGTTCACCGCGCCGCCGCTGAGCAGTGCGCTGTCACGGGGATTGATCACCTCGTCGCACGGGGACCACCACGTAGCGTACCGGGGCAATCCCCACGATTCATCCGTCGCGTTGAGAGCGGTGAGGAACGACGATCCCGGGATCATCTCCCTGCACGATGTCTGCAGACAGAACACGGCCGTGTTCGTGCCGTGGTTCGTGCCGCCGAGCGTAATGAGCGACGCGACCTTACCGTCGCCGCCCAGGTTGCGGACGTAGTAGCGCGCCGAGAGAGCGCCCATCGAGTGTGAAATGATCGTCACCTGGGCCACGCCCGTCTTGGCGCGGATGGAGTCAACCTTCGCGGCGATCAGCGCGGCCGTGGTCGCATTCGACTTCGAGAAGTCGTACGAGAAGGCAGACAGCTCCGAGCTCTGCCACCCGTCCGCCTTGAAGCGTCCGACCATGGTCGTCCACGTAGTCGCGTTCGCGTTCCATCCGTGAACGAACAGAATGATCGGGTGCGCCGGAGGCCGCGGTGTCCGTTTGGCCAGGGGATCGACCGGATCGGTGATGGACCCGCAGGCAGCGAGTACCGTGAGCGCGACGGCGGCGAGCGGACGCATAGTGATGCGCATCGGACCATCCAGTGGAGGGTACTGAGGGCGGGGGGCGCCGATTATGGCGCGGCGAAGAATCGGTCGCAAGTGATGGCGGCACTCGCCCGCGCCTGCTGGTTATCGGGCGGCCGCCTCCGCTGGGAATCCCAACCGAAACGCGCGCCGTCCGCAGCGTAACAGTCGAGTCTTTCCCCGACCCTGCCCGGTTGCTACTTTCTGGCGAATCTCCCTCGGCTTCAGGAGCCGTCGAGTTGTCGCCAACCGGGACCCTGTGATGACCGAGCCTCAGACCGTTCGAAGCGACACGCCCGTTCTCCCGCAGCCTGGGCTCACGCAACCCGCGGTCGACGGCAAGTACGTCTACTGCATCATCCGGCTCGACAAGCAACGCGACTTCGGAAGCGTCGGCATTGGCGGCGGACAGCGCGTGTACACCGTGCATTTCCAGGATCTCGCGGCGATCGTGAGTGATACGCCGCTCGTCATCTACGATCCGACGCGTGAGCACGTGCTGGCGCACGAGTTCGTGAACGAGACGGTCATGCGCGAGTTCACGGTCATCCCGATGTCATTCGGGACGGTCTTCCGGTCAGAAGACGATGTGACCGAATTGCTGCGTTCGACCTATCAGGCGTTCAGCGATGTCCTGGACAAGATGCAGGACAAGATCGAGTTCGGCCTCAAGGTCCTCTGGGAGCGCGAGAAGGTGATCGCGAACCTCGAGCGTGAGAACGACGAGATCCGCCGTCTCAAGGACGAGATCAGCCGGAACACAGCGTCCTCGACGTACTTCGCGCGGATGCAGCTCGGACGCCTCGTAGAATCGGCGCTCGAAGGCGTGCAGGGTCGCTACGTCGCGGACATTCACGAGGCGCTGAAGCCGGTCGCCGTCGCGAGCCGCAGCAACAAGGTCATCGGCGACCGCATGATTCTGAACGCAGCGTTCCTGGTCGACCGCACGCAGGAGCGCCTGTTCGACGACAAGGTGAAAGAAGTGAGCCGCCGCTACGACGAGCTGCTGACGTTCAAGTACACCGGTCCGTGGCCGCCGTACAACTTCGTGAACATCAAGCTGAAGCTCGAGAAAGCCAACTGATCGGGAATAGGGAATCGGGAATGGGGAATCGAATGTTCCGCCATCCGCCATCCGCCATCCGCGTTCCGGGTCTGGACGATGGGCCTGCTGAGTAAGCTCCTCTTCTTTCCCGTCGCGGGACCTGTCGCGGGCATCCGCTGGTCGTTAGGCAAGGTGCAGCGCGTCGTGGAGGAGCAGCTCGTCGACGACACCCCCATCAAGCAGGAGCTCATGGAACTCCAGATGCTGGTCGAGCTCGGCGACATTGACGACGAGGAATACGTGCGCCGAGAGGCGGACGTGATGGCGCGCCTCCGCGAGGTGCGCGCGTGGCGGGAGCGGCTCGGCATGGCCACCGCTGGCGGCCCGGTGCGAGTAGCGCGGGAGAGCGACGACGCCGAATAACCGCCGGCTGAGCGGGATCGACGCGCTGCTCGCGTCGCTCGCGTCCTGGACGCTCGTCGGGGGGAAGGGAGGCGTCGGCAAGACGACCTGTGCTGCCGCGTTAGGCACCCGGAGCGCGCGTGATGGCGTCCGCACGCTCGTCCTCTCGACCGACCCGGCTGGCGCGCTCGTCGACGTGCTCGGATCCCCGCTCGGTGGCGCCCCGGTGCCGGTCGCAGCGGTACCGAATCTGTTCGCATGTCAGCTCGACGCGACCGCCGCACGCGCGCGGTTCATCCAGCAATGGGGCGAGACCCTGGCGACGATCATCGATCGCGGGACGTACCTGGATCGCGACGACATTCAGGGACTCATCGATGCGACGCTTCCGGGGATCGACGAGACGATGGCGCTGCTGGCGCTCGCGGATCTCGCCGACGAGGGCGACTGGGAGCGCGTGATTCTCGACACCGCGCCCACGGGGCACACGCTACGGTTGCTCGCGCTCCCGGACACGTTCCAGGCCGTCATCGATCTGCTCGACACGATGCAGGCCAAGCACCGGTTCATGGTCTCGGCGCTGCTCCACCGCTACAAAGCGGATGCGGCGGACTCGTTCATCGCGAGCCTGCGCTCGCGGATCGCGCGGCTTCATGCGATCACGAACGACG
>Ga0207650_10003125_pt1 | contig 11409 bp, 9 predicted proteins | sample KBSS63metaG_FD_184325 | JGI IMG/M metagenome (GOLD analysis project Ga0207650, IMG submission 184325) | Switchgrass rhizosphere microbial communities from Kellogg Biological Station, Michigan, USA - KBS S6-3 metaG (SPAdes) (version 2) | ecosystem: Host-associated > Plants > Roots > Rhizosphere >...
CCACGTGGTGTGATTGAATTTAATCTCAGCGTCGCCATATAGCCTCAAGACCCAACCCGCGTGTCCGGCGCAACCTGGCAATCCAACCCCGTAGTCCAACCCCGCAGTTCAACTGGTTACCGAGTCTCCCATGGAGCAATTTCACGGCACTACGATCGTATCGGCGCGGCGCGGCGCGCGTGTGGCGCTGGGTGGCGACGGCCAGGTCACCCTGGGCAACATCGTCGTCAAAGCGAGTGCGCGCAAAGTCCGGCGCTTATTCGCCGACAAGATACTCGCGGGATTCGCGGGCGGGACCGCGGACGCGTTTACGCTGTTCGAGCGGTTCGAAGCCAAGCTCGAAAAGCATCAGGGCAACCTGCTGCGCTCGGCGGTCGAACTGGCGAAAGACTGGCGCACCGACCGCATGCTGCGCCGGCTCGAAGCGATGCTCGTCGTGTGCGATGCGCAAAGTTCGCTGATTATTTCCGGCAACGGCGACGTACTCGAACCGGAGCAGGGTCTCGTCGCGATCGGCAGCGGCGGGCCGTATGCGCAGGCGGCGGCGCGCGCGCTGCTCGATCACACGCAGATGCCACCCGAAGAAGTGGTCAAGCAAGCGCTGGTGATCGCGGGTGACCTGTGCATCTACACCAATCAGCAGCACGTAATCGAAGTTCTCGAATAAAGGTTCAAGCGTGAGTCAGATGACGCCGCAGGAAATCGTTCACGAGCTGGACAAGCACATCATCGGTCAGGACGCCGCCAAGCGCGCGGTCGCGATCGCGCTGCGTAATCGCTGGCGCCGGCAGCAGGTCGCGGAGCCGTTGCGCCACGAGATCACACCCAAGAACATACTGATGATAGGGCCCACCGGCGTGGGCAAGACGGAGATTGCGCGCCGGCTCGCGCGGCTTGCCGAGGCGCCGTTCATCAAGGTCGAGGCGACCAAGTTCACCGAAGTAGGCTACGTCGGCCGCGACGTCGACACCATAATTCGCGACTTGGCGGAGACCGCGGTAAAGCAGGTACGCGAGCAGGCGACGCGCAAAGTGCGGCACCAGGCGGCCGACCAGGCCGAAGAGCGCGTGCTCGACGTGCTGCTGCCGCCGGCGCGCGACGGCGCCACTGCGTTGAGCGACGCCGATAATGCAACGCGCCAGAAATTCCGCAAGCGCCTGCGCGAGGGCGAGCTCGACGACCGCGAAATCGAAATCGAAGTGGCCGCGCAGCAGCCGCACATGGAGATATTCGCGCCGCCCGGCATGGAGGACCTGACCTCGCAAATCCAGGGCATGTTCCAGAACCTGGGGACTCAGCGTCGCAAAACGCGCAAGCTGAAAATTCGCGAGGCGATGAAGCTGCTGGCCGAGGAAGAGGCCGCGAAACTCGTCAACGACGAAGACCTCAAATTGCGTGCGGTCGCCAACGTCGAGCAGAACGGCATCGTGTTTCTCGACGAGATCGACAAGATTACGAGCCGCGGCGAAACGTCGGGCGCCGAAGTTTCGCGCCAGGGTGTGCAGCGCGATTTGCTGCCGCTGGTGGAAGGCACCACCGTGTCGACCAAGTACGGCATGATCAAGACCGACCACATCCTGTTCATCGCGAGCGGCGCGTTTCATCTGGCGAAGCCGTCGGACCTCATCCCCGAATTGCAGGGCCGCTTTCCGATCCGCGTCGAGCTCGCGAGCCTGTCGGTTACCGATTTCGAGCAGATCCTGACCAATACCGACGCGTGCCTGACGCGCCAGTACGAAGCGCTGCTGGCCACCGAAGGCGTGAAAATCGAGTTTCAGTCGAGCGCGATCAAGCGGCTGGCCGAAATCGCATGGCAGGTCAACGAGAAGACGGAGAACATCGGTGCGCGCCGCCTCTATACCGTGATGGAAAAGCTGCTCGAGGAAATTTCCTACGATGCGGCGCGCCACGCCGGCGCGGCGGTCGCGGTCGATGCCGCTTACGTCGACAGCCGCTTAAAGGGGCTGGCGCAAAGCGAGGACCTCGCGCGCTACGTGCTCTGACGCCGGGCTTGGCGCCGGCGTCGATTGACCGCGCGCGCTCACTCGTCCTATAGTGAGCGCCTCATGAAACGCCGCTTCGTCGCCTGGCTCGCCGTTTTCGGCATCGCGTTCAACGCGTTGTGGCCGCTGCTCGCGAACGCGGCGCCGGTCGATTTGCAGATGACGATCTGCACGACCGACAAATCAGCGCAGGCCGCGCAATCGGCGCCCGCAAAACGAATTCCCGCCAGCAGCTCCCTGCCGCATTGCCCGTTTTGTCTCGGCGTCAGCGACGCCACGCCTGGAGTCGCCGGTGCGGACGCGGTTTTTTACGAGCGCGTCGTCACGCTGCTGGCGGCAGCCATTGCCGGGACTTCCGGCGCTGCATCTTTTACCCATCCTTCCGCCGCACCTCGCGGTCCGCCCGCGCTTCCCTGATCTGAACTAGCCGGCCGCATTCCGTGCGCGGAATCAGCGGCCGCGTTTCTCGCCGCTTTAGTGCGGCACGGGTTTCGAGGGAGCCAAGTGAGAAATACCGGCCTTAGTGCGCGCGGCGCAAATTCAGGCATCAGACAGGGCACGCGCGTGTTCGTCGCGGCGGTGCTCGCCTGCGCCGCGCCCGCCGCCTGGCCGCAATCCGTCCCGCCGGTTACCACGCTGCCCGAAGTATCGATATCGGAGCCGCCGACGGTCGCGCAGAAATACCAGCTGCCCGCGACTACGGAAAGCGTCACTGCGGCGCAAATGGCGGAGACGATCAACGTGATGAACACCGAGGATGCCCTCAAATATCTGCCGAGCCTGATCGTGCGCAAACGCAACTTCGGCGACCAGCAATCGCCGCTCGCGACCCGCACGTCGGGTCTCGGACAAAGCGCGCGCAGCCTGATTTACGCCGATGGCTTCCTGCTCTCATCGCTGATCGGCAACAACAACAGCAGCGCGTCGCCGCGCTGGGCGCTGGTCGCGCCGGAAGAGATCGAGCGCATCGACGTAATGTACGGACCGTTCTCCGCTGCGTATCCGGGCAATTCGATGGGTGCGGTGGTCGAGATCACGACCCGCATGCCGGATAAATTCGAGGCGGGCGCCAAAGCGCAGGCCGCGACGCAGAACTTCCGCTTGTACGGCACGGACAACAATTACCAGGCGCAACAAGCAAGCGCGCTCGTCGGCAATCGCACGGGCGCGCTCGCGTGGTGGTTGAGCGCCGACCACCTGCACAGCCAGACCCAGCCGCTGAACATCATCACCGCGTTGCGGCCCGCCGCGCCGAGCGCCGCGGGCGCGCCCACGACCGGCGCCTTCATGGATTTCAACCGGCTTGGCCAACCGATTGCGGTGTTCGGCGCCGGCGGCATCGAGCGCAAGGACCAGGACAATGCGAAAGCGAAGGTCGTGTTCGATTTCGCGCCCGGCTGGCGCGGCACGTACACGCTCGGTTATTTTCAAAACACGGCGCGGGCGGGCGTCGATACCTATTTGCGCGACGCATCGGGCACTCCGGTGTATTCGGGGGCGAGCCTCAATATCGGCGGCTACAACTACAACCTCGGCGCCGGCGCGTTCTCCAACACCAACGGTGTTTATAACGTCGACCAGCAACACATCGCGCAAAGCGTGGCGTTGAGGTCGAATACCCAGCGCGAGTGGGATTGGGAGGCCGTCGTCAGCAATATGCGCTACGGGCTGGACACGACGCGCAATCCGTCAACCGCGCTGCCCGCGGCTTCCGGTGGCGGCGCCGGCACCATACAGGCGCTCGATGGCACCGGCTGGTCAACGTTCGATCTCAAGGGCATCTGGCGGCCGCAGGGCGTCAAGGGCGCGCACCACGTGAGTTTCGGCGTGCATGCCGACCGCTACAAGCTCAACAATGTGACCTCGGCTACTACCGACTGGATTTCCGGCGCCGCCGCCGCGACGACCGCGTTGTCGTTCGGCAAGACGAGCACCGATGCGGTATGGATCCAGGATGCGTGGCGCTTCGCGCCGCGTTTCAAGCTGACGCTCGGCGCGCGACAGGAAGCATGGCGTGCATACGACGGGCTCAATTTTTCGGCTGCCCCGACGTCGAACGTGAGCCAGCCCGGGTTGAGCGCCGCGAAGTTTTCGCCGAAGGCGGCGCTCGCGTGGGACGCCAGTACGGATTGGCGCGTGACGGCGTCGTACGGCACCGCGTACCGGTTTCCGACCGTCACTGAGTTGTACCAGGCGGTGACGGTCGCGGGCGTAATCTATACGCCCAACCCCAATTTGCGGCCCGAGCGCGCGTATTCCGGCGAACTGGCGCTCGAGCGCGTGATCGCGAACGGCCGGGTGCGCGTGTCGCTGTTTCAGGAAAATATCGCCGACGCGCTGATCGCGCAGAATTCGACCATACCCGGCACCAATACAATCGGCTCGTCGACGCAGAACATCGACCGCATCCGCTCGCGCGGCGTCGAGATCGTCGCGGAAAAAACCGATGCAATGGTGCGCGGGCTCGATTTGTCCGGCAGCGTGACCTTCGTCGATTCGCGGATCCTCGCCGATCCCGCGTTCAGGAACGCGGCGGGCGTGCTGACCGACGTCACCGGCAATTACACGCCGAACATTCCACGCCTTAAATCGACCGCGGTCGCGACCTACCGGCACGACGAGCACTGGTCGGGCACGCTGGCGGCGCGCTATAGCGCCCGCGCGTGGGCGACGCTCGACAACACGGACATCAATCCGAACACCTACCAGGGGTTCGCCCAGTACTTCGTCATGGACACGCGCGTGCGCTATCAATTCAGCAAGCAATGGAGCGCCGCGCTCGGCGTCGAAAATTTGAACAACCGGAAATATTTTCTGTTTCACCCGTTTCCGCAGCGCACGGCCATCGCGGAGCTGAAGTTCACGCCGTAAGCGCGAACCAGGGAAGCGTAGCGTTTAGCGGGTAAGCACGACCGCTTTGATGCCGAGCGCCTGGCTCAACTTCTCGGCGGTCGCGCGCGCGTCGGTCTGGCTCGCGTACGGTCCCGCATGCACGCGAAAGAGACCGTCCTTCGGATAAACGTGCAGAACGGGCGCGAGCCAGTCGACCTGGGTTTTGAGCCGCGCGAGATAACTTTCCGCGTTGTCCGGCGAGCCGAACGCGCCGAGCTGCAGGAAGAGACCTTTCGGCTCGGCGGTCACCGCCACCACCGGCGTGGCGCTGTCCACGGGTGAGGGGGGCGTTGCGCTTTGCGCAGATGGCGGGGCGGCGCTCTCGGCCGTCAGCGGCACTGCCACCGGCGCGGGCGCCGCCGCCAAAGGCGTCGCGACCGGCGCCCCTGGCGCTGGAGTGGGCGCAATCGCCACGGTCGGCGCGGTCGGCGTGCCGGCATCGACGATGATCGTTTCGACTTCGACCATCGCTTTGCCGCCCCCCAGCACGCCGAGCTTATAGGCGGCCGTGTACGACAAGTCGATCAGGCGATCCGAGTGAAACGGTCCGCGGTCGTTGATGCGCACGACTACCGACTTGTTGTTGGCGAGGTTGGTCACGCGCGCGAAGCTGGGAATCGGCAATACCGTGTGAGCGGCCGTCATCCCGTACATGTCGTAGATTTCGCCCGACGAGGTCGGCTGGCCGTGATAGCGGCGCCCGTACCAGCTGGCGACGCCGCGCGCCTTGTACGGTGCGATCTGCGTCATCGGCGTGTAGCTCTGTCCCATGACGGAATAAGGCCGAATCGCGCCGCGCGCGAGCGGCTCGCGCTTGGGCACCGCGTCCGGCACCTGCTCGAGATTCGGCGGCGGATTGTCGCCGGGCCCGTCGTTCAGATAGTAGCCGCCGCCGCGCGATGTCGGCGGCTTGGCCGCCGCCGTGCCGTCGGGTGAGCGCGCGACCGTCGGCGGTTCGTCGCGAGTGCCCATGCCGCCGCAGCCTGCGAGCGTCATTGCAGCGCATGCCGCAAATACGCGGAGAGCCGAGAGGAGATAGGCGACAGGCGTATTGCGTCGCGTGCTTGCGATGCAGCGAAAAACTTTTCCCGCCTGTCGCCTGTCGCTTGTCGCCTGTCGCTTCACGATTGCACCAGCTTCTTGTGGGTTTCTATGCTCATCAGTATGCCCAGTCCCAGGCAAATCGTAACCAGGGAAGTGCCGCCGTAACTCACTAGCGGCAGCGGCACGCCCACCACCGGCAGGATGCCGCTGACCATGCCCATGTTGACGAACGCGTACGTGAAGAATGTAAGCGTGATGGCGCCGCCGAAGAGGCGCGTGAACAGCGTCGGCGCGTTGGCGGTGATGACGATGCCGCGGCCGATCACGAGCAGGAACAGCAAGAGCAGCGTCGCGTTGCCGAATAGTCCCCACTCTTCTGAGAACACGGCGAAAATGAAATCGGTCGTGCGCTCGGGTATGAAATCGAGGTGGGTCTGGGTGCCCTGCAGCCAGCCTTTGCCGACGAGCCCGCCGGAGCCCACCGCGATCGTCGATTGGATGGTGTGATAGCCGGTGCCGAGCGGATCCTGCGTCGGGTCTATGAGCGTCAGGATGCGCTGGCGCTGGTAGTCGTGCATCATGCCCCAGACGAATGGCAGGCAGGCGGCGCCGGCGATGCCGAATCCGATGATGATCCGCCAGGACAGGCCGGCCAGGAAAAGCACGTAGGCGCCGGCGGCGGAAATCAGCAACGCGGTCCCGAGATCGGGCTGGCGCACGATCAACCCGATCGGCACGATCAGGAGCAGCGCCGCGATAATGTAGTTTTTCAGCTTGAGCGTTGCTTCGTAGCGGTCGAAATACCAGGCCAGCATCAGGGGCACCGCGATTTTCATGAGCTCGGACGGCTGAATGCGCGTAACGCCGATGTAGAGCCAGCGCCGTGCGCCATTGACGATTTCCCCGAACAGCGCAACGCACACGAGCAGCAGCACGCCGAACACGTAAAGCGGCAGCGCGATGCGCCGCAGGAAATGCGGCGGCACGTTCGCGAATATGTACATAACGCCGAGCGCGACCATGATGTTGGCGACCTGGCTCGAGATGCGCGGTACGCTCTGGTTGGAGCCGCTGAATATCGTGGCGAGACCGACGCCCATCAACAGCAGCAGCACCACGAGCAACTGGGTGTCGAGGTGGGCGGTGAGCAGCCGCGTCAAACGCCTAATCACGGGCACCGGCCGCTCCTTCGTCGGGTTTGAGCGGGGTCGGCTGCTTGCCGAGCAGATAGTAATCGAACACCTTCCGTGCAATGGGGGCGGCGGCGCGCGCGCCGAAACCGGCGTTTTCCACCAGCACGGCGAGCGCCAGTTTCGGTTGGTCGGCCGGCGCATAGGCGATGAAGAGCGCATGGTCGCGGTGGCGCTCCAACACCCGGCTCTCGATGTATTTTTCGCCCTGCTTGATCGCGACGACCTGGGCAGTCCCGGTCTTGCCGGCGCTTATGTACGGTGTTCCCGCGAACGCGCGCGCGCCGGTGCCCTCTTTGTTGACGCCGACCAGCGCTTTCTTGACCACCGCCAGATGCTCGGGCTGCAACTGCAGCGTGCGCATGGGCTGGGGCTCGACCACCGTGCGTTTGCGGGTCACGATGTCTTCGACGTAGTTGACGATATGCGGCCGGAACATCACGCCGTCGTTGGCGATGGTCGCGATTGCCTGCGCGAGCTGCAGCGGCGTATAGGAATTGTAGCCCTGGCCGATGCCGACGCTGATGGTTTCACCCGCGTACCATTTTTGCTTGTAGCGGTCCATTTTCCATTTTGACGACGGCAGTATGCCCCGCGATTCACCGGTGATGTCGATACCGGTGCGGCTGCCGAAGCCGAACTGCGCCATGAAGTTGGCGATGTTGTCGATGCCGAGGTCGTTGGCGAGCACGTAATAATAGGTATCGCACGAGACCACGATCGATTTGTACATATCGACCATGCCATGACCGCCGACCTTGTCGTCGCGGAAGAAGTGGCCGCCGAAGTTGAAGCCGCCGGGATCGCTGATCACCTGTTCCGGCCGCCGCTTGCCCAGAGTGAGCGCTGCGAGCGCCATGAAGGGCTTGAAGGTGGAGCCCGGCGGATAAGTGCCGGCGAGCGCGCGATTGACCATCGGGCGGTCGATCGATTCGTTGAGCTCTTTCCAGTTCACGGGATCGATGCCGTCGACGAACAGGTTGGGATCGAAGCCGGGCTTTGAGATGAACGCCAGCACCCCGCCGGTGGCCGGATCGATCGCGACGAGCGCGCCGCGAAAGTCGCCGAACGCGCGATAGATGACTTCCTGCAGGCCGGCATCGAGATTAAGCACGAGGTTGTTGCCGGAGGTCGGTGCGGAGCGCGACAGCGTGCGCACGGCGCGGCCGGCCGCGTCGACCTCGACCTCTTCGACGCCCGTGGTGCCGTGCAGGTGCGTCTCGTAGCTTTGCTCGAGGCCTACTTTGCCGATGTAGTCAGTGCCACGGTAGTTGGCTTCGATGCCCTTGGCTTCGAGTTGTTCGAGCTCGTGCGTGTTGATGCGCCCGATATGGCCGACGACGTGCGAAAACAATTCCGCCTGCGGATACTGGCGAAACAGCCGCGCGTTGATCTCGACGCCCGGAAAGCGGTAGCGGTGGGCGGCGAACTTCGCGATCTCCTCGTCCGAGAGCCGGGTGCGGATCGGCAGGCTTTCGAAACTCTTGCTCTCGTCCATGAGCTTGCGGAACCGGCGGCGGTCGCGGGGCGTTATTTCGACGACGGTCGAGAGGTCATCGATCAATGCCTCGACGTCGGTGATTTTGCGCGGCGTGATTTCGAGCGTGTACGCCGAATAGTTGCTCGCGAGGAGCACGCCGTTGCGGTCGACAATGATCCCGCGGTTGGGCACGATCGGCACGATCGAGATGCGATTCGCTTCGGCGAGCGTCGTGTAGTAGTCGTGCTGCACGACCTGCAGGTAGAAAAAGCGCACGAACAGCAGCGTAAACATGCACAGCACGAAAATGGACGCGATCGCGAGGCGCACGCGAAAGTGATGGATTTCGAGCCGCGAATTCCTGAGCTCGACGCCGGGATTGATCGTAAGTTCAGACACGGTCGGGATCGGGCGTCGGCCGCTGCGGCAGCTTGAACATGTAAGTGAGCACTGGCCACATTACGGCAGCCACCAGACTGCCGGCGAAGTAGCTCCAGCCGGGAAACGCGGCGCCCGCGAACATGCGCACGCCGAGCACGATCAGATCGTTGAGCAGGAGCAGCACGACCACGTGGAGTATCTGGTCGCGCAGCGTGAACATCAGCACGCGCCGGTGCAGGACGATGCCGGCGTACGCGAGCACCGAGTAGGCGAGCGCATGCTGGCCGAAGAGACTGCCCTCCGCGACGTCCATCACGAGACCGAGCAGCCAGGCGGATGTGAAACCGACTTTGCGCGGCTGCTGGATGCACCAATAGAGCAGCACCAGCGCGACGAAGTCTGGTTTAAGGAACACCCACCAGCCCGACCAGGGCAAGAAGTTGACGAGCAGCGCCAGCACAAACGTGAAGATGATGAACGTGCCCCTGACCGGCAGCAGGATTTCATGCAAGGTGGAATCGCGCGCCTGCATCAGGACCCCCTGCGCGGTTTTTTCGCGCGCGGCGCAGCCTTCGTTTCTTCGGCGGGGCGCTCGGGCAGCTGGTTTTCCCAGTTCAGCACCAGCACCTGGCTGTGGCTCGTCACGCCGGCGAGCGGCTTGCAGCTGATGCGCGCGAACAAATAGGCCGCGTTGCGCTCGACGTTAGTAACCTCGGCGACCGGCAGGCCCGGCGGATAGACGCCGTCGATTCCGGACGTCACCAACTGGTCGCCGTTCTGGAAATCCGCATTGAGCGGAATGAATTTCAACTCGAGCTGGCCGTCGTTGCCGGTGCCGCCCAGAACCGCGCGCAGACCGTTGCGCAGGCTTTGCACGGGCACGGCCTGGTCCTTGTCTGTTATCAGCGTGACTTCCGACAACCAAGGATAGATACGCGTCACCTGGCCGACGACGCCTATCTGGTCGATCACTGGCTGGCCCGGCTTCACGCCGTGCTGCTGGCCTTTGTCGACCACGATCTTGCGCGTGAAAAGGTCGCGCCCCGCGTACAGCACCTCGGCGAATATCGTGCTTTCGGGGAAGCGCTGCCGCGCACCGAGCAACTCGCGCAAATGCGCGTTTTCAGCCGACAGCGCCGCATATTTTCTGAGGATCGCCGCCTCACTGAGGCTTTGCGCGGAGAGCTTGGCGTTTTCCGTGCGCAGCGCGCTCTGCGTCACGAAAAATTCGCCGACCGTATCGAGCAGCGCGCGCGGCGCGGCGGCGAGCCGCTGCAACGGATAAATCACCACCGACACGGCTTTGCGGATGCCTTCGAGATAGCCGTAGCGCGCATCGGAGATCAGGAAGGCGACCGACATCAGCGAACATAGCAGCAGACGGACTAGAGGGGTGGGACCGCGTCTGAAAAAGGGCGGCGGTGAATGTTCCATTACCGAAGCAGCGGCAGGCGGGCCAGGGAGCGGGCGTCAGCGCGGTGGGTCACGGTCGCCGCGCGGTCCACGTGTCATTCCTTGCGCGGATCAGTCATCAGTGAAGATGCTGACGAGTTTTTCCATTTTCTCGAGCGCCATGCCGGAGCCGCGCACCACACAGGTCAGCGGATCTTCGGCGACTATCACCGGCAGGCCGGTTTCTTCCATCAGCAGGCGGTCGATGTCGCGCAAGAGCGCGCCCCCGCCCGTCAGGACCATGCCTTTCTCCGCGATGTCCGCGGCGAGCTCGGGCGGCGTCTGCTCGAGCGCCGACTTGACCGCGCTCACGATGCTGTTGAGCGGCTCGGTCAGCGCTTCGAGAATTTCGTTCGAGGAAATGGTGAAGCTGCGCGGTATGCCCTCGGCCAGGTTGCGGCCCTTGACTTCCTTTTCGCGCACTTCCGAGCCCGGAAACGCCGAGCCGATTTCTTTCTTGATCTGCTCCGCGGTGGTTTCGCCGATCAGCATGCCGTAGTTGCGGCGGATGTAATTGATGATCGCTTCGTCGAACTTGTCGCCGCCGACGCGCACGGAGCCCTTGTACACGAGGCCGCCCAGCGAAATCACGCCGACTTCGGTGGTGCCGCCGCCGATGTCAACCACCATCGAGCCGGTTGCCTCGCCGACCGGCATGTCGGCGCCGATGGCCGCGGCCATCGGCTCTTCGATCAGATACACGCGCGAAGCGCCGGCGCCGATCGCGGATTCACGAATCGCGCGGCGTTCGACTTGCGTCGAGCCGCAAGGCACGCAAATGATGATGCGCGGACTCGGCGAGAACAGCCGCGAATCGTGCACTTTTTTGATGAAGTGCTTGAGCATCTGTTCGGTCACGGTGAAGTCGGCAATCACGCCGTCTTTCATCGGGCGTATCGCGGTGATGTTGCCCGGCGTGCGGCCCAGCATCGCCTTGGCGGCGAGGCCTACTTCCTGAATGACTTTT
>Ga0207650_10003131_pt1 | contig 11395 bp, 13 predicted proteins | sample KBSS63metaG_FD_184325 | JGI IMG/M metagenome (GOLD analysis project Ga0207650, IMG submission 184325) | Switchgrass rhizosphere microbial communities from Kellogg Biological Station, Michigan, USA - KBS S6-3 metaG (SPAdes) (version 2) | ecosystem: Host-associated > Plants > Roots > Rhizosphere...
CCTCGGCGAAAATCTGCGTGCCGGGGGTGGCGTTGGTCGAGGGCACATAGCCCATCGCCACCGGGCCATCGGCGCTCGGCCCGAAGCCGCCGGAGGTGACCTCGCCGATCTCGGTCTTGCCTTCCGCATCGGCATAGAGCTTGGCATGGCCACGCACGGGCGCCTTGCCCTCGGGCTTCAACCCGACGCGGCGGCGCGCGGCGCCGTTGTCGAGTTCGGCTAAAATACGAGCGGCACCGGGAAAGCCGCCAGCACGGGCACCGCCGTTGCGACGAACCTTCTGGATGGCCCATTCAAGGCCGGCCTCGACCGGAGACGTGGTGGTGTCGATATCGTTGCCGTAGAGGCAGAGACCGGCTTCGAGGCGCAGGGAGTCGCGGGCGCCGAGCCCGATCGGCTGGACGTCGGGATGATCCAGCAACCACTTGGCGACGGTCTCGGCCTTGTCGGCGGGAATGGAAATTTCGAAGCCGTCCTCGCCGCTGTAGCCGGAGCGCGACACCAGGCACGGCACATCGTGCAGGCTGACGTCGCGGACATCCATGAACTTCATTTCGGCGAGACCCGGCCAGAGCTCTGACAGGGCTGCTTCCGCGCGCGGGCCCTGCAACGCGACGAGGGCGCGGTCCAGCATCGTGATCTCGCAACGATCGCCGATATGCTTCTGCAGATGGGCGAGATCGGCGTCCTTGCAGCCGGCATTGACGATGACGAAAAGATGGTCGCCGCGATTGGCGATCATCAGGTCGTCGAGAATTCCACCGGCATCGTCCGTGAAGAAGCCGTAGCGTTGACGGCCGGGCTTGAGGCCTAGAATGTCGACCGGTACCAGCGTCTCCAGGGCAAGGGCTGCATCCTCATAGCGCCCCGAATGGGCGCGGATGATGATCTGGCCCATGTGCGACACGTCGAACAGACCGGCGGCGGAGCGGGTCTGGAGATGCTCCTTCAGAACGCCGGCAGGATATTGCACCGGCATGTCGTAGCCGGCAAATGGCACCATACGGGCGCCAAGCGCCAGGTGCAGCGCGTGCAGCGCGGTTTTCTTGAGGGCAACTGTCTCGGTCAAACGACGCCTCCGGCGTTTGCACTTCCTTGGAAATGCGGGCTCATGAATACCGGCGCGGCTGCGCCTTGGTGATGAGCCCCCTCTGTCCCTTTGCCTGAGATTGTTATCCCTTCGGCGAGCACTGTCTAAGCAGTGCTTCTCTCCAGAGTTTCGTCTGCCCCCGACTGGTCCTTGGGCCTGAGAGTTTCCGGGGCGGTTGCTCCTTCGGCACCGGCATCGCCGGATTCTCCCAATCGGGTTGACTTGCCATTATCGGGCGGCCGCCTTGCTTGGCAAGGGGAAATGTCGCGATCCGGCAGTTTTTTGTCGCGGCGGCCCGGGAGCAGATCATAACAGCGGGACGGCCTTGCAAGCCGAGGCAATTCGGCTAATCGTTGGGCAGCAATGCCAAATAATGTCGCGTCAGTGGGAGCAGCCAATGCAGTTCAGTTTCACCGAGGGCCGTGCCCTGCTGTTATCAGTGCTCCTCCTGATGTCGGTTGCCAGCGCTTCGGCCCAGCAGAGTGACGGCATGGGTAGCATGGCCGGAATGGCAATGGAGCCGGCTACGGAGGCTGGCGCAACGGCAGCGTTGAAGGCGGGCGATCTCGAGCTCAGCGGCGGCTTTGTGAAGGCAATGCTGCCAGGACAGCCGGTCGGTGGAGGCTACGTTTCCATCCACAATGGCGGCGCAGCAGGTGACAGGCTGGTTTCCGTCTCATCACCGGCGGCCGGCGTGGTGGAGCTGCATGAGATGACAATGAAAGACAATATCATGCGCATGCGCGAGTTGAAGACCGGTATTCCCATCCCGGCCGGCGCCACGGTGCGGCTGGCGCCGAACGGGCTGCACATGATGTTCAAGAAGATTGAAGTCCCCTTCAAGCAGGGTGCCTCTGTCCCTGTAACCCTGACCTTTGAAAAGGCTGGGCCTGTAACGCTGACATTGCCGGTGGTCTCAGCGAGCGGCAACTAGCAGCCTAACAACCGCTTCAGTCGTTTTCGGCATAGGAATCGAGTGCGTTCTGCAAGGTGGAACGGGGCTGGCGGCTGCCTTCGTTCATCAGGTCCAGTCCGATCGTCGTTGCCTGGATGATCGGTGAAATGCTTTCGACATCACTTTCGTCGACATCGCCGCGCTCACGACGAAGCGCCTCTTTTCGCGCAGTGCGCTGGGCGATCGTCGTGGGGACGAGTGTCGGCTGCTTCGCAGCATCGGCGGCCCAGGCGACCATATAGGCAGAAACGTTGACGACCTCGACCATTCCAGATGTCCAGCTATTAAGACTTGCGAAGACGGTATTCTACCGCAGCAAGCTTCGCACGGGGCTAAATCAATCAATGACATTTTAACGATGTCCACATTTGTGCCGCGTTCCGAATTCTTATTGGCAGCCTGTCTTTCCTCCGATATCAGCGTTCCATGTTTCAAGTTCTGCTGGTCGCCTTCGGCGGCGCAATCGGTTCCGTCCTGAGATACTATGTCGGCGTCTGGAGCCTCCGGCTGGCAGGGCCCACCTTTCCGTGGGGAACGCTGACGGTGAACGTCGTCGGCTCTTTCGTGATCGGCCTGTTTGCGGAGATGATCGTGCGCAAGTTCGGCGGCTCGGTTGAGCTGCGCCTGTTGCTGATGACCGGCATTCTGGGAGGATTCACCACCTTCTCCTCCTTCTCCCTGGATACGCTGGCGCTGATTGAACGCGGCAGCATCGGCGTCGCCGCATTGTATGTCGTGCTCAGTGTTGGAGTGTCGCTGGTCATGGTCTTTGCCGGTCTTTCGGTTGCGCGGGCACTCACCTAGTCACAAAAATGGGCGTTCCAGCCGCAACAAACGCGCCTTGCGCGCAATTCCGATTTCCACTTTGTCAAAAAATGCTCTAAAGCGACGGCAAAAGGCCGGCTTAGGCCGACCCCATCGTATGAAAGAAGAAGCATGGCCGGGATTGAGCATAGAATAGTCGAGCCGGAAGAGTCGGGCATGCGCCTCGACCGCTGGTTCAAGGTGCATTTTCCGGGTCTGGGCTTCGGGCAGCTGCAGAAGCTGCTGCGCTCGGGGCAGGTGCGGGTCGACGGTGGCCGCGTCAAGACGGACGCGCGCGTGCAATTCGGGCAGACCATCCGCATCCCGCCGATGGACATCGACGAGAAGGTCATCAAGGGCGGCCCGATCAGCGGCGGCGACCTCAAGAACGACGACGATGCTGATCTTCTGGCCCGCATGCTGTTGCACGAGGACGAAAAGGTCTTCGTCCTCAACAAGCCGGCCGGCCTTGCCGTGCAGGGCGGCTCCGGCCTGCATCGGCACCTCGACAAGATGCTCGAAGCCTGGACCAGCAAGAAGGGCGAAAAGCCGCGCCTGGTACATCGCCTGGACCGCGATACCTCAGGCGTCATCGTCGTGGCACGCACGCGCGGCGCTGCCCAGAAGCTGGCGACTGCCTTTCGCGAGCGGGATACCAAGAAGACCTACTGGTCGCTGGTCAAGGGCGTACCGCGCAAGCACGAGGACAAGATCTCCAGCTGGCTGGTCAAGGAAGCGACGCCGGACGGCGACCGTATGCGGGTTGCCAAGCATGGCGAAGACGGCGCCGATCACGCCATTAGCTATTATCGGGTGCTGGAGACGGCGGCCCAGACGATGGCCTGGCTGGAGATGGAGCCCTATACCGGCCGCACCCACCAGCTGCGCGTGCATGCGCTGAGCATGGGCCATCCGATCATCGGCGATCCGAAATATTTCATCGAAGACCACAACTGGGATTTCCCCGGCGGCGTTCAGAAGCGGCTGCATCTGCATGCCCGCCACATCGACATTCCCCACCCGAGCGGCGGGCGCCTGCGCGTCACCGCACCCCTGCCGCCGCACATGGTTCAGACCTGGAACCTGCTTGGCTTCGATCTCTCGCCTTACGAGACAGACGACGAATGAAACTGGTTCTCTTTGACTGCGACGGCACGCTTGTCGACAGCGCGCAGCTGATCCATGAGGTGATGGCGCGCACCTTCGTCGAGTTCAAGCACAAGCGGCCGAATATTGCTTCGACCAAATCGATCATCGGCCTGACGCTCGACATCGCGATCGCGCGGATGCTTGGGCGCCAGCATGTCGACGACGAAGCGCTTGCTATGATGGCCCACTACAAGGCGATCTACAGCGACGTGCGCGATGAGCCCGGCATGGATACGCCGTTGTTCGACGGGATACAGCGACTGATCGACACGCTGGTGACCCGCAACGACGAACTGCTGATCGGCGCCGTAACGGGGAAATCCCGTCGCGGCCTCACGCAGATTCTCGACATGTACGGCTTCACGCCGCATTTCGTCGTGTCGCGCACCGCGGATGATTGCCCGTCCAAGCCGCATCCGGCCATGGTGACGGAATGCTGCGAGCAGACAGGCGTTTCCGCGCACGATACCATTGTTATCGGTGACGCGATTTACGATATGCAGATGGCGAAAGCCGCCGGCGCCACCGCAATCGGCGTATCCTGGGGCTATGCCAATATCGAGGATTTGTTGGCCAGCGGCGCGGACGCCATTGCCCACCATCCGAACGACCTGCTGAGCCACATTGTCTGAGGCAATCCGATGCGCGAAGATCTGACCGATTTTACCCAGCAACTCAGCGATCCGGATCCGGTGCGCCGCGCCCAGATCGCGATGAAGAAGCCGCTGCCGAAGCGATTCTACGCAGAGGTTTCGGTGTCCGAAGGCGAGGGCGGGTTTGCCGTCAAGCTGGACGGACGACCGGTGAAAACGCCGGCGCGCAATGCCCTGGCGGTTCCGAATGCGACGCTTGCCGCCGGCATCGCGGAGGAATGGCGAGCCCAGGTCGAGGTCATCGACCCCATGACGATGCCGCTGACGCGGATGGTCAACACGGCCATCGACGGCATAGCCAGCGACCCGCAGGCCGTCTCCGAGGACATCGTCCGCTATGCCGGCATCGATCTGCTCTGCTATCGCGCGGCAACGCCCACCGAACTCGTCCGGCGACAGGCGGAGCGCTGGGATCCCGTGCTTGCCTGGGCGGCGGAAGCCCTCGGGGCGACGTTTCTGCTGGTTGAAGGGGTGATGCATCGCGAGCAGCCGAAGGAAGCAGTCGATGCGTTCCGGCAAAGGCTTTCGAACTATGCCACGCCGCTGCAATTGGCGGGCCTCCACACGATGACGACCTTGATGGGCTCCGCGATCCTCAGCCTGGGCTTTGCGGAAAGCCGGCTTTCAGCCGAGGATGCCTGGTCTCTGGCGCATCTGGACGAGGATTGGACCAGCCAGCAATGGGGCAGCGATGCAGAGGCAGAACACCGCCGTGCACTGCGCCTTGCCGAATTTCTGACCGCAGCCGATGTTTTTCGCCACGCCTTGGCGGAATAGTGTTGATTTCCAGCCCGTTATAGCGAAAGTTGGTTGGCAACGGGCAGGGCGCAATGGTCGGCATTAAAATCAGTTCTTCGCATAGCATGTTGATCCTACCAGCCTTAGCAGCGTGCATGCTGGTGTCCTCCTGCTTTCGCGTCCCATCGCTCACCCCGCCTCCTGGTCCGATTTACGATGTCAGGAGCGCCACGGTGATTTCCAGCACGGGCGCTTCTCCGACCTTGCTCGCAGAGGTCGGATCTAGGGTCAATGCAGCCATCGCTGCCACGCGCCACAACACGACCGACGGCGCCGTTACGCTGACGATTCGCATCACGCAGTCCGAGCGTTCGCAAGGATACCAGAAGGACCGTAACGCGGCGAAGGTCGACATCGACGCCAGTTCGGTCGACACGGGATCGGTCGTCTCCGTCAACTCGTTCGAATCCACGACCTTTTCCGCCGATAGCGCCGCCGTCGAGGATCTGATGGCGGAGGATATCGCCGGCCGCATCCGCGCGGTCTATTCGCTGACGACGCCACGGCCCGATAACTGACGGAAGCGGTCGCGCGATTAACGGCGGATACACGAAGCGTTTGGACTTGAGGCTGCGCACATGAAAGACATTCTGGAGGAACTGGCCGCTCGTCGCGAGGCTGCGCGGTTGGGTGGAGGGCAGGCACGCATCTATGCGCAGCACGCACGCGGAAAGCTGACGGCCCGCGAGCGGATCGACGTTTTGCTTGACGAAGGGTCATTCGAAGAATTCGGCATGTTCGTCCAGCATCGCTCCAGCGACTTCGGGATGCAGGACAATCGCATCGCTGGCGACGGCGTGGTGACCGGATGGGGTACGGTCAACGGCCGCACAGTGTTTGTCTTCGCCAAAGATTTCACAGTTTTCGGCGGGTCGCTGTCCGAGGCCCACGCGGAAAAAATCATCAAGCTTCAGGATATGGCGCTGAAAAACCGGGCGCCGATCATCGGTCTCTACGACGCCGGCGGCGCCCGCATCCAGGAAGGCGTAGCGGCCCTTGGCGGCTACGCCGAAGTCTTCCAGCGCAATGTGCTGGCATCAGGCGTCATCCCGCAGATTTCGGTGATCATGGGACCCTGCGCCGGCGGTGACGTCTATTCGCCCGCCATGACCGACTTCATTTTCATGGTTCGTGATACGTCCTACATGTTCGTGACCGGTCCGGATGTCGTCAAGACGGTGACCAACGAAACTGTGACGGCCGAGCAGCTCGGCGGTGCCTCGATCCACACAACCCGGTCGTCTATCGCCGACGGCGCCTATGATAACGACATCGACACCCTGCTGCAGGTCCGCCGACTGATCGACTTGCTGCCTCTCTCTAACACGGCGCAAATCCCTCAGATCGAATATCACCAGTCGGTGACTGACATGGACATGTCGCTGGATACTTTGATCCCCGACAACGCCAACAAGCCCTATGACATCAAGGAACTCATCCTCAAGGTTGCCGACGAGGGCGACTTTTTCGAAATCCAGGAAAGCTTTGCCAGGAACATCGTCTGCGGCTTCGGCCGGATCGAGGGCTCCACCGTTGGCTTCGTCGCCAATCAGCCGATGGTGCTGGCCGGCGTGCTCGACAGCGACGCCTCTCGCAAGGCTGCCCGTTTCGTGCGCTTCTGCGATTGCTTCAACATTCCGATCGTCACCTTCGTTGACGTGCCCGGCTTTCTGCCGGGGACGGCGCAGGAATATGGCGGCCTGATCAAGCATGGGGCCAAGCTGCTGTTCGCCTATGCGGAGGCGACGGTCCCGAAACTGACGGTGATCACCCGCAAGGCGTTCGGCGGCGCATATGACGTGATGGCATCCAAGCATCTGCGCGGCGACATCAACTACGCCTGGCCAACGGCACAGATCGCCGTCATGGGTGCCAAGGGCGCGGTGGAGATCATCTTCCGCAAGGACATTGCCGATCCCGAGAAGATCGCAGCCCACACCAAGATGTACGAGGACCGGTTCCTGTCGCCCTTCGTCGCGGCCGAGCGGGGCTATGTCGATGAGGTGATCATGCCCCACTCGACCCGGCGCCGCCTGGCGCGGGCCCTGAAGATGCTGCGCAACAAGGATCTGTCAAATCCCTGGAAGAAGCACGACAATATCCCGCTGTGACGACAAGTCGCGGATTCTACACGAAAAATTGATGGTGCGTCAGAAGCTTTGTGTTCTTGGAATCGAAGGTTGCGGCTAACCGTTGGACGGGAGCCTTAAACTGGAGATTTCTATGGCACTTTTCGACCGCCTGAACCAATACCAACCCTACGCCCTTGCCGTCCTGCGCATCATGACCGCGCTGCAGTTCATCGAGCACGGCACGCAGAAGCTTTTCGCCTTTCCGGACGGCGAGCATGCCGGTGCCCTGACGGCGCTGTCGCTGACGCAGGGTATCCTGGAGGCCTTTGGCGGCTTGCTGTTCCTGTTCGGTCTGTTCACGCGTCCGGTTGCGTTCATTCTGTGCGGCAACATGGCTGTCGCCTATTTCATGGCGCACGCACCGAAGAGCTTCTTCCCGGTCAACAACGGTGGCGATGCCGCGATCCTGTTCTGCTTCGTCTTCCTGTTCTTCGTCTTTTCCGGCCCGGGCTTCCTCGCGCTCGATAACCGCAAGAAGTGAGTTGAAAACTGCGGAGCAATAGCGCTCCGCAGTCCTTCCTCAGGCCGTGAGCTTCAGGCCGGCTATGCCGGCCACGATGAGAGCGATGCAGCCGAGCCGAGCCGCCGTCGCGGGCTCGCCGAGCAGCCAGATTCCCAGCAGTACAGTCCCGATCGTGCCGATGCCCGTCCAGACCGCATAGGCCGTGCCGAGCGGCAGGGTTTTGACCGCGAGCCCGAGCAGGCAGACGCTCGCCACCATCGAGACTGCGGTCAGGAACGTTGGAAGGGGGCGTGTCAGTCCATCGGTGTATTTCAGGCCGATGGCCCAGCCGATTTCAAGAATGCCGGCAAGAACGAGAAGTATCCAGGCCATTTGTCTCTCCTTTGACAAAAGCGAGGTCGTCCCCGCCGGGGTCGCGGGGCGATTCCAGCCGCGCCGCGGTCGTCCGCGAGACGATGATATGCGTCCCGCAGCGATGGATTTCAAGCCTGCCGACGACCGTTAGGCGAGCCGCGCCGCATGCCATTTCAAATGGTCGTCCATGAAAGTCGAGATGAAATAGTAGGAGTGGTCGTAACGGTCCTGCATGCGCAGCGTGAGTTCCATGCCTGACGTCTCGACCGCCTTTTCGAACAGCCACGAACGCAAGCCGGTTTCGAGATAGCCGTCTGCCTTGCCCTGGTCGATCAGGATCTCGGGAAAACGGGCGCCGTCCTCCACCAGGGCGCAGGCGTCGTACTGGCGCCAGGTGGCCTGGTCCTCGCCTAGATATTTGCGATAGGCGTCAACCGACCAGTCAGCCGTCATCGGCGCGACGATCGGGGCAAAAGCGCTGCAACTACGGAAACGCTCCGGGTTCTTCAGGGCGATCGTCAAGGCACCATGGCCGCCCATCGAGTGACCGAAGATGCCCTGGCGAGAGAGATCGACGCGGAAATGCTGGGCAACCAGCGCCGGCAGTTCCTCGGTTATATAGGTGTACATCTGAAAGTTTTCGGCCCATGGCGCCTCGGTCGCATCGAGGTAGAACCCCGCGCCCTTGCCCATCTGCCAGTTGGTGATCTCGTCGGGCACGTCGTTGCCGCGCGGGCTGGTATCCGGGCAGACGATGATAAGTCCGAGTTCGGCCGCCATGCGGCGATATTCACCTTTTTCCATGACGTTCGCATGGGTGCAGGTGAGGCCGGACAGAAACCAGACGACCGGGCAGGGCCGCTCGATGGCCTGGGGCGGCACGAAGACGGCGAATGTCATCTCGCACTGGCACGCTTCCGAATCGTGCGAGTAGACGCCCTGCATGCCGCCGAACACGGTAACCTGCGAATGAACCTTCATGTGGGATCTCCAATCGGGGGAACGTGGGCCTTGGCCCGCCGGCACAGCCGGTCGAATGTTTCAAGAAAGCTGGAGCGGTCGCGAGGCGAGAAGGCGGCGTTGTAGCCCTTGCTCTCGCCGGTCTCGCGCAGATGGGCACCGAGATCGCGCATCGCCGTTGCCATGCCGATATTGCCCGTGTCGAAGACCCGCCCCGACGGACCGGTAACCAACGCGCCAGTCGCCACGCAACGGCCGGCCAGAGGCACATCCGCGGTGACGACGACATCGCCCGGGCCGCAATGCTCGGCGATCCAGTCGTCGGCGGCATCGAAGCCGTTGGAAACGATCACGTTCTTGATCATCGGATCACGGGACGGTCGCAGGCCGGAATTGGCGACGAAGGTCACCTCGAGATTGTGCCGCTCGGCGACCTTGAGGACCTCCGGCTTGACCGGGCAGGCGTCGGCATCGACGTAAATCATCTTGCAGTCCGATATTCAAAAGCGAGGATGGCCGGCAGGGCCATCCTCGAACGCCTCAGTACAGGACGACGCCGCGAATGCTCTCGCCCTTGTGCATCATGTCGAAGCCCTTGTTGATGTCTTCGAGCGGCATCGTATGGGTGATCATCGGATCGATCTGGATCTTGCCGTCCATGTACCAGTCGACGATTTTCGGCACGTCGGTGCGGCCGCGCGCGCCGCCGAAGGCCGTGCCCATCCAGGAGCGGCCGGTGACCAGCTGGAAGGGGCGGGTGGAGATTTCCTGGCCGGCGCCGGCAACGCCGATGACGACGGACTTGCCCCAGCCACGATGCGACGATTCAAGCGCCTGGCGCATCACCCTGGTGTTGCCGGTGCAGTCGAAGGTGTAATCGGCGCCGCCGATGGTGTCGCCGTTGCGCTTGGTCAGGTTGACGAGGTAGGGCACGATATCGTCGCCGACGTCCTTCGGATTGACGAAGTGCGTCATGCCGAATTTCTCGCCCCAGGCCTTGCGGTCGTTGTTAAGATCGACGCCGATGATCATGTCTGCACCGGCAAGCCGGAGGCCCTGCAGCACGTTCAGGCCGATGCCGCCGAGGCCGAAGACGATGGCGGTGGAGCCGATCTCAACCTTGGCGGTATTGATCACGGCACCGATGCCTGTGGTCACGCCGCAGCCGATGTAGCAGATCTTGTCGAAAGGCGCGTCGGGATTGACCTTGGCGACGGCAATTTCAGGAAGGACCGTGAAATTCGCGAAGGTCGAGCAGCCCATGTAGTGATGGATCTTGTCCTTGCCGATCGAAAAGCGCGAGGTGCCATCCGGCATCAGGCCCTGGCCCTGGGTCGAGCGGATCGCGGTGCAGAGATTGGTCCTGCGCGACAGGCAAGAATAGCATTCGCGGCATTCCGGCGTGTAGAGCGGAATGACGTGGTCGCCTTTCTTGACCGAGGTAACGCCGGGACCGACGTCGACGACGATGCCGGCGCCCTCATGGCCGAGAATGGCGGGAAACAGGCCTTCCGGGTCGGCGCCTGACAGGGTGAAATCATCGGTGTGGCAGATGCCGGTCGCCTTGACTTCGATCAGCACTTCGCCGGCGCGGGGGCCTTCGAGCTGGACGGTCATGATTTCGAGCGGTTTTCCTGCCTGAACGGCAACGGCGGCGCGTACGTCCATCGTCTGTCTCCTGGTGATTTGCACTGGATTGTCGAGTGGGGCGACATTGCACGGCGCCCGCCTGAGGCTCAAGCGAAAAATGGGCTGCGGGCGGCAGCACGGAGCCGCCATCTGCGCCGGGCAATGTCTCAGAAGAGAGCTTGGCCGGCATAGATGACCGCATAGGCATGCATGCCGACGGCGGCATAAAGCCCGAAGGCGACAAGCATCCGCTCACGCGTCGACATCTTTTCCAATTCGTCCCTCGGCTTGATCGATCCGAAGCCGATCAGGCTGAGCAGCGTAAAGACGGCGAGGGCTGCGAGGAGTGCATTGGCGGTGAAACCGATCGACCAGCCTACGGTGAGAATGGCGATGGTGACGATGAAA
>Ga0207650_10003136_pt1 | contig 11389 bp, 9 predicted proteins | sample KBSS63metaG_FD_184325 | JGI IMG/M metagenome (GOLD analysis project Ga0207650, IMG submission 184325) | Switchgrass rhizosphere microbial communities from Kellogg Biological Station, Michigan, USA - KBS S6-3 metaG (SPAdes) (version 2) | ecosystem: Host-associated > Plants > Roots > Rhizosphere >...
GATCACGTACGCCCAAACCAAGCCGCAACCTGCGGCGCCGCAGCCGGCGCCCAAGCCGGCCGCGACGAAGCCGGCCGCCTCAACGCGCCCCGCCGCGCTGACGGTTCCATTCACGCAGTTCACGCTGCCGAACGGACTGCACGTGATTCTGCACGAGGATCACACGGTGCCGCTCGCGACGGTGAACGTCTGGTATCACGTCGGCTCCGCCCGTGAGAAGCCGGGACGCACCGGATTCGCGCACCTGTTCGAGCACCTGATGTTCGAAGGGTCCGGACACGTCAAAGAAGGCGAGTTCGACATGCTGCTCGAAGCCGCCGGCGCCACCAACAACGGCTCGACGGAGACCGACAGAACCAACTATTACATCGACCTGCCGTCGAACGCCCTCGAGCTCGCGCTGTTTCTCGAGTCGGACCGGATGGGCTACCTGCTCGATGCGATGTCCCCCGCCCGCGTCAATGGCCAGCGCGATGTCGTCAAGAACGAGCGCCGCCAGAATGTTGAAAACGAGCCATACGGGCTGGCCCAGATTGAAATCGACAAGATGCTTTACCCCGAAGGGCACCCGTATCGCTGGCCGACGATCGGCTACATGGAAGATCTGACCGCCGCGAGCTACGACGATGTCGTCGAGTTCTTCAAGAAGTACTACGAGCCGGGAAACGCGAGCCTGGTCATCGCCGGCGATATCGAGCCGGCCAAGACGCGTGCGCTGGTCGAGAAGTGGTTCAGCGACGTCAAGGCCGGCGCCGGGCCGGTGCCGCCGATCGATTTCCCGCACGCGATGCTCACCGCCGTGCAGAAAAAGACGCTGCCGGATCGCGTGCAGCTGCCGCGGCTCTACATCTCGTGGCTGACGCCGGCGTTCTACAGCCCCGGCGACGCGGAGCTGGACGTCGTGTCGCAGATTCTTGCCGGCGGCAAGAACTCGCGGCTCTACAAGCGGCTGGTGTACGACCTCCAGATCGCGCAGGACGTCAGCGCGTTCCAGGCCTCGTCAGGCCTCGGGTCGCAGTTCCAGGTTGTCGTCACCGCCCGCCCGCCGGCCAGCGGTACGACGCCGCAGGCGGCCATCGATCGCATCCGCGGCATCGTCGACGAGGAAGTCGCGAAGCTGCAGAACGAAGCGCCGGCGCCGCGCGAGTTCGAGCGCGCCGTCAACCAGATCGAAGCGTCGTTCCTGAACCGGATGGAAAGCGTCGGCGGCTTCAGTGGAAAGGGGAACCAGCTCAACGCGTATTACACCGCGACCGGCAACCCCGATTACTTCAATGAAGATCTCTCGCGATATCGATCGCTCAACGCGGCTGACATCCAGGCCGCAGCCGCCTTCTGGCTGCCGAAAGACCGGCGGGTGGAGCTCGTCGTGGAACCGATGAAGGGCAACGAGCCCGGGAAGGATCAGCAATGAAGACGCGGGCCTCGGTTCTCCTGGCGATCCTGACGAGCGCCTCCGTCGCGCTCTTTGCCCAGCAGCCGCCCGAGCGGTCCGTCGCGCCAAAGCCCGGTCCGCCGCCGGTGCTGAAACTGCCGGCTATCCAGAAGCGCACGCTGTCCAATGGGCTGCCGGTGTGGATCGTGGAGCTTCACAAGGTGCCGGTCGCGCACGCGACGCTGGTGGTCAAAGCCGGTGCCGGATCGGATCCGCGCGGCAAGTTCGGCCTCGCGAATCTCACGGCGGAAATGCTCGACGAGGGCGCCGGCAGCCGCGACGCGCTGCAGATTGCCGATGCGGTGGACTACCTGGGCGCGAACCTGTCGACCTCGAGCACGTCCGACGCGTCGTACGTCGATCTTCAGGTGCCCGTCGCGCGCCTGGGCGACGCGCTTCCGATCATGGCGGACGTTGCCCTGCGTCCAACCTTCCCTGAGGGCGAACTGAAGCGGGTGCGCGAGGACCTTCTGACGTCGATCGTTCAGGCGGAAGACGATCCCGGCACACTCGTTCAGTTTGCGTTCCCGCGTCTCGTGTTCGGACCGCAGCATCGATACGGGACCATGCCGTTCGGCACGTCCTCGACGCTGAAGGGATTCACCGTCGCCGATCTGAAGCAGTTCCACGCGACGCACTACGTGCCTTCCGCCTCGCTGTTGATCGTCACGGGCGATATCACCCCTGAGGGTGCCCTCGCGCGCCTCGAGCCGATATTCGGCACCTGGAAAGGCGCGGCGGGTCAGACGACCGCGGTTCCCGCCGCTGCCCAGCTCACGTCCCGCCAGATCTACATCGTCGACAAGCCGGGCGCCCCCCAGTCGCAGATCCGGATCGGTTGGGTCGGCGTGCCGCGGGCAACGCCCGACTACTTCGCGCTCCGGGTGATGAACACGATCCTCGGCGAAGCGTTCACCTCGCGGCTCAATCAGAACCTGCGCGAGGAGCACGGATATGCCTACGGCGCCAGCTCGCGGTTCGACATGCGCGGATCGGCGGGCCCGTTCTACGCCGCGGCCGGCGTTCAGACGGACAAGACGTCGGAGTCGCTGACCGAGTTCTTCAAGGAGCTCGACGGAATCAGGAAGGCGGTCCCGGCCGACGAAGTCGAGAAGGCGAAGAACTATCTCGCGCTGTTGATGCCGCGCAACTTCGAAACCACCGGTTCGCTCGCCAATTCGCTGGCCCAGATGTTCGTCTACAACCTGCCCGCCGATTACTACGCCACCTACACGCAGCGCATCCGCGCCGTCACGCCTGCGGACGTGCAGCGGGTTGCGGAAAAGTACATCCAGCCCGACAAGTTCGCCGTCGTGGTCGTCGGCGATCGCAAAGTGATCGAGCCCGGGATCAAGACGCTGAACCTCGGCCCGATCAAGGCGGTCGAAATCGACGAGATCCTTCGATGACACTGGCGCTGACGTTCGATGAGCTGCTGCGCTACACGAACGGCGAGCGCGACAAATGGCGGGGGTGGTTCGTCACGCACCCGGGGGCGGTTGATGCTCCGGTACAGCCGGGCGCGCGGTTCGCAACCGTCGGCAAGCTGGTGGACCACATCTTTCTCGTAGAGCGCCGCCACCTGCAGCGTCTGCAATCGCAGCCGGTCATCGAGCAGACCGGACTCACCGGTAACAACGCGGCGCCGCTCTTCGACTACGGCGCGTCGGTGCGGCGCGAGCTCGAGCAGTACGCGTCCGACCTGGAGGTCGACCCCGACACGGTGCGGACGTTCGACATTCGGGGCGTTCCGACGCCACTGACCACGAGGAAGCTGCTGTTTCACATCCTGCTGCACGAGGCGCGGCATTGGGCGCAGGTCGCGTCGGCGGTGCGGCTGGCGGGCTTCGAACCGCCCGGCGATCACGATCTCCTGTTCAGCAGCGCGTTGAAGTAGCCGCCGTTCGTTTCACCGGCACGCGCTGACGCGCGTTTCATGGGACGTCGATTGATAGAGGCACGACGACGGTTCCCCAGTGCAGGACCAGTTCCGCGTGTGTGCCGTCGACGACCGGGAAGTAAAAGGCCAGCGTTTCCATCTGGGACCCCTGCCGCGGGACGACCCGAACGCGCAACACGTCTTTATCCGCCGGGTAGCGTGTATGAAACACCGGCTGCGCGCTGTTGAAGATCATCGTCCATCGATCCTGCTCCGGCTCGGCCCAGACGGAGTAAGTGCCGCGCGCCAGTGACTGACCGTTGATCTTCACGTCGGTCGACAGCTGGATCGTCGTGCAGTTGTCCGCGCCAGGACACCACACCCGGCCGTAAGGCACCAGCGAGCCGAAGATCGCCCGCCCGCGTGCGACCGGGCGGTTGTACTCGATCGTGATGGTGGTTCCAGCGATCTGCTGGCTGACCGATCCATGCTGGCTCGGCCGCGGCGCCTGCGCCCAGCCGCTCGAATGAAAGGCAAATGCGGTCAGTGCGGCCGCGCCGACCAGCGCAGCAATCGTGATCTTCATTGCAACCTCTTGCCTCGAACGAGCACCATGACGTCACGTGCGTCGAAGGTGTGCGTATATGTCGGCCCGTTCGATCCCTGGACGAAGTTCACCTGCGATCCCGTTTCCATATTCTGCCAGGTCGCTTCCGGGATCGATGGCGCGAACGAGAACGTGACCTTCTGCGCCGTATCGGAATGATTCAGCGCGATGATCACGATGGCGCCGGACGATTCGAGAACGCGCGACTCGACGAGTCCGGGCGCCCCATCGATGCCGACCTCGGGCGCCACGCCCGCAAATGCTACCAACCGCTGCAGCAGTTCTGCCGTCGCACGCGCCTTCTCGGGTTCCTGCTCGAACGCGGCGGACGGGAATGTCCCGATCAGGATCGCGCGGCCGTCGCCGTAGCGCGACAACGTCATCGCGGCGTCGCCACCGGTGAAGCGCGCGAGCACTCGCGTGGCCGGACTGGTGGTTTCGAGATGTTCGGCGAATGCGGTGCCGTTGAACGTCCGGTTCGCGACCGGCGCGAGCGCGCCGTCGAGGTCCCGTTCGGTCGTGAATGTGATCGGCTCGCCGGAGCGCAGTTCGCGTTCGCGCGCGCCGAATACTTCGTCGAGCCCGGCCCCGGGAATGCGCAGGTTCGCGAACCCCCGCTCGTCGTTCCACGCCGGGCGCGCCTCGCTGATCAGCGTGCCGCCGCCCTTCACATACGCCTTGAGCGCATCGGCGACCGGGCGCTGCAGCATGACGGGATAACTGAGGTAGATGACCGCATAATCTGCGCCGCGCCCGGCGATCACTTCGTCGGGATGGATGAAATCCACTTGCACGTTCTGCTCGAACAGCGCCCGATAGATCCCGAGCATCGAGTTACGCACGACGAGGCCCGGCGCCACGGTATTGCCCCCCGCCATGTACGACAGGCGGTTGTAGAGAATCGCGACCCGTGACGCATGCGGCCGCACCAGCGCGAACAGCCCGCTGTTCCGTCCGACAACGCCCGCGAACTCGCCGGCGACTCGGGCGCGATCCGTGATGCGGCCGTCGAGATCGATCATCCCGTAGCCGTTCGATTCGTAACCCGAGTTCATCGGGTACCACGCGTAGTAGCTGATCGCGCGGACGCCGCGCGACATCGCGGCCCAGCCCCAGAAGCGCAGGTCCCGGCCGGTGACCGGCGCCGCGACGCGCACGCCGGTCGCACCCTGACCCGCCTGCAGCTCGCCCATCCACCACCCCTTGTCCCGCGCCGCCGATCGAATGCCATCGAGCGCCGACGCCAGGCGCACTGCCGACCAGGGAGTCGTGGCCGACGCGTGCTTGGGATAGATCGAGGTGCCGTAGTGATCGACCGCCTGCGACATCCACCAATCGTCCGGGTTGCCGTATCCCGACAAGGGGCTCAGCATGATCGCCGGCGCATCCGAATGGCTTGACACCGGACGAGCGCCGCGCGGCGCCGACGCATCAGCCTTGAGCTTCAGATCTTCCTGCAGCTTCGCCGCGACGAACGTCTTCCAGTCGATGAAGTCGGTGTACGACAGGATGGTCCCGAATCGCGGCGCCTCGACGTCGTTCCAGTCCGCGAACGTGCGATACCACGCCGCGTTCAGCCCATCGAGCGTGCGATAGCGCGTTTTGAGCCACTCGCGGAATCGCGCCTGCGTGTGCGGGCAGTAACAGAACTCGACGGGGGCGTTGAACCAGACCCAATTGACGATGTGCGGTTCGCTCCAGACGTCGACGGCATAGAAGGACGGATGACGGGCGGCGGCGGTCGAGACCGCCGCGATGAATGCGGTCATATCGGCGCGGACGCCGGCATGATCGAGGCAATAGCCCGGCGAGGCCTGCGATCCGATGCGCGCGCCCTGATCGGTGACGAAACTCGAGTCGGGATAGCGCTTCCCCAGCCACTCGGGTGCGGCATCGGTGTAGATCTGAATGATGACGCGGATGCCGACGCCGTCGGCAAGCGACAGCAGCTGCTCGAGCGCGTCCAACCGATACGCTCCGCGGACCGGCTCAGCGCTCGCCCAGTCCACCCATGTCTTGATGCTGTTGAAGCCGAGCGACTTGATCGCCTGAAGATCGCGCACCCATGCGTCGCGTTCCGCCGCGGGTTGCCGCGACACCATGGGCGCGCGCGATGTGCCGCCGCCGTACCACACACCCACCGGGACGAACGGCTCCACAGCACGCTGCGGCGCCGGCATGAGCACCGCGAGCACCAGCGCCGCTATGACGGGCAGACGCACGCCGCCATCTTATCCTGATGCCACTAGGCGACGGCTTCTGCCTCCCGCGCCCGCCGCCGCCGGACGCCGGCGGCAATCGCCGCGCCGGCCGCGATGAACGGGAGCGCGCGGGTGAAGTCCGACATCACCGCCTTCGTGTACAGGCTCGACCGCATCACGTGCCCCTCGTAGGGGCCGCTCGCGGCGCCGTCACGCGACGGTCCATACAGACTGTCCTGCGTGCGCACCCGCCCGCTCTTGTCCTTCTGTTGATCGAACAGCGACCGTTCCATATACACATCCATCGTCCGCGGCGCGACGCGGCCGATGACGCTGAGCACGCGGCCGCCGCCGCCCACCGTCACCTCACGGAAGCGGCGTTCCGCGCAGCGCAGGATCGCGTCGGCGACCACGTCGGGGGAGTAGACCGGCGGCGGCAGGGTCGGCGCTTCAGCCATGTAGTTTCTGGCGTGCTCCACGAACGGCGTGTTGATGGAGGCGGGCTTCACCATCGTGACCGTAATCGGCAGCCCGTCGTGTTCCAGCTCCATACGGAGCGCGTCGGTATAACCGATCACCGCGTGCTTGGATGCCGAATACATTCCCTGGAGCGGAATCGCGCGATCGGACACAACGCTGCCGATGTTGATGATCGTGCCGCCATGGGTCCTGAAATGACGAACGGCGGTGCGGCACCCGTTGACCACGCCCCAGAAATTCACGTCGAACAACCGGCGCTTGTCGTCCATCGGCACTTCGCTCAGCTTGCCGTAAATGGAGATACCCGCGTTGTTCACCCAGGTATCGAAGCCGCCGAACTCGCGGAGCGCCACATCGGCGATGCGATCGACGTCTTGCGGAAAGGCGACGTCGGCGACGACGTGCGTCGCGCGACCGCCGCGCATGTTGATCTCCTCGGTCACCAGACGGAGATCTTTTTCGTTGCGCGAGGCGAGCACCACTCGCGCGTCCCGCTCGGCCGCCATGCGCGCGGTAGCCAGGCCGATGCCGCTCGACGCGCCGGTAATGACGATGACCTGATCGCGCAATCTCTTCGGTTTCCAAGCCCGACTCATCAGTCGCATGTACTCCTCCTTGAACCGGTGGGCGATTGCAATGGCTGCGCCATCGAAAACCTTAGAGGACATGGAGAACACGAGCGGAAACGCAAGGGATTGTTGACCAGGATGTACAATCGCGCGTTGCCTCCCGACACACTCGTGACTCTCGAAGACATCCGGGCCGCCGCGCGCCGCGTCGCACCGATTGCGCGCGTGACGCCGCTCGTGGACGTTTCGGTCGCGGCAGAACGGGCCCTCGCACTCAAGTGTGAAAGCCTCCAGCCTGGCGGCGCGTTCAAGATTCGCGGCGCCTACAACATGGTCGCGCAGCTCACCGACGAGCAGCGCCACCGTGGCGTGATCACCTACTCCTCCGGCAACCACGGCCAGGCGATGGCGCTCGCCGCGCGCGAACTCGGCGCGCCCGCGGTCGTCGTCATGCCCAAGACCGCGCCGCGGATCAAAGTCGAAGGCGCGCGATCGTTCGGCGCCGAGGTGATCTTCGAGGGAACGACGTCGATCGATCGGAAGGCTCGCGCGGAGCGCGAGGCAGCCGCGCGCGGCTTGACCATGGTGCCGCCGTTCGACCATGAATGGATCATTGCGGGCCAGGGCACGGCGGGACTGGAGATCCTGGCGCAACGGCCGGACGTCGGCGCGGTGCTGATACCGATCGGCGGTGGCGGACTCATCGCCGGTGTTGCGGCGGCCATCAAACTCACCCGACCCACCGTCAAGGTGATCGGGGTGGAGCCGGAAGGCGCGGCCAAGATGAAAGCTTCGGTCGAGGCCGGCCATCCGGTCACGCTGGACAAGACCGACACGATCGCCGATGGCCTCATGCCGGTGCGCCCGGGCGATCTCACGTTCGCGCACGTCCGCCAATTCGTCGACGCCATCGTCACGGTCACCGACCTGCAGATTATCGACGCCGTGCTGTGGCTGTTTGCGAACGCCAAAATCGTGGCCGAGCCGTCCGGCGCCGCGACCGTCGCCGCCGCCCTGACCGCGAAGCCGCGTTTGCCGGCGCCGGTGGTGGCGATCGTCAGCGGCGGCAACATCGGGTTAGACAAGCTCGAAGAGCTGCGCCAGGCGGCGCGTTGAACCTTCGACGATATGCCCATTGAACTGTTCGAGATGGAGCGGATGCAGTCGACGTGGGAGAACCTCGTCGAGTACGACATGAGCGAGAGCGGCGTCCGTCCGCTGACGCTGCGCGAACTGGTGGACATGGGCTTCGACCTGGACGAGTTCCTCGACCAGCCGCTCGGATACAGCCAGTCGAACGGCACCATCGAGCTGCGCGAGGCCGTCGCGGCGATCTATCCGGGCGCGCGGGTCGAACAGATCGAGGTCACCAATGGCACGTCGGAGGCGAATTACCTCGTCGCGCTGAGCCAGCTGCGGACGGCCGACCACTTCGCGATGGAGCTGCCCAATTACATGCAGATGCGCGGCGTCGCGCGCAGTCTCGGGGCGGAGGTCCGGGCGTTTCCCCTGGTGCAGGAGAAGAACTGGGAGCCTGATTGGGACGGATTCGAACGCGCGGTGACGTCAGGCACGCGGCTCCTCTACCTGTCGAATCCCAACAACCCGACCGGGGCGGTGCTTGCCGACGAGGCGATGCAGCGCATTGTCCGGCGCTGTGAGGAGACCGGCACCTGGCTGCTCGCCGACGAGGTCTATCTCGGCGCGGAAATCGATCGCCCGCGGACGAAGAGCTTCTGGGGAATGAGCGATCGCGTGATCGTCACCAGCGGGCTGTCGAAGGCGTATGGCATTCCGGGCGTGCGCATCGGGTGGATCGTGGCGCCCGACGACCTCGCCGAGCGATGCTGGGCGCAGCACGACTACCTGACGATCGGCCCGAACAAGATGTCGGATCGGATCGCACGCGTCGCCGTCGAGAAGGAGAATCGCGAGCGCTGTTACGCGCGCACCCGCGAGATTCTCAAACACAATCTTCCGATCGCGCGCGAATGGATCGACAGCTTTGGCGGCCGGGTCAGCTGGCGCGAGCCGCAAGCCGGCGCCATCGCCCTCGTCAAATACGACTCGAGTATGCCGAGCATCGAGGTCGCCGAACGGGTCCGGACCGGTCAGAACACCCTCGTCGTTCCGGGCTCGCACGTCGGGCTGGAAGGCTATCTTCGGATCTGGCTCGGGGGGCGCGACGAATACCTCCGCGAGGGGCTGCGCCGAATCGGGGCCGAATTGCGACAGGTGCTTTCCGGTTAACCGAGGTGCGGTTCGGACGTAATAGCTGTGTAAGGAGCCATTCTTCATCCATGCGCCACACAGCTTTTCGAGCATTTCTGCCAATTCTCGCCGCCGCGGCGGTTCTTTCGATCGCAGCGCCGGCCGCGGCCCAGCGCGCCGCCGCACCGCCGGCGCCTCAGGACGCCGCCGCAGCGGCCCCGGTCCGCGAGCAGCAGAACGCCAGCGTCACGCGCGACCGGCTGAACGAGTTACTGGAAATCTATCCGCCAACCGTCGGCCGCGTCCTGAAGCTCGACCCGTCGCTGCTCAGCGACCAGAACTATCTGGCTCCGTACCCGGCGCTGGCGGCGTTCCTGGCGCGGAATCCGGAAGTCGCGCATAACCCTGACTTTTTCCTCGAGCGCGTGCGCATCGATCGTTCGACATTCGACGATCCCAGATGGCGCGCGCGTCAGGAGTTCCGGGAACTGATCGGAAATATCGGCGGTTTCGTCGCGTTCCTCGTCGGCGTCGGGGTCATCGTCTGGATCATCCGCCTGATCGTGACGCAGCGACGCTGGAACCGGATGTCGAAGGTGCAATTCGACACCCACGCGAAGCTGCTCGACCGGTTCACGTCGAACGAGGATCTGCTCGCGTATGTCCAGACGCCGGCGGGGCGCCGCTTCCTCGAGGCCGCGCCGCTGCCGATCCAGGAGCAGCCGAGGGCCATCGGGGCGCCGCTCTCGCGAATCCTCTGGTCCGTCCAGGCCGGCGTCGTGCTCACGGCGGGCGGACTGGGCCTGCTCTACGTCAGTTCCCGTTTTACGGAAGACCCGGCGCAGTTCTTCATGGTTGTCGGCGTCATCACGATTGCGCTGGGCGTGGGGTTTATGATGTCGGCGGCCGCAGCTTATTTGCTGTCGCGGAGGTTGGGCCTGATGGAATCGCAGCCACCCGCCAATGCGTGACGTCACGATTGCCGATATCGAACGCCTCCGCGCCGAAGCCGACGGCGCCGACGCGGTGTTCGAGATGGACGAGGACACCTTCCGCGCGCTCTACGACCGCACGTCGCGCGCGCTGTGGGCCTATCTGTCGCGCCTGACCGGAAATCCAGACGCCGCCGACGATCTGCTGCAGGAAACCTACTATCGCTTCCTCCGGGCGCAGGGGCGCTACGAAAACGAAGCGCATCGGCGCAACTCGCTCTTCCGCATCGCCACCAACCTTGCCCGCGATGGTTGGCGGCGCGGCGCTCACGCGCGGCTGGTGCCGCTGCCTGACGGCGCTCAGGGGGAGCTGCGCGCCCAGGTCGACGTCGCCGGGGATGCCCAACGCCGGACCGACCTCGCGCGCGCGATGCGGCAGCTGACCCCGCGCGAACGCGCGATGTTGTGGCTGGCGTATGCCCACGGATCGTCGCACCGCGATATCGCGAGCACCGTCGGCGTCAAGGCGGCCAGCGTCAAGCTGCTGCTCTTTCGCGCGCGGCGCAAGCTCGCGGTCGTGATTCGTAACGAAGATCGAAAGGCGGGGCGCGATGAGGATTGAGTGCGAACGCGAGCAGGACGTGCTCGATGCGCTCGCCGCGCGGCGCTGGCCGGCGCGATGTGACACGGAATTGACCGCCCATGTCGCCGCGTGTCCGGTGTGCGGCGATCTCGTCGAGGTCGCCGGCGCGCTGCTCGACGATCACGACGCCACGTATGGCGACGCCCGCCTTCCGCCATCCGGCGTCGTCTGGTGGCGCGCCCAGCTGCGCGCGCGCGACGAAGACGCACGTGCTGCAGCGCGCCCGATTGCATTCATCCAGGGCGTTGCGGCCTCGGTTGCGCTGTGGCTGCTGGTGACGCTGGTCCGCGCCATTCCGACCGCGATGGTCGCGGCATGGAAGGACTGGGTGCTCGGATTCATTCCGCACCTGAGTGTGTCGCTGCCGAATCTCGCGGACATGACCGGCGCGATTCCGGTCAACGTCCTGCTGGTTGTCGGCGCCGCGCTGCT
>Ga0207650_10003139_pt1 | contig 11387 bp, 9 predicted proteins | sample KBSS63metaG_FD_184325 | JGI IMG/M metagenome (GOLD analysis project Ga0207650, IMG submission 184325) | Switchgrass rhizosphere microbial communities from Kellogg Biological Station, Michigan, USA - KBS S6-3 metaG (SPAdes) (version 2) | ecosystem: Host-associated > Plants > Roots > Rhizosphere >...
CCTCGAGCGCCTGACGGCCAAGGTCGTCGGCCATCGTCTCGAGCGCGTCCGCATCGGCCATCCGTTCCTGCTCCGCTCGGTGACACCGCCGATCAGCGCCGTCGAAGGCCAGCTCGTCGTCGGCGTGGAGCGCCTCGGCAAGCGCATCGTCTTAGCCTTCGAGGGCGAGCTGTTCGTCGTCGTCCACCTGATGATCGCCGGCCGCCTGCGCTGGCTCGCACCGGGCAAGAAGACGGCGCCCAACGCGCTCGCCTTCTTCGAGTTCGACGTCGGCACGCTCGCCCTCACGGAGGCGGGCAAGCAGCGCCGCGCTTCCCTGCACGTCGTCGCTGGCCGTGCCGCGCTCTCCGCGCTCGATGCCGGCGGAATCGACGTGATGGCGGCGACGCGCGAGGCGTTCGCCGCGCGCCTCGTCGCCGAGAACCACACGGTGAAGCGCGCCCTCACCGATCCGCGCCTCTTCGGCGGCATCGGCAATGCGTACTCGGACGAGATCCTGCACCGCGCCCGCCTGTCGCCGCTCGCGCTGACCCGGTCGCTCGACGCGGCGACGATCGATCGCCTGCTCGACGCGACCCGATCGACGCTCGCCGACTGGACGGCGCGGCTCTCGCGCGAGGCCGGCGACTGGCCGGCGAAGGTGACGGCCTTCCATCCGGCGATGGCCGTGCACGGACGCTTCGGCCTGCCTTGCCCCGATTGCGGCGCGCCGGTGCAGCGTATCGTCCACGCCAACAACGAGACGAACTACTGCGCGCGTTGCCAGACGGGCGGCAAGGTGCTCGCGGATCGGGCGCTGTCGCGCCTGCTCAAGAGCAGCTGGCCGAAGCACATCGACGAACTGCTCTGACCGGCGCTACTCGAGCAGGCTGCGCAGCATCCAGGCGGTCTGCTCGTGGATGGCGAGGCGCTGGGTCAGCAGGTCGGCGGTGGGCTCGTCGCCGGCCTTCTCGACGAGCGGGAAGATGCCACGCGCCGTGCGCGCAACCGCCTCGTGGCCTTCGACCAGGATCCGGACCATCTCGAGCGCCTTCGGCGGGTCTTCCGGGACGTCCTTGATCGAGCTGAGACGACCGAACTGCGCATACGAGCCGGGCGCGGGGTGGCCCAGCGAGCGGATCCGCTCGGCGACCGGATCGACCGCGTTCCAGAGCTCGGTGTACTGCGCCATGAACATCAGGTGCAGCGTGTTGAACATCGGCCCGGTGACGTTCCAGTGGAAGTTGTGGGTCGTCAGGTACAGCGTGTAGGTGTCGGCGAGCAGCTTCGACAGGCCGCCGACGATGGCGGCACGGTCGGCTTCGTCGATGCCGATGTTGATGCGGGGAGCGGAAGGCGTGGCCATGGCAACTCGTTGGAGGAAGCGATGGTCGAAGACTACGCCGATCCCGTGACGAGTTGAATTGCTTTTCCTTAGCGGCGCGATAGGGCGGCGCCACCGCGCGCCGTCAGCCGGTCAGGCGCTTGACGCCCTTCAGTTCGCAGGCATAGATCGCGTTGCGCAAGGCGGCGATCGCCTCGTAGCGGGTGAAGCTGCGCCGCCACGCGAGGACGACCCGGCGCGTCGGCACCGGCTTCGTGAACGGCACGTAGGCGATGTGCGCCTGATCCTCGTCGGGTACCGAAAGCTGCGGCACGACCGTCACGCCCATCCCCGAAGCGACCATGTACTTGATGGTCTCCAGCGACGAGCCCTCGAAGGTCTTGCGGATGCCCTCGGAGTCGGCGGACGAGAACTGCGCGTACTCGGGGCAGACCTCGAGCACGTGGTCGCGGAAGCAGTGGCCGGTGCCGAGCAGGAGCATCTTCTCCTGCTTCAGCTCGTCGGCGCTGATCGCCTTGCGCTTGGCGAGCGGATGGCTCTTCGGCACCGCCACCATGAACGGCTCGTCGTAGAGCGGCGCGACCGCCAGGCCGGTGTCGGGGAACGGCTCGGCCATGATCGCCGAGTCGAGCTCGCCCGAGCGCAGCAGCTCGAGCAGCTTGGCGGTGAAGTTCTCCTGCAGCACGAGCGGCATCTGCGGCACGCGCTCGATCGCCTGGCGAACCAGATCGGGCAGCAGGTACGGGCCGATCGTGTAGATCACGCCGAGCGAGAGCGGGCCGCTGAGCGGATCCTTCCTGCGCTTGGCGGTCTCCTTGATCTGCGCCGCCTGCTCGATCACCGCCTGCGCCTGACGCACGATCTCCTCGCCGATCGGCGTCACGCTCACCTCGTTGGCCCCGCGCTCGAAGATGCGGACGTCGAGCTCTTCCTCGAGCTTCTTGATCGACACCGACAGCGTCGGCTGCGAGACGAAGCACGCCTCGGCGGCGCGCCCGAAGTGCTTCTCGCGCGCGACGGCGACGACGTACCTGAGTTCGGTGAGCGTCATCCCCGCCTGATCACGTCGCCGGCTTGTCGCTCAAGGCCTTCATGTTGTCGATGAGCTCCTTGCTCATCGGCGCGTTCAGGTTGATGCCCTTGGGCGGAATCGGCGACTGGAACCACTTCTTGTAGAGCGCCTCGAACTCGCCGCTCTTCATCATCGCCGTCAGCGTGTCGTCGACGAGCTTCTTGAACGCCGGGTCGTCCTTCCTGATCATGATCGCGTACGGCTCGACCTGGATCGGCTCGCCGACCACCGACAGCTCGGCCGGATTCTGCGAGCTGGCGCGCAGGCCGTAGAGCAGGATGTCGTCCATGCCGAAGGCGACGGCGCGCGCGGTCTGCACCATCAGCGCCGACTCCGCGTGGTCCTTCGCGCCGAGCAGGTCGATGCCGAGCTTCTGGTCCTCGTTGAGCTTGCGAATGATCTGGAAGTTGGTCGTGCCGGTGGTCGAGACGACCGGCTTGCCGGCGAGATCGCTCAGCTTGTTGACGTTGGTGCCGGTCTTCACCAGGAAGCGGGTGCCGGTGTAGAAGTAGTTGATCGCGAAGGCGACCTGCTTGCCGCGCTCGCTGTTGTTGGTGGTCGAGCCGCACTCGATGTCGATCGTGCCGTTCTGCAGCAGCGGGATGCGGTTGGCCGAGGTCACCGCCTGGTATTGCTTCTTGAGGTCGTTGCGGCCGGTCGCTGCCTTGACGCGGTCGGCGATCTTCTCGCAGATCTCGAAGCCGAAGCCGGTCGGCTGCGCGTCACCGCCGAGGTAGGAGAACGGGATCGACGACTCGCGGTAGGCGAGCGTCATCGAGCCACTCTGCTTGATCTTGTCGAGCGTCGACGCTTGCGCGAAGGCGAGCGCGGGAAGGCTCAGCGCGAGCAGGCAGAAAGGGCGAAGCAGGGCGTTTGTCATGAGAGGACCTCGTGGCGAGTGCGGATGAAAAAAGTTGACGCGAGCATATCGGCGGCGAGCGCGCGGGGGAGCCGGATTTCGTCGGGACTTCCCCTCGCAAGAGACGCGCCCGAGGCGGCGCCGCTCCCGGTCAGCGCTTGGCGACGCGCTTGGTCGCCTCGAGCTTGGCCAGGTCGAGACCCTTCACCATGGTCTTCAAGGCGGCCATGTCGACGCGCGACCCTTCGGCGGCGACGACGACCCCGTTGGCGAGGATCACCGCCATCTCGCCGTGGCTGCCGTCCTTGCGGTACTCCTCATGGAAGGTGCGGCCGCCGTCCTTGTAGACCTTCTCGACCTTGCCATCGGTCTCCTTGTCCACCGTCATGTTGGCCCAGCCGGCCATCGTCGCCAAGCCGGCGAGTCCGCCGGTATCGGTGATCGACAGCTCGACGCGCTTGTCGCCCGCCTCGTACGATGCCTTCGCGCCCGACGAGGCGATTCCCATCGCCTCGCTGCCCCGCGCATCGATCGACGTGCGCTTCATGTCGCTGATCGACTCCGGCAGCATCGCCTTTAGGTCGGCGGCCGGAATCGGCGCTGCGTTGCCGCTACCGGTGACGGCGCCGAGGATGTCCCCCATCGCCTTGCCGGCCGCGGCGCTGTCGCCCGATTGCTGCGCCGACTCCATCCGCTTGCCCGCCTCCTCCATGCGCTTGGCCATGTCGGCCATGCCCGAGGGGTTGAGGGTCACCGTCGCGCCGTCGGGTGTCTTGATCTGGATGTCGCCGCCGCCGGTTGCGCCGGGCAGGGTCGGTCCGCCGACGGTCGACGTGCCGAAGCCCATCGGCCCGCGGCTGACGAAGAGCGACGACACCGCGCCGAGAACGATCATCGCGATGACGGCGCAGACGACGACGACGATCGTGTATGCGCCCGCCTTCTCGGGCGGGCAGCGCATCAGCACCGGCAGGCCGAGGTAGATCAGGTAGGTCGAATAGAACGAGGCGATCAGGCCGAGCCAGGAAAGCGACGGCAGCAGGCTGAACACGCCGCCGACGAAGCCCGCCGTGCTGCCGTAGGCGACGACCTTGAGCGCGGCGACCAGGTCCTTGGAGCCGTTGAAGGTCGGCGCAAGCGCGTTGACGATCAAGGCGAGGACGTAAACGATCGCCAGCGAGAGCAGGTAGCCGATGACCATCTGCATCAGCCCGGTCGCAATCGGCAGGTGATAGGTGACACCGAACATGCCGCCGCCGACCAGTGTCCAGCCGATGAAAGCGCAGATCGCCGGGATGGCGGCGAGGATGACGACGTAGCCGCTGTAGATCGAAGCCGCGTCGGCCGGCTCGGCCGCGATCACCGGCCAAGTGGGCTTGGGCCTGAGGAGGATGGACTGGACGCGTTCGATCAGGGACATCGGATCTTCCTTCGGCGGAGAGTTCGTGCCGGCGCGGCGGGCTGCGCAGCCAATGCTATGCGTTCAGGTAGTGCGCCCGGCCGCCGAGCCAGCGCTCGATGTGGCGCGCTGCCGCCTGCGGATCCTCGCTGAGCAGCCGCTCGGCGGCGCGCCGCGCTTCGACGACGAGCGCCTCGTCGAGCACCGGGTCGGCGAAGCGGAGCAGCGCCGCACCCGACTGGCGCGCGCCGAGGAACTCGCCGGGGCCGCGGATCGCCAGGTCGCGACGCGAGATCTCGAAGCCGTCGTCGGTCTCGAGCATCGCCTTGAGGCGTGCCTTGGCGGTGTCGGACAGCGGCGCGCTGTAGAGCAGCACGCAAACGCTCGCCGTCGTGCCGCGGCCGACCCGGCCGCGCAGCTGGTGCAACTGCGACAGGCCGAATCGCTCGGCGTGCTCGACGACCATCAGCGACGCGTTCGCCACGTCGACGCCGACCTCGATCACCGTCGTCGCCACCAGCACGGCGATCTGGCCGCCGGCGAAGAGCGACATCGCCGCCGCCTTCTCGGCGGCCGGCATGCGGCCGTGCAGCAGGCCGATCATCTTGCCGGGCAAGGCTGCGCAAAGCTCGGCGTGCGTGGCGGTCGCGTTCTTGAGGTCGAGCGCCGCCGATTCGTCGACCAGCGGGCAGACCCAGTAGGTCTGCCTGCCGCGCCCGGCCTCGTCGCGGATGCGCGCGATCACCTCGTCGCGGCGGCTGTCGGCGAAGAGCTTGGTGACGACCGGCGTGCGGCCGGGCGGCAGCTCGTCGATGGTGCTGACGTCGAGGTCGGCGAAGAGCGTCATTGCCAGCGTGCGCGGGATCGGTGTCGCCGACATCATGAGGAGATGGGGCTCGAGCGAACCCTGATCGTGCAGCTTCTCGCGCAGCGCCAGCCGCTGCGCGACGCCGAAGCGATGCTGCTCGTCGATGATCGCCAGGCCGAGCTTCGCGAAGCGGACCTGCTCCTCGATCACAGCGTGCGTGCCGACGACGAGACCGGCCTCGCCCGACGCGACCTGGGCCAGCATCTCGTCGCGCTTCTTGCCTTTCCTGCTGCCGGTCAGCCAGGCGACGGTGACGCCGAGCGGCGCCAGCCAGCCGACCAGCTTCTTCAGGTGCTGCTCGGCCAGAATCTCGGTCGGCGCCATCAGCGCGCATTGCCAGCCGGCATCGATCGCGCGCGCCGAGGCAAGCGCGGCGACGACGGTCTTGCCGGAGCCGACGTCGCCTTGCAGGAGGCGGTGCATCGGCACCGCACGACCGAGGTCGGCGTCGATCTCGGTGGCGACGCGCCGTTGCGCACCCGTGAGCGTGAACGGCAGCGCGGCGAGGAAGCGCTCGTGCAGCGCGCCGCGCGCGCCGGCGAGCAGCGGCGCGCGTTGGCGCTGGCGCTCGCGCTGCGCGAGCAGCTGGGAGAGCTGCTGGGCGAGCAGCTCCTCGAACTTGAGGCGCTGCCAGGTCGGATGCGAGCGGTCCTCGAGGGTGGCCGATTCCAGCCCGGGCGCAGGCTCGTGCAGTCGATCGAGTGCCTGGCGCAAGGTCGGCAGGCCGGGCGGAACGATGCCCTCGGGCAGGTGCTCGTCGAGGTCGGCGCGGGCCCGGCCGGTGGCGATCGCCTTGCGCAGCACCGCCTGCGACAGCTGCACCGTGCTCGGGTAGATAGGCGTCAGCGCCGTTGGCAGCGGCGTCTCCGGCGTGACGACCTTGAACGCCGGATGGATCATCTCGAGGCCGAAGAAGCCGCCTCGCGCCTCGCCGCGCACGCGCACGCGCTTGCCGGCGGCGAGCGTCTTCTGCTGCGACGGGTAGAAGTGGAGAAAGCGCATCACCAGGTCGCCGCTGTCGTCGGCGATCTTGACGACCAGCTGGCGACGCGGCCGGAACTGGATGCGCGAATCGGCGACGACGCCTTCGACCTGGCCGGTCGCGCCGTCGTGCAGCGACTCGATCGGCACGACGCGCGTCTCGTCCTCGTAGCGCAGCGGCAGGTGCAGCGCCAGGTCGATGTCGCGCACCAAACCGAGCTTGGCGAGCGCCTGGTCGGGCAGCGATGCCGGCGCCCGCGTCGCGGCCACCGTTCCGGGGGCGCTCGCCTTCGATTTGCGCCGCGCAGGAGGGGCCATGGGAGAATTTTGCCCTTCGATGACGACGCCCCCAGGCCTTCGCTTGAGCGATTTCGACTTCGCGGTGCCGCGCGAGCTGATCGCCCAGCATCCCGCGGCCGAGCGCAGCGCAGCGCGCCTGCTCGACGCGCGAGCCGAGCCCGCGCGCGACCGTCACGTCCGCGATTTGCCCGAGCTGCTGCGCGCCGGCGACCTGCTTGTCGTCAACGACACCGCCGTGATCAAGGCGCGGCTGTTCGGCGTCAAGTCGAGCGGCGGCGCGGTCGAGGCACTGGTCGAGCGCGTCGAGGCCGACGACGTCGTGATCGCGCAGGTGCGGGCGAGCAAGTCGCCCAAGGCCGGCAGCGTCGTCCGCTTCGCCGATGCCTTCGACGCCGAGGTGCTCGGCCGCGCGGGCAACGACGACTCGCTGTTCCGGCTGCGCTTTCCCGCCGAGCCGCTGGCCTTGCTCGAACGACACGGCCATGTGCCGCTGCCGCCTTATATCGAGCGTGCCGACGAAGGCGACGACGTGGCACGCTACCAGACCATGTTCGCCGAGCGGCCGGGCGCGGTCGCGGCGCCGACGGCGGCGCTGCACTTCGATGCCGACCTACTCGCGGCGCTGGCCGCGCGCGGGGTCGAGCGCACGGCGGTGACCCTGCACGTCGGCGCCGGCACGTTCCAGCCGGTGCGCAGCGACCGCCTCGCCGAGCATGTGATGCACAGCGAGCGCTTCGAGGTCGGCGCGGCCGCCACCGCAGCGATCGCCCGGGCGCGCGAGCGCGGCGGCCGGATCGTCGCGGTCGGCACGACCAGCTTGCGCGCGCTCGAGTCGGCGGCGTTGCGCGGTCGGGACGGCGAGGCGCTGCAGCCGTCGCACGGCGAGACCGATCTCTTCATCACGCCAGGCTTTTCGTTCCGTGTCGTCGACCTGCTGCTGACGAACTTTCACCTGCCCAGGAGCACGCTGCTGATGCTGGTTGCCGCGTTCGCCGGCCACGAGCGCATCCGCGCCCTCTATGCCCACGCGATCGCCGAGCGCTACCGCTTCTTCAGCTACGGCGACGCGATGCTGCTCGCGCGTGACGTCGGGTCGCCGGCGTGACGAGCGCTGGCTGGTGCGTCGGACACGAGAAGATCGCGGCCGCGCGCGCCGCGACAATCCGCTGATGCTCACGTTCGAGGTTCTTGCCAGCGAGGGTCTGGCGCGGCGCGGCCGCCTGACGCTGCGTCGCGGTGTCGTCGAGACGCCGGTCTTCATGCCGGTCGGCACCTACGGCAGCGTCAAGGGCGTCCTGCCGTCGTCGCTCGAGGCGATGGGCGCGGAGATCATCCTCGGCAACACCTTCCACCTCTGGCTGCGTCCCGGCACCGAGGTCATCGCGCGCTTCGGCGGGCTGCATCGCTTCGAGGGCTGGACCCGGCCGATCCTCACCGACAGCGGCGGCTTCCAGGTCTGGTCGTTGGGCGTCAACGCCAAGGTGAGCGAGCTCGGCGTCGCCTTCCAGTCGCCCGTCAACGGCGACAAGCTGCTGCTGACGCCCGAGGTCAGCATGCAGATCCAGCATGTTCTCGACAGCGATGTCGTCATGCAATTCGACGAGTGCACGGCCTACGAGGTCGAGGGCCGGATCACCGGCGAAGCCGAGGCGCGCCGATCGATGGAGATGAGCCTGCGCTGGGCGGTGCGATCGAAGGCCGAGTTCGATCGGCTCGAGAACCCGAACGCGTTCTTCGGCATCGTCCAGGGCGGCATGTTCGAGTCGTTGCGCGAGGAGTCGGCCGCCGCGCTGGCCGAGCTCGACCTGCCCGGCTACGCGGTCGGCGGCGTCAGCGTCGGCGAGCCGAAAGCCGAGATGCAGCGCATCGTCGCCCACACGCCGCATCGCCTGCCGGAGGGCAAGCCTCGGTACCTGATGGGCGTCGGCACGCCCGAGGATCTGGTCGATGGCGTCGCTGCCGGCGTCGACATGTTCGACTGCGTCATGCCGACGAGGAATGCGCGGAACGGCCACCTCTTCACCCGCTTCGGCGACCTGCGCATCCGCAACGCCCGCTACAAGACCGACGAGCAGCCGCTCGATCCAAGCTGCGCCTGCCCTACCTGCGCGCGCTTCTCGCGCGCCTACCTGCACCATCTCGACCGCTGCGGCGAAATGCTGGCGCCGATGCTCGCCAGCGTGCACAACCTGCACTTCTACGTCGCCCTGATGCGCGACATCCGCGGCGCCCTCGAGGCGGGCGGCTTCGCTGCCTTCGCGACCGGGTTCCGCGCCGATCGCGCACGCGGCATATAGGGCACAAGAGGGCACGAGAGGCACGACTGCGAGGCCCGTCGCGTCAGACGCGCCTTACCGGCGCCGGCGAGTCCCGCCGACAGCGAGCCGGGCGTCCGCCGGCTGTCGGCGCCGAGGTCGCGTGCCTATCCTTGGCGCAGCCAGCGGCAGAGCGATCCGCGCTCGACCCCGGCAGCCTGGAGGCGATACGTGATCGTTCTCGTGCTTCGACCCGACGACCCTGCCGCGCCGCCCTCCCTGCTACTCATGCTCGTCGCCCCGGCGCCGATCATCCTTCTCGTTGCCCTCACTGCCGAGTGACCTCATGACCACCATCGCCGACATCATGACCCGCAGCATCGCCACCGTGCGGCGCGACGAAACCCTCCAGGCAGCGGCCCGGCGCATGCAGGAGATGGACGTCGGCTCGCTGCCCGTCCTCGACGGCAAGGCGATTGCCGGCGTCGTCACCGACCGCGACATCGCCGTTCGCGGCGTGGCCGCCGGAATGATCCCGCAGGAGTCGCTGGTCGCCGACGTCATGACGGCCGAGCTCCGCTTCTGCCGCGCCGACGACACGATTGAGCAGGCGATGGCCGAGATGGGCGACCTGCAGGTGCGCCGCCTGCCCGTCCTCGACGCGCAGAATGAAATCGTCGGCATCGTTTCCCTCGGCGACCTCGCCACGCGACAATCGGCGCACACCGACGAAACTCTGCGCGAGATCTCGACGCCCGGTCGTTGAATTCAAAGAGCCCCAATGCGCTGCAGCGCTACCTTCTCGAGCGCCTGATCGGCCCGGCCGCGCAGCACGTGCTGCGCCACCCGTGGGCGTTCGCCTGGCAGACGCTGAAGGGCTTCAAGGCGAATCAGGGGCTGCTGCTCGCCGGCGCGGTGGCGTACTACGCGCTGCTGTCGATCGTGCCGCTGCTGATCCTGACAGTGATCGCGCTCTCGCAGGTGATCGACCAGCGCGAGCTCCTTGCCACCCTGGGCCGCTACCTCGAGTGGCTGGTGCCGAGTCAGGCCGACGCGGTTGTCCGCGAGCTCGCCAACTTCCTCGACAAGCGCGAGGGCGTCGGCTGGCTGCTGCTCGGCACGATGATCTTCTTCAGCTCGCTTGCCTTCACGGTGCTCGAGAACGCGATGTCGGTGATCTTCCTGCACCGCGTCGTCGAGCGGAAGCGCCGCTTCATCTTCTCGGTGCTGATCCCCTACGTCTACATCCTCTCGCTTGGCTTCGGCCTGCTCCTGGTGACGCTGGTCGCCGGCAGCCTGCAGGCCGTGGGGAAGGAAAACGTCGAGTTGTTCGGCCGTGAATGGTCGCTGAGCGGGTTCTCGGGCTTCCTGCTCTACCTGCTCGGCTTTGCCGGCGAGGTCTTCGTCCTCACGTCGGTCTACCTCGTCATGCCGGCCGGCCGTCTGGCCTGGCGGCATGCGCTGATCGGCGGCGTCACCGCGGCGGTCCTCTGGGAGATCACGCGCCACGTCCTAGTCTGGTACTTCGCGACCTTGTCGCAGGTGACGATCGTCTACGGCTCGCTGACGACGGCGATCGTCGTCCTGCTGAGCCTCGAGGTCGGCGCGACGCTGCTCCTCTTCGGCGCGCAGGTCATCTCCGAGTACGAGCGGATCGGCCACGCGGCGGGAGCGCGGGCCGAGCCGGGCTTCACGACCGCGCCGGTCTAGCGCGGCGGCAGCGAGCGCGCTGCGTTTCGGGCGCGAACGCGAGCGCGCCGGTTCAGCGCCGGCGCAGCGTCACGCTTCGAGCAGCCGGGCGACCCGCTCGCGCAGGCCGGCCGGCGTCACGGCGCTTGCCGGCACCGGCTCGCCGGCGACCAGGTTGACGCGGCTGAAGATGCCGCGCCGGAACGGCTTCGACATCGCTCGCCCGCCGGCGCGTGAGAAGAACGAGCCCCACAGGTTCTGCAGCGCGAGCGGAACGACAGGCACCGGGTTCGCTTCGAGCAGGCGCATCACGCCGCCCTTGAACTCGGCGAGCGCGCCGTCGCGCGAGACCGCGCCTTCCGGGAAGATGCAGACCAGGTCTCCGTCGTCGAGCACATCGCGGGCGCGCGCGAACGCCTGCTCGTAGATCCGGGCGTCGACCTTCTGCGGCGCGATCGGGATCGCCTTGGCGAGGCGGAAGAACCAGCCGAGCAGCGGCGTCTTGAAGATTTCGTGATCCATGATGAAGCGGATCGGCCGCGGGCTTGCCGCCATCAGCAGCACCGGATCGATGAAGCTCATGTGGTTGCAGACCAGGATCGCAGCGCCTTCGGTCGGAATGTGCTCGTCGCCGCGCACC
>Ga0207650_10003152_pt1 | contig 11360 bp, 4 predicted proteins | sample KBSS63metaG_FD_184325 | JGI IMG/M metagenome (GOLD analysis project Ga0207650, IMG submission 184325) | Switchgrass rhizosphere microbial communities from Kellogg Biological Station, Michigan, USA - KBS S6-3 metaG (SPAdes) (version 2) | ecosystem: Host-associated > Plants > Roots > Rhizosphere >...
CACCGGCGGCAAGATTGCCGAGTGGCGCGACTCCCATGAACGCAAGCGTGTAGAACGACGCGACACGACCCCGCAACCGGTCGTCGACGATCGTCTGCAAAATCGTATTGGCCGATGCCGCGGCGAGAATAGTTCCGCCGCCAACCAGCACCATCAACAACAGCGCAACCGGGTAGATCCGCATGTACGAGAAGGCGGCGAGCGCGAGTCCGCTCGTTGCGGCAGCGCCCATGATGATGCGGCCGAGCCCGCGCACCGTCGAGCGGCTGGCGAGGTAAGCGGTCGACAACAGCGCGCCGAACCCGGCAGCGGACAGCAAATAGCCGAGCGTATGCGGACCGCCGCCAAAGATGTCCTTCGCATACACAGGCATCAGCGATGTGTATGGCGTGATCGTCCAGGCGAGTGCGGCGACGAGCACGAGCAACGCGCGCACCGCCTTCGTTCCATGCGCATAGCGGGCGCCTTCGAGCCAGCTCGCCCACCAGCCGGACGCAACTGCAGGTCGGACATCGGCGGGCCAGTGCATCTTCACGATTGCAACGATGACGGCCACGAACGACAGCGCATTCAAGGCAAAGCAGATCGCTTCGCTCGTCAACGCGAGCAGCATGCCCGCGAGCGCAGGACCGACGACGCGCGCCGTATTGACGAGCATCGAGTTCAACGCAATCGCGTTCGCGAGGTCGCCGCGATCGGCCACAAAGTGAACGTACATCGACTGGCGCAGCGGCAGGTCGAACGCCGAGCACGTGCCAAGCCACAGCGCGAGGACGATCAGGTGCCAGGTCTCGATCCAGTTGAACCAGACGAGTACCGCGAGAACCACCGCCTGCACGAGCATCAGCGACTGCGTGACGAGCAGCCCGCGACGCCGGTCGATCCGGTCGGCGAGGACACCGGCAACATTGCTGAACAGCAGGATGCCGACGTTGGCGCAGAACGCGACGACGCCGAGGAGCCACGCCGACGCCGTGAGCCGATACGTGAGCCAGCCCATCGCGACTTGCTGCAGCCACGTGCCGATCAGCGACAGTCCTTGCCCGGTGAAAAACAACCGGTAATTGCGATGCTTCAGTGCACGAAACGTACGGTTCAGTGCGATCGGCATGACGGATTATCGGAACGGGCGACGGGGTTCGATGAAACAAGCCGACGTCGTCAGCGGCGTTCCACTCGATAGATCCGCGACTCACCGTAAGCTTTGGCGAGCGGCAGCTTGCCGATGTATTCCAGCGCGAACTGGGTTTGCCCCGTCGCGGCCAGCGTCGCGGCAAACGCCTCGCTCGCGTAGACCATACCTGGCGGCGTCACCGGCTCGATGCGTGCCGCGCGCGTGACGCTTGACCCGAAGTGGCTGTCGCGGCCCATGACGGGATCGAATCCACGAAACACAGGTCCTGCATGCAGCGCGATCCTGACCTGACTCGTGCTTGGAAGGCCTGCCGCTGTCCAGTCGACCTGCAGCATCCTTTCGCGGAAGCGAAGCGCGAAGTCGGCACCCTCGTGCGGAGACTCGAACACCGCATACACCGCGTCGCCCCAGGTCTTCGCTTCGAGCGGCTTCGACTTCGCACTCGCGATCAACGCGGCGCCGATCTCGAGAAAACGCGTCTGGAAAAGCGGCGCGAATGCATCGTGCAGCCGGCTGTAACCGGCGAAGTCGGCGAACAGCATCGTCTTCAGCGCACGATGCGGACGCGTTGCAGCGTCCATCGCAGGAACGGTGGGCGCCGACAAAGTCGAATCGGAAGGACCGGTCGGCGTCGACTGCAGTCGACTGGGCGCGGCGCTCTTGCGCAACGCCTGGAGATCGATGACACGTGGCGGGCCAACCTGACGGGTCCAGCGCTCAAGTGACTCGCGCGTGCCACCCACTCGTGGCGCCTCCGCCGCGTCCAGCAGACACAGCAGCGTCGGCGCTGCCTGTAATTGCGTGGCACGAAGCATCGTCAGCCCTTCGACGAGCATGGCCGCGTGCGAGAACAGCGCATCGTCGCCGAGGTACCCTTCCTCGGTCGCCATCACGACGCGATGAGCGCGCCCGAGTGCATCGTCGAAGCGGCCAATCCATTCGTCACCCCCGATGGCTACGCTCGTGCGCACGAAGTCGTCGCGATCGAACGGCAGAACGATGTTCACCTCGGCGCCGCGCGCGAGTGCCACTTCGATCAGCAGGAGGTCGGCGCCGCAGGCCGCCGATGTGAACAGGACCGGCTCGCGAAAGCGCGCGAATGTGTCCCGGATCGCCGCCTGCACCTGCGGTACGAGCTCGGCGGGAAACCGAGGCACGGGCCGCGAAGGCGCATCGATCATGTGCCCCGCGAACGCCACGACATCGGCAGCCTTCACAACTCCGAGCATCGCGCGCGCGGACGGCAGCACGCGCGCCAGCAGTCCGAGCTGCTTGCGCATGGTCGCGATGACGCCCGCGTTCCCTTCGGCCATCCGGTACGCGGTCGAATAGCCCGACGCCGCAGCGTCGTCGTTGCCGAGCAGGAGCTGCGCTTCTGCGAGCGTCGCGACGTCCCAGCAGTCGAATTGACTTGCCGTACGAGCGCCGACCGAATGCGCAACTTCCTGCGCCAGACGCTTGGACCCATCACGGTCGCCGCACAGCAACGACAGCGACGCTGCGTTGATGCCGGGAAACGGGTGGCGTTCGATGGCGTAGGCAGCGAGATAATGATCTCGGGCGCGCGCTAGGTATGCCCCCGCGTCCGGCGCGTCAGGCGCGCGATCGAACGCATCCTTCAACAATCGTCCGCGCAGGCTCGCGATATCCGCCCGCAGCGCGGCCGTTGTCGTCGGATCCGCCGCGGCCCGTTCCAGGAACGTCAATGCTGCGTGGTCTGCGCCAGCCCGAGCGTTCGCGAGCGCCCCCCAGTAGAGCAGCTCGCCGTCGCCGGCGCCCCCTTTGATCGCGTCGCGAAACGTGTCGCACGCGTCCCAGGGTGCACCCCGGTCGAGATGCTCGCGAATCGCGACGACTGACGTGATCAGGACCCTTCTGCGTCGGCAATCGACGCACGTATCCGTTTGACGCTGATCAGCGTGCGCATCGGCGCGGGCAGCGCATCGAGGATGGCGGCGGCCTGCTTGAGCTCGGCGGCGCTGCTACCGGAGCGCGCGAGCGCCGACGCATAAAGCGCCTGGGCGAACTCGATGTGCTGTGTCAGGTCCTCGTTGTCCGGGCGCGCGAAGAGTCCGCGATGCAATTCGAGCACCGGATCGATCAGCCTGCGCGCTTCCACATACCGTTCCATACGTGCGGCGATCATCGCGGCCAGTGTCGTCAGCGCGGCCTCGTCGCGCCTTTCGCCGAGCGAGCGCGTCGGGATCGCCTTGCGCAGTTCGACGGCACGCCGGATGTCCGAGTCGGCCGCCGCGTATTCCTGCAGTCGATACGAAGCGTCAGCCGATGTCCTATAGGCCACCTCCAGCGTCGCGTTCCGGGCCTGGCGCTGGGGTGCAGGGACGTCCTTGAGTTGCTCCATGCGCTTGATCGAGTCCCGAGCCCTGCGTCGCACCGTTTCGTAGTCGCCGTCGGCATACGGTAGCGCGAGCGCACCATAACCAAGGCCACTCCCCGGGAAACCGTAGTTACCCAGGAATTCCGGCAGGAACACGCTGCCGAACGAATTCGGTGGTACCGAGCGCGTCGCAAGAGCGACGAAGCGCTGGTTGCTCGCCATGGCGACCGATGCGCTCTGACGGTTACCGGCGTCGGCTTCGAACCTCGCGAGATACCCGGCCGCCAGCGACAACACGTTGCCGATCATGCCGGAGTCGTTGACGCGCTGCTCGATGTCGAGTGCCGCGCGCAGCTGCTCGCGAGCGCCCCGCACGTCACCCATGCTGTACAGCTGGCCGCTGACGGTCATGCGCGCGTCGATGAGGTTGTTCCAGGCGATCTGGTTCGTCGGATCGAGCTTGACGATCGCTTCCCAATCGCGCTCGCTTTGCCGAGTCAATTCCATAGCTCGGCGTAAATGCAATCCGGTCCATTCGATACCCGCCAGAGAGTCGACGATCAGTGCCTCTGCGCGCAATGCCGACATGTCGCCCGGTCGCCTCTCCAGCACCTGTCCGGTCACTTTCATCGCGGCTTCGCCGACCTGTCTCGATTCGTCCAGCCGACCGACATTCTGAAGCGCCTGCATCTGCCATGCCGACGCCTCCGCGTACGCGACAGCCGCGGGTATGTCCCGCAGCGTCAAACCGTCGATACCGACGTAGGCGTCACGCGCCTCGGCGAGCGTCGTCGCGGCCCCCTCCTCCTCGTTGGTGCGAAGCTGGGAGAAGCCGAAGTACGTCATCGCCAGACCGTAGGCTCTGCGCACGGGAATCGAAGGCGTCGGGGCCGCCATCAGCGGCTTCAGCACGCCCACGCTTTGCTGAATTAGCTGCCGCGCGTCAGGAAGCCGGTTCTGGCTGTCTGCAACGCGCGCTTGGGAGACGAGCCCCACGCCCAACCCGATTGCGGTCGCCTCGGATTGGTCCCCCTGCGCACGCAGCTTGCCAAGGACGTCGACCGCTTCCGACAGTGCCGCCTGGCTCTCTTCGAGGCGCGATTGCGTGCGCAGCGCCGCGCCATAGCGCACGAGCGCAAGCGCCCGGTTGCGGTCGGTTTCCGGCGTCCGAATCGCTGCGGGCAAGGCGGCGTAATAGTCGACCGCGCGCTTAGCCAATGCTGCGACGATGTCGAGCCGGCCGACGGGCTCGAGCTCGAGATAGAAGTCGTCGAGCAAATAGACGATGAGCTTTTCCGCTTCGCCGCGCGCGCTTTCGGCCATCGCGCGCGTCTCCTGCGCCTGCGCTTCGGCCTGCTGCGCGCGCTTCGAGCTCGCATAGCCGAACAGTGCGCTCGCGATCGCTCCGATCGCCAGCACGCCGCATATCGCCGCAACCTGCCGCGCGCGAACGAGCGCCTTGCGCGTCGCAAGCTGACTCGCACGCTGCGCAGCGAGCTTGCGCTCGACCTCGTCACGCGCCTCGCGCTCGTGGCGAAGGTCGCGACTCGCGCGAACCACGCTGCAGAGCACGTCGTGCGTCAACTCGACGCGACGAACATCGAGTCGCTCCTCGACGCGCAGCAAACGGCGATCGACGAGCTTCGCCAACGCCCCCGGTGCGCCCATCTCGGCAAATGCCTTGCGAACGCGTTCCTCGGCGATGCTTTCGCGGAAACCCGATTCGGTCAAAAGCTCGTCCTCGATGAAGCGGCGCACGGCGGGCGGCTGATCGGCGAGCGCACGTTCGTAGAACTCCGCGAGGATCGTGTCGTGCGTCCCAGCGAGCAGGTCGGCCGAAATCTCATTGCGCCCCTGCGCGATTCGCGTGTTGTTGAGCTCGCGGCAGATGAGACTCAGCAATGACGGCTCGACTTCCGCGTTTCGCAGCTCGGAACCGCCGGCGATGAAGCGGACGATCGACTCGGCGACCTCCTCCGACACGAGCTTTCCACCCGGCTTCACCACTGCGGCCCGAGCCTGCTCGCCCGTCATGCGGGCAAGCCTCATCCGGTTCTGCGTGATCGACGGCATCGCGACTTTTAGCGATTCCAGATGCGCGAGATAGTCCTCGCGCAGCGCGATCAACACGCGGTAATCACTCCGCGTGAAATCGAATTGTTCGGCCGCCGTATCGTCCCGCTCGATCCGCGCTTCCAGTTCCGGCGGCGGCCGATTCTCGACGAGATTGGCCAGGTCCTCGATGAACTCGCTCGCGCGTCTGCGGCCGACGTCGTCGCTTTGCGCGAGCGTGAAGATTTCCTCGAACTGGTCGAAGATCAGGAGTGGCGTCAGGGTCTTGCCCTGCGCATCACGGAGCACGTCGTCGCGGTGATGCAGGAACTCCCACAGCGATTCGCCGGCATTGGCGACGCCGATCCGCGTCCATTGGCCCGACTGCTCGGTCGCCTTGAAGATGGCCTGCTTGATCTGCTCCGAGGGAGGCGGCGACTCCGGTGAATAGTCGATCCGTACGTAGACGGGACAGTAGCCGATTGGCCGCAACCGCGGCAGGATGCCCGCCCGCAGGATCGACGTCTTGCCAAGCCCGGATTGTCCGAACAGCAGCGTCAGCAGCTTTCTCTGGACGCGTCTTGCAAGCTCTGCCACCTCCTCTTCGCGACCATAGAAAAACGCCTGCGTTTCCTCGGTGAACGACGCGAGCCCGAGCCACGGGTTCTGCGCGTCGACCGAGGGAGGCGCTGCAGCGTTGTCGAGCGGAGGCAAGAGTCCCCTAGTGCCGCGCGGACAGGAAATCCTGGAGGTGGCGCGTGAACTCGGCGCTCACTTCACCGCCGGGAAGTCGCGTGATGTGCAGCGCCTTGAACTTGTCCGGCACGTGGGCCTGGACGACGTCGGTATCGTCGACGCATACGGGCACGACGAACAGCGCGCCTTCGGCGATGTTGCGCGAGCGGTCGATCGCATAGCTCCATTCGCGCCGGAAATAGCCTTCGAGCCTGCGCTCCGTCGTCGACGAGATGACGGGGATGAAATACGAGCATCGCGCGATGTTGCGCTGGATCTTCCGGTCGTAATCATCGCCGCCTTCGAGGCGATCGAGATCGAACCATGTACGGATTCCAGCCGCGTCGAGGCCAGCCTTCAGCCGCTGCACGGCGGGAAGATCCTCTCGCGCGTAGCTGATGAAGACCGCGTTGTCAGGCATTTCGCGCTCCGGCGGAAGAAAGCGCTGCGGCATGCTGAGCTCGATCACTTCCCCTGCGTTGCGACGCGTAGTCCATCTGCGGTGCAACTCATCCACGAACTTGCCCGCCCCGCTGTACACACGCGTGCGGACACTGACCTGCTGCAGGAAATTCATCAGTCGTGCGTCGCTTACCGAGTGGCTGTCGGCGAGCACTTCACCGACATCGCGCGGATCCGACAACCGATGTCGCTTGGCCATCCGCAGGAACAATCGCGCGAGCCAGTTCGTGAAACTGCTGCCGATGAACAACAGATGGTTGTGCTCGAGCTCGTGAAACAGCTTCTCGGGCGTCAGGTGCTCGCTTTGCAGCGCGCAGATGAACTCGAGCGTGTCCTCGTCCGAGATCACATAGGTCGGTGACGCCGACAGTCGGCCCAGCAGGTGGTAGATGACGGGACGGGTCAGCTTCTCGCGCTCGGTTGGCAAGTAAGCCACGCGATTTGGCGCATAGGCGATCACCTCGGTGGACTGCGCATTACCGAAACGCTCGAGATTGACGGCCTGCTCGAGCAACGGATCGAACGTCGTCGTCACAAAGAGATCGAAGTCCGTGATCTGCGCAAGCTGGCGCAGTGCGGGCGGCGGCGAGAAGTTCGCATCCCTGAAGATGCTGCGCAATCGCGTATAGGCCTCCTCGCGCCGTCCGCGCGATGACAGGAACCAGCAAACGACATCGTTCAGCGTGTAGGGTCGCGGAAGCAGCGATGTATCCACACCCAGTTTGCCGGCGAGTCTTTCAGCGACCCATTCGTACAGGAGCCGGGGGCCTGCATCGGTGTCGACCTGCAGAAGCTCTGGACCGATGATGGGAATGACGCGCCGCTCTTCGATGAAATTGAGCAGGTCCTCCCACGCGTCGTCGTCGAGCGTTGCGAGGGGTGGATGCATTGGCAGCGGACTGCTCATCGCGCGACGCTTTGTTGCCGCTCCCCCTGGTTATTTGCCCGCCTGGCGACGGGCGGATCCGGCTCGCGGCAGAGTGTCACCGATTCCCTAACTGGGGTCAAACGGGCGCGACCGCTCGGCGGGTAGACGGCGCGCAGCCCCGGTTAAGGTGTATCGAAGCCTACCCGCCGAGCCGCGTGTATTGCTCGCGGAGCTTCGCGAGCGTCGCGCTGAAGCCCGCGAGTCGCGCGCGCTCCTGTTCGACGACGGCTCCGGGTGCCCGCGCGACGAAACCCTCGTTGGCGAGCTTCGACTGCGCCTTCGCAATTTCGCCTTCGTGACGCGCGATGTCTTTCGCGATCCGCTCGCGCTCGGCGACAACGTCGATCTCGATGTGCAGCATCAACCGATAGTCGCCGACGATCTGCACCGGCGAATCGCTGGCCGGCAACGCATCAACGATGCGCACATCCGACAGTTTGACGAGCGGCACGAGATAAGGCGCCAGCTCGGTCAATGTTTCCCGGTCACCGGCCGCAACCAGCGGCACTTTCTGCGCCGGCGACAGGTTCATCTCGCCGCGCAGCGTCCGGCACGCGTTGACGATGTCCTTCAACAACTGCATCCGCGCATTCGCACGCTCGTCCACGCGTTCGAAGTTCGCCTTCGGGAATGGTTGCAGCGAGATCGTTTCACCTGTCTTGCCGGCAAGCGGCCGCACGATCTGCCACAGCTCTTCGGTGATGAAAGGCATGAACGGATGCGCGAGACGCAGCATCGCCTCGAGCTCGCGCACGAGCATCGACCGCGTCGCCCGCGCCGCGGCATCGTCACCGGTCGCATCGGCGCCGGCGAGCTGCACCTTCGCGAGCTCGACATACCAGTCGCAATATTCGTCCCAGACGAACTCGTAGAGCGCCTTGGCGGCGAGGTCGAACCGATAGGCGTCAAGGTTCTCGCTGACATCGTGCTTCGCGTGCTGCAAGCGTCCGAGGAGCCAGCGATCGACGAACGAATAGCGACGCGGCAGCGTCTCGTCGAGGCCGACATCCTTGCCGTCCACGTTCATCAGTACGAACCGGGTCGCATTCCACAGCTTGTTGCAGAAATTGCGATAACCCTCGCAGCGATTGAGATCGAAATTCAGTGTGCGGTTGAATGTCGCGAGCGACGCGAATGTGAACCGCAGCGCATCGGCGCCAAACGACGGGATGCCGTTCGGATAATGCTGCCGCGTGCGCTTCGCGACTTTGTCGGCCTGTCGCGGGTCCATCATGTTCGCAACACTTTTTGCGACGAGTGCCTCGCCGCCGATGCCATCGATCAGGTCGAGCGGATCGAGGACGTTGCCCTTCGACTTCGACATCTTCTGGCCTTCGGCATCGCGGACGATCGCATTGATATAGACGTCGCGAAACGGAACCTTGCCGGTGAAGAGGGTCGTCGTCATGATCATCCGCGCGACCCAGAAGAAGATGATGTCAAAGCCGGTGACGAGTGTGGACGACGGCAGGAACGTGGAGAGATCTCGTGTGTCGGCCGGCCATCCGAGCGTCGAGTGGCACCACAGCGCGGAGCTGAACCACGTGTCGAGCACGTCGTCGTCGCGGCGAAACGTCTTCGGCGCACGGCCAAGCGCGCGCGTCGCTCGTGCGAGCGCTTCCGATTCGGTCCGCGCGACATGAACGTTGCCGGTTTCGTCGTACCACGCCGGGATCTGGTGACCCCACCACAATTGCCGCGAGATGCACCAGTCCTGGATGTTGTTGATCCAATGCAGATACGTGGAGATCCATTCGCCCGGGACGAAACGGACGCGACCGACGTCACCGCTTTGCGGGTCGACGATGCCGGCGTCGCTCACCGCATCGAGACACAATTGCTGGATCGTCCTGCCCGGCCACAGTGGATGCGACGCCGGTGCAGGCGTTCGCATCGCGACGTACCACTGATCGGTCAGCATCGGCTCGACGATCTCGCCGGTGCGACCGCAACGCGGCACGATCATCCGATGGGCTTTTTCCGCGACGACGAGCCCCGCGGCCGCGAGATCGGCAACAACGGCCTTGCGCGCCGCGTAACGGTCGAGTCCTCGATACGGTGCCGGGGCGTTGTCGTTGACCGTCGCGTCGAGGTTGAAAATCGACAATGCTGGAAGCTGATGGCGCTGGCCGACGGTCCAGTCGTTGAAATCGTGCGCCGGCGTGATCTTGACCACACCGGTGCCGAATTCGCGATCGACGTAGCCGTCGGCGATGATCGGAATGTCGCGGCCGGTCAGCGGCAGTCGAACCTGCTTGCCGATGAACGCGCGATAGCGGTCGTCATCCGGATGCACGGCGACGGCGGTGTCGCCGAGCATCGTTTCGGGCCGCGTCGTTGCGACAACGAGCGACGCAGAACCATCGGCGAGCGGATAAGCGATCTCCCAGATCCTGCCCTGCTCCTCGTCGTTGTCGACCTCGAGATCCGACACCGCCGTCATCAGCTTCGGATCCCAGTTGACGAGCCGTTTACCGCGGTAAATGAGCCCGTCGTCGTAGAGGCGCACGAACGTCTCGCGAACGGCCGCCGACAATCCTTCGTCCATCGTGAAGCGCTCGCGCGACCAGTCGGCGGCAGCGCCAAGGCGGCGCATCTGATGGGTGATCGTCGACCCGGACGTTTCCTTCCATTGCCATACACGCTCGTTGAACGCTTCGCGGCCAAGTTCGTGGCGCGTCTTTCCTGCCGCCTTCAACTGCTGCTCGACGACGATCTGCGTGGCAATTCCAGCGTGATCGGTGCCAACCTGCCACAGCGTGTTGTAGCCGCGCATGCGGTGATAGCGAATCAGCACGTCCATCAGCGTCTGCTGAAACGCGTGCCCCATGTGCAGCGTGCCGGTGACGTTTGGCGGCGGCAGCTGGATGCAGTACGGCGCAGCGCCGGCCGCGTAACTCGGCTTGAAATACCCGCGCGATTCCCACAGCGGATACCATTTCGCTTCGATGGCGTGAGGCTCGAAGCTTTTCGCAAGGTCCATCGGGCGCCTGTTCACACGATGGCCACCGACGCAAATGGCGCCTCGGTACCGATCGTAATCGCGTCGAAAAAACGTCGAATTTTACACGGCGAGTGCGGGCTCGTTCGTTACGCCGGCGCGCGGCGATGCAAGCGATCGACCGATCGCATGCGCGAGTGCGTGAAGACGCTGCATCAGGCTGGCGAACTCGGGTATCGACAGCGCCTGGTCGGCATCGCACCACGCATCCGCCGGACACGGATGCACTTCGATCAAGAGCGCATCCGCACCAGCCGCCACTGCCGCACAGGAGAGGGCCGGCACCATCCACGCCTTGCCGCCTGCGTGCGATGGATCGACGATCACCGGCAGGTGCGTTTCCTTTTTCAGCACCGCCACGGCCGTCACGTCGAGCACGTTCCGATACGCGGTCTCGAAGGTGCGGATGCCGCGCTCGCACAGCATGATCTGATGATTGCCGCCGGCCGCGATGTACTCGGCGGCCATCAGCCACTCGCCGATCGTCGCGCTCATGCCGCGCTTCAGTATGACCGGCACGTTCACCCTGCCCACTTCCTTCAGGAGATCGAAGTTCTGCATGTTGCGCGTGCCGATCTGGATCACATCGACATCGTGTTCGAGGAACGTGTCCAGCATTCGAACATCCATCAGCTCCGTGACGATGGGCAGCCCGTGCCGCGATGCGGCATCCTTCAGCATCGTCAAGCCTTCGACACCCTTGCCCTGG